>Ga0210409_10002843_pt1 | contig 20043 bp, 17 predicted proteins | sample IncBWH17MmetaG_FD_161649 | JGI IMG/M metagenome (GOLD analysis project Ga0210409, IMG submission 161649) | Forest soil microbial communities from Barre Woods Harvard Forest LTER site, Petersham, Massachusetts, United States - Inc-BW-H-17-M | ecosystem: Environmental > Terrestrial > Soil >... | reverse complement strand
AGGAACTGGCGCCGGTCCTCTTGTTGGGCCCCTACGTGATGCCACCAAGGCTGCAGCCCTCCGGCCAACCCCTCCAACATCCATAAGCGTGCTTCGGGTTCGGGTCTGCTGCTCTTGCGAAACGTTAGCCGGCCCGCCTGGTACATCGCCATGCTTTCCGGTATAAGTTTGTCCCAACCCAGCAGCGAGTGGATCATTTGTCCGATCTCGGCGTTCTGGGCGAAACCGCCCCCCTCACCCCGCGCCTGGTGATCCAACAGAATGATCTCCGCCCGGACGCAAATGCCTTTGTAATCCCGAAAGCTTTGGCACTGGCCGGCAATGCTGCCGCTGTTCATTCCCACCCAGAGGCAATCCTTACCGCCGGCCTCGCGGGTGACCCGGTTGTTTTGGTCCCAAAGCTCCAAACGCCGGGCGTAATTCCAGGCAATCCATTCCCGATAACCGGGATCATCCCAGTTCTTTTGGCCAGGCAACTCCCGGCCGCCATGTGCGGGAAATCGTTTCCGACAGTTCTCGCAATAGCAGATGTTCTCCCGCCCCAAGCCGCTCCAGCTGTTGTCAGTAAAGCCATCGGGCTGATAGCGCTGAGCTATTTCGCGTAATATCCCCGGAAGATATTCCTCGTAATAGGGACCGTTGACGCAGGTAATAAACAAATCACCCGCTTTGTGAGGCTTGCCGGCAGCATCCACGGCGAACCAACCGGGGTGGGCACTGTACAAGCTCTCGTGTGTCCGGCTGGAGTCCATGCGCGCCAGCACGACCAATCCCTCGTCGCGAGCCGCGCGCAGCAGCTCGCCAAACAGGTCGCGCTCACCCAGCGCGGGGGGCCGGTACTGCAGTGGGTATTTCGTCGGGTAATAAGCAACAATCCCGCCCGCATTGACGATGAGCCCCTGCACTCGGGTGGCCTTCCAGTAAGTCCGCCACCAGGCAATGTCGTAGTTCGCCGCGTCAGCCTCGGTGATGTTGGTCTGGCCCCACCTCAGTGTGCGACGATACCACGGGCCGGCTGACGCGGGCCGCGAAGTTTTCGGGCGAGAATTGACGCAACCCTGCCAGGCGACAGCGCCCAATGCGAGGGTCGCCGAGGTTGCCAAAAAGTTGCGGCGAGTTTGGTTCATCCAGGAAAAAGCGGTTGAAACCGATTAACCACGGATGAACACAGATAAACACGGATTAGGAATCGCTTGGGAGCACTCACCCTTTTGGTGAGCGTCTTTGCTAATAGGCTGCATTTCACTTTTTTTCGAAGCCCGCGGTCGTGGCCTTTGGGAGTAGCGCAGACTTTCAGTCTGCTGTATCGCCGACTTTCAGTCGGCAGGCGTGCGAGGCGCTGGGACGCGGGAATTTGTCCTGCGCCCAGCAGACTGGAAGTCTGCGATACAGCAGACCAGAGGTCTGCGCTACACCTGGTCGAATGCGGTTTTCATGGCGATCCTGTTTATTTTGCCGGTTACATCCAATTGTGGTCACAGGTCCTTTGGAGCGGAGATGCCGTTGGTCGAAACGGTTTGGGAGTCTTCGGGCGGGGTTCCTCCGGGTGCGCGTTGGAATTTAGAGAGGAGCACCAGCAGCAACACGACGGCCAAAGCCGCGAGCACAGAGAAGAACGCGAACTTGAATCGTTTCCGCCTTCTGTTCTCGAAGCCCTGCACGCCCGTGTTGGACTCGTCGAGCAGGTTTGGCATAGGTTGCAGGGCACCCACCGGCCAACGTTCTGTCCGTCCGCGAATGTTTGCAAGCCGGAAACGGCCTTTGGGGGCGCATGTCAATTTCTTGCGCGAGGACAAAAGCTATCGGAGGGACAAGTTGCAAGGTCGTTGTAGTCCCGTATTACGTTGGTCTGACGACTGCACCATGTGCTAACGCCGGTCAAGGGTTGACGGTCGGAGCTGAAAAAACACTGGTCAACAACAGGCGGCGTTGGTAACCACTGGCGATGCTCAGTCTTTGCTTGTTGTTCGCGGTGTGCTTTGTGGCCTATTCCAATGGCGCCAACGATAACTTCAAGGGCGTCGCCAGCTTGTTCGGCAGCCGCACATGCAGTTACCGCACCGCGATTGGCTGGGCTACGATGACCACGTGTGCCGGCAGCCTGGCAGCCATGTTTCTTGCGCAAGAGCTACTCAAAAGGTTTTCAGGAAAGGGATTGGTGCCGGACGCGCTCACCGCTTCACCAGGGTTCGTGGTGGCGGTCGCTTTGGGGGCGGGACTTACAGTGCTTCTGGCCACACAGCTCGGGTTTCCGATCTCCACGACGCACGGTCTAACGGGGGCGCTCGTGGGAGCCGGGTTCGTTGCCGTGGGCGGGCGGGTGAACCTGGCGGCGCTGGGCAAGGGTTTTGTGTTGCCGCTGTTGCTTAGTCCGCTGCTTGCGGTGGCGTTGGGGGCGGTAGTCTATTTGGCGGCACGGTTGGTCCGAAGGAGGCTGGGGATCAGCAAGGAGATGTGCATCTGCGGCGGAGTTGCGGAGGGGGCCAGTCCAGCAGCGCAACCGGACGGGGCGGCTGTCGCGCGGGGCTTGCCTCGATTTACCGTTACGGTGGACGAAACGTCAGCGTGTGTTGAGAGGTACACCGGCACGGTGTTAGGTGTGAACGCGGGCAGATTGCTCGATGTCCTGCATTTCTGCAGCGCGGGAGCAGTGAGCTTCGCTCGCGGCTTAAATGACACACCAAAAATTGCGGCGCTGCTTTTGGTGGGTGACGCGTTCGGCGTCCGGTCGGGCATGGCAGTGGTAGCGATGGGGATAGCAGCCGGGGGGCTGCTCAGCGCGAAGAGAGTCGCCGAGACGATGAGCCACAAACTTACCGACATGAACCCAGGCCAGGGATTGGCCGCCAATCTAGCGACGGCGGCGCTGGTCACGACGGCGAGTGTGCATGGGCTACCGGTAAGCACGACTCATGTGAGTGTCGGTTCGTTGTTGGGAATGGGGATGGTGACGGGCCAGGCGAAATGGAGGCCGGTGCTGGGGGTCGTGGCTTCGTGGGTGGTGACATTGCCTTGTGCGGCGTTGGCCGCGGCCGCGGCGTATGCGCTGGTGCGAGTATTCTAGCACAAGGTTGATGTGGGATGGGCGGCGGCAAGTGAGTTTGCGCCGTGCGCGGTGGGCCTGTCCGGCCAGAGGACTAAAGGCTCCGGAGTCGAAGGATGCAGGACGGGAGCGATCGGACCGGAGACAGAGAGCACAGGAGGAAACGGACAGTCCACTCTAGAGACAAATCGGGGGTTTGTCGCAGCAGACTGAAAGTCTGCGCTACTTAGTCAACCGGAAGAATTGCGGCGTAGTCGACGCGGTGGTGATAAAGGGACTGCTCACTACCGGTCCGGGAACGCTGCTCCACGGTCCCGCAGGCGAACTGGACTGCTGCAAAGTAAACCCGCCACGGCTCCAGCTCACTGTTAAAGCCGAATTGGATTGCTGGATGGTCAACTGCGGCGGCAAGGAGGATGGCAAGGTGTAAGCCAGCGCCAGGCCAAAAGTGATATCCGGGCTGGCGACATTGTAGTTGTGCGCCTCGACGGCCAGCACATTGTCCCCCACCACCAGATTGGTGGCGAGATCCCCGGACACGTTCCAATTATCAGGGCAAACTGCATCGCCGTAATCCACGCTGTTGCTGCAGGGATAACCCGCAGCGAGCGTCGCGTTGAAGATTTGCGTGGGGTAGGCGGCCATGCGCAACCGGTAAATCTCCGTGCCGTTAAGATAGAACACGGCGCCGTCATCGAGGTAATCCGTTGCCTGAAGTGTGATTCCGTTCAAGCTGTTGGTGAAACCGAAGTGGGTGCGGAAATAATAGGTGGGATAGGGATTGCCCGTGGCGGCGTTGGCGGGCATTTGCGTGATCATGGGCACGGGGATATTTGGGTTGGCGAAGCCGCGTGTATCGACCCAGAGCAACCCAGGCCCGGATCCATCCCAGCCCGAATCATCGTATGACGGCGCGGTCCAGTTTACTCCGTCCAGGTTGGCTGTCCCATACATCCAGACGTTGGTCAGATCAAAAATGGGATTCGCGGTGGCGTAGTTTGTCGTGGTGAAGAAAAGAATGCCCGAAGAGTACTGATTAGCTCCGTCGCTGGAAAAGACCCGATAGTAATACCCGGTGCCGGGACTCAAACCTGTCAACAAAGCAGCATGGTTGGTGAGCATGGCCGACGAATAGGTAGAAGCGAAACCGAGATTGACGGTGGGGCCGTACTGGACCTGGGAAGTGGCAGGGCCGGTGGTAGTCCAGGTAACGGTAGCAGCGTTGTCGTCGGGCAAGGGAGTGACGTCGTTAATAAAACCGGGGAGCGGCTTGGCATAGACACCGAAGTGAGAGCCGACATAGCGTTCGTGGCCGTAGGCGGACAGGTAACTGGAGTGGTTCAGACCCACGGGGTTGCCCGCGGTGTCAGACATGTAGAGAGCGGTGGACCCCCCGCCATCCATGTTGATAGCGTTCCAGGCGCCAAATTGGGTAATCCAATACGCCGTTTCGTTATCCAGCGCGCCGTCACTATAGCCCGATTGCCTCCCGTCGATAGTCATCAGCAAGAGGTAACGACTATCCTGCGTGAGACCATAAGCGGTGCGGGGCTGCACCTGATGAATGAACGAATCGGGATAACTGATGGCGGCGGCTGCGCTAATGTCGACGCCATTAGAGAGAATCGGGTAATAACCGGTGACGGCGGTGTAAATCCCCGCGGTGTTGGTGCCTGGCGGTCGATTCGCAAAGATCATGATGGGCTGATTGTTCGTGGTGAACAGAACGGCGGCGAAGCGGGAGTCCCCGGCGGTATCGGCGGTGGTTTGTGGCGAAACGACCGCTCCGGCGCAGATCTGCAAACCAAAGACGTCGCAGGACACGCCTTCGCTCGTGGGGTCAGCGCCACCGGGGCTGGCGTTGTAGTAGTTGGCGTCACAAGCGATTTGGAGCAGGTTCTGTTTCAGGAAATGCGGCACTGTCAGGGTGAGAGTTTCCCTGGATTCAACGGCGTAATTGGAAGCTTTGACAGTGCTGAACAGCCGGACGTCGGGGTCGTTTAGATCGATTTTAATGCAACGCACGACCTGCAACCTAGGGAAGTTTCCGGCGATACCGGGGTTGTTGGTTCCGACGGCATATTGGACGCCTTTAAACAAATTGGTCCAACCTGAAGGAACGGGCGAAGCAAGGGCTGATGTAGACCACAAGCCGACGGCGGCCAGAAGAATCAGCGCGCCAAGAGCCGCTGAAAATCGATCGTCGAGTGATCCGGCTTGAGCCGAGGTGCGTTTGGGTTTCAGGCGAAGAGAGGAGTTAGTCTCCACTGTACTGGTAGTCATATCCATCGATGGGGTCTTGAGTGTAAGCGGCGTTATAGCCGTCATAATAAATCTTAGTCAGGCCGACATGGCCGTCCACGAATCCGACGACGCTCTGCGCGCCACAATAGAACGGCATATTACGCTGCCCGGTTTTGCTTTTGTGCCAGGAGAGCGGTGCGTGGGCCGTCCACTCCATGACCAGCAGGGTGCGTTGCGGATGCTTAATCGAGGAAATCTGCCAGCCGGCGATGTTAGGAACGCCCTCCATAGTCACGCCGTTGAAAACGTAGCTGCCATAATCAAAACGCTGGCTCTGGCAAAAAGGCTTTGGATCGGAGTAACCACGATCCTGCGGACAGGCGAAGACCTTATCGGCGGGAGAGGAGGCACCGGTCAAACCAACGTATTTCTTGACTTGTTCCTTGTACCACCACCACAAGCTGTTCTTATCGGTGGGAGTTACCGTCGGCAGGGTTTGATTATTTTCGTTGCAGAAACTCAGAACAGCCCGATCGATTTGTTGCAGATTCGCTGTGCAGCGCGCCAGCCTGGATTTGCCTCGGACAGCGGTGGCTTGCGCAACTACGATCGCGGATAATAGCGAAACCAATGCCAAGAGCACTAACAAATCCGTCAGGGTAAAGGCCCGGAGCCAGGATATTTCACAGGACATTTCACAGCGACTGAAGCTCCACTGCCGCCATTTCTCATTAACACCCTGCTTCAGCGGGGTGTTTGGCGCCTGAAGAGCACTAGAAACCGTTTCAACGGTTTTCACAGCGCGCGAGAAACCGTTGAAACGGTTTCTGAGGTCTTGCCAGCAAGTGACACCCCGCTCAAGCGGGGTGTTAATGAGAGAGCCCGGTGTCGAGCCTGGCGGAGTTGCTGCGGACTGGAAAGTCCGCGCGCCTGGGGAAGGGGAGTCGCTCAAGCTAGGGGACGGGGTTGGAAGCGGTTGACAAGGCCGCCAGATTACTTGGGGTTACGGCGATGAATTGCCGTTCGAAAGCCTGCTGTTCGTTGAGGCTTCCCTTCTGCGCGGTAACATCGCGCCGGCTCACCACCGCCGCATGCAAAAGGCCCCGGGAAAACAAAGACCGCAGGTCCACCTGGTCTCGGGCGGGGCCGGAGCAGAAGGCAACGATCGCCGGCTTAACTTCACCCAATTGCTCTAATTGCGTTTCGTTGAGCATGGGCGGTCCCATCAGCGAAACAATCACGCTGCCTTTGGTCGAGTTTTTGATCCATTGAAAGAAATCTCCCGCCGGCACAGCCACCGGACGAAGAGGATCTACCTCCAGAGCCTGGATGGAGTCAATCTTCACGCCGGCTTTGGCCAACTGTTTGCGCAAGCTGGCCAGGAGAACATCGGTCGCGGGATTTTGGAAGGTGGTAGTGTCCCGGGTAAAGACAGTTACGAGCCCGCCGGGCTTTAACAGGGACAGCGTTTGCTGCGCTAAAACGCGACCGGCGGCCTGGTGTGGGACTGGATCCAGGCGCGGCCCGAAGCCGCCGCTCAGAAAGAAAACCAGCGCCCCGCCCGACCCCAGAGCCACCAGTGCTGCCATGGTGCCAATCGCTTTGTTGTCCCGCATAGGCGGTGGGAAGAGGGAGACGTGTCAGAGGGCACCTTCAGAACTTCGTACCGTGCACCGGCGGGGGGCGTGTGCCATCTCAGAAAACACCTCTGGGCTTGGAGAAGACCACGTTGGTGGTCCCATTGGCCAGCACCAGACTGATTTGGTCGCGCAGGTTGACGGTGTTTAATTTGCGAACGCTTCCGTCCGTCAGGGCGATATTGCCCTTGAGCATGTGCATGGTCGAATCCCAGCCCGCGTCGATCGAAGTTCCCAGATACACACTCCAGTGTGGATCGTAGCCGCCTTGGCCCCCGGTCACGTTCCGGTCGCCCATTAACATGTCCTGTGGCCGGGTGGCATCCGCACTGGAGCAAATGAAATAGCTCACGTTGACGTCGCCGCGAAGCGTCGTCCAATTAGTGCCGACCCATTTGTTCTTGAGGTCCGTCGGGCATAACAGGACCTGGGTGGTTCGCACTTCGTTGGAACACACGCGGAAGTTGTCGGTCCAATCCGGCGAACCTTGACTGCCGCCCTTGGCGGGATCCACATTCCACGGATATTTGTCCCCTTGATCCCCGGCCCACATGCGCAACCCCAAACCCAGTTGCTTAAGGTTATTGGTGCAGGTGATATCCTTGGCCTTTGCTTTGCCTCGAGCCAGCGCCGGCAGCACCATGCTCGCCAGAATGGCAATAATTGCAATGACGACCAGTAATTCGATCAGCGTGAACGCTGTGGCTTTCTTATTCACCTTCATAATGACCTGTCTAATACGGCTGACAGTCGCTGGTCCTTTCCCGACCGCCGACACCTGCAGTGATTGTTTACGAATCGGTCGATAAAGTCAAGCAGTGTTGTTCAACATTTTGGGAGGCGAATGATGACGAATTGACTCAAACTTAATGTGACAAAAGAAGGGAAAGGGGGGATCGGGCAGTCCGTATGCCAATTCAAGGAGCTCTTACCAGCCGCAGAGAACCGCGATCGAACCACGCCTCTCCTGCTCTGGCCCTGAACTCGCAGATGAATTCGATTTCGCCCCCGTCAGGCCCGACCTCAAACGATTCCCTCTGCAGATGCCAGGCCGAATCGGCCACAAGATCCGGCGCCTGGCGGGGCTGTCCGGCAATGCGCAGCCCAGCCCCTTGATGAGCACCAAAGCCAAGGGGCTGGACTCCCGATACGCTCACTTTTCCTTCAAACCAATAACGCCCCGGTTCGAGGCGAGCCTTGGTGCGCCAAGAGGCCGAGGTATCGGACCCGGCCCGGATGTGCAGGCAGCGGGAGCCGTCGGGGCCGATGACATCGTCCATTTCGCCGGAGACCGGCGGGTCGACCTTCACCCAACCGGTTAGAGGTCCGATGCCATTGGCTAAGCTCACCGGCTCCTGTTGCGCCGCTTTAAGTTGCTGCTCCAGTTGCTCGTGGCGCGCCCGAATCCGGTTCTTGACCGAGCTACATTCCAGCCGAATCGACGCCAACTCCGATTTGTCAGCCACCGCCGAAAGCTCGTTCAAAAGCTCATCGACCTGACGTGCCAGGGATTCGGGTTCAAATAACTTCCGGAACAGAGTCTTGAATTCCTGGGAGTAGCGCTGGTTGCCCTCGCGCGTTTCCATGACTGCCTTCGCGACAACCCCGGCCATTTTGGGCGTCCAGGGGAGATCCGCGCTGCCGAATAATTGATCCATGCCGTGCGGGAAGAAAACCATTTTGCCGGTGTCCAGGTCCTGGTATACGCGAAAGTTATTTCGCGCCAGGCAGTAGCCATCCCGGTGGCAAAGCATCACTTCCAGAGCCATCAAACGAATGAAGCGGTTAAGCTCCAGCGTCTGTTCCAGGCGGTTCCAACGCCGTTCTGGTTCCGCCTCGAGCGCTGCCTGGGCCAGCGCCCTGAGGGCGGCTCGATTCCCGGATCGAGCTTGAACGGAAGTGCGTTTGAGGTGCTGGTTGACATCGTGTCCTTCATCCGGCTCGTAGAGGTTGGCCCCCACGCTGTTGAAGTAGCAGGACAAAAAGTCCTCCGTGAAGCCTTCTTTAAGAACGTAAATGCCCAAACGGCGCTCATTCAGGAACACCACCGCCCGGCTGACACGGGGCGCCGGGATGCCGGCAGCGCGAAACGCCGCGCTGCCCAAGGCTTCGTTGCAGTAACTCGGATCCTCGACGGAATTGTTCAAGTGGATACGGCGCAAACCGTGAAACCGCTGATTGGCCTCGAACCTGGAAAAATCCACCGTCAATCCGGGTTTGTTCTCCAGCGGTCGAAAGCTGCCCACCGAGCCCTTTAGATGGATCGCTACGTTCGGGTAAAGCGTTCCCCCTTCGGAAACCGAGGCGGGAACGAACTGGCGCGACTCCTTGCCGAGCTTTTCCAGATCGCGCGTGGAGACCTGGATTCTAATTTGGCTGACAGCTCCGTTGGTGAAGAGGTCCGCGCCCGGCCAGCGGTCGCTTCCGGAAGCGGGGCCCTCGTCCAGCGCGCCGGCTCGAACCGACAGCGCCCCACAGGCGATCAACCATACCAGAGCGAGCGTATGGCACCAGCCAAAGGTGGCGCGCTCTGAGCCAAACTTTTCCGTCTTCAATGGACCCGGGGAGTTTTCTTCTTAAGTAAGACCAACGCGTTGGCACTGGGGCGCTCCTCCCCTTCGCTGGGGCTGTTTCGCACGGCGCCCAAAGCCCAGAGGGTCGCCGAGCCACCGCCGTCGAAATTCATCGCTTGCTGACACCCGAGCTTGACCAGATAACTGGCCAACTCCGGGAAGGTCATGCCGACGGAAAGGTTGCTTTGGCGGCCATCCACCTCGACCATGAAGATGAAATCTTTGTTCCAACCGAGGGCGGTGCGGGGATGCCGGATGTGAAGGAAGCCGGACCATTGCATGGGCTTGCCATCCTGGACAAGGGCCGGGCCGCCGCCGATGGCGACCTCGGCGCCGGAGAGATCAGGAACCGTTTCGGTTGCGATCTGCAAAGTAGCGCCCGGCCGGAGGGCAGGAACCTGAGTGACCAAACCGGGGCCGATCGACAACACCAATGTGTCGCGCGCCAGCGGCGCATCGCCTGCGTTTTTAACCTCACGGACCTTGGCGGTGTAGAACTGGCCAACCCGCAGCGGCAGCCAGGGACCGGTGCCGGAAGGTTCCAGCACCCAATCGACGCCTCCGGAGGTCCGCGTGGAATTCCCGACAGCGGCAGTGAACAAAACGGCTGCGTCGTCCTCTCGAAGCTGGTTCAAGCCGATGGGCGTGCTCTTTCCATCAGGCCATATTATTCGGAAGCGCGAAACCACATTGGTCATGTGGGGCGTACCCTCGGGGTCCGTCCAAAAGCAAGTATGACCGGCCGGGCTACTCACGACTTCGCCGAAATAGATCTGAAGGTCTCGGGGACGGCCCATGTAGGTTTTGTTTTTCTCATAGAAATCTCCGTTGATGGCCGCCAAGGGTTGGCCGCAGTCCGCGGGCAAGGACTTGACCTGATCGGAGACGACTTCCATGGCGAAAGTCTTGCCCTTGCCGAGGGTCGTGCAGAACTCGAAATCATGACGCGCGCGCTCGACGCGAACGACATGGATTGAGAGAGGCACGTCCTCGTTTACGTCGTTGGTGTAATAAAACCAGCGTTCCGGACGGGCCGGTTCGTTGGTTGACGTGGCGGCCGGCAGCGGGGGAACGGAAAGGAAAGCGAGTAAGCAAAGGGCGATGACAACCGCGCGGGAGGAGATCCGGGACTCACGGGAGCTCGTCTTTCCGGGAGTGCCGGAGGGAGTCGCGAAGCGTTTGGAGTGCTGCATAACCTATTGATGATCGGCAGCACCTTGCGTCCCCGTCGCGTGGCGTTCCCGGGTAAACACGAGGCAATTAGCAATCTCGCGCTCGGCGCGCTCACAGGGGCTGTTGCGGACTTCACCATCGTACCAGAGAGTGGCGGAACCGCCGCCGTCAAAGTTCATTCCCCCCTCGCAGCCCAAGCTGGCCATGAAGCGGCCTAATTCCTGCAAGGTCATTCCGATCGAGAGATTCCTTTGACGGCCATCCACCTCGACCAGAAAGAAGGCGTCCTTGTTCCAGCCGATGGCCGCCCTGGGGTGTTGCTCGAACATGGAAGTGTACTCATAGGTTTCGGCAGCCATGGGTGGAGGTCTCTGCGCATGCCCGTTGCGGACCAGCATCGGGCCGCCGCCGATGGCGGTTCTGACGCCGTGCAGCGCGGGCGCGCTGGTGGTGAAAATCCGCAGGACGGTCCCATTGGTGACGGCTGCCAGACGTCGCACCACCGCCGGCCCAAGCGAAAGAACCAAAGTATTTGGGCTTGTCGGGCTGTCGCCCCGGGTCCGTATCTCGCGCACGACGGCATTGTAGGTCTTGCCGATGTGCAAGGGAAGCCAGGGGCTGCCCTCGGCGCGTTCCAACACGAGCTCGATTCCTCCCCAGGTGTGAGTGGAGCGTCCTACGGCAGAGGTAAAAAGTTCGACCCGGTTGGACGGCCTCTCGCCGTTCAACCCGAAGGGGGTAGTGGTTCCGTCGGGCCAGGAGACCCGGAAGAGGGATTCGACATTGGTGGCATGGGGTTCACCGTTGGCATCAATCCAAAAGCTGATGTCGTGGCCGGGGCCACTAATAAGTTCTCCGTCAATGATCTGCAGGCCGCGCGGCGCGCCGGCATAGGCGCGGTCGCGTTGATAAAAATCAGCGTTGATGGCGGCGATGGGGGCGCCGGTGGTTGAATTGGCCAGCATGAGTTGATCGCTGAGGGTATCCAGGCCCACCGCGCCCCTGGCGGCGTGAACGGAATGAAGCTCGTACAAAGCGTTGGTCCGCGGCACCTCGACCACGTGAATTGACCAAGGCACCTCGGCGTAGCGGAAATTGGTATAGCCCAGCCCGCTCGAGTCGACCGGCACGTTGATGGCCAGCAACTCATCCGGCCCGACTACAAAAAGCAGCAGCCCAGTAGCGGACCATAGCAATACGTTACGGAGGCCGCAGCGAAGGTCTCGACACTGGTTTGGCATTCGGAGGGCGGCTCTAATCAAGGCTGGTTCGTGGCCGGAGGGGGCGTCTCGGGCTTGGGCATGCGGGGTTGTTTGTGCAGCAGATCTCCGAAATCGGCCAGGAGGTCATATTTTTTCTCCCAAGGCGTGTACATGAAGCCGCGCACTTTGCGGATCGGCTGGGCGGCTTGAAGCCAGCCCTCGACCTCCTTGAGGTCGGGGGCATCATAATAGCAGGCCGCCAGCGTGCGGAAGCCCTGGTCGGTGAAAAAGCGCAGGCTGGCTTCGCGAGGTTGACCGCCCCAAACGGCCATAATTAGGCTCTTGGGGACGTGTTGCCAGGAATTGGTAAAATCGCCGTCGACCAGGTAATACTTTCCGTGGGCGTTATGGTTCGGATCGAACATATCGGACCAGATATAGATTTCGACGCTGGGAATGTGGTCTCTGAGGATGGCGGCGGTCTTGGTCACGCATTCGCCCAGCAATTCGCCCATATTGCGTCCTTTGCAGGCCTGGCAGGTGCCGCCCATGCGGATTTCGTCCATGTTAAGTAGAACGCTGCGGGGCTGCAAATGTTCCGCCAGTAATTTGGCTTCGTGATCAAGAATCTCGTAGAGCTCAGGTTCGGCCATGCAGACGGTAACCTGGGAATCATTGATCACCATGGGGTGGTACCAACTCACGCGGAGGCGGTCGCCGTCATGAATGCGGCCGCCGGCGAGCACTTTCAAAGGCAGGGCCTCGCGCTCATCGCGGTAGGGATTGAGTTCGGGATCCAGCAAGGGGGCGTAATCTTTTCCTTCGGTATAAAGGACGGAGCCATCCTCATTGCGAACGGTCACCGGTGTGCCGGGCCGATGCAGCACGTTCACCGGGCCGACCTCTTCGACGGCCCAATCGTCCAGCCAAACCTTTCCCGCTTTCCCGCCCCAGAGGCCGGCGTAAAGAGAGACTTTTTCGAAATCCAGGCTATTGAAAAGCATGCTGAGTTTGCGCCAGTCGCCGGTGCCGGGGACATGGAATTCGCGCGGGGCCAACTCGCGATCGCCCGCGAGCACGAGGAGGCGGAAGGCGTTGGCCGGTTCCAGACCTTCGGTCTTGACCCACAGGCTCAACCGATAGCACCGGTGTGGGATCACTTTGAGCGTCTGCATGACCCGCCCGTGGCCGTATTGATTCGCGGTGAACTTTTCCAACCGGAGCGAGGCCTTGCCGCTATGCCGCACCTCAGTGTCCACGAAACTGATTTCGCCGGGCTGATCGCAAAAGTCAAAGCCTTTGACGCTGTTGCCGGTGAAATCCTCGAAACCGCCGTTCTTGAAGTCCACCGGAGTGGGCTCGGCCAGGCGCGCCTCACCTGCTTTTACCAGGAAAGGAGCGTCCAGGACCGGCAAGCCTTCCGCCAAATTGCGATTGTGAGCCAGGAGGCCCCCTCCGTAACCGATGGAATAGACCGAGGGGATGAGTTCGAGGTGGTTGTCTTCGCAGCTCTTTTTGATCTGGTCGAGGCGCTTGAAATAGTCGGGCGACTTTTTGCACAGTGTATCGAGGTTAAGAGAGACCACCGCGCCGTTGAGCCGGTGCTGGCCCGCCGTTTCGAGAACCCGTGAAATCTCCGGCACGTCACTGTCCTTTTCCAGACCCCAGCCGAAGATCCACACAAAGCGGTCCGCATACCGTTCCGCTGCGCCAACCTGGATTGCCAAAAGACTGGCTACCGCCAGCACTACACACTTGTTCATGTGATTAGAACCTGGTTTTCATTTCAATGGCGCACGCGCGAAGTACTGCCACTCCCACAAGTTGCCGGGCCGCCATCATCTTTCGCACAGTCACCAGAGTAGCAGAGCGCCCGGCATTTTCCATCTCCATTTGCTGCGAGGTGGTGGGAGCGGAGTTCGGGACTCCTGGGGAAAGCTCGCATGTTGCTCTGCAACCGCGAATGGACGCGAATAGACGCGACTCCGTGTGGGCAGGCGAGGGAGGCAATGATGGGGAAATGGAGCGAGAAAAGCGCGAAAAACGGCTCAAGCTGCTGCGGACTGGAAAGTCCGCGCGCCGCTTAAATCGGGCGATCGGATTCGGCGCAGAAAAAGGGCGGCAAACCCCGCGCCGCACCGTAGGTCTCGAAGGCAAAGCGCAGGATCTTCAGGTCGCGTCCTCGCCGCTCGGGATCCTCGGTCATCGAGATCAATTCTTCGGCTTCCTCGCGGGTGGCCCAGACAATCGCCACGGTCTCGTCGTCGAAGCGCCCGGTTTCTTCCATGGGTGTCATCAAAAAATACTCGTCACTCAGGGCGGCCTCGTCCGGCGGAACGACAATGCGTCGAATGATTTTGGCGCGCACGCCGGTTTCCTCGAACACTTCACGCAAGGCCGTTTGTTCGCCGGTTTCGCCTTCTTCGAGTTTTCCTTTGGCAAAGGTCCAAACCCGGGTTTTGTGCAGGCCTCTTGGTTTGCGAAGCAATACACGGCCGGCGTCATTAATCAGGACTCCACCATAGGCTCGTTTCATGGGGTAATGATTTCTTGTGAAAGCAAGTATAGCGCGAGCGATTGGTCAGGCGAATGAAATTCGCAGGAGGAGGGTGGAGGAGGACGTTGTCGACACGAATTAACGCGAATTAACGCGAATTCCGTGGGACGCCAACGGCGTCCTTCATACCAGCCTGGGGCAACGCCCCAGGTATTGCCCGAAAAAAACATTTGTGAGCGCCAACGGCGCGGCTCAATAGTAGCAATCGGGCCCATCGACGCTAGAGTCCTTGAATTCCAAAACACGTTGCAGACAAGTCAAGTTTTGCCGAACGCGCAAAGAAAGAATACAGGAGTCACCGGCGGCTTGCTCGGCGAACATCCCATTTTTGAACTTCCAACAGTCAACGTCCAACATCCAACGTCGAACGAGGAAAGAAGCGGCCTTGCCCATGTGCCTGGACTTCGATGTTGGAAGTTGGGCGTTGACTGTTGGAAGTTCGCCCTTGAGCAAGGTTGGCTGCGCCTCACCGCGGTTCCCAGGGCTTCGCCCGGGCTCCGCCCTGGGCTGGTATGAACGATGCCGTTGGCGTCAGGCAGCCAGGAGGATGAGGGATAGCCGTACGAAGAGCCAATAACCAAAGACCCAAAACGCAGACTCTTTGAAAGTCACCCGGCTCAACCTGGACAAGCCAATTGCCAACACCACCGTGGTCCACAGATAAAAGCAGTTGATGAGTTCGCCAAGAGCGCGCACACGATTGGACGGGTCCAGGTTCAAGACCAGCAAAGAAAGGGCCGGTCTGGCCGAGGCATTTCCAAGCGCCAGAGCCAGCAGCGCCGTTACGACCGTGCCCAGCACCAAAATCGTCCCACTCAAAGCGGCAACCTCCAGCGCTTTCGTGAATGGGAAACGACTTTTGAGGAACACGCGGCCAATAAACCAGAGGACGAAGGCCGACCAGAAAGTTCCAACAAAACTTCCAAGAAAAGTGGCCGCTCCGGAAATCAATTGCCAGTGCGCGGTTAATGTACTGGCCAGCTCCTGGGTGATTTTTCCCGCACTCACTAACTGCCCGAGGGTTGCGGCCGTTCGCTCGGCGTTGGTGGTGGCCTCCAGGACAAGCAGCCCGCTCAAACACACCAGCGCTGAGGGCACGAGCCAATTAGCAGGGTGTCCGGGGCCGCCGCTGACCTCATCGAAAACAACCGAAGGACAGACGAACAGGTTGAGCAGTTTGGCTCCCACGGGAGTGGAGGTTGGAGCCGGCGTGCAGGAAACCGTGGCTGAAGTGTTCATAGAACGTTATCCTTCACGCGCCACCTCGAACCGCTGGAAACATTTCGCGATGGCCAGAATGAGCAGCAGGTCCACGCCGGCTTGTACAGCCAGGCCGCTCGCGGCAGCCAGGATGAAGCCGAGGGACAGAAACGATTGGTTATCGGGGAAGTGTTTGGCGATGGTCATGGTTGTCCAGCCGGCGGGATAGAGCACCAAAAATGACAAGGCAACCACCATCACCATGCCCATGGCGCTGCTGGATTCGGCACGCCCTTGCATCCGCTTGGCGGCGGCTTGCAAATAATGAATGTTCCATACCGAATTCAGCGCCAGCGCCACCGCCGGGTAACCCAAGATCACAACGACCAGCGTGGGCCAATCAAACTTCCCAAAGATAATCAGGGGAACTATCCCGCACCCTTGCGCCGCCAGCACCAGCCCTGTCGGCACGGCAATCTCCGCCAGGGCGAGCGCGAATGGGGAGGCGGGCAAAGTCCGAAAACTAAGGAGGTGCGGGCCGTCGCGGCGAAAATCGAACGGGAACATCCGTTGCAAAAAGAACGCCAGCATGCCCAGGAACAAAGCGATGCCGGTGGTAAATCCCCTGGCCTCAGCGAGCGGCACGCCGCCGGCTTTCTTGCCCAGGTCATGGAAAATCCAGAGGAGCGCGGCAAAAAATCCGGTGTAGGTCAGGACAAAGAAAGAGGCTATGAGCATCTCGCGCCGGGAACGCCTGGCCGCCAGCAGGTTTTTCCAAAGGATAGCCCCGACACCCTCAAAGAGCGCCCAGTGCGGCAGCCCGACAGAGCGCGACGGTGGCTCCAGTGCGCCGCCCACGGGCAGTCCTTCGCGCAGCCGCCGGCGTTTGTCCGCCATCCGGGTGGTGGTGTCCAAAGCCGCTTCGAAGATGTTGGCTTTGAATTGAAACAGCAGCCAAAGGCTGGCGGCTGCCCCGGCGGCAAATCCGCTCACATACAGGCTGCCGCGCCAAAACTCCTTCATTGGCCCCGGCCCGTTCACCCACAGTTTCATAGCCCATTGATGGACCTGGACGGAGTCGACCATGTCGGGCAGTGTCACTGCGGGGTAAAACAAGAATTGAAAGACCGGCCAAGAGCAAAAGGAGGGAACGATTCTAAAATCCCATTGAATGCGGAGATAAGAAGCGGCGATCAGAAAAAACGCGCCCAGCATCATCCAACGGAGCCGGTAATGCGCTTGTTCGGAAATCGACCCGCCGAAGATCGCGGACGCCGCGGCCAAATGAAAACAGACGATCTGGAAAAAAATCAGGCATAGCCCGGTCAAAAACCAATGGGTAAAATGCGAGCCAAACAGCCCGAGGAAAACCAGGCTTTGAACAACGGCGAAAAGGTAATTGGGCAGCAACCGGTAGAAGATGATTTGCCGCTGAGTAAAGGGGCTGGTGAACAGAAATTCGATATCGGCCGGTTCGCAGGCAAAACCTCGCTGTAGCAACCCTTTGAAAACCGAACCCCACAGCATCACCAGGGCGCCGCCCACCAGGTTTTCGCGCCGCACCAATTCGCCCATGATCTTGTGGTCGCGAAAATAAAAGAGGAATCCGAGCAAACTGACCGTGGCCAGGAATCCCAACAGTGAGAGCGGCTGGCGCAAGGAACGGCTGAAGCGCCGGGCTTTGCGCGCAAGCAATGCAGACCATAGATAAAGCAGGGCACGGTTCACATCACATTCGATAACTCCGCCGGGTGGTTGGCATTCTCAGTGACCGCGAAGAACACCTCTTCGAGGGAAGCGTCCTTTTGGACAGTAGCCTGGCTGCGGATTTGTTCGAGCGAGCCGAACGCCATTTTGCGGCCGCGATGCAGAATCAGGACCTGGTCGCACAATGCCTCCACCAGGACAAGCAGGTGAGAGGAGAGCAGGAAAGCAACGCCTTGCGCCGCCCGGCGCCGGATCGACTCTTTCATGTTGCGAATGCCGCGCGGGTCGAGGCCGGTGAGCGGTTCGTCTAAAATGATCACCTGCGGCTCGCGTAAAAATGCGCAGGCCAGCGAGAGTTTTTGCAACATCCCGCGCGAGAGGTTTGAGGCCATCTCGTCTTTCTTGTCGATTAATTCCAACTCTTCCAGCAAGGCCGCGTACCGGGCTTCCGCGTTACGGACGCGATACGCCAGCGCGATAAAATGCAGATGTTCGGTCACCGTCAGCAGTTCATAGGGATGGATCGTGTCCGGAACGTAGGCAAACCTCGTTTTGGCCTCGAGCGGCGCCGCTTCGATATCGTGTCCGGCCAGGCGGATTCTGCCGGCCGAAGGCCGCAGGATCCCGGTGATGGCCCGGAGGGTGGTGGTCTTGCCTGCGCCGTTAGCGCCAACCAAGCCCACGATCTCACCGGGGCGCACGCGAAAGGTTAAGTCGGTCACGGCGGCGAACTCGCCGTAGCTCTTGCTGAGATGTTCGACTTCAACCGCGGGGTTGACGTTGGTCGTCATGCTAACAGAGACAGAGGTCCACGCGGAACGTCACGAGGCGTGGCGGAACTGCTGGGAGCAGCCGTGACAGTGTATTCAAGGATGAGGCCATGTGTCTACTGTCATAGGACTATAGGACGGATAGAGGGGATTGTCAAGCGAGGAAAGTCGCGTTTGTTTAAAAGGGGCGCAGGACAGATTTCTTCTATGCAGCAATAGCAAGGCAGTCATTGCGGGCAACCAACGTGTTCAGACGGTCTTTCCAGAATGCGTCCAGCCGCCGACTGGCGCCGATACAACGCAAGGCCAAGACATGTTCTGCGCCAGGTTTGCCCCAGAACATGCCTGATTGTTTACACCGGGACCCGATGACGGTTTTGCACCCGGCCTCAACAACTCCTGAGCCTATGAAGAGCCCTTGCTGCCGGAACGTTCTGTACTTCATTCGCGCGACGTTGTGAATGAAGTAGTTCAGTTGTTCCTCTACGGTTGGCGCATTGTCCTTTCCTGTGCACTGCTGCCGGCTTTCTTTAATAAGATTTTCCACTCCGTTTCCGAGCAAACGACGGACAAAGCGACTACGCTGCTGCTGATACAAAGGGTGCTCTTTACTGCCCAGCAGGGCCTCAACCACTTTGCCAGCGTGGTCGGCCCCGTGCCAAAAGTCCACGATCTGGGTGGCGCCAGGGAAGTTCAACTGGCCCATATTCTCCAGCCCCAGAGCCCCGTCCATAAGTAAGACCGTTCGGCCGGCTTGTGCCATATTTCGCCGAATCGCTTCCTGGCGAAGCATGGGGCCAAACTCCTCAATGCCTTTCATAGCCGAGACGTAAGTTGTCGATTCGTAATCCCTCACGGGATGGCCTTTTTCGTCTCGCTGGTGCTGGGTAAAGACGCACCCCAGGTATACAGAGCGGGTTTTGGCGCTCCCATCCAGTTGCTTGCCTTTTCGTCCTTCCAGTTCCTCCTGGCGCATCGGCAGCCCCGTGGCATCGGCACTCACATAGAGGATTGGCACCGGCTTGGATTCCGGCAGCGGCTTGGTAGCCCCGCGCTCCTGCCATTGCTGGGCCGCCGCTCCAATGTGCTGTACCGTTCGTTGGATTTGTCGCGCAGATACGTTGATGCCGCCAGTTTCCCGCAGATGCTCCTCTGCTTTTTGATAGCTGGCTTCATCGGCTCCTTCCAAGCAGACCAGGCGAAGCAAGGCTGGTGTTTTGCCTCCTTCGATGCCCAATGCAGCGTCTGCTGGATAATGCCCGAGAGCTTTGCCGAGGTGATGGTAGTAATCCCGCTCCAGGACAAAGGAGCCGAAGATGCAATCGACCGTTACGGACTGCCGGCCCTTGCGTTGCTCTCCGGGTTTGGATTGGTAGGCAGCATCGATCTGGTCGGCTGCGCTCTGCAGGAGAAAGCCCACCAACTGGGCGGCCGGTTTGAACATAGCAGTCCGGACCAGCACTTCGAGCCTTTGCACATCGACACCGCCGGGTGTGGAGGTTTGGAAGCGGGCTATGAGTTGGTCGATTTCTTGTTCTTGGGCCAGGAGGAACTGGGCCGGGAGGGCTTTTTTTTAGAGCCCGCCGCAATAGCGACTCGCGTTTGAGTAATTACCTCATCGGCGTATTGCTCGGTGAGAGCTTGGAACTGTTTGTAACCCGCTATGGCCTGCTGCACAGCCGGAACCTGTTCGCGGGGAACGTAGCGGGTCACGTTTTTGCCCTGTTCGCGTGCTTGGAGTTTATAAAAGGGACCGGAGGAACTTTCCTTAATGACGGAAAGCTTGCCCCGTTCCATGGATTGGATCTGAGCGATTTGCTGAAGGATGGGAGGCAAAGAATTGGAATGATTCATGGGTAAAGTATCTACATAAGTAGATACTTTAGCAACAAAAAAAGAGCAAAATCCAAACTTTTGAAGATTTCAGTCATGCACCC
>Ga0210409_10002842_pt1 | contig 20044 bp, 14 predicted proteins | sample IncBWH17MmetaG_FD_161649 | JGI IMG/M metagenome (GOLD analysis project Ga0210409, IMG submission 161649) | Forest soil microbial communities from Barre Woods Harvard Forest LTER site, Petersham, Massachusetts, United States - Inc-BW-H-17-M | ecosystem: Environmental > Terrestrial > Soil >... | reverse complement strand
CAGCTGCCACCGAGTGACCTTCTCGTCCAGGCGGCATCGGCTGCCCGTTGTAGGCATTTTTGAAGCGCACGCGGACTAGCCAGAAAATCAGCAAAATCAGTGGAAGTATGGTGAGAATTAAATACAGGCCGGTACTGAATAAAGCCGGGGATAGATACTGGCCGATCCCCACTTTCGAAAGCAGCCTCAGCGGGCGGTTCGAGGGCCCCATGAAAAAAGAGCCTGCTGCGATGAACAGCCCAAAGCACATGCGCCAGAGATGCCGCGCGATGCGCTTTGTTCCAAAAACGCCGCCGCGCACCAGCATGCGCACGTCCCCGGCCGCGGCGAGCAGCATCACCGAACCCATGAAAAAGATCATTCCGACAGGAACTCCGTCTTGTGAGTCCGCTCCGCTCCGCACGACTTTAAGACCATTGATCCAGGTGAGGATGCCGAGCGTCAGAGGAATCAGGAGCACCAGCCAATCAAAGCGGCTTGTTTCCCCGTCTCTGCGCCTGGCCGTCAGCCATGCGGTTCCGATCAGGTAGAAGGTTAAAATCCCGCCGCCGATATTGTTTGGCTGATGTCTTGTGATCGCAAGGTACCCTGCGCCGACAGCCATGGTGAGCATCGAGGCGACAAAAATCTTGCCCGCCAGCACATGGCGGGGGGAGCCTTTGCGAAACGACATTGCAGCAGTCCCGGACAGCAGCCCCAGGCTCCCAGCGCAAATATGAACGAGCAGTATGGGCGAATAGGACATCGGTACGTCCTGGGAGTATATACGTGGAACGGAGCCGATTGTTTCACTAGACCAATAACCCCGACCGCTAGAGTCAGCCGCTCCAGTCAACAAAATAAAAATGCATCAAAATCAGAAGCAGAGGCCCCAAAATGTTGCACGAAGCGAAGCTCGCCAGCCTCACTGACCTGGATTCAATTTTCAAATTGATGCTGGGCATGCAACTCGATGAGCCCTGGACCGAGTCGTTCGACGAAACCCGCGTTCGCTCCAGTCTCGCCGAACTTCTTCAGAACCCTGTGTACGGGCTCATTTATTTGATCTCGGATGACAATCGTGCCATCGCTTACCTGGTCATCTGTTTTGACTATAGTCTCGAATATCGAGGCAAAGGAGCGTGGGTCGACGAACTCTTCGTCGAACCCGAGCATCGGCGACAGGGGATTGGCGCGTACCTCCTCGATCTAGCGGGATCGGCTTCCCGCGAACACGGTGCGCAATTTCTTCACCTTGAAGTGGGCCACGGAAATCGCGCCGTCGAACTGTATCGCCGCCGAGGCTTCGTGGACCACAACCGCTACCTCATGACGAAACCGCTGCAGCCGCATAAGTAGTTTGCGGAGGTCAACGGGAGGAGCTGTTGTCCCGATAGCCCCAGGCGCAGGAATTACTGATTTAATTTTGCACCGCCTGTTCGTTCCCGCTCATTTGCTTTTATAGAGGAGCACTGGCCGCGTCTCCGGATTTCTTACTTGCTGCGAAAGACGAGGTAGGTGATGTCGTCGGATTGCCGCGTCGCTCCGACGAATTCATCCACAGGTTTCATCAGGAATTGCAGACTTTCTTCAGCATTCGTCATCGGCAATGCCCGAATGACGCTGCTCCAGCGATCGTTACCGAATTCTTCATATTGTTCGTTGAAAGCTTCGATCACCCCATCGGTATAAAAAATCAAAGCGTCGCCAGGCCGCAATTCGACAGAACCCGTTTCGTAGCTGATCGGACAATAAATTCCGAGCGGCATTCCTCCTACTTCAAGTTTTTCAAGCGTGCCGTCCGAGCGCCGGAGAATCGGCGCATTGTGACCGGCGTTGACGTAGCTGAGACGCCGGGTTTGCGGATCGTATTCGGAAAGAACTGCGGTCGTAAAGCGCTGGCCACCCTGACTGTGTGCGCAGGCATAGCGATTGAGCCGCGCCACGAGGTCCACCAGCGGCGCACCTTCGCCCGCGATAGTTCGCAGGCTGGCTTGCAGCGTGGCCATCAAGAGTGCGGCCGGAATACTCTTGCCCACCACGTCCGCGATGACCACCATCAGCTTGCTTCCTGGCTCATCGGGATTCTGAAAAAACGCGTCGTAATAATCGCCCGCAACAGAGTTTTGCGGCCGGGTGGTAAAGGCAATCTCGGCTCCAGGTACTTCCGGAGGATGCGCGGGAACCAGCCAGGATTGAATCTCTCGCGCGATTTCCAAGTCGCGCTTCATTGTTACCTTGTCGGCCAGTTCGAATAACAGCAGAACAAAAAGAAGCACGCCGCCGAACAGTTCGTAGCGGGTCAGAAGCAGCACCAGGGCAGTCAGCAAAAGAACCCGCCGCACGGGCGCCAACTTGAGCAGCAGAACCCAGAAGAATTGTTTGCCGACGTGTAGCGGGCGCCGCCAACGCGGGAGCTCGTGGATCTTTTCCCAGTCGACGTCACGGCGATAGAAACCATAACCGGCGCGAGCGTCGGCGGCAAATTGCTTCCAGAGTTCGTCGATCTCGCGGCCTTCGCTGACGCGCTGCCAGAAGTCTTTTACGCGGCCCTTAAAGCCGACGCGGACATTTGTTGCGGATGGCTGGGAGACGGAACTCATCGTAAGAGAAACACCCGAGGACCATATGAAGCTGTGAAGCCTTTGTCGAGGACACAGATCCCAGAAGCAATCATTCGCATTCAGTTCTCGGCGTCGCCGTGCTTATCCTGCCTCTTGCGGAGGCGCTGGATGAAGCGGATGGGCGTGCCCACGAAATCAAATTTCGCGCGAATTTGATTTTCCAGGAAGCGTTCATAGCTGAAGTGAAGGGGATTTTTCTGGTTGGTGAACATCAGGAATGTCGGCGGAGCGATTTTCGCTTGCGTCATGTAGTAGATGCGTACCGGGCGTGCTTTCGGGGTAGTGCCGCGCTGCAAGTCGACTTCCTCTTTAAGCCAACGATTCAGCTCCGGCGTGGAAATCTTCCGGCGGCGCGCGTTCCAGCATTGATTGATGAGCGGCCACAATTTTTCCACCCGCTCGCCCGTGCTGGCCGACAGAAAAACTATCGGCGCGTAGCTCAGAAATTTTAATTTGCCGCGAATCATTTTTTCGTACTCGAAGAGCAACCGGCCAATCTCGAAGTCTTCAGGCTTGTGCCGTTCGCCGGGGTTTCTGCGGGATTTGCCCTTAGCGCTTTCGGCGTCGCGAGCTTCCGCGTTGCGCGCCGCTTTTACCGCCAAGTCCCATTTATTTATTACGATCACCACCGAACGGTTGGATTGTTCCGCGTAATTGGCAATCTGCGCGTCGCCCTGAGTTACTCCCTGTTCACCGTCGACGATTAGCAACGCGACGTCGCAGCGCTCCAGTCCACGCCGGGCCATTACCACGCTAAGTTTTTCCGCCACCAGCGTGGTTTTTCCTTTTCGCCGGATGCCCGCAGTATCCACGAAGCGGTAAGTGCGATCTTCGCGGACCACTTCAGTGTCCACGTTGTCCATCGTCGTGCCCGGAAGGGGCGACACGATGGAGCGTTCTTCGCCCGCCAGGCAATTCAGCAGCGTGGATTTGCCCACGTTCGGCCGCCCGATAATCGCTACCTCAATGACGTCCGGCCGCTTTTCTTCCTCGACCGACTCCACCACTTCGACTTGTGCCAGCGCCGCGTCGAGCAAGTCGTCAATTCCGGTGCCGTGCTCCGCAGCAATGGGAAACACGGGCACGCCCATGGAATGAAAGCTCCCAACATTTGCTTCCTGCGAACGCGCATCGACTTTGTTGGCGGCAATCACAAATGCTTTGCCGGTAGTGCGCAGCAGCCGGGCCAACTCCTGGTCCAGCGGCGTAATTCCCGCATGAGTGTCGACCACCAGCACCAGCAAAGCCGCGTTATCAATCGCCACACGCGCCTGTCGCAAAATTTCCTGCGGGATCAACGCTTTGTCATCGGGAACGAGGCCGCCGGTATCCACAATCTCCAGCGCGCGTCCGCGCCAGTCCGCTTTGCCATAGATACGATCACGCGTGATGCCCGGTTCGTCAGTGACAATCGCGCGTCGCGTGCCGGTCAAGCGATTAAACAGCGTGGATTTGCCCACATTGGGGCGCCCCACAATTACAAGCGATGGTAAGTTTTGGGCCATGAATAATTTTGTGCCACGAAAAAAAACGCGGGCCATTCGTGTGAATTTGTCACACGCGCTCGGTGGCGCACCGATCGCGCAATACCGCAGCAGGACGTGCCACAACTGTACCGCATCGCCGCCTCAGCCCAAAGTCACGCACCAAGTGAAGTGCGGATTTAACTGAAAAAATCTGCGAATGGGCGAAATCTCAAGTAATATCTCCCGCCAACGGAGAACAATATGGCACCCCCGCTCTACACTTTAACCTTCATCGGCATACTGCTAGCCTCAAACAGCGCAGCTCAAACAAAGCCGTCCGCATGGACAACGCCATCGGCGGAACAAGTCAACGCGATCTACCCCGAAATCGAATCGTTGTATATTAATTTGCATCGCTCCCCTGAACTTGCCTTGCACGAGCAGCAAACCGCCGCCAAGCTGGCCGAGCGTATGAAAACGCTTGGCTATGAAGTCACCACTGGTGTTGGCGGCACCGGCGTAGTGGCCATACTGCGAAACGGAACGGGTCACACCGTTTTACTGCGCACCGATATGGACGCGCTGCCGATTGAAGAAAAGACCGGCCTGCCCTTTGCCAGCACGGTGGTGACAAAAAGCGATTCCGGAACTTCAACTCCGGTCATGCATGCCTGCGGTCATGACATCCACATGTCCAGCTGGTACGGAACAGCCAAACTAATGGCCACGAATCGCGACCGTTGGCACGGCACTTTGATTTTTGTCGGTCAACCCGCCGAAGAAACGGGCCAGGGCGCGCCCGCCATGATTAAGGATGGATTATTCACGCGTTTCCCGAAGCCTGATTTTGCTTTGGCCGTTCACGATAGCGCTATCCAGGCCGTTGGCCAAGTAGGTTTCACTCCCGGATATGCCTTAGCAGCCGCTGACTCCGTCGACATCACTATTATCGGCCGCGGCGGTCACGGCGGCCGTCCGCAAAATACGATCGATCCCGTTATCATCGCCGCGCGAACGGTTCTGACGCTGCAAACGATCGTTTCGCGCGAAAATAATCCGCTCGATCCAGTGGTGATTACCGTCGGCACGATTCACGGCGGCGTTAAAAACAGTATCATTCCTGATGAAGTGAAACTGCAACTGACCGTGCGCACTTACAAGCCTGAAGTTCGCAAGCGCGTTCTGGCGTCTATCGAGCGTGTAGCCAAAGGTGAAGCGATGGCCGGCGGGGCTCCGCAAGAACCGATCGTAGTGGTCACACCTGCTGCAAACGCCACCTACAACGACCCGGCACTGACGGACCGTCTCGTGACTAGTTTGCGCGCCGTGCTGGGACCCACCAATGTTCTGCAGATTGAGCCGACCATGGTGTTTGAAGATTTCGCGGAGTTTAATCTTGCGGGCATACCATCCGCGGACTTCTGGATAGGCGCTGTGGAACCCGCGAAATTTGCCGCCGCGCAGAAATCCGGAGAGTTGCTACCGCAGTTACACTCGGCCACCTGGGCACCGGACTATGCGTCAACGCTAAAAACTACCATCTCCGTTGAAACTACCGAGCTGCTCGAACTGCTGAGTCATTAAAAGAGCTCGCGACTAGCGAACAGATTGATGTGTGGCGGCCGCTAACAAGATAAATGGCACCGCGACCATGAGCAGCACAAAAGCCAGTACTGCCCAGCTCCATGGATTGCCGAAATTTAAGGTGTAGCCAATACCGAAGCGCTTCGGCACCAGCAGCGCCGGGTCACTGGGGTTGGAGTAAAACGAACCTTTCCACGCGGCGTCAGGCGGCCGCTGCCCCGTCCGGCCCAATCCCAATAACAGCAAACTAAATGTTCCGACCGCCGCGATCGGGGCAAAAATAATCCAATAGAAAGAGGGAGCAGGCTGGGGCATGGGTTCCTCCGCCGCGGCTATTGTAGTCGCAAACATTAAATTTGCCAGACCATCGCACACTTCCAACCAGGGACACGGGTTTGACGGCTAACCATATCGAGGATAAAGTTTTGTTAATTGTAACGTGCGAATCTTGAAGCGCGGCACATTGGAGAAGGTTAACTATGCCCAAGTTTGTTATCGAGCGGGAGATGCCCCATGTGGGCAATCTGTCGGACAGCGAGTTTTGTGCCGCCGCACAGAAATCGATCCAGGCTCTCCGGGACATTGGCCCACAGATACAATGGCTGCACAGCTACGTCACCGGCAACAAGATTTACTGCGTGTATCTGGCCCCCGACGAAGCCACCATCCAGAACCACGCGAACAAAGCTGGTATTCCTGCCAACCGCGTCTCCGCCGTGCGCAGAATGATTGATCCCACCACCGCGGAGTAAGTTAGTCCGGCCGCGAATTTTCCGATCCGTCCGTCGGGACGGCCGAGCAGCTACCAAAGAAACTGCAATTTCCCGAACCAGTCAGCTAAACGATAAAGCTTCTTGTATCGCTTTGTCGGTCGCCATCGTCCAGCCATCCATCCATGCGGCTGCCGCTTTAGCCGGAGAGATAGATTGCCGGGCCGGGTCCAGAGTTTTTTCCAGGCGCGTTTGCTCCGCCGTTGACAGCGGCACGCCCAGAACTCGGCGCATCGCCGCAGCCGATCCCGCCAATCGCAACGCGCGCTCGGGTTGAGACTGCAGCGCGGCGAAACAAGCCAGGCAGTCGAGAAGGCGGGCCATCCCGCGTTTCTGCCCCAACTCCTGAAAAAGCTTCATGCTCTCCGCGTAGTGTAAACGCGACTTTTTTTCATCGCCTTCGTCACGCGCCAGGTTTCCCAGGTCCATCAGGCATCCCGCGACACCCCATTTGTCGCCCAGCTTTCTGAATATCTTTAGACTCTGCTCATACAATTCGCGCGCAACTGAAATTTCTCCCTGTTCCTGGGCCACGTCGCCCTGGTAATTGAGAGACCATGCTATGCAGGTGCTATCGCCCAGTTCCTCAAAAATCACCCGTGACTCTTCATGCAGGGAGCGTGCCAGCGCATAGTTTCTCTGAGATTTCACCACGCTGGCGACGTTGCTAAGCGCGCGCGCCACCATCGCACGATCATTTAAACCCCGCCAGACCGCCAGACTCTCCTCAAACAAGGACCTTGCCGTCGATATGTCGCCGTCATCGCGAGCGTTTACGGCCAGCGCGTTCAAGGCGATACCTACACCACGCGTATCATTCAACTCGCGAGCAATTTGAAGGCTCTCGTCGAACAGCGCGTAGGCTGGACGGTTATCGCCCTGCGCACCAACCAGTACACCGGCCGCGAAGAGCACGCGCGCGCGAGAATTAGAACGTACTGCGGCTCCTTGCAGTTTGAGAAGTTTTTCCAGGCGGTCGCGGCCTTCCGTCAAATGCTCATGCGTCTCCCAGAACTGGAACAGCGCCGCTCCCAAGCGTAGTCCCCACTCCGCGTTTCCAGTGCGCGTCAACCAATCGAGCGCTGCGCGACAATTGTTGTGCTCCACTTCCAGCAAACTCAACCACTCCGTGTTTCCTGGATCGGCGGCTTGCGCCGCGCATTCCTCGGCCAGCACCAGGCAGTAGGCCGCATGCCCCTTTCTTATCGCGGATTCCTCACCACTGGCAGCCAGTCGCTCCAGCCCATACTCGCGAACGGTGTCCAGTAACGCGAAACGCGGCTCGCCCGCGGATTGCTCAACCTGTCGAACCAGGCTGTTGTTGACCAGCGATCCCACGCCGTCTAGCACATCGACCTGAAGATCTTGCCTGGTATTGCAGACGGCCTCAACGCCCTCCAGAGTGCATCCGCCGACAAAAACGGAAAGTCTCCGGAATAGGGTCTGCTCGGCCGGACTGAGCAGGTCATAGCTCCAGTCCATTGTTGCCCGCAGGGTCTGCTGTCGCATGGGCAGATCTTTTGCCCCACCGGTAAGAAGCTGCAGCGAACTTTCCAGCCGCGACTGCATCGCAGATGGCGAGAGTAACTTGATACGTGCGGCGGCTAACTCGATCGCCAGAGGCAAGCCATCCAACCGGGTGCAAATAGTCGCCACGGCTCGCGCATTTTCATCGGTGAGTTCAAAATTTGGCTTAATGGCAACTGCGCGCGCCATGAATAATGCGATGGCGGGATTCTGCGAAAGAATACTACGCGATGTGCCGTGTTGCAGCTCCGGCAACGCCAGCGTAGGCACCGGGAATTCAAATTCGCCGTAGATATGCAAGGGAGCTCGGCTGGTCACCAGAACACGTAACTTTTGAGCGGCGGTAATTAATTCCGACACCAGCGGCGCTGCCGTCAGCAGGTGCTCGAAATTGTCAAAGATCAGCAATAGGTTTGAGCGGGAGTCCTGCAAATATTCCTTCAGGCTTTGAATACTCACCGGGCGGCCCGTTTCCCTTATCCCACATCCTTGCGCGATGATCGAAGGAATGAGCGATGCATCGCTGACCGCCGCCAGTGGAATAAAACATATTCCACCGTCGAAACGTTCGCGTAGTTCACTGGCGACCTGCAGCGCCAACCGGGTTTTTCCTATTCCGCCGGGTCCAGTGAGCGTGACCACCCGGACATCCTCGCGCAACAGTAATTCCTTCACTGCGGCCACTTCTCGCTCGCGGCCGATAAACGCCGTGGCCTGACTAGGCAATGTGTTGATCCGAGCCGCCAAATGGCGCGACGGCGCTTCGGGAAGCCGGTCGCGAATCGCCGTCAGATCTCTGGCCAGGTCGTGGGTGGAGTCGTAGCGATCTTTGGGGTTTTTTGCCAGGCATCGCTCTATAACCCAGCAAAGTGGCGCGGGTGCCTGTGGATTTAACGATGCTGCTGCTTCAGGTTGATCCCGTAGGACCGCTGCGAGAATCTCAGCGGCGCCCTGATGGGGGAACGCGCGTTTTCCCGTCACCATTTCATAGAGCAACGAACCAAGCGAAAACTGGTCGGAACGGAAATCCAAGGGCAGACCGTTGGCTTGCTCCGGCGACATGTACGGCAGTGTGCCCAGAAGCGCGCCCGGGTTGGTTTCCGAGGTGCTAACGGTCTCGAGCTCCAGCGGCAGGCTAGTGTCCGTGTCCGTGCTGACTAGCTTGGCGAGACCAAAATCCAGGATTTTTACCAGGCCATCACGGGAAATCATAACGTTCTCTGGTTTCAGGTCGCGATGCATCACGCCCGCCGCATGTGCTTTTGCAAGTCCATCGACGATTTGCGCCGCGATGCGCAGGACCGTTTGCAAGGGAATCGGCCCGGCTCGCAGCATGTCGCGCAGTAACTGGCCCTCGACCAGTTCCATCGCGATGTAATACGTACTCTCAACTTGTCCTAACTCGAAGATGGTCACGATATTGGGGTGATTAAGTGCGGAGGCCGATTCAGCTTCTCGCTCAAAACGCTTAACGTCCAATTTGTTGTCCGAGAGTTTGCGGGCAAGGACTTTTATGGCCAGTTCACGTCCCAGCCGGGGGTCGCGCGCGCGGTAAACCTCGCCCATGCCGCCGGCGCCTAGCGGGCCAAGGATCTCATAGCGGCCGAAACGTGAACCGGCGGGAAGCCTCAGCGATTCATTCCGGGGGTTCACGACCCGTTCCGCCGACTCGTCCATCGAATTACTGATTTCCATTTGTGAATTCCGGGGCCGCGCATCTAATATCGGTGCAGCATAACAAATTTTTGGAGGCCGCCATTGGATATTAGATCCCTGCAAAAGCCGCTGAAGGAAAAGTATCGTAGCGATCCCAATTCCTCGCGGATTACCATGACCGCTACCGGCTCGCAGACCGGTACACCCATGAGTTGTTCCGTGGATATTGGCCGCGCCATCTATCAAGCGGAAGCTCACAAGGGTGTCGGCGGGGCTGGCACGTCGGCGTGTTCTGGAGATCTATTGCTCGGCGCGCTAGCAGCGTGCGCACAGATCACTTGTCAGCTCGTCGCGACCGCGATGGGAATCCCCACCGAGCACGTAAAGGTTAGCGTAAGCGGCGACATGGACCTGCGCGGCACGCTGGGTCTTTCCAGAGATGTGCCAGTGGGCTTTGAGGAAATTCGCGTCCGGTTCGACATCGATGCCCCGCAGGCAACTGCCGAACAAAGGAAAGCGCTGCAGGAAAAAACGGAACAATATTGCGTCGTTATGCAGACTTTGTTGCATCCGCCAAAAATAAATACCGAGTGGACCGGTTCCTAGCGGAGTTTTGCCGCAATTGCTAGCGATAATCTTTAACAATATTTAGAAACCTTATCTTGAACCTGCTTGACGCCCTTGCGGACCCGCGGGTAGTGTATTCGTACTTGCAAGACCCAATCACGGTACTTCGTCGAGGGAAGCCCGCAATTTTCGGGGAGTGCGCTCGTGAATCATAAGCAAACTGAGGAGACTTTGATGATGGCATGGATCCGCAGCCTCGCGCTGGTACGCAACTTTGTGCTGGCCGCTGTCTTTTTTCTGAGTGCGCTAGCCATCAACGCCAATGCACAAACTTTTCGCGGAACAATTCTCGGTACCGTCACCGATACCTCCGGCGCTGCAATCTCCGGCGCCACCGTCAGCGTGAAGAATACTGGTACGGGACTCCTGCGCACGGTCACCACCGATGATGACGGAAACTTCAGCGCGCCCGAGCTGCCGATCGGCACGTACAGCGTCACCGTAGAAAAATCCGGCTTCAAGGCCGGCTTGGTAAGTGGCATCAGCGTGGAAGTCTCCACCGAGCGCCGCGCCGATGTGATACTGCAGCCCGGCGAAGTCTCCGAGATTGTGGAGGTGTCGGGAGACACTTTGACACAGGTGGAATCCACTTCCGACACGCTGGGCGGGATCATCGAGTCCACTGTAGTCACCAATCTTCCCGTGAATGGACGCGATTATCAGAAGCTCATCTTTCTCGTGCCCGGTGTCGCCGGCTCGCCCGACCAGATCACCGATTCGCCCGGTTCCTTTGGGGTGTTCTCCGTCAACGGAGCGCGTGGCCGCGCCAACAATTTCCTGCTCGACGGCACGGACATGAATGACGGTTACCGCAACGACCCGGCCATCAACGAAGCCGGAGTCTTCGGCACGCCCGCGACCATTCTGCCCATCGAAGCCATCGCCGAGTTGCGCGTGCTTTCCAATTTTGAACCCGAATATGGCCGCAGCGCCGGCGGCGTGGTCAACATCGTTACCAAGAGCGGCACCAATGATTTTCACGGAACGGGCTTCGAGTTTTTCCGCAACAACGCTCTGGACGCCCGCAATTTTTTCAACCAGGTCGGTTCGCCGCAAAATCCTTTTCACAATAATCAGTTTGGGGGAGCGCTGGGCGGTCCGATCAAGCGCGACAAGACTTTCTTCTTCGTCGATTACGAAGGCATGCGTGAAAAGGGCGCCGAAGCCAGCACCGCTTGCGTCCCGACCGCTCAGGATATTGCCACCGCTACCGCCGCGAATGGCACAGCCGTTAATCCCGTTATCTCTGCTCTGCTCGCCAGAAATCCCTGGCCCGCGCCAAACCTCGGAGGTTCCTGCCTCACCGATGGATCTGACGGGCAGACCCCGGTGACCGCCAACGTCTCGCTGGCCACGCCATTCTCAAACCGCGTCGATAGCGCTATCGTAAAAATCGATCACAACATCAACGCCAATAATCTTTTGACCGGCCGCTATTACATCGGTGACAGCACACAGAGTTTCCCGCTGGCGCTGGTCGGCGGTGGACTCGTTCCGGGCTACAACACTTCCACGCCAACACGCGTGCAGCTTATTTCTATTTCCTACGTTTCCACCATTACACCGTCGATCGTCAACGAGGCGCGGCTAGGATGGAACCGCTTCGCCGAGGGATTCTTCCCCGAGGATCGCAACTTCGATCCCACCAGCATCGGCCTGGATACCATAGGCCCGGGCACCGCCAATGCCGCGCCCTATAATTTTGGGCTCCCGAAAATAAGCATCTCCGGACTTGCTCCTCTCGGGGCCGATAATGGTGATCCGCGCCAGCGCGTCGATACCAACTGGCACTACATCGACAATATTTCCTGGACACTCGGTAAGCACGCCATTAAGTTCGGCTACGAATTCAGGCGCACTTCCATATCCCAAATGTTCAATCGCGGCTTCCGGGGAACCCTTTCCTTCAGCACGCAGACCGATGCGACCACTGGCCTTGTGACGGAGACCGGTCTCCAGGAATTCCTTGCCGGTACACCCACGGGTGGCTCGCAGCGTCAGGGCGATACTAATCGCAACACTTTTGAAAATTCTCATGCTGGTTACATCCAGGACAGTTACCGCTGGAAGAAAAACGTCACCCTTAACCTGGGAGTGCGTTACGACTACTACGGCCTAATTCAGGAAAAGCACGGCAACTTTACCAATGTCGACACCGCCACCGGTTTAGGCGTGCTTGTGGGCCAAGGCCGCCTGTACCAACCGGATTACAACAACTGGGGACCGCGCGTGAGCGTGGCCTGGGATGTGACCGGCCAGGGCAAGACCGTGGTGCGCGCGGGATACGGAATTTTTTATGATGCCTTTTCCCAGGACCTCTTCATGGGGCATCTGCCGTTCAACAGCGGCTTTGATCCCGGCCCAGCCTATTCGGGATTCGGCCCTAACCCCATCTCTTCGGCTAGCGCAAATTCGGGCCCTTTTGCCTCTGGTTCTCCGGTATACGGTTTCGCCAGCCCCATGGGCGATGCCTTCGGAGTCGATCCAAACATCCGTACGCCGTACATGCAGAATTTCAATCTGAATTTTCAGCAAGAGCTAACGCGCAAAACCGTTTTCCAGATCGGCTATGTAGGATCTAATGGACATAAGCTGCTTCGCTTCCGCGATATTAACCAGCCTACCCAAGCGCAAATTACCGCCGCGGATCTGGCGTGCAACTGCATCAACGACTTCAGTGTTCCCCGCCGTTACCAGACCCTCACAGGATTTTCACCGTTCTTCTACATCAATTATCAGGAGTCTTCCGCCAATTCCAATTACAACGCGTTGCAAACCAGCTTGCGGGTAACCGATTGGCATGGATTTACTACCACGCTGAACTACACCTGGTCCCATTCCATCGACGACGCCAGCGACGGTGAAGACTACGTTCCCAATGCTTCGCAACCTAACGACAGCGCCGCGCCCATCGGTTTCAACCGCGGCAATTCCAATTTTGACGTCCGCAACCGCCTCACCTGGAATTTCATTTATCAATTTCCAAACCATAAAGGCAGTTGGCAGCGCCTCACTGACGGCTGGGGTGTCAACGGCATCGTCACCGCGCAGTCCGGGCAGCCTTTCCAGTTGAACTACAACTTTGAGGACGACTACGACGGCAGCGGAGAAGGTTTTGGCCGCCCCGACGTTGTGGGACCAATTCATTACTCCAGCGATCCCGCGCAATTCCTGGACCTCACTTCGTTCGCGATTCCGTGCACTTATCCAGCAGCTGGTGGAACTGGTTTCGCGAATAGCTGCATACCGGGCACGCGCCATTTCGGCAATGAAGGGCGCAACTCCCTCATTGGACCTCATTTCCGCCAGTTTGATTTTTCCATCTTTAAAGACACCGCGATTACCGAGCGCATAAAGTTAGAGTTGCGTTTTGAAGCCTATAATTTATTCAACCACCCAAATTTCGCGAATCCCTATCTACCTTTATTTATCGCGGATGCCGCGGCGAACGGCGTTGGGACCGATGGCAGGTCCATTGGAGCTTTACGGCTGACGGCCACCGGAGACGTTGGCATCGGCTATCCCTTCCTGGGAAGCGGGGGTCCTCGCGGACTGCAAATCGCCGCGAAGATCAGCTTTTAGCCCTTCGCGCTCGGACTGAGTTGCAACTGCGGGCCTTCCCATCCTCCGACTTATCCTCGAATGGCCTGGCAAACCGCCAGGCCGTTCTGTTTTCTGATAGATTGCTGGCAGTTTAAGGGCAGTCTCATCGCGCGGGTGGCCAAAAAGACTCCGCAACCCTTAGCCACTACATCGTGTAAGTTTTTCGCCCCGGCTGCGTACTACCTTATGGAAGCTCTGAGACCAGGACCGATGAGTTCGCCGGGAATAGCGGAACCGACGGAGGCCATCGCCCGTGCCAAGGCAGGGGACGCCCAGGCTTGGGGCCAGCTTTACCACGACTACGCCCCGGCGATTTTCCGTTTTTGCCGCCGTGCGCTGCCGACCCGAGAAGACGCCGAAGACGCCACCATGGAAGTTTTTATGAAGCTGAAAGGGAAGATCAATCAATACGACTCCTCCCGGCCGTTCTCAGGCTGGTTATATAAGGTAGCGGCTAATCATTGCTGGGATACGCTGCGCCGCCGCAAGATCCGCCAGGACAAGGAAACCGAGGATAGCGATGAGCTGCCTCTCGAACATCCCGATCCCAGCCAGCTCGATCGCTTGATCGAACAGCGCAGCAGCGCGGAAGTTCGCAAAGCGCTGGCCTGCCTTAGCAAAAGGGCGCGCATGGCGCTGGTGATGCGCTATTACTCGGATATGAGTTACGACGAAATTGCCGATGAGCTGGGCGTGCGGCGCGCTTTTGTGGGCGTCGTATTGTTGCGCGCGCGTCACGAATTGCGGAACGCGCTGGAAGGCAACGCGGCTCTGGCGGCGGGAGGGAACGCATGAACGAATCGTCGAATAGTCCAGACGAGCGTCTGGACGAACATCTCGATGACCATCTTGATGAAATGACCGGCATGCTCTATGTGGAAGGTCAACTGGATCGCCAGCGTGCCCAGCAAGTCTCCACACATGCTCAGGATTGCTCTTCTTGCCGCATCTTGTTGCGCGCTCTTGAGCGCGAATCACGCCTTCTCACTCGCTCGATGCTTGAAGAAGACGAACCGCTGCCCTCGCGATTAGCCGCCTTTCAGCAGACCGCGCGAAAATCCATGCAATGGATTTGGGGCGCGGTTGTCGGACTAGCCGCCACCGGGGCGTACGCGTTATACACCGGATATGTCGAGCCCATGCAGCAGCGTTTCGAGCAAGCTGGTTTTGGCGGCGGCAGCGTTCTCAATCTAATGATTTTTCAAGGCGCCTTCTGGAAAGGATGGCAATCGATGGTCACTCTACTTGAGGTTTTGGCTTTGTTGACGATCGCCGGATCGGCCGTGGTTTTCCTGCGGCGGCGCCTGCGGGGCCGCGGATCGGTCTTTGCCATGATGGTCGCCGGAATCGCTGCGGCCGCTTCCATACCTTCGCCAGCCATGGCCACCGAATTTCGCAACCAAGGCGACACCATTGAAGTTGGCAAGGACGAAACCATCAAGGGCGATCTTTTTGCTCATGGCCATCACGTCAAAATCGAAGGCACTGTCGACGGCGATCTTTATGTGTTCTGCCAAGGCGCTGATGTTGAGGGCCATGTCACCGGAGACGTTATAGCCTTCGCCCAAATGCTGCGCGTCAACGGGAAGGTTGACGGTAATATACGCTCCTTTACGAATACAACTTGGGTGAGCGGAGTGGTAGCTAAGAATTTGCTTACCTTTGCTGAGACCGTCAACATCGACACCAACGGTAAAGTCGGCGGCAGCGTTACCACCTTCGTGAATACTCTCACCATCGACGGGAGTGTTGGCCGCGATGTTTTGGGTTTCGTTGCTGAAACTGCCGTTGCGGGAAACATTGGTGGAGGGCTACAAGCCCAAGGCAATACTTTAAAATTTAACTCCGGCGCCCAAGTCAATGGCCCCGTCAAATTCAAAGGAGAACACCCTCCCGAGGTTTCTTCCGGCGCAAAACTGGCGGTTACGCCCGTGTTCACCCCGGAAGAACATCACAAACGATATGAAGAGAGCGGCTTTTACGTCTGGCGTTTAATTTGGACCGCGGCAGTCATTTTATTTGGCCTGGTGCTTTTCAATCTTTTGCCGAACTTCGCTCGAGCTTCGGTGGCCTCCGCGGAGCGCTACGGGGCCTCGTTTGGCCTCGGTGTGCTGGTTTTCTTCGGCGTGCCCATTGCCGCTTTCATCGCCTGTATCACCGTGGTGGGGCTGATGATTGGAATTTCCACTTTTATTCTGTGGATGACCGCGTTGTTCTGCGCGCAAATCGTCGTCGGCGCTATTGTCGGCCAGTGGTTGATGGGCCATACCAGAGAGACTTGGCAGTTAATCGGGCGCATGGTCGTGGGCGTCATCGTCTTGCGCGTCCTGGGAATGATTCCGTTCCTGGGTGGGTGGATCAGGTTCGCCGTGGTGTTGTGGGGCATGGGCGCCATTTCCCTGGCGATTTACCGCCATTTCACTCCTCCGGCACATACCGCAACTGTGCCCGTATCACCGGCTATGCCCCCGTCTTCGCTGCCGCCCAACACCACCATCGGAAGCCCGCAGCCGGCCTGAACTCGCAATAGAATGGGCAGCACTTTGCATGTCGGGCGATTGCCGTCCTTTTCTGCTGCTTTCATTCGGCGGCAGGGCCAAGAAACTTCCGCGCTCGTAGTTCGCCCCACTCGATCATCGACCGCCGGTCGACTTCCTGCAGATACGCCGGTTCGAGACTACCCCTTGGAGGGGGTGCAAGAGTTAACTTCTCAGGTGGCCCAAGGTAGAGAAGCGCGTCCGCCTTCTTTATAAGTGGCAATCCATCTTTACCAGTAGCTTTTTCCAGGGGTGCTCTGGCGATTTCGTAGAGCGCTGGTGCGTTTTGACCTGAGATGCGCAACAGCTCTTGCGATGCGGAATTGAGTGTGGTGACAGAGTCCAGCAGCACCACGTATGTGGCGCCCGGGTAGCGTGATTCGATTCGAGTGGTAACGTTGTCAGCCCCATCGCGGTCGCCAGACTTTGTCACGTGATTGCTTCCCAGGACGACCAAGGCTCGATGCTTCCTTTTCAGGACCTCGTCCAGGATGACATCTGCGATCGATATGTTGTTGTCGCCGAGCGCTGCCCAATCAGAGTGAGTGAGGATGCGATGCCAATCAATTGGCGTGTCGCCGGCGAGCACACGCAAACGACGGGCCGGCGGCAATTTCTTGTTGACTTCGCGTATCGCGACAAGCCATTCCGCATAAATTGGCGATTCCCAGGAGGCTACTTTGGTGGTGTCACGCCAGATATGCCGCACCTCGTCTACAGGAACGTCTTCACTGGCGATATATCTATCAAGCAATGGCTGATTATTGCGGCTCGCGAATTCGACGACGATGTCTTGAACGGTCTCCTGAAACGCCGGGTCGCGGACCAGATCGATATAGGAGTCCCCAGCCTGCCGTAACCAGTGCGCCTCTCCAATGAGCACAACGCGGTGTGGTCGGAACGCCGCGACGATGCCTTGAACGGCATCGACTGGCTTAATGTCTCTCGAAGCCGACTGTGCTGCCAAGCTAATCACTGAGATGGCCAGCAGGCTCGAAGCCCAGCTAATGTGCAAGAACAGTCGAGATGTAGAAGCCTTCAAGGCCACACTCACTTCGAGCTCCTGAAGGGGTCCCATCCGCGAGGTTTCAAAACTCGTGAGCGGCTACCGCCGTCGGCGACCAGTACATCGCGCGCCGGGGTAATCTCCCCTATCCGCGTGATCGTCACTCCGCCCACCGAATGCGGTAACCGTGTAGCTTTACTCTTCGACACAGTAAACAACAATTCGTAATCATCCCCGCCATGAAGCGCCAACCGTATCGGATCAACTCCACGTTTACGACCTACTTTTGTCATGCCAACCGATGGAACATCATCAGATCTGATTACAGCCCCAACTTTGCTTGCCTCGCACAATCTCCGTAAGTCGCTCGACAATCCATCCGACAGATCCATCATCGCGCTAGCCACGCGTTTTTCGCTCAGCCACCGCCCTAACTCCAGTCGCGGCTCTGGATACAAATGCTTTCGCAGGCGCGGTTCTCGCATGGTCAAGCCCCGCTTCCGTTCGCGAAGCAATTGTAAACCCGACTCCGCTTCGCCCAGCCGCCCGCTCACATAGATAAGGTCGCCCGGTCGCGCCCCGGAACGCCGCACCTCCTGCCCGCGACGCACCTCACCAACGACCGTAACATTAATTAACACCTCCGGCCGCTCGGTCGTATCTCCCCCCGCCAGCGAGCAGCCAAACCGGGTTGCCGCCCGCCGCAGTCCTCCAAGAAAATCATGCAGCCACGAGCTCGTCAATTCTCGCGGCAGCGCCAGGCTCAACAGAAAGCAGCGAGGAGCTGCTCCCATAGCAGCTATATCGCTTACCGCCCGGGCAAGACATTTCCATCCAATGGCATCCGCAGGATGCTGGTCCCGCAAAAAGTGCGTGCCCTCCAGAAACCAGTCGCACGTCAGAACTGTTTCATGGCCCGGAGTGCCAGAAATCAGCGCCGCATCATCTCCTATTCCCAGCGACAGAAATCTTGAGCCTGCCGCACTCCGCAAACCGCCGCTTCCGTTGTGCAACGGCCCGGCAAAGACACGCCTGATCCGTTCGAGAACGTCATCCTCACTCCCGGTCCCGCGTTCTCGCAAGTAAGCCTCTCGCCGGTTCTAAACTGCTCAATTTGATACAGTGGCCCTTCTTTTGACAAAAACCTGTCCTATAGGACAGGGGACGGCTTTCCACACCCTGGCCCACGAACAGGCAAATACAGGATTGACTCTAACACCCCCCGATTCTAGTATGCCCCAGCGAGTAAACCCAGCCGTCGCTCGGATTTGCTAAGATTAGAGTTGCTTGCGGCGGGAGTTAGCAGCGCCTCGCGGTGTAGCAAAACTGAGGATTAGTATGTCCGGTAAGAACTACACTTTTTATATCGCCTCCACGCCCGGGAAGATGCGTAAGGTGATTATTCCTGCCTACCAATTGCACGCCTTGGCGGTTCTCGCCCTTATTGGCACTCTCACAGTTGTAGCTGCGGTAGGTTCTTACTCGCGCATGCTGTGGAAGGTCGGCAACTACAACGCTCTTCGTCACGACCAGGAAACTCTCAAGAAGCAGTACAAGCAGTTGCAAGGCACGGTGGTCGATACCAACCAGCGTCTTGACTCCTTGCAGTCTCTAGCCACCGAAGTGGCCATGACCTATGGTGTGCTCCGCTACCACCCTGCGGCATTTGACGAGCCCGATGGCCCAGCCAATGCCCAAGACAGTTTCGACCGCTCGATTGAGCAATACACCTTTCTGAAACGCAACGCCGCCGTGATCGCCGTCTCCTCCGCCAGTTTGCGCCTGATGCCCGCCATGAGCTTTGCCGATTCGTCCTATACGCCCTCCATCTGGCCCGTCATGGGGCACATTACCGACAGCTTCGGCGAACGCATGGACCCCTTTAGCGGGGAAGGCGCGTTTCACCGCGGCGTTGATGTGGCCTCAGACTACGGCGCGCCCGTGCACGCGACGGCTGACGGAGTCGTAATCAATGCCGAGACCCACACCGGCTACGGCCGCTTGGTAGTGATCGACCACGGATTCGGCATTACCACTTGGTACGCGCATCTCTCCGCCTTCTCCGCCATCCCAGGCGCGCGCATCAAGCGCGGCGAGGTAGTCGGCTACACCGGCATCAGCGGCCGCTCCACAGGCCCGCACGTCCATTACGAAGTCCGCATGAACAACGCCCCGGTCAATCCCTGGCGCTACATGCGCTCCAACCCCACCGGCGACTAAGCGGTCCGGTTTCTCCTTGCTGGAACTTTTTTATTTTGCGTGTTCCACGTATACCTACCATTAGTAAAACTACCAATATGCGGTGCGAGAGCAGGGTTCCGATTCAGCTCTGCAAAACCGGTGTTCTTGTGCAGCGCGCAAACTGAGCGGAGTGCTCCCCGCTCATTCGAAGGCCTTGTCTGTTCGAATGAGCTACGCATCATCCAGCACCCTTGGCGTCCAACCTTAGCCTGTTTCCCAAACATCCACTCCACAAATAATTCGAGCCACGGTAACCTTCCTTGTGCGTGCGATGGAATCGTCTGGCGACTGTTCGGCGGTGCGTGACTGCAGCGGGGGTCCCTAAGCTCCACTTCGGTTGTGCACCGGAGAAATCGAGGGCGCCGCCCGCCGCGCGAGGGGTGCGATCTAGATCGCACCCCTCACAGCGACATTCTCAACCCAA
>Ga0210409_10002841_pt1 | contig 20058 bp, 14 predicted proteins | sample IncBWH17MmetaG_FD_161649 | JGI IMG/M metagenome (GOLD analysis project Ga0210409, IMG submission 161649) | Forest soil microbial communities from Barre Woods Harvard Forest LTER site, Petersham, Massachusetts, United States - Inc-BW-H-17-M | ecosystem: Environmental > Terrestrial > Soil >... | reverse complement strand
TGCGTAAGTCAAAGCGGTGAGTAGCACAAGATCAAGGGGAGCCATCGAAGAGGCTTTTTGCAGGGTCTCTTCGGCATCAGGGTAGCGTTGAAGCTGCATCTGAGCGCACCCGAGATTTAAATACGAGCCTGGCAGGTGATCGTCGAGCGCGATCGCTCGAGCAAATTCGTCGTGCGCCAGCTGGTTTTGACCGAGGTTAAGATAGGCGATGCCCAGCGCGTCATGCGCTGCCACGAAACTGGGATAAATCGATGTTGCCCGCTGCAGATGATCGATGGCCGCTGGCAAGTCCTTGCGAAGCAGGTGCAGGTAGCCTTTTTCGTATTCTTTCCGCGCGTTCTTCGGCGCCGCAAGGTCCAGCTTGGATACCGAATTCGCCTGGTCCAGTAGTGGTGATTCGTGTGCGCTATAGAATTGGAATATGGCGGAATCCAATTTCGCCATTTGCAGCGCACGGAAGCTGGTGAGGTCAACGCCGAACTTTTCCCCTCGGGGCAGCTCACTATGTAGTTGAGCATCGGCAAAACCGGCGCCCATGCTGCAACCAAGTCCGGCGACGAGCAATACCCGCGACAGTTGACGAAACATGAAGCTTCGCCTCACACAAGCCATGCCAGAGGGAGACTACAGAAATTGAGTGCGCGAAGTATAACCCTTTTGCCGGACACCTGGCTATCCCAGGGCCGCCAGCTGTGGGCTTGATTGACTATCCGTCGGATACAAGCCTAAGATGCGCCAGTACCGGGCGGCCCGCGATTGGCTTTACACCACCAACACAGAACTTAGCTCGGCAAGCCGCTGGCACATGACCGTGAAACTGTTTCGCCTCCTACCTCGCGTCTTTCAGAATATGTATTGGATAGTCGTGTTGCTGTTGTCTCTGCCGGCGGGCGCCGCAACCACCCCGCCGAACTCGACACCATTGCTGATCGCCATCGGCGATGTTCATGGAGATTTCGACGACTTCTGCTCCATTTTGCAACGCGTGGGGCTCATCGACGAGCAGCGCCACTGGACCGGCGGTAATGCCACCTTCCTTCAGCTTGGCGATCTCATCGATCGCGGACCAAAGCCTCGCGAGGTTTTGGACTTGATGCTGTCGCTCGATGAGCAATCGGCGAAGGCTGGCGGCCACGTCGTGGCGCTATTGGGCAACCACGAGATGATGAATCTCATGGGTGACCTTCGCTACGTTACAGTCGGCAATTACGCAAGTTTTGTCGATAGCGAGTCCGAAAATCGTCGACAAGCTGCTTTTCAGAAGTACTTCGAGTGGCGCAAGGCTCATCCCCAGCTCTTGGCCGAACTAAATCAGCCCGTGCTGCCGGAAACGGAAGCGGAGTGGATGACCAGGCACCCGCGAGGATTCATCGAACACCGCGCGGCGTTCAGTCCCACCGGAATTTACGGCAGGTGGCTGCGGCAGCGTTTTGCGCTAGTCAAGATCGGTGCAGTCATCTTCTTGCACGGCGGAATCAATCCTGATCTGGCTTCGCTAGCATTAGATCAGATCAACGACCGCATTCGCGGCGAGATGAATCAATACGATGAGGCCCGCCAGTATCTGGCGGACGAAAACGTGCTCTTGCCATTCTTCACCCTCCAGGAAGCGGTCGCGGTCGCCCAGGCAGAACTGATTGCTGAGCGCAAGCAGCGTGCCAAGTCGAACGACACGCGCCAGGCTAGGATCGAACAATTTCTTGCCCTGGGCGGCTGGCTTTGCGTACGCGAGGACGGTCCGCTTTGGTATCGCGGTTATGACCAATGGAGCGAAGAAGAGGGAGCCCCGAGAGTTGAGAAGATCCTAGCGGCTTACAACGCCACAAACATCGTCGTGGGCCATACCGTTCAAAAAACGGCCCGAATCCGGCCTGGCTTTGGCGGAAGGATCATGTTCATCGATACAGGCATGCTTTCCAGCTACTACCATGGCGGCAAACCATCGGCTTTGGAGATAAACGAAGCTGGAAAGTTCACCGCCGTGTATTTGGACCAGCAAGTTGCGCTGCCAGACGCAAAATCTGCACAGTCTACGCTGAAGTAGAGACCTGTAATCGCGTTTTTTGCGAGCAGATCAGTTTATGGAGGCCACGGCCGGCAGTTCCGACAAGACCTCGCCGAACAACCAATTTCCGAATCAGGCTCCCCTTGTAGCGGCGAGTTCACCTCGCCACATTCCCCAAGGGTGGAAGCCCCGGACTGTCTCGGAAGCCCCGGGCTTCAAGCCCGGGGTGAGCGTAGCGAAAGAGGGGGGAGCGGCGCCCTTACGCCTGCCTTATGTAGCGGCCGGGCTTCAGCCCGGCTAGCGAGCAACGCGAGCGCTCCGGATCTTGCAGGAGCCGCCGTTTACACGGGCCTCCTTTCCCACTCACTGGTGGCACAGCCAATCTGGCTGTGCTCTTACGACCTTCTACCCATGAGCGACCCTGCTCCAAGCCGGACCGAAACCGCACGCTTTGGTGGCACAGCCAATCTGGCTGTGCTCTTACGACCCTGCACGCACGGGCGACCCTAGCTCCAAGACGGACCTAAACGGCACGCCTTGGTGGCACAGCCAATCTAGCTGTGCTCTTACGACCTCGCACCCATGAGCGACCCTAACTCCAAGACGGACCGAAACCGCACGCTTTGGTGGCACAGCCAATCTGGCTGTGCTCTTACGACCTTCCACCCATGAGCGACCCTGCTTCAAGACGGACCGAAACCGCACGCTTTGGTGGCACAGCCAATCTGGCTGTGCTCTTACAACCTTCCACCCATGAGCGACCCTGCTCCAAGACGGACCGAAACCGCACGCTTTGGTGGCACAGCCAATCTGGCTGTGCTCTTACGACCTTCCACCCATGAGCGACCCTGCTCCAAGACGGACCGAAACCACCACGATCATCGATGTTAGTCACTGCTGGCGATGGTCAGGTTGGTCGACACTTTGGAAGGCCTGGCCCGAGTTGGGCTTCCATGATGTGACCGACTCGTGCTAACAAGCCCAATGGCTACCTTCTCGGCTCATACCGCATCGCCACCGCCCCCGAGCCGAACTCCACCCGGCTCACGAGCCTCAAGTCGACACGCTTCGAAAGCCCCGCGAACAACGTCGGCCCGTGGCCCGCTAGCCTGGGATGCACCACGAACTCGTACTCATCGATCAATCCCAGCTCCGCCAACGCCAGCGGGAGCTTCACGCCTCCCACCAACAGTCCCTTACCCGACTCCCGCTTGAGCTGCTGAACGGCCTTCCCTAGATCCCCGCGCAAGAGTTCCGCGTTCCAATCGACTCGGTCCAGGGTGCTCGACACGACGTACTTCTTTGCCGCGTCGATCGTCCGGGCGAAGGGTTCCATCCCATCAGGCGCCGGCGGTCGAAACGCTGCCTCCATCATTTCGTAAGTCACCCGGCCAAAGAGGAGGGCATCGGCCTGGTCGAGGTTCTCGATCCCGTGACGAAGCATGTCTTCGTCCGGGGAAATTGCACGATGATCGCAGCACCCGTCCAATGTGACGTTGATGGAATACCGAAGGGGACGCATCGCGCAAGTGTACCGCCGATGCGGTACGCTCGACGAGAGCGCGATGCCAAACTCCTGCTAACTCTGATTAACGCCCTTTCCGTCCATGTGAAGTACTGGATCGAACAGACCTACGGCACTTCCTGTGTTAGCGTTGGCATGCCCATCAAAAGGGAGTGGCGGAAGCGGAAATGGGAACAGAAGATGCGCTCCTCTGAGATCAGTCACAAGATATAAGAGACCCCGTACTCAGTGAAACCCTTGTCCTCCCCCTTTCGTGAGCTCACGATCCGAGCGGGCACATAAATATTTGGCGCCTTCGACGTGTAGGGTATCGCCATTTCTACGCTCGACCCTTCCGCGTAAGTGCTGGAACTGTAAAAGCTTAAACCTCCCCGCGCCAAGTTTCCGACGAGCACAACCTCGGTTCCAAGTGTGGGGTGCCGAACGCTTGCAATCGCGTCTACCCGGATACGGTCGTGCGACCGCTGATTCCGCGTCCTAGGCGCTAACACGTGGCACAACCTTTGGCGCTGGATATCCGTCTGCAGCGGGCTATGGGGGGCGGGGATCTGTGCGTGCGGCTGAGTCCAGGTAGTCCAGCCTCCGCATCGTCCGCAGATCCGGGCGATGCTCCGATGGTAAAGAAACAGATCAGCTTCAAATTCGTTGAGGTACGACACTTCTATCTGCCCGCAGGCAATACAGCTGAGCAGGGCACGGAGGACAGCCTTATCTGCCTCGCAAACGGCAGGGAATGAAATATCCCAAAGATTGACGGTAGGGTCGACCAAAGTTATCCCGTACACCAAGCCCGCGGTTTTCCCGACTATTTGGCCCACGACCCGAGCCTTCGCCTCCTTAGTTACTCCGATGCGCTGGATTTTAATGTTTTGGCCGAGGCGCAGCTCGCGGTCCACTATGATTGTCGCGCCTTCGCGGCTAACATCTACTGTATGCCCTTCCTCAAGGAACTCTTTTCCGTATTCCCCGACACCCGAGATACGAATGGGCAAGGTTAGAAAAACACGTTCGCTCTGACGAAGATTTTTTCCTTGCGCAGAAGTTTGGCCAGGTTCGACCTTGCCAGCGTTTCCAGAATGGCTTGTCATATAGCATCACAGCCAATGCGGGAACTCAGGAGACCGAGGTGAGCAGTCCCCACTAGTCCTTGTCTTACCATGACTGGTATAGCTGACAAGCAGTGGAAGACTCTAATTTCGCGGGAGACAACTACCTTAGTACTTTAGTACTTCGCGGTGGCTGTCCATTCGTGCGTCGTGAGGTTTGAGAGAATCCGTTTACTCACACGAACCGTGCCTTTCGTTCTTAGCCTAGCGTACAGGGAGCACTATGCGTGTGGTCCCACTGACGGTGGTATAGAAGGTTTGGACCGAATCGCCTAGCGGGTGGCCGACAGGCTCGTGCAGGGAATTGGGTGGCGCATACGCAGGTTTTTGCGTGTGCGGGTTTAGAGTCAACCAGCTGCGCAAGCGCCCTGACCACCTCAAACAACTTCTGCCACTCCTCTGACTCGCTTGGCCCCGCACCTCGGTTTTGCTCCGCGTCTTCCCCATTGTTACCTTTTCACCCCATCTTCGTTACAACTCTTCGCGTTTGAATGACTTAGCAATCCGTTCGAACGAGTATCTTACAAGTAAAAGATTCCTATTGACAACCGTTCCGATCCGTAGTATGTTTTATTGTGTTATCTCGAAGAAACCTCGCTGACGCTTCCCGCCGCTCCAGCCTTAACCCTCGCCTTTTCAATCGCCTGCAGCCTCTTTTCCTTTATTCTGTAGCTCCTGTCCTTTGTTTTCAACAGCTTGCAGCCTCTTTTCCCAAAACACCCGGGTGGGGGGTACCCGAGCATGCCTCGCTTCCGACTCACCAGCTCGCACCCTCTTCTCTTTCTCTGCGTCAACTCAGCGCCCTCTGCGTCTCTGCGTTATCCTTCGCAGTCGCTTTTATTCGCTCCTCTCGACGATCCTCGTGCCCTCCTCTAACTACCTTTAGAATGAACACTTGCAAAAGTGTATCAAAACAAAGGACTTTAACTACGTTTAGAATGAACACTTACAAGAAACAGGGGGAGGGGGGCCCCCACGCACTATGATCGTCCTTACCCCATGAAACCGCACGCACTCATTGCCGTAACGTCTCTACTTTCCGTGCTCTGCCACGAAGTGCGGGCGCAGCAAACGACTCAGCCGCCAACTCAGACCAGCAATGCCAGGATCGCGGTGAAGGTGAATGCCGTGCTCGTGCCGGTGGTGGTGCGCGATGCGCAGGGCCGAGCAGTAGGCAATCTCAAGAAGGAAGACTTCCAACTCTTCGACAAGAAAAAGCTACAAGTCATCTCCGGATTCAGTATTCAGACGCGAGCGGTCTCTGCGAACAGCCCGGCTCCCGCAGCTCCGCATGCGAGCGATGCCGTAATCAATTCGCCTGGCATTCCGAATCTCACTCCGCGGCCAGCCACGCCACAGCGCTTCATTGTCTTCTTGTTCGACGACATGCACATCAGCGCTCCGGAATTGTTGCGCCTTCAACAGGTAGCCACCAAAATGATCGACGAATCGTTGGCGGATTCCGATCTCGCCGCGGTAGTTTCTTTTTCCGGCCTCAACAGTGGCATGACTCGCGACCGCGCGACGTTGCAAGAAACAATCAAGAAGGTGAAAATCCAGGACCTCTACCGCCACATAGGGCACGACTGCCCGGAGATCAGTTATTACCAGGCCGATTTGATCGAAAATCAGAACAACAATCAGGCCTTCCAGGATGCCGTGGATGACACTATCAGTTGCGCAAAGTTGGATCGCCGCGAGCTGGCGGAGCACATGGTCAGGTCAGCGACGCGGCGCACCATAGAATTGGGCGATCAGGACGTGCGCGTAACGTTCGGCTTTGTGAAGGATATTGTGCGTAGAATGAGCGCCCTGCCAGGGCAGCGCACGCTCATCTTGATGTCGCCTGGGTTCCTCGCCCGTACTGCGGAAGCGATGACCGACAAATCGGGAATTCTCGACCTCGCCGCGCAATCCAGCGTAACCATCAGTGCACTAGACGTGCGAGGCTTGTACACCACGGAGCTGGACGCCAGCGAACGAGGGACAAGCAGCGGCCGGTCGATGATGACTGGGAGTGAAGCGCGATATCATCGAGAGTCCATGAGCCTCAACGAGGACGTCATGGCCGAGCTTGCGGAGGGCACAGGCGGAACGTTCTTTCACAACAGCAACGATCTCGAAGGGGGGTTCCAAAAACTGACCGCCGCGCCGGAATACGTCTACCTCCTCGAGCTTTCGCTCGAGAACGTGAAGCACGACGGTACCTATCATCCCCTGAAAGTCAAAGTGGACCAGGACGGCTTGAAGCTGCAGGCGCGCCGTGGCTACTTCGCCCCGGCGCCGGAGAAAAACAAGAAATAGGGCGTGCAACTGGGTGGCGAAGGATGGGCAAAGAGGGGTACTGTGACTTCCAGAACGTTTGTCGCCATCGCGCTGATATGCTAGGCTTTGCGTTGCAAAAGCATCACGTGCCGCGCAAGTTCCAGCGTTGCTCACGTCCCCTCGTTTGCGTTCCGCAGGAAGTCCCCAGGCGAGGTACACTCGCCTCTACGCAACCGAACGAACGCGGCAAACGCAGGATTTCCTGTGCGCTCGAAATGACACACTTGGCCAATAGCGGCGCAGGGACCGCGGCACAAAAGGAATGACCAACCCCATGACCGGGCAAGCCCCTTCAAAAACCTCGACCGAAGCGCGGGAAATCAAGCTGGCGCATTCGCCGGATTCCGACGACGCGTTCATGTTCTACGCGCTGGCCACGCACAAGCGGAACACGCCGGGCTACAAGTACACCCACGTGCTTTCGGACATTCAGACGCTGAACGAAGCGGCGCTGACCGAAACGTACGACGTGACGGCGCTGAGTTTTGCTGCGTATCCGGGATTGCGCGACAAGTACGTGCTGCTGGATTGCGGGGCGAGCTTCGGAGAAAACTACGGGCCGATCGTGGTGGCGCCCGCGTCGATGAAGGCGAGTGAGATCGCCGGGAAGCGCGTGGCGGTGCCGGGTCTGAAGACCACGGCATACCTCACTCTGAAGCTATTTGAGCCGAACTTCGATGCGGTGGTGATGCCGTTCGACAAAATTTTGGAAGCGGTGAAGAACGAAGTGGTGGACGCGGGGCTGCTGATCCATGAAGGGCAGCTTTTGTTTCCGCAACTCGGCTTGCACCGCGTCCTCGATTTGGGCGTGTGGTGGCACGAACAGACGGGGATGCCGCTGCCGCTTGGCGGCAATGCCGTGCGCCGCGCCCTGGGTGCGGAGATCGGGCGGTCGATCGCGCGGACCATTCGCGACAGCGTGGAATACGGGCTGGAGCATCGCGAAGAGGCGCTGAATTACGCGATGCAGTTCGCGCGCGACATGGAAACAGAGCTGGCCGACAAATTTGTCAGCATGTACGTGAACCGCTGGACGCTGGGCTATGGCGACCTCGGAAAGCGCGCCGTGGCGGAATTGATCGCGCGAGGCACAGTGGCAGGATTGCTGCCCGGCCCGGCGACCGTGGAATTCCTGAGCGAGGAATAGGTTTGACGAGTACCCCTAAGACTCGTCGAGAAGTAGATTATTTTTTTTCGGTCAGCACGACTTCGGGAAGACGCGCCTCGCGCAGAAAGCGAGCGGCTTCCTCCGGCGGCGTCGGATTGATGTAGAAGCCTGTTCCCCATTCAAAGCCGGCAACTTTGGTCAGCTTCGGAATCACTTCGATGTGCCAGTGGTAATGGTCGTTGATTTCCTCGCCTACGGGCGAAGTGTGAATCATAAAATTGTAAGCGGGCCGATCGAGAACCAGGTCGATGCGCATGAGCGCGTCTTTCAGCATGCGCGCCAGGCTGGAGTAAATGGAGCTCTGGTTGTTTTCGTAGGAAGAGGCGTGGACTTTAGGCAGCAGCCACATCTCGAACGGGAAGCGCGAGGCGTACGGCGCGATGGAGATGAAATGCTCGTTTTCGCCGATGACGCGCTCGCCGGTGTCGAGTTCCTGGCGGATGATGTCGCAGAAAATGCAGCGCTCTTTTTCGTCGTAGTAATGCCAGCAGTTGTCGACCTCTTCGCGAACGCGGCGCGGGACGATGGGAAGAGCGATCAGCTGGGAGTGCGGATGCTCCAGGGAAGCGCCGGCGGCTTCGCCGTGATTCTTGAAGATGAGCACATAGCGGAAGCGCTTGTCGTTTTTCAGGTCGAGCATGCGGTCGCGGTAAGCCCATAAAACATCTTCGACGGCGCGCGGGGCCAGCGTGGCGAGGGTGGCCATGTGGTCGGGCGTTTCCACAATGACTTCGTGGGCGCCGACGCCGTTCATTTTATCGAAGAGGCCTTCGCCTTCGCGGTCGAGATCGCCTTCAATGCCGAGCGCGGGGAAACGGTTGGGAACGACGCGTATGTTCCAGCCGGGCGTGTTGGAGCCGCCGCCGTTGCGGCCGTACACGAGAATTTCGGGAGGCGTCTTGCCTTCGGCGCCGGGGCAGAAGGGGCAATTCTTGGGGCCGGTGACCAGGACGCTTTCGCGGAGAAAATCGGAAGGGCGCTTTCCGCGATCGGTGGAGATGATGACCCAGCGGCCCGTGATGGGATCTTTACGCAACTCCGGCAAAGCGAGCCTCCTCGAATTCAAATCCGACGAAACGGAGCAGCGGGGACATGCTCTGCTTGAGATTGTACCGCGCTGGAGCCGCGTTTTACAGTTGGGGGCTGAAGGCGTCTTTGTGGAGGCGGACGGCGGGGGCGTGGCCGGGGTGGTTGTCGATGGCGAGGACGTCGAAGCGGCAGGGGCGATTCGAAACGTGGCGTTCGGCGAGGAAGCGCTGGGCGGTGCGGGCCACGACGCGCTGCTTGTCGGTGGTGATGCTGAGTTCGGGGAGGGCGGTGAGATCTTCGCGGAGCGTGCGTGTGCGAACTTCGACGAAGGCTAGGGTTTCGCCGTCGTATCCGACGAGGTCGAGTTCGCCTTTGAGGCCGCGCGGCGTGTAGTTGCGGGCTACGAAGATGTAGCCGTGGCGGCGGAGGTACCAGTAGGCGTAAGTTTCGCCGCGGATGCCGGTGCGGCGGGCGGCGCGTTTGCGGTGATCGGGGTCATGATCATCGCGCAGGCCTTTGCGGGCGGCCCAGCGGACTAGTTGGAAGATGGCGCGGGAGAAGAGGGCCATAGCGGTTGAACAGTATAAACAGAGCGGTATTTATTATGCCAGTTATCATTTGGAGTTGGCCATTAAAAACGCGCTAACAGGTGCCGCCGCGCGATCGGTAATCGCGCGCTACTCTTATGAATGAGGGTAGGCTGAGGTTCTTCGGGCATCCTTATCCCTCGGATTCACTCGGGACAAGTCGGATGCCCTCAGAATGACAACGGGAAACAGCGAACGCGGTACCAATCGGGTCGATCTTGCCGAGTAGGGGCGCAGCATGCTGCGCCCCTACGGGGATGATCGCTACGCTCTTTGTTGGACTTCGCCGATGCATTCTTCCAGGGTGCGCACGGCGAAGTCGGCTTGCTCTTCGTCGATCAGGAGGGGCGGACAGAAACGCAGCGTTGTGTCGCCGGAGCCTAGAACGAGCAGGCCTTTGTGGAAAGCCAACTGAATGAGTTCGTTCCGCAAGTCAGGGGCTTTTTCCTTGGTTTTCTGATCGCGCACGAATTCGATGCCGATCATCAAGCCTTTGCCGCGCACTTCTCCCACGTTCTTGTACCGCTGGGGCCAATCGGCGGTGCGACGCATGATAAATTCCCCGACCTGCCTGGCGTTCTGCATGTATTTTTCTTCGAGCAGGCGAATCGTGGCGAGCGACGCAGCGATGCAAACGGGATTGCCCCCGAACGTCGATGCGTGAGCGCCGGGCTTCCAGTCCATCACGCTGGCGCGCGCGATCACTGCGCTTAGCGGGAGCCCTGAGGCGATTCCCTTGGCGACACAGATGATGTCCGGCTCGACTCCCGGGGCGTGGTCCACAGCCCACCATTTTCCTGTGCGGCCCATGCCGGATTGCACTTCATCCGCCACGAGCAGAATGCCGTGTTTCCTGCAGATGCGCTGCAAGCCCTGTAGGAATTCGGGCGGCGCGAGGATGTAGCCGCCTTCGCCCTGAATGGGCTCGATGAAGATGCCGGCGACTTCTTCGGGATCCACGCGGCGGCGGAACAATTCGTTCTCGAGATAGTTCAAACAGTCAGCCGAGGCGGTTTGCGCGCAGACTCCGTAGGTGCCGCGATACGTATCCGGATAGGGCATGTGAAATACGCCGGAAAGGAGCGTGCCAAAACCTTTGCGCTGGACGGCGCGGCTTGCGGTTAGCGAAAGGGCGCCCATGGTGCGGCCGTGAAATGCGCCGTGGAACGCGATGAGCTTGTCGCGCCCAGTGTGATACTTCGCGAGCTTGATGGCGGCTTCGATGGCTTCGGCGCCGGAGTTGCCGAAATAGACGCGCTTAGGTTCTTTTCCGGGAGCGATGGAGGAAAGCTTTTCGGCCAGCTGCGGCATGCCTTCGTAATAGAAATCGGTGCCGGACATGTGGATCAGCTCGGCAGCTTGTTTTTGAATGGCGGCGACGACTTCCGGGTGGCAGTGGCCAGTGGAGCAGACAGCGATGCCGGCAGCGAAGTCGAGGAAGGTGTTGCCGTCGACATCCTCGATCATGGCGCCGCGTCCGCGCTTGGCGACCAGCGGATAGTCTCGCGTATACGACGGTGAAACAAACTCGGCGTCGCGCTCGATAATGCGCTTGGCTTTTGGTCCAGGCAACGGCATGGTCAAGTGGGGCAGTTTCATGTCCTGCAATTTCGTTTCGGTGGCGATCATTTCTTCCTCCTTCAAGGGTGGTTGGCGGTGGTTGTGGAGCGGGAGAGTCAATCTTTCGATTGACGCGCGCCATTGCGGAGAATGGCGTTCCCAGGCCGAGAGAGGCTACGCGCTTACACGTTGCCGAGAAGGGGCGCAGCAGTGCTGCGCCCCTACGCAGACTTGAAAGAGACTTAATCTACGCCGAAGAGGTTTGGCCGGAGATCGGCCGGAGAGGAAATTCTGTAGAGCGCGTGGAGGTAACTGTGTTTCATTTGCGTTTCCAGCGGACGCTTCCGTCCTTATTATCTTCAAGGATTATACCACGTTCGGCGAGTTCCTTGCGGACGCGATCCGAGGAAGCAAAGTCGCGGCGCTTGCGGGCGGCGTCGCGCTCGGCGATGCGTTTTTCGATTTCGGCGTCGCTAAGCGCGTCGGCGTCCTTGGCATAGCCCAGGTCGTTGAGCTTGGCGGCGTCGTTGTCCTCGAGGACCGCGAATACCCGGTCGAAGGTGGCTAGGAATTGCTGGGCGGCGGCGACGTCGTCCTGGCGGAATTCGCCTTTGTCGATCGCGACATTGGCTTCGCGGACGAGGTCGTAGGCGGCGGCGAGGGCTTGCGCGGTATTGAGGTCGTCGGAGAGGCCGGCATCGAAATCGGAGGCGGCTTTGGCGATGCGCTCGGCCATGCCGGGGTAGCGGCCGGGGGCGAATTTTCCTTGCGCGAGGCGGTCGGCGAAATTGCGAAGGCGCTCGACGGCGCTGGCGGCTTGTTGGAGGCCGTCAAAGGTGAAATTGAGCTGGCGACGGTAGGGAACGCTGGCGAGGGCGAAACGCAGAGCGGAAGGCTTGTAGCCTTTGGCGAAGAGGTCGCGGAGGGTGAAGAAATTGCCGAGGGACTTAGACATTTTCTCGCCTTCGACGAGAAGATGCTCGGCGTGAAGCCAGTAGCGGACGAAATGTTTGCCGGTGGCGGCTTCGCTTTGCGCGATTTCATTTTCGTGATGGGGAAAGGTGAGATCGACGCCGCCGGTGTGAATGTCTATCGTTTCGCCGAGATATTTCATGGCCATGGCGGAGCATTCGATGTGCCAGCCGGGGCGGCCGCGGCCGATGGGCGTGTCCCAGAAATGCTCGCCGGGTTTGGGAGCTTTCCAGAGGGCGAAATCGCGGGCGCTTTCTTTTTCGTAGCGGTCGACATCGACGCGGGCGCCGGCCTGGATGCCGGTGACATCGATTTTGGAGAGCTTGCCGTAGTCGGGAAATTTGGCGATGCGGTAGTAGATGGAGCCTTCGCTGGGGTAGGTGTAGGTTTTTTCCTGGAGGCGCTGAATGAGCTGGACCATGGAATCGATGTTGTCGGTGGCGCGGACCCAGTGCTCGGGGGACTCGATGCTGAGGGCTTTGCAGTCGTCGAAGAAGGCTTGGGCGAATTTTTCGGTGTAGTCGCGGATGCCGACGCCTTGGGCTGCGGCGTTGGCGATGATGCGGTCGTCGACGTCGGTGAGATTCATGACGTGGGTGAGGCGGAAACCGCGGAGTTTGAGGAAGCGGCGGAGGATGTCCTGAAAGACGAAGGTGCGGAAGTTGCCGATGTGGGCATAGTCGTAGACGGTGGGGCCGCAGGTGTACATGGTGACTTCGCCAGGTTTTAGCGGGACGAAGGGTTCGGCTTGGTTGGAGAGCGTGTTGTGGAGGCGAATTTCAGTGGTTTGCGGCATTTTTTCGTGGAAAAGAAACGATGATTGTATCTGAGGGTCGAGGGAAAACAAACAGGGCCGACCGACGTTGTCGCTAGTTTGCGATAACCTGCTATGTGTCCAATGAAACGAGGACCGCGCCGAACCAGCAGCGCCCGACTTTCACTTAGCGTGGTTGGAGTACTCTCCAGAGCCATCCGGGAAGCTAATCTCCCAGATTTCATAACCGGTGAAATTGAGTATCTGGAGCTTGACGTTGTCAGTGAACTGAAAGAGAAGGTCCCCAGTTTCACCGTCTAGTCTGGCATCCGTCACGGTTTTATCTTGCAGTAGTTCCTGCAACTCTTTTATTGCGTCAATTGGCGCGGGTAAGCCGTATCGCTGCTTGTGGTCGAAACTGCTAGTACCTGGTTTCCCGTTCCTTATGACGCGCCAATATTCCGTTCGGAGCTTTGAACCATTGCCAAAAAGCAGTTGCACGGAAGCCATTCCGGGCTCTGGATATGCATTCGTAGCAGAGACGTGAACAGAAAGGTTCCTCAAATTGAATAACGATTTGTCGAAATTCTTCACCGCCATAACTATGAGATTATATTGCGAAACCGCGTGATGCCACTACCTCTCCTCTTAGTCCTTCGTTTCCGTTTTCGCGGAGCGATTCTGCTGTTGTTAACGAAAAGCCTCAGGTCTAAAAGACGGGCCCTTCGAGGCTCAGGGTAAACCTGAGCTACATGGGTGGCCGGTACAATTGCGTGTACAGTATTGGGCTGCTGGCGGGGTTAAGGGAGGGGAGTGTTTTCATGATTGCGAGATACTTTTCGTTGGGTGGAGTGGCGTTGCTTCTCAGTGCTGGATTTTCGGTCGCTGGGCGGGGGCAGGGTGCCCCGAGTGATGGGCAGAAAAAGATGCTGACGGCGGAGGCTTCGCTGAACTTGCGGAACGTGGCGGACTTGCAGTATTCGCCGGACCCCTCGGTTTTACTCGGGGCAAGTTGGGGGCGGCTGGCGTTTGTGGTGATGGAGCCGGCGAAGGGGACGGGGCGGTTGCGGCACATCTGGATGTACGAGCGGGCTAGCGGGGTGGCGCGGCAGTTTACGTTTTCGACGAAGTCGGAATTCGCGCCGCGATGGTCGCCGGATGGAAAACAGTTGGCGTTTCTTTCGAATCGCGAGGAGGAGCAGCAGCAGATTTTTCTGATGTCGATGAACGGTGGGGAGGGGCGAGCGATTACGAAGGGGAAGCGGAGCGTGAAGGCGTTTGAATGGTCGCCGGACGGGAAGAGCATCGCGTTCCTGGCGCCGGATGCGAAGACGGAGGAGGAAGAGAAGAAGGAGAAAGACAAGGACGACGCGAAAGTGGTGGACAAGGACGAGAAACATGCACGGCTTTGGATTTTGAATGTGTCGACAGGGGAAACGTGGGCGCTGACCAAGCCGAATTGGAACTTCGATGAGTTGGCATGGCTGCCTGCGGGAGATCGCGTCGTGGCGAAGGGTACGGATCATCCGGAATCGGATCAGTACACGGAGAGGATCTTCAGCGTGCAGGTTGCGGACGGAGCGATGAAGGAGCTCGTGAAGCCGCTCGGGCCGTTTGGGGAGATGCGCGTTGCGCCGGACGGCAAGACAATTAGTTATGTGGGCCCGCGGGAGGATGGTCCGGAGCCGCACGATTTGATGCTGCTACCGGTGACGGCACATGCGGCGCGAAATCTTACGGGAGCGAGTCTGGATCGTCCGGTGCAGGACTATCACTGGGAGAAGGACGGCTCGGTGGTGCTGCAGGCGGCGAATGGCTTCTCGAATTTGCTGGTGACCTATTCGACGGATGGTGCGAGGCACGATCTTGCTCCGGCGCCGGGTCCGGCGGGAAGCATGGCGGTGACGGGGAGCGGGGAGATTGCGTTTGTTTCGCAGGGGGCTACGCAGCCGCAGGAAGTTTGGGTGTGGGACCAGAAGAGTGCGCCGAAGCAAGTGACGCACTTGAACGATTCTTGGAAGCAATACGCGCTCAGCGAACCGGAGTCCTTCAAGTACAAGTCGTTCGATGGGACGGAGATTCAGGCGGCGCTGCTGAAACCGCAGGGATATGACGGGAAATCGAAGCTGCCGCTGATTGCGCTGATTCACGGCGGGCCGACCGGGCGGTGGTCGGAGTCTATTGAGACTTGGGGGCAGTTGCTGGCGACGCATGGGTATGCGGTGTTCTATCCGAACATTCGCGGGTCGGTTGGATATGGGCAGAAGTTTGTGGAGGCGAATCGCGGGGATTGGGGCGGCGGGGATTTCAAGGACGTGATGGCGGGCGTGGAGGAGTTGGTGAAGCGCGGCGTCGCAGACCCGGAGAAGCTGGGAATTGGAGGATGGTCGTACGGCGGGTACATGGCGGAGTGGGCGATTACGCAGACGAACGCGTTCAAGGCGGCGGTTTCGGGCGCGGGGATGGCGAACCTGATTTCGGAATTTGGGACCGAGGATCATCCGGCGGGGGACGAATGGTTCTACGGCGTGCCGTGGGAGCAGCCGGAGGGATTTCTGAACAGCTCGCCGTTCGTGCATTTGAAGAAAGCGAGGACGCCGACTTTGGTGCTGCAGGGCGATGCGGATCCGATTGATCCACTGGGGCAAAGCCAGGAGCTTTATCGCGGGCTGAAGCGGTATGGAGTGGAAGCAGAGTTTGTGGTGTATCCGCGGGAGCCGCATGGGTTTCATGAGGAGAAGCATTTGTTGGACCGGTTGAACCGCATTTTGGCCTGGTATGACAAATATTTGAAGAAGTGACTCGCGACCTGTGATCCGTGACCCGTGGGTGGGCCGGCTACGGCGCTTGGCCGCTGAATTCGGTGGTAGGTTACACTCCTCAAAAGCGGCAGCTAGGCTGCCGCACTCCAAAAACTTCTTGTGGGGCTTGCGGACTGGGTACTACCTGTTGCGGAGTGCTTTACAGCGGCGTAGCTTCGTGTTAGTGTTTTTTCCCGTACCGCCATTCACGCGCCAGGCGGCTGGGCTCTGATCGAGAACCTGCCAAACGTTTTGACGGGCGACCGCGTCACGGTCGGGTTGTCGTCGACGGTAACTCCTTCCCTAAAGATAAAAAGACTGGGTTTTCATTGTGCGGACACGCGTTTAGTATTTAAGGCGCGACTGTACTGCGCGTTGATTGGGAGCGGGGTCCGTCTTGGGCCGAGCTAGTACAGAGATCTGGCGTCGTAGGAGCACAGCCAAATTGGCTGTGCCACGAAGAAAAAGGGGAGACCTTGCTTAAGCTGCGGAAAGTGGAGATTACAGGGTTTAAGTCGTTCTGCGAGCGGACGGTGGTGACGTTCAGCGGGACGGGGACGACTTGCATCGTGGGGCCGAATGGGTGCGGGAAGTCGAACGTGGTGGATGCGATTTCCTGGGTGCTGGGCGAGCAGAGCCACAAATCGCTGCGCGCGGAGCGCATGGCGGATTGCATATTCAATGGGACGACGAAGCGGCCGCCGATGGGGTTGGCGGAAGTGACGCTTACGATGGAGGACCCGGAGCTGGCGGAGGCGGCGCGGTTTGTGCTGGAGAGCGCGGGGGAAAACGCGGAATTCACCACAGAGGGCGCAGAGGGCACAGAGAAGAGGGCAGAGGCGATTCCGGCTGCTGGCGACGGAACGCAGGAGTCGGCGCTTGTGGTGGCAGACGCGACGGTTTCGGGAGAGGAGGCGGCAGCGGAGCCGGAATTTGTTAAGGGGAAGCGGCGGAAGAAGGCGGCGGAGAAGCCGGTTTTGGCGATGAAGCCGGGCGAGGTGGTGGTGAGTCGGCGGCTGTACCGCTCGGGGCAGAGCGAGTATTTGATCAACGGGCGGGTGGCGCGACTGCGCGATATTCAAGAAATGTTCATGGGCGTGGGATTGGGGCCAGACTCGTACGCGATTATCGAGCAGGGGCGCATTGGGCTGATCCTTTCGACGAAGCCGTTGGAGCGGCGGGCGATTATCGAAGAAGCGGCGGGGGTGACGAAGTTCAAGACGAAGAAGCGGCTGGCGGAGGCGAAGCTGGAATCGTCGAAGGTGAATTTGTCGCGGGTGAACGACATTGTGGTGGAAGTGGAGAAGCAGCTTGGTTCGCTGAAGCGGCAAGCGGCGAAGGCGCGGCGCTATTCGGAGATTCGGGACCAGATGCGCGGGATAGTGCGGCAGATGCTGGCGGGCAAGGCGCGGGAGCTGGATGCGGAGGCGGAGCGCATCGGCGCGCGGCTCACGGAATTGACGGCGGCAGAGACGCATCACGCGCAGGAGATTCATCGGCAGGAAGGCGAGCAGGATTCGCTGAATCAAAGGATTTATACGCTGGACGCGGAGCTGCGGCAGAATCAGAACCATTTGAATTTGACGGCGCTGGAGGTGGACCGCAGCGAGAATCGCATTGCGTTTAACCGGCAGCGCACGGATGAGCTGACGGGAAGGCACGGGCAGATTGCGGCGGAAATAGGGGAAGCGGCGGCGCGCGCGACGGAGTGGGATTTGCGAAACGCGGCGCAACAGCAATCGGTGATTGCGCTGCGCGACGAATCGGGAGTGATTGCGGAGCGCGTGGAGGAGCTTGCGTCGCGCGCGGAGTCGCGCGGGGCGCAGATTCGCGATTGGGAATTGCGGATTGAGGCGCTGCGGGCGTCGGCTTCGGAGGCGGGCGAGAGTTTGCTGCGATTGCACGGCGAGCAGAAGCAGGCGGAAGAGGCGCTGGTGCATCAAAATGTGGCGCTGCGGAAGGGCGAGGCGAGCGAAGGGGAACTGCTGGAGTCGTCGATCAAGGTGCGCGATGACGCGGAGCGGGCGGCTTTGGAACTGGAGGCGGCGAACGCGCAGTTGAACATACTGATGGTCAAGGCCGCGGAGCTGCAGAGTTCGATTGGCACGCTGCGGCAGGGGCGCGAAGCGATGGCTGCGCAGGCAGACGCGCTGCGCGAGTCGGTGGTGGGAGTGCGGGCGCGGCATGCGACGCTGACGCAAATTTTGAACGACCGGTCGTATACGGCGGACGCGGTGCAGAAGTTGTTTGCGGCAAATGAGGGCGGCGCGGGCAAGGATTTTCACGCGGTAGGAGTGCTGGCGGATTACGCGGAAGTCGAGGAACAGCACGAGGCGGCGATCGAGCAGTATCTGCGCGATGAGCTGGAGTATGTGGTGGTGGAGACGTTCGATCACGCGCGGGCGGGAGTTTCGCTGCTGCGCGATGAAGTGGGCGGGCGCGCTACGTTCTTTGTGGATTCGCTGCGCAACCTGAAGCTGGCGGAATACGAACCGATTGTACATTTCCGGGCGGAAGACGGAGTGATCTCGCGGCTGGATAAGCTGGTGGGATTCCGGGATCCGCTGGGGGCGGCGGCGAAGCAGTTCTTGCCGCGGCTGCGGGCGGGATACTTGACGGATAGCGCGACGGCGGCGGAAAAGCTGGCTCGCGAGAATCCTCAGTATGCGTTTGTGACGCCGGATGGAACCTCCTATCAGGGGCGCATGGTGACCGGCGGGCGGGCGGACGAAGCGGGACCGCTGGGAATGAAGAGGGAATTGCGGGCGCTGGATGGAGAGATCGCGCAATTGGAAAAGCGCGGAGAGGAAACGCGCGCGGCGCTGGAGACTTTGGTGGCGGACCTTCGTCGGGCGGAGGAGTCGCTGGAAGAAGTGAGCGCGCAAAGGCAGATTGCCGAACGCGAAGTTTATGCGGCGAAGCACCGGCACGAACAGACCCAGGGAGAGTTGGCGCGGCTGGGGCTGGAGTTGACGCTCTGCCAGAACGAGCTCGCGCGGATTCGCCAGGACGTGGGCCATGCGCGGCTGCGTGCGGAACGGGCGCAACATCAGCTGGCAGCGGCGGCGACTTCGCGGGCGGAGGCGGAATCGGAGAGCGCGCGACTGGCGGAGGAATTGGTGCAACTGCGCGAGTCGATTCAGACGGAGCAAAATGAGCTGGCGGCGGGGCGCGCGGAACTTGCGGCGATGAATGAACGGCTGGCCGCGGCGGAGGCAGTGGCGTCGCGGTTGATCGAAGAACGCTCGGAGTTGGAGCGTCGAGAAGCGGCGTTGCGGCAGCAGGAAGCGTCGATCAACGAAGAGGCCGCCGCGCTGGTGAAGCAGAGCGAGGAGCTTGTACAGCAGCTCGAGGGATTGCGCGTGGAGAAGCTGCGACTGGAGACGCGGCAGCGGGAGTTGGAACAGGAATGGGAGAGCGGGCGGACGCGCGTCACACAGATGGAAGATCACCTGCGCATGGGAAGACAGACGCTGCAGGAGGTACGCGAGCAGCGAGGTCACTCGGAAGTGGAACGCGCTCGGAATGATTCTGACCGGCAGCACTTGCGCGAAACATGCATGACGGAGGTCAATGCGCAGCCGGAGGATTTGCTTGCGACGGAGACGGCGTTCATCAGCGGGGAGGAACTGGCCATCGCGGAGACGAATTATCGGGAGATGAAGGCGCGCATCGAGTCGATGGGCGCGGTGAATATGATGGCCCTGGAGGAGTACAACGAGTGCGAGCAGAGGTTTACGTTCCTGACCAGGGAGCGCGATGATTTGCTGCAGTCGATTGCAGATACGCAGCAGGCCATTGCGGAGCTGGACCTGGTTTCACGGGAGAGATTCGAGCAGGCGTTCCACAGCATCAATCGCAATTTTTCGGAAGCGTTCCACACGATTTTTGGAGGCGGGACGGCGGAGATGCGGCTGACGGAGCCGGACAGCTCGGGGGATGCGGGGATCGACGTGGTGGCATCGCCTCCCGGCAAGCGCTTGCAGAATATTTTGCTGCTATCGGGCGGCGAGAAGGCCATGACGGCGCTGGCGTTGTTGATTGCGATTTTCCGGTATCAGCCGAGCCCGTTCTGCATTTTGGACGAAGTGGACGCGCCGCTGGACGAAGCGAACGTGGGGCGGTTCACGCGGCTGGTCGGGGAGATGAGCGGGCAGACGCAGTTCATCATCGTTACGCACAACCGCAAGACGATGGAGACAGGCAGCGTGCTGTACGGTGTGACG
>Ga0210409_10002840_pt1 | contig 20060 bp, 15 predicted proteins | sample IncBWH17MmetaG_FD_161649 | JGI IMG/M metagenome (GOLD analysis project Ga0210409, IMG submission 161649) | Forest soil microbial communities from Barre Woods Harvard Forest LTER site, Petersham, Massachusetts, United States - Inc-BW-H-17-M | ecosystem: Environmental > Terrestrial > Soil >... | reverse complement strand
GGACGGCAACACGCGCAAGACCAGCCGCGACGGGAGCAGAAAGGAAAAGTTCATGCTCGCTTTGAAATTCTTGTTAATGATTCTCGGTTTCGCCCTCTTTGCAAGCGCCGCGATTCTAGTCGCCTACGACGTATTTGCCTCTGCACGCCTTCGCTGGTTACTGAAACCAGCCGGCCGCGAATCTGGGACGGAGGCCATCACGCAAACGGCCGTCCGCCCTTTCGGGCCGGTGCGGTGGAAGTTGGCCTCGCTCTTGGCGCTGGCCGCAATCGTGCCGGTGCTTCTGTCGCTCAGCCTCGCCATCGTTCCAGACGGCTCGGCCGGCATCCGCGTCAGCCAATTCTCCGGCGTGCGCCCCGCTACGTTGTATCCGGGGGTGCATTTGATTATTCCGCTGATCGATAGCGTCATGCTCTACGACACCCGCGAACAGATTTTCTCCACCGCGGCATCTGCCTCGCCCAAAGCCACCGCCGAAGTTCTCACCGTCCAAGCTCGTGAAGGCTTGAACATCGGCCTGGCCGTCAGCGTTCGCTATCGCCTCGATCCTTCCAGGCTCGCCGCCATCCACCAGAATTTGCCGCAGCCCGTTGGTGAACAGGTTGTCGGCCCGGTCGTCTCCTCCATATACCGGCAACTTTCCCCGAACTACCTGACGCGTGAAATTTTCGCGCTGAAAAGGGAAGAGCTGCGCGTCCAGGCTGCCGACGCCATCAAGTCGCGCCTCGCCAGTGACGGCATCGTCGTGCGCGAAGTGCTCTTGCGCGACATCCAACTTCCCGCCGAATACGCGCAAGGCCTAGAGGGCTTGCTCTTGAAAGAGCAGGAAAACGAGCGCCTCGGCACGGAGCAGGACATCAAGCAGAAGCAAGTTCGCATCGCCGAACTGGAAGCCGATGCCCAAAAGGTTCGCGACGTGAAACAAGCGGAAGCTCAGGCACAGGTCCGCGTGCTGCAAGCCAAGGCGGAATCCGACTCCATGCAATACACCCTGCCTCTCAAGCAGAAGCAGATCCAACAATCCAAGCTCGAAGCCGAGGCGCGCAAGGAAGCCACCCTGCAGAACGCCGAAGCCGCCGCGCAAGCGAAGATCATCGACAGCAAAGCAGAAATTGAACGCCAGAAGAACCTGGCAGACGCCGAAGCCAATCGCATCCGCGTCACGGCCGACGCTGATGCCAACCGCATTCGTGTCACCGCCGCTGCAGACGCCGAACGCATGAAATATGAAGCCAGCGTCCTCAAACAGAATCCCATGCTGATTCAGAAGATCATTGCCGAGCGTTTGTCCGACAAGCTGCAAATCATGATGGTTCCCATGGACGGCAAGAACTTCTTTGCCGCCGACGTGATGCGCTCTGCCTTTACCAATCAACTCGGCAACAGCAATGCGAACAACACGGCTGCGGCCGACACCCAAGACGATTCAGCCGATGCTCCGCGGGTCGCAACCGCGACGGCGCAGAAGAAGCCGGCACGCCGGCCATAAGACATCGCGGAGGTGGCCTTGGCCGCCTGCCACGATCACCGGCCAACACCCCTGTGGGTGGCTCGGGCCGCGACACTGGAGGAGAGACCATGAGCATGAAGGCAAGCACCGCCGCGCTTGAATCCTCGGCCAGCAGGTCGCTCCCCAACCAGCGTCGCGCTCCGCGCCACCCGGCCGGTGCAAAACTAAGTGCAAGCGCAGTTGGAACGTAAGGAAGCAAAGAAGGAGCACACAGTGACCTGAACATGGGGTCTCATGCTCTTCTCTTTAGGAGGCCGGGGCTTCTGGCCCGGCGAAATCCTTCAGGAAAGAATTGGGCTTTAGCCCCTGAAGACTCCGAACTCCTTCGCCATATTTTCCGTACGCAACACCATTTTCACTCGGTAGCGACTGCGATTCTTCGGGAGGATGCCATGAGCGCAAACAATCATTTCGCCTCACCCATTCATCACAAAACCATCGTGCCGGTTATTCTGCGAATCACTTTCAGCTTGTTGTTGTGGACTCTTGGCTTCGCTTCCATGAATCTCGTCGAGGCGCAAGTCAAGCCGCAGCGCTTCGTCAGAGACTATCCCGTCGACCGCGCCAAGCTCGAACACCTGCAGCGCTGGGTGAACGAAGGACACGACACCTGGTGCCGCGATCCCAAAGTCGTCGCTTCCGCCGCGCTCAACCGCGTTGCTCCCGGTTTCGCCAATTCCGAATTCGAACTCGCCTCTCTTCCCGCTGAACGGACAACCGCCCAGGGCACAAAGTCCATCTACACCTTCGCGTCCCTTGATGGCCGCATCACGTACCAGGTCACCCTGCGCCGCTATCGCTGGTTGCTGCCCATCGCCGGCACCCCAGACCAGATCGTTTGGGTCCCGGTCCGCATCGAGACCATCACCCGTCCCATCACCGACTAGCGATTTCGGTCTTCGGGAGGGCACGGCTTCAGCGCGAATCGCTGGCCGAAATTCGGGGGTTCTAACCCCTGAGGTAGACAAAGCGTACCGCGAAAGGATTTGCGAGATGGACTTCAGCCCACACACAACGACTTCCACCATGCAAACAAAAAACAATGCTCCCTGACCAGCCGGGCGGCGCCGACCACGCTGCCCGGCAATGTTTTTCCGCCAACAGTGTTAGCATTTCTCAAGGTTCAGAGAGGTGAGTTTTGCGGCGATTTTCCATTCTTAGCGTAGTCGTTTGCTTTTTGGCTTCCGCAGCTGTTGTCATCCCGAGCAACGCGAGGGATCTGGTGTTCGCCAGCGACCAAGAGCCCGCTCCCGCCACCTCCCAACCGAAGCCCTGCGACACCTTGCGAGCCGCCAAATCCAGGGTCTACGGTTTTCGTCCCACGCAACTCAACGAATCCCAAATCGATGCCAAGGGCAAGGAGATCGACGCTTTCTGGAAACAGGTCCACTCCGCCGGCTCCGACGGCGTCCCTTGTGTGCGCTCGATGCTTCAAGCCGAAACCACCGATCACTTCTTTCAGTTCGATGCTGCCTCGTTTCTGTATCAGGCGGACCGTTCTCCGGAAACCTTGCTCCTCGTCCGCGACTCCATCGCGCAAGCCGACTTCCAGGAAACCGATCCCGCCAACTATCTCTCCCTTGCCGTCGCTCTTGCTCAGCAAGGCTTGGACATTAGCCCGCTCGCCGCTCGCCTCCTCCGCTATCCCAACGCCGTCATTCGCGTTCCTGAGCAGGGTCTCGAGCTCGATCCCGATACTGCCGCCCTTTTTCTCTACGGCAGCATGAAGCCCGCGGTCGCCACGAGCGCTCTTATCCCCGAATTGCCGGCGCCGGAGTCCTTCGTGCGTGCCGGCGCGGCTCATTTGCTTGCCGAGCAGCTCACCGAAGAAAGCTTTCGCGCCCTCAGTCGTTGGGACGGCCTCCCCAAGATTGAGGAAGATTTTCGCCGCAACGACATTACCGCCGTCATGAAATATCAGCAGCCCAACGAAGCCGCTCATCCCAAATTTTCTCGTGGGCAGGTTCTCCAAACGATCGCCGCGCTTCCTCACTCCAGCGCCGAATTTACCGATGTGATGGGCAGGAAGGGCGCGGACTTCGACAAACAAATGCGCGACACCAAAGCCACGCAGGAACAAATTTCCGCCGCCATTGCCGAGGGCCAGCCCATCTACGGCATCGCCAATCACGCCGCATTCATGAGCAGCGCCGTGGCCACGCTGCGACCTGGAGACTTCGAACTCCTTCGCACGGCTCGCCGCAAGGCCCTGTTCAATGTCTCCGACCAGAGCCTCGAAGAGTATCTGGCGTTCACGCAAGTCATGATCGGCCTGACCAACCGGCTCGATCTGTACAAGAAATTCCGCTCCCATTGATGTTTCCGCGACGTAGAACCAAGGAGGTAAGTGCGGCGTGTTATCATCGGCAAATAATGCCGTGTTGCTGAAAACAGGTTTCTCTCGCTTGCGTCATTTCTTTTTCGACCTATTCCTTCTCGCTGCAATCTCTCTTGTTGCGAAGCCGCTCGACGCTGCCGACGCTCCTTCGCTCGATGACGCCATCCGTCAACTCGCCGAGCGTATCGCTGCCATCCCCAACTTAAAAGGGCCCATCCAGCTCGAAGTTCACGATGACGCCGCCTTCGACGAGTCCGAAGGGCAAACCTGGAAAGCCACGTTGCGCCGCCAACTCGATCTCCGCAAGCTGAGCATCACCGAAGAACCCGACGCTCCGCTCCTCCGCGTTGGTGCCACCGAAACTCCCACGCAGATCGTTTTCGCCGCCGAACTTGTCTTCGCCGATCATCAGGAACTGCGCTTCGTGGTACTCAAGCGCGCCTTATTGCCCTCCGAGACTCTGCTCGCTTCGCCCGTGCGCGTCGAAAAGCAACTCCTGTTTGACAGCCCTGAACGCGTCCTGGACGCTGCTTCCGTCAATCGTGGCACCCCGGACGATCTTGTCGTCCTTACTTACCGCAATTCGGAATTGACCGCTCTGCGCCTCGATCCAACTGGCTCCCTGAAGCAAGCGTTCACGCTCTCTGCTGCGGGCTTCAAGCCTTCGCGCGATCCTCGCGCGGAACTTACCGCCAGCGAAACCGATGGCCGCCTCCAATTCCTCGGCAAACTTTGTGAATTCACCTGGGCCGCGCCTGCCGAGGTAAGATGCCGCGCCACCGCAAAAACCTCTTGGCGGCCTCTCCCGTCACTCGCTTCTCCTTGCGACTCCGCCACATGGAAATTACAGTCCGATGGCAGCGACTGGACCGCCAGCGATCTCCTGCAGGTCGTCCCGGAGACCGTGTCCCATCCGGGCACCGCCCCTTTGCTCAGCGATTTTCCCGGTCCGATTCTTAGCATCAACGGCGCCCAGAATCCTCACAGCGCTCTCGTGGTGGTCAGAAATTTGCGAACAGGAAACTATGAGGTCTACAAACTCACTTTGGCTTGCGGCAATTAGCACCTCGCCCGCGTACGACCTGCGCGAGGGCACGACTTCGCGGCTCGCGGAAGAATGTTTATTTTGTCATTCCGAAGCCACTCTGCGGAGTGAGGAATCTCTCTTCGCTTTGGTTTTCACTAAGTTCACCATGCCCCTGCTGCTGGTGATCAGTTGTGCTCTCGCACTCATCACGATTGTGGCGCCTCCCGTCCACGCCACTAAGCGCCCCAGTTACGGCGGCACCTTGCGCGTCGTTCTTCGCGCCTCCTCCGTCTCTCTCGACCCTCGCGAATGGAAACCCGGTTCCACTTCCTCCGCTCAAAACGAACAGTTCGCCGTGCTGATCTATGACCGCTTGCTGGCACTGGACGACTACGGCAGGTTTCAGCCCGCTCTCGCTACCGAGTGGTCCCACGACGCCAGCATGCGCAACTGGCAATTCAAACTCCGGCCCGGCGTCAAGTTTTCCGATGGCTCTGCGCTCACCGCAACCGACGTCGTCGCCGCGCTACAACCGCTCCTTCCGCCAAGCCTGCAGATCAGCGTCACCGAAAATGCCATCGCCATTCACTCTTCGCACCCGGTTCCTGATCTGCTCGAACAACTATCGTCCGGCCGTTATTTCATCTACCGCGCTCTTCCCGATGGCCTGCTGCTCGGCACCGGCCCTTTCTATCTCGGCGAAGACTCTCCAGCCGCGCCTTCCGAAACAAATCCGTCCGTCATGATGCCCGCGCACATCAAATTTCGTGCCAGCGAAGAAGCCTGGTCCGGTAGGCCTTTCCTCGACGCCATCGAAGTCACTCTTGGCGAACCGCCTCTTCGCCTGCTCTACGATTTGCAGATTGGCAAAGCCGACCTGGCCGAAATCGCTCCCGACCTTGTTCGTAGAGCGCGCCAGGAGAATGTTCGCATCTGGAGTTCCGCTCCCAACACCCTTCTCGCTCTGCGCTTCGATGATGCCCAGCCCGCGGCCGCCGGCCAGCGCCTTCGCCAAGCACTTTCCTTTTCCCTCGACCGCGACACCATGGCCAACGTGTTGCTTCAAAGGCAAGCCCTGCCCACCGCCGCTCTTTTGCCCCAATGGCTCTCAGGTTATGCTTTTCTTTTCGACAGTCCCCTGAGTCTGGACCGCGCCAAGGAAATACGCGCGTCTCTTCCCGGCAACGTGGCAGGCGCCAGCGAGCCGCTTCGTTTGCATGTCGACTCTTCGGGCGATCTCATGAAACTTCTGGGGGAACGTGTGGCAGTGAACGCGCGGCAAGCCAATCTTTCGGTCCAGGTGCTGCTCCCGCACGACGCAGGAAACTCGTCCGCACTCCCTTCCATCAAATCCGCCCCCGCGGGGTTACACTTGTTTGCGTGGCACTTTGACACCATCTCGCCGCGCGCCGAGCTCGACGCGCTGGCCAGGCAATTCGCATTTCAGGAATCCGGGGAAGGAACGCAAGGCGTGAGTGATCCCGAACAACTTTTTGCGCTGGAGCGCCGCCTCCTTGACGAACGGCGTATCCTCCCCCTGGTCCTCTTGCCGGAGTACATCGGCGTTGCCGGCAGTGTCCGCAACTGGTCGCCGGCCCGTTGGGGTGAATGGCGGCTCGCCGATGTCTGGTTGGATCCGGCGCCGAACGCACCCGCTGCCGACGAAAACCGCGCCCCCAAAAGTTCCTCCTCTCCCCGCATGAACGGGGGACGTCCATGAGTTTCCGCACTAAAATCTTCCTGATCTTCTTGATCACCGTGTTAGCCTCGGTCGCCCTGGTCGCCTACGGCGTCACCTACTACACGCAAAACGCTTTCGAAGCCATGGATAGCCAGCGCACCGAAGCGCTCGTCTCCCAATTCAAAAAGGAATTTGCGCAGCGCGGCGAAGGCGTCGTCCAACAAGTCGAAAATATCACTAACGCTGACATTACTCTGCGCATGGCGCTGGACCTCGCACGTCCCAACGCCGATTCCTCTCTCTATGTTCACGATGCCAACGGCGCCTCGCAGGACCACGGCCTCGATTTCGTCGAATTTGTGAACGGCGACGGCACGCTCATCTCATCCGCTCAGTATCCCGCTCGCGTTGGCTACAAGAATGACTGGCTCACCGCCACGAAAGACTGGCGCGGCTCCACGGCTTTTCTCAAGCGCGAAGAATTGCCCGATGGCGTTGCCCTCTCCCTGTCCGCGGTGCGCACCTTGCCCGTCGGTGAAAAAAACTTCTACGTCATCGGTGGACGCCGCCTCGATCAGAATTTCCTCGCCTCCCTCGTGCTCCCCACCGGCATGCGCGCGCTACTCTATCGCAATCTTGAGCCTAATTTTGTGGCCACCGCTCTCACCGATGCCAGCGGCGCCGTCCCGAACGCCGATTCCTTCCAGCCGCTGATCGAACAGATTCAGAAGCAGCCCCCGGGCGACTCGACGACCATCGTGAAAACCATTGAGTGGAACCGCGATCCCGCCAGCGCTGAAAGCTTTCATGCTATGCCTTTGCGCGGCCGCAGCGATGAACTTCTCGGCGTTCTCCTCCTTGGCAGTTCCGCCAAAGAACTCGTCCTGCTAAAGCGCGAGATTCTGAAAACTGCCGGACTCGTCAGCCTCGCTGCCATTCTCATCGGCCTGCTGGTCAGTTGGTGGGTTTCTCGCCGCATCACTCGCCCCGTCGAAGAACTCGCCAATGGCGCGCGCGACGTCGCCTCTGGCCACTGGAACGCGCACATCGATGTTCAGGGCAACGACGAAATCGGCCAGCTAGCCGGTGCCTTCAATGACATGACGCGCACCCTCGCCGCGCAAAAAGAAAAGCTCGTGCAGACCGAGCGCGTCGCCGCCTGGCGCGAACTGGCTCGTCGTCTCGCTCACGAATTGCGCAATCCGCTCTTCCCCTTGCAAATCACCGTCGAAAATCTCCAACGTGCCCGCCAGCTTGGTCCCGAGCAGTTCCAGGAAGTTTTTGCCGAAGCCACTGCCACGCTCAAAGCCGAACTCGCCAATCTCAACAGCATCGTCGGCCGCTTCAGCGACTTTTCCAAGATGCCCGCTCCGCACCTCACGCCCGTCAATGTCAACGAAACCCTGCGCAACGCTGTTCGCCTCTTCGAACCGCAATTCAACGCCGTCGGCAAGCCTTCCATCATCACCGAATATTTCCTCAATGAATCGCTGCCGGAAATCGATGCCGATCCCGATCTGCTTCATCGCGCCTTCCAGAATCTCGTCTTGAATGCTTTGGACGCCATGCCCGCCGGCGGCACTCTCAGTCTTCGCACTTCCGACGGCGGTGACACTGTGCGCATCGAAGTCTCGGACACGGGCAAGGGCCTCACGCCCGAAGAGTGCTTTCGACTCTTCACGCCTTACTACACCACCAAGTTGCAGGGCACCGGCCTCGGCCTCGCCATCGTTCAGTCCGTCATCAGCGATCATCACGGCACCATCTCCGTCTCCAGTGAAGTAGGACGCGGCGCCACATTCCGCATCGATCTCCCGAAGCGCCAAGCCGGCGCGGTCGCCAAGCCAAAAGAATCGACGCCAGCTCCGGTCTCCGAATCCGAACCCGCCACCGCCTCCGACTAACGCCTTTGACGTGACCTTTCCTTTGAAGCGGCCACCTTGGGGTCGGCGCTTTTTCCTGTCTTGGCTAGCACAGGCTTCAGCCTCATGAGACCGAACACTGAAGCCTGTGCTACTAGTGGCGGCTTGAGAGTAAAAGCGGCCGCGTAGCTGCCGCACTCCAAAGTCAGGAGGTGGCTAGGATGGCGCCTAGGAGGGCGGCGCGTTGGGGCATGGTCTTGATTAGAACGTGCTCGTGGGCAGAGTGCGCGCCCTCGCCGACGGCACCGAGGCCGTCCAGGGTCGGGACGCCGAGAGCGGCGGTGAAATTGCCGTCGGAAGAGCCGCCCGCTGCGGCTTCGCCGAGGGTAAAGCCCATTTGTTTGGCGAGAGATTTGGCGCGAGTGTAGAGGTCAGCGCTATGCTTGCGTTCGAGCGGAGGGCGATCAAATCCGCCGCGCACTTCGAGTTTCACTCCGCGCCGAATGGGCTTCAGGGTGCGGAATCTTTTTTCGAGGGCGCGCATATCGGTGTGACGCCAGGCACGAAGATCGAAATTGACTTTGGCGCTGTCGGGAATGACGTTGGTGCGCGTGCCGCCATCGATGAGATCGGCATTGACGGTTACGCCGTGGCGAGGGTCGTTCCATTTTTCAATACGGGCGATTTGCGCGGCGAGTTCATGAATGGCGTTGACGCCCCGGTCGGGATCCAAGCCAGCGTGAGCGGAGCGGCCATGGACGATGAGCTTGGCTTCACCAACGCCCTTGCGAGAAGTTTTGACCATGCCACGAGGGCCGAGCGATGGTTCGAGAACAAAAACCGCGTCGCTGCGTTGGGCTTCTGTCTCGAGAATCTGGCGTGAAGACTCGCTGCCGATTTCTTCATCGGAAGTCCAAAGGAAAACCAGCCGTTTGCAAAGCGGAACTTTCGCTTGCTGCAAGGCTTCGAGAGCATACAGAGCCTGGACAATGCCGGCTTTCATGTCGAAGGTGCCGGGGCCGTAAGCCTTGTTGCCAACGACGCGGAACGGCATCTGCGCAAGAGAGCGAGAAGGATACACAGTGTCGTAATGTCCGAGGACGAGCAGTTGCGAGCTGGTGCGCGGAGTATCGGGGGACCAGGAAACGCGGAGGTGATCGCCACGATGCCGCTGCTTGAGTATCTGGACCGTGGCGCCGCGAAGCATCCATTCGTCGGCAAGGTGATTGCAGCAGCGATCGGAGGGCTCCTTTTCGAGGCTGGGCGATTCAATGAGCGTTAGCTGGCGCAGACTCTCCAGCATGTGAGAGAGGCGGGGACGCAGGAGAGCGAGGAGCGTACGGGGAAGAGAAGTTTGCGCCATAGTGAGTTCATCCTAGCAACGGTACAATTTCCAAGCAATGATGCTCGTCACCGGTGCGCCAGGCAGAAGTTAAAAGAGATGGTGACGCGCGAATCAGCGCCCGGTTAAGGCGTTGCTGACGGCCGCGTGTTCCACATTGTATTCCTTGCAATTCGCGTCGCAGGAGACCAGCACGGGCCGATCAGGCAAAACTTTTTTCAGTGCTTCAATTTCCGGTTCGCCGGCGGCCAGGGGCAATGGAATCTGACCGCGCTGCACGATGGATCGCAGCATCGCCATGGTGATCTGGAAACCTTCGTAGGCGCGCTCGCCATTGCACGGATGCACCTGCTTGTCATCATCGAGCCAGCGAGCCATGTCTTCGACGTAGGGAGGCATTTCGACGTCGTAGTTCATGCAGCCGGGGCCAGAAGTTGCGCCTTGTTTCGTGACGGCTCGCCAGCCGCCGCCCGTGAGGACTTCGGCGAAACCTTCCGTGCCAAAGACGCCGATTTTGTTCTTGCGCCACCAATAATCGACTTCCGGAACATCGGGCGCCCCGGCGCCACATTCGATGATGCCGCGGACGCCGTTGGCGAATTGTACGAATGCCCCAATGTAGTCAGGAGAACAGTGCAGGTCGGAGAATTTGCCGCGCCCGGCAGCCTGAGCCATCACCCATTCGGCAGGCGCGTAGTTGTTGTACCAGCGCATGTACTCGAGCAGGTGAGTGAAAAGATGGAGGAACCAGCCTGCCGAGTGGGCATGGATGGTATGGACGCGGCCGAGGGCGCTGCTTTCGACAATTTCCTTGACCTTCTGATAGTGCTGATCGTAGCGGTGCTGGTGAGACACAACGGTCTTAACGCCGGCGTCGTTGACGAGCTTGCGAATTTCGATGGCCTCGTTCATGGAAAGGGCCATGGGTTTTTCGTAGGCGATCAGCTTTGCGCCGCACGCGACGCCCGTTTTGATCAGCTCTAATCGGATTGCCGGCGGAGTACAGAAGCAGAAAACATCCGGCTGGATTTCTTTTGCAAGAGCGACGGGTTGCAGCGAGGTTTTCTGGACACCGAGTTCGGCCGCGGCCTTGGCCAAGTGCTCCGGGCTGACGGCCGACAGTCCGGCGAGTTCGAAGCGCGGGTTATTCTTGAAGGCCTGGGCGTGATGCTTGCCGCGCTTGCCTGCTCCAATGACCAAAACTTTGTAGACTTTTTTAGCGCTCACAGCGATCGCTCCTGGTGTGCGTTAGGTTACATTTACCAGCCGAACTGCGCGTCCCACTCTTTGAGTTTGGCGATGGTGTAGTCGACTTCTTCGGCAGTAAGTTCGGGGAACATAGGCAGAGAAACGCATTGCGCGGCGTTGCGCTCGGCATTGGGCACGTGAGGCTTCAGGTCGGCGAGTTTACCCCACGGATAGCCCTCTTGCTGGTGGATGGCGATGGGATAATGCTGCTTGGCGTCAATGCCATGATCGACGAGGAACTGAGTGAGGTGGTCGCGCTTATGATGTTCGATGACGTAGAGATGGTAGACGTGCCGGTAGCCGGGTAATTCCGTGGGAAGACGGAAGCTGTTGCCTTTGAGGCCGTCGGTGTAGCGCTTGGCCCAGGTGCGGCGCTGATCGGTCCATTTGGAGATGTGCTTCAGCTTGACGCTGAGGAATGCGGCGTGGAGATCGTCGAGGCGACTATTGAAGCCGAAGGAGTGCACGGAGCGTTTTAGCGAGCCGTGGTTGCGCATGCGGCGAACGGCTAGTTCGATGTCGGGGCGATTGGTGACGAGGGCGCCGCCGTCGCCAAAGGTGCCGAGATTTTTCTGGATGATAAAGCTGGTGCAGACCGCGTCGCTGAGTTCACCCTGCTTGAAGCCGTCGCCGTGAGCTTCGATGGACTGGGCGTTGTCTTCGACGACCCAGAGCTTGTGCTTTTTGGCAATGGCGCTGACGGCCTTCATGTCCGCGCAATGGCCGTAGAGGTGCGCGGGAACGATGCCGACGGTGCGCGGCGTGATGGCGGGTTCGATCTTCCTGGCATCGATATTGTTTGTCACCGGGTCGGAGTCGACGAATACAGCTTTGCCGCCGGCAATCCAGATGGCCTCGGCGGTGGCGAAAAAAGTGTTGGCGGTAGTGATGACTTCGTCGCCGGGCTGGATACCGAGGGCGAAAAAGGCCAGCCAGAGCGCGTCGGTACCGGAGTTCAGGCCGACGGCGTGCTTCATACCAAAATACTGGGCCAGCTCCTTTTCGAAGCGAGCGAGAGCGGGACCCATAACGTAGGCCTCGCTTTCCATGACGGCATGGAAAGCGTCGTCGATTTCGCGCTTGATGTTGTGGTATTGGCGGGCGTGACCGTAAAAGGAGACTTTCATTTTTGTCGATGTTGTGGACGCGGGCATAGCATCCTCCTTGCTGGTGAAAAATGCGGAAGCAAAGGCAAGCGGCGTTCCTCGGATGCCAGGGATGAGGGGCGGTCGGATTGTTTCCTGATGAGCCGAATGGTCCCGGAGTCCGATTACTCGTCTCGTGCGGATGGTATTGTATCCCTAATTCGGAAACGCTGCACTGAAACGTTTTAATGACGTAAATGCAGGTGCCCGAGGCTGGGACCGCGGTCACAGTCAGGAGCTTGCGGGTGGAGAAAGGGCCGGAGCAAAAAGCACAAAGAAAAGAGCGGGCAGCTGCGATTGATGTAGACTCGGTTAACGGACATGCTCACCAAGCTCGTGGTTCGAAAGTTCTTCATCTGAAGATTCTTGTGCCGGAGGAGAGATCGGATGACGCCGTTTACGAAACGACTGGCGATTGTCGTCATTGTGTTTTTAGGATTTGCTGTTGGAAGGTCGCCGCTGCTAGCGCAAAATGCCACGCCTGCGTCCAACCCGCGCTATCTGAATCCATCGCTGCCCATCGATCAGCGGGTGGATGATCTGATCTCGCGCATGACGCTGGAAGAGAAGGCGTCGCAGCTGGTGAATCAGGCGCGCGCGATACCACGGCTTCAGGTGCCCCCGTATGACTGGTGGAGCGAGTCGCTGCACGGTGTGGCCGTGAATGGAACGACGGAATTTCCCGAGCCGATTGCGCTGGCCTCGACGTTTGATGCGCCGGCAATCCACGAAATGGCCATCGCTATCAGCACCGAGGCGCGCATTAAGCATGCGCAGGATGTCCGCGCGGGCCACAGCAACATTTTTGAGGGACTGGATTTTTGGGCGCCGAACATCAACATCTTCCGCGATCCGCGCTGGGGCCGCGGCCAGGAGACTTACGGCGAAGACCCATTTCTGACCGGGCGACTAGGCGTGGCGTTTGTGACCGGGATGCAGGGCGACGACCCGCGCTACTACCGCACGATTTCGACTCCGAAACATTACGCGGTACACAGCGGGCCAGAGCCAACGCGGCACAGCGCCGATGTGAAGGTGAGCAAGCACGATGAAGAGGATACGTATCTGCCAGCGTTTCGCGCGACGGTAACGGAAGGTAAGGCGGGGTCGGTGATGTGTGCGTACAACAGCATCAATGGACAGCCGGCTTGCGCGAACGAGTTTTTGCTGGTCGACCAGTTGCGGGACAAATGGAAGTTTCAGGGCTACGTGGTATCGGATTGCGGCGCGGTGCAAAACATATTCGACGGGCACCACTACAAGCCAACGCAACCGGAAGCGTCCGCGCTGAGCCTGCAACGCGGGATGGACAATGAGTGCATCGATTTTGTCGACAAGGTTACGGACAGCCACGACTACGTTGCATATATCGATGCGGTCAAGAAAGGGTATTTGAAGGAAAGCGAAATCGACGTGGCGCTGAGGCGTTTGTTCACCGCACGGATGAAGCTCGGCATGTTTGATCCGCCGGGGATGGTTCCGTTTACGAAGATCGACGAGTCGCTGCTTGATGGACCGCAGAATCGCGCAATGGCTCGCAAGCTGGCCAATGAGTCGATGGTGCTGCTGAAGAACGACGGCGTGCTTCCGCTGAAGACTTCCGGTGTGAAGATTGCTGTGATTGGGCCGCTTGCCGATCAGACAAACGTCCTGCTGGGCAACTACAACGGGATTCCTACACATTCCGTATCGGTTCTGGAGGGAATGCGCGCAGAGTTTCGTGGTGCGCACCTCCACTATGTACCAGGTACGCAATTTCTGAGCAAAGATGTGACGCCTGTTCCACGCGAACTGCTCACGACGGATGGCAAACCGGGCGTGCGAGCCAGCTACTACTCGATGAAGAACAAATTCGCATTTGCGCCATCCACAACGAAACCGACGCCGCTCGCGACGCGAATGGAACCGGGCATCGGCCTAGCGATGAGCGCATTGCCGGCTGAAGTTGCCAAGAACGATGCGGTGATCGTGAGTTGGCAAGCGACCTTTACGCCCAGGGAGACTGGCGAATACGATCTTGGATTGAAAGGCGATGGGTTCTTCCGCGTATCGCTGGATGGCAAAACGGTGGTGCTGGCGTACCACACCAATGGCGTCGAAACGAAGTTGGGGCGCGCGCATCTTGAGCAAGGTAAGGCGTACGCGTTGAAAGTCGATTACCAGAGATCTGAGGGCGCGACAGAACCGGGGCAGTTGCTGTGGAGCAAGATCGATCGGCGTCCATCGCCGGAAGCGCTTGCGGCAGCGAAGGACGCGGATGTGGTGGTGGCGGTGGTCGGCATCACCAGCGAGCTCGAAGGCGAAGAAATGCCCGTGAGCGAGGACGGTTTCAAGGGCGGCGATCGCACCAGCCTGGACCTGCCGAAGCCCGAGCAGGATTTGCTGGCAAGCGTGGCCGCAGCAGGTAAACCGCTGGTCGTGGTGTTGATGAATGGCAGCGCGCTGAGTGTGAACTGGGTGAAGGAACATGCCAACGCAATTCTGGAAGCGTGGTACTCCGGAGAGGAAGGCGGCGCGGCCATTGCGCAGACGCTGGCGGGCGAAAATAATCCCGCAGGTCGTTTGCCGGTGACGTTCTATACGGGAGTGTCGCAGCTGCCCGCGTTTGAGGACTACTCGATGGCGAACCGGACGTACCGCTATTTCAAAGGCGCGCCGCTATATCCGTTCGGGTACGGGTTGAGCTACTCGAAATTTGAATACAGCAACGTAAAACTTTCGGCGAATAATCTGCACGCCGGGGATCCGCTGAATGTGGACGCAGACGTGAAGAACACCAGCGCTCGGGATGGCGATGAGGTCGTTGAGGTTTACCTGACATACCCGAAGCTGCCCGGTGCGCCGATCCGCGCGCTTTGCGGCTTCACGCGAGTTCACCTGCGCGCTGGGGAGACGGCGCCCGCGCACGTGGTGCTGAACCCGCGCGACCTGAGCCACGTCAACGAAGCAGGCGATCGCATCATCGCGCCGGGATCGTACAAGCTTTCTGTGGGCGGGGGACAGCCGGGAACGGACGCGCCGGTTGTTGAGACGAACTTCACGATTACCGGCGAGGCTCATCTGCCCGAATAGGGCCATAAACGATTGTGCCCATCTAACATTCGGAGGAAAAACGGACATGCCAAAAATGGTTCGTTTTCGTGAAGTCGGGGGACCCGAGGTTTTGCGGATTGAAGAGGAGCCGCCAAAGCAGCCGGGTAAGGGAGAAGTGCGGTTAAAGGTGCAGGCGGTAGGTTTGAACCGAGCGGAATTGATGTTCATGCGCGACCAGTACGTCGAACATCCGAAGCTTCCCGGTGGTCTTGGCTACGAAGCAGCCGGCCTGGTGGAAGCGGTTGGCCCCGACGTGGACCAGAGCTGGATCGGCAAACCCGTGTCGACGATTCCGTCGTTCTCCATGGACGACTACGCGATGCTGGGCGAAGAGGTAATTGCTCCAGTTGCGGCGCTCGGGGAGTATCCCCCGAACCTGTCGCCGGTAGAAGGCGCAGCGATCTGGATGCAGTATCTGACGGCGTATGGGGCGTTGATTGCGATTGCGCATGTGACCAAAGGCGATTTTGTGGTGATCACGGCTGCGTCGAGCAGTGTGGGGATCGCAGCGATTGAGATTGCCAAGGCTGAGGGCGCTGTTTCCATTGCGACGACGCGCAAGAGTAACAAGAAAGCTGAGTTGCTCTCGCTGGGTGCGAATCATGTTATTGCCACGGAGGAAGAAGACATCGTGGCGCGCGTCAAGGAGATTACCGGCGGGAACGGCGCGCGCGTGACCTTCGATCCGGTTGGCGGGCCATTCGTGGAAAAGCTGGCCAGGGCTGCTGCTGCGGGCGGGACGATCTTTGAGTATGGCTTGCTTTCGATGCAGCCCACACCCTTCCCGCTGTTTACCGCCCTTCCTAAGGGACTATGCCTTCGTGGATATTCGTTGATGGAGGTTACGCGCAATCGGGTGAAGCTGCCAGTGGCGAAGAAGTACGTCTACGAACGGTTGGCGGATGGGCGGTTCCGTCCGAAGATCGCGAGGATATTTCCGTTCGCGCAATCCGTAGAGGCGTACAAATATCTCGAATCGAATACGCAGGTGGGGAAAGTGGTGATTACGGTTCCTTAGTTCGTAGTCTTCGGAAACGAGGCATTGGGGAAGCTCAATGGCTTCCCCAACGCGAGGCTGCTATCTATCTGGGTCGCAACGAACAACAGCTCCAGTCGCTGTGTCGAGGAAGAGCCAAGGGCGGGATCTTCGGCAACAGCGCGATTGAGGCGATGTATCCACTGACGAGGGTTCTCCCCAACGGAGAGACACTGGACGACAGCAAACACAACTACATACTGACCTTCGCCAAGGACGGACTGCCGCCGGTAAACGCCTTCTGGTCGGTGACGATGTATGACGGCAAAACCCAGTTCCTGATCGACAACCCGATCAATCGCTGTCTGATCAACTCGCCGATGCCGCCGGGGCTGAAAAAGAATGCGAATGGCTCGCTGACTCTCTACATCCAGAAAGACTCGCCGGGGAAAGCCAAGGAATCCAACTGGTTGCCAGCGCCGAACGGCCCGATTTATCTGGTCATGCGATTGTACTGGCCAAAGGAAACACCGCCGTCGATACTGCCACCCGGTTCGGGCACATGGCAGCCGCCGGCAATTCAGGTCGCGCAATAGCTTGGCGAACGGACGCGCAACTTGTTGTGCGTTATGCCGGAACTCCCTCGACGATGGAGTCGGCGGCAGCGGTGGGGATGATTCGACGTAATTGCCAGCCCGCCGCGACAAACAAGTCGCGAAACTGTTTTTCAGTGCGCTCACATCCGCCGGGAAAAATCAGCATCTGGAGATCGAGGAACTTGCCGGGAGAGAAATCACTGCCGGGCTGAATGACGCTGTCGACGACGAGAAGTCTGCCGAGAGGATTCACGCCTTTTCGGCAGGCTTTGAGGAGCTGGATGCATAGATCGTCGGGCCAATCGTGAATGATGTGTTTCATGATGTAAGCATCGGCGCCAGCAGGAACCGATGAAAACATATCGCCGGACGCGAGGGTGCAACGTTCCATCACCGGCTTGAGCGGCCCGTTCGCGGCCCCCTCGACAACGTGGGGCGCCTCGTAAAGGGTGCCTCGCAAATGCAGATTCCTCTCCAGGATGGTGGCCAGCAGAAATCCGTGGCCACCGGCTACGTCCACGATAGAGTGAATACCCTCAAAATTGTAGGCCTCGGCTACGGCTGGGCCGTCAATCATGGAGAGCTCGGTCATTGCGTCATGAAAAATCTGTCCTTCCGCTGGATGCTGCTTTAGAAAATCGAAGATATGCATGCCGTAGATTTTGTCCAGGGCCTGATTTCCGGTGCGGACGCAGTATTCCAAGTGAGACCATCCGCGCCCGTGCCACTCTCTGCCGCCCATGATCGCAAAGGACCGTAAGCTGGGAGTAGCGTTGCTGCGCAGGGCTGTCGACATCGGCGTTTGCGAAAACTTTCCGTCGGGCCCCTCCGCAAGCACCCCAACGCTGGCGGTGGCACGCATGAGACGGTAGAGCGCTTGCGGGTCAGCTCCGATCTGACTTGCCAGCTCTTCCGCCGATTTGGGAGCGCCATCGACGAGGTCCGGGATACCGAGCTGCGCGAGGCATGCCACCGCGCCGGCGACGTGACCTCCGTTCATGATCTGGAGTATGCCGACGTGAGCCGGCTGAGTTTGCGGCTGAACGGTCATTCGTTATTCACCTTGATTTTTGGGATGGAAGTATACCCTGAACGCTAGGTAATTCAAGATCGTTCTGCCGGGTGTTCTTTCCCGAGAGATGGGGGGACGGGACTCTCCTGGAGCTTGAGAGAGCTTCCGGTGATACAAGCGGAATTATTGGAAGGAGGCATTCAGCTAGAGTCGCCAAATGCTTTGTATGGGCCATGGCTTGACAAGTAGCTCATGGTACCGGCATCGACGGAGTTGGCCTGACAGATGCAGAACTCTGTGAGACGACTCGGCCAAGACCGCGCGAGGTACAGAATGAAATACCGAATTGCAATATGGGCGGCTGCGGGCTTTCTCGTTGCGAGTGGGTGGGCGGTTTATTTCTTAGTGGCAAATAAAGACCTTCCGATCGGACCGATGGTGTTCGCTCTCGTTCGGCTAACCTGCCCCATTGCGATTGTCGGTTCGCATTATCCCGTTAGTCTCTATTTAGCTCTTGCCGCGAATGTCGCCACGTATGCACTGTTCGGTCTAGTGGTGGAAACCCTGCGGCGGCAAATAAACCACTCAAACTAAGTTCAAGACGGTTAGCTACTTGAGTTGCCAAGCGGACTTCTGGGTCCTGGGCGCCAATACTTGTTTCAAAACCTAAGGTCTTTCGCCAATTCAAGAGGGAGCCCTGTCGACAATCGAGGCTACCTGAGCCGGGTCGCTCAAACATTTGGCCGGAGTCTATTGGATGGTCCAAAAACCGGCAAGTGGCTGGCAACGCCGTGACCGGGCATTTGGAATAGCGGTACGACAATTGATGGCCGGTAAACTATCATGTGATTAGCCGCTGCTGCGTTCTGAAGATAATCGAGGAATGGGCCTTTTCTTTCCAAAGATTCCAGCTCGAGATGAATGAGGTTTTGGCAGAATGCCAATGGACATCAAACGGACGCTCGCTTTTCTTTTGATCGGTATCGCAGCGGTGGCATTGATCGCGCCGACCATCGCCCCTAATGCTGCCAGAGGGTCCAATAGAAATGTAAGCCTGGACCAGGGGAAGTACCTGGCGGAATCGGTGACGATCTGCTTCGAGTGCCATTCGGAGCGTGACTTTTCAAAGCCGGGCTGGCCCATCCCCGCGGGGCGGGCCGGTAGTGGACGCATTTTATGGGGTGAAGGCACCGCCAACCAAATAATCGCTCCCAACATAACCCCGGACGTGGCTACGGGAATCGGGGATTGGAGCGACGAGGAAATTGCGAGAGCGATTAAGGATGGTATCGGGAAGAATGGAAGATTGTTGAATCCAGAGATGCCGTCGCGCTATTTCCGCAGCTTAAGCGATGACGAAGTACATTCCATCGTGCTGTACCTTCGCTCAATTCCGCCTGTCAGGAATCAGTTGCCTGAGATGGCTAAGTACGTGCCAGGAAAATATCCACCGGGAATCGCGATGGATTCGATTCGGCTCACCAAATCATCGAGCATGGTCACGAGGGGAGAACATCTAGTAAGGCTTGCTGGTTGCGAGACTTGCCACACGCCGTCCAATGAAGAGGGCTTTATTCGTGGATTAGGATTTGCCGGCGGGAAGGTTTTTCGTCACGGAGATCAGGCCGCCGCCAGCTCCAACCTCACTCCTGACCCGTCTGGCATTGGTTACTACGATGAGGAGCTATTCCTGAAAGCCGTTAAAACAGGAAGAGTGGGAGTGCGAGAACTATTTTCAGCAATGCCGTGGCATTTCTATCGCAATTTAACAGACGCAGACCTTAGGGCCATATTCACCTACCTGCAGGCTTTGCCGCCAGTAAGGCACCACGTGGACAACACTGAGCCACCTACACAATGTGCAAAATGCGGCAACCTGCACGGTTTTGGAAATCGAAACTGATTTCAGATAAGCGAAGCAAGTTTTGATGCCGGGCCCGCTTGCGCCAAGTGCTGATTCAGGCGATTACCGGAGATGTGGGTGCTCGCCGAGGCCTCCTGAGGATGGCCCTAATCAATCGCTACTTCGGGGCATTCTTCGATGTACTTCTCGTCTTCACCCCCGAAATACGTGCTTCGCGCGAAGGATTAGTCTTCAAAAAATTCAATTTTCGGACGGGCTCCTATCGCGCTGGGAAAAGCGTGGAAGTGGAGGAACCAGCAATGAAGTAGGGGAAACCACTTATTGAAATCCAACGGGTGCAAGTCCCGTCCGGTCAAAGCTAGCGAG
>Ga0210409_10002839_pt1 | contig 20062 bp, 18 predicted proteins | sample IncBWH17MmetaG_FD_161649 | JGI IMG/M metagenome (GOLD analysis project Ga0210409, IMG submission 161649) | Forest soil microbial communities from Barre Woods Harvard Forest LTER site, Petersham, Massachusetts, United States - Inc-BW-H-17-M | ecosystem: Environmental > Terrestrial > Soil >... | reverse complement strand
CCCTGATCTGAAGAAAAAGCTCTTGCGCTACATCCGGCAGTACAACAAATCGCCACGTACCGTGAAGTGGAAATATGCCGATCCATCGCGCCATCTCAGTACACAATCAGTTGGTACAGGCCACTAGATATGGGTTCAATGAAGATCCCAGGCTGAGCAGTTGGGTGTACAGCGGGTTCGGGGATGGAATTACGATTCATCTCAAACGCTTTCGCTCCTCACTGCTCGTGGCAGGGTTCGCTTGCGTAGCTTATGTCTCTATCGCACGCTTGAAGGTCGGTTGACCCGATTTCGCCGAGGATCGCAATACCATTGAACAAACCCCTCTCGGGGATGACGAGCCACTGCGGCCACGCTGCCGGGACTTTTTCCCGGGGATTGTGAACCTCCCCGACGACGAGGAAAAGTGCGTCTCGTTTCCGAGGCTCAGGAAAGAGGGGCAATCGGGCGGCTCGGCTTCGTTGCTTCGCCTTCAGCGCAAAAATGTACATCCCCGAGAGCACTATGGAGTAGCCAATGTATGGGGTCGAGAACAGAAATAAAGTGTAGGAGTGCTTCAGAAGCTCGAAGGCGGACGGCGACCGCAGAGCCATGACCCGTAGAAAGATATTGCCCTCGGGAAATGGCATACGAAAATAGAGGGTCATAGCTGTGGCCGCCGCCAAGACGAACGCGACGAGGTTCTTCGAGTTGAGGATTTTCTGCATCATGCTCTTGCTTGTGATTTTTGGGCGCCGGTGATGGGAACTTCTTTGCGTGCAGCCTGCTGTTGCAGCTTTCTCCAGTTCATGAAGTGCTTGTCCTTCCACAACAGCATCTTCAGCGCCGAATTGACGACGTGATCCGGGGTGCTATCGATAAACGTGGCGTACTTCTCGACCACGAGAGCGACAGGCTCTTCCAACTCGTATTCGCGCTTCACGTGTTGCGGAGGCTTGTTGATGATCGACATGTGTTTGCTCCTTTTCTCCTTTTTCTCTTACCTGGACGCGAGCAAAACACCTCGCAAACAGAGCACTTCACTGTTTGCGGGGCTGGAGCGACCCCACGGTTCTTTTGGGCAGCCAAAGGCTCCCAAAGGTGGGGTCGCTCCAGCCCATCCGGGTGTTTTGCCCGCGTCCAAATTGAATGTCGCGCCATGCTCAACCTTCACGCTCCCAATAACTTCCGTTCACCCGAAGGGTGAACGGAACAGTGAACGGGATGGTGATTAACGTCTTTCACTGACCGTTCACCTTCCCCCGCCCGAAGATCGCCCGGACGCAAGTGACCTCTCACCAGGCAGGTGTCAAAGAAAACGGTTTGCCCTGGCATGAGCTGCAAGAACTCCGTCCGCAGATTCTGCTCAGTGAGCTCACCAGAACCCCATGCGTGGTAGAGGCTCTCGAAGCGATGGCCACGGAACCGCTGCCGTGCGTCAGTCAGAAACTCGACATCCGCTGTGACCGGGACGACGTACTCGTGGTTCTCCCATTTCTTTCGGATATGAAAGTAGTGGAGGATCTCGGCCGATGTGTCCGATTCGAGTGGTCTCTTTACGAGTGAACGAAAAGCCTGTTCCGCCATCTGAAAATGCGCGTCCTTTGGCGCGATGTACAAAAAGCGGAAAGTCGCTAATTGGCGGAAGAGCCTTTGGTACGCGGCCAGATGAATAAGGAAACCAGACGGTGATTGAAATCCCGAATCCACGTAGCTGAAAGTGACCACAGGAGGAGCCCCTGAGACAGGCGGAGCAAGAAAGAGGGGAAATTTGTCAACGAAATAACGAACGGTTGGCCGGCTGCCCTGGCGACCTTCGTAAACCTTGGCCGGAAGGCAGTCCTTGGACATACCCATTGTTTCGCAGAAGAATCTGACCTTATCTTGTTCGGTCTCGAAATAGGCCAGAATTTGGTTAGCCAAGATGAAGTCCAGAAGGATCAAACGTCTGCGTATGAATTCGAATGAATGGCGTCTGCGGTTGCGGAGATTGTCCTTTTCCATTTGACCGTAAACAGTCCTCGAAAAGAGGTGGAAAACCGGGCCGACGCCCGGGTAATCACGCATCGAAGCGTGTTCACTCTGAAGAAGCTTCCGGGCGAATAAAAACGAACGCTTGCCACGTGCTGCGTGCGTAAAAGTACAGAATTGACGGAGGGTGAAGTAGCCGGAATAGACAAATCGGGGCATCTGCTTTTCGTTCAAAGCTAACCCCAACCGATGCAATGTGCGGGAAGATCACTCGTCAAAGTCGGTGGAATCTAAAGCCCGCTGTACGGCTAGGGCAATACCGAACCGAACCAAGCCTCGGAAGAACCAGACGGGCGTAGAGACTGGATGGCGAGCGTAGCCCAATTCGCCCAACGGGTATCCCCGACCGGCTCAAGTATCCTCAACTCTCACCTGCGTGTTCTTTGCCCTCGGTCCGTGCCTCCTTGTCCTCGCACAGACCAGCGAATTTCGAGTGTCGGAGCAATTTTCCTGTTTGCCCGTAATCCGACCACAATCGCGGATTGGACCTGCCAGATTTCCGGTAATCACAAGCCGACTCGGTATTGATCTGTCCGGCAATGTTGGTCGTTTTTGAGCAGTTACACAAGTAGTAAGTGACGGATTGCCGGTAAACCGACGAACACGCATACGAGTCTGCGACAAACGAGCTAGTGGATACCAGCGGGCCGAAACGAGGCTCAGCTTTTCGAACAGGGCTCTAGGATTGGTGCCAGAGGCGATTCCGGACGCAGACAGTTACGCTCGTGCCATTTTTCGGGACAGAGTTTCGAGACTCTCGAGGGCCTGATTTTAGGGCCTTCCGAATTCGTACCGAAACTTACCGGTTGTGAAACGGCCCATAGAAAACCCGATTAGCGATCCGCCAGCCGGATGTTCAGTGCAATGCGGTCTTCGGTTCCGAAGGTACGAGAGATATGACCCTTCCCGGTTGAGTCTTCAACCAGAACGATGCTTCCCGGCACCAACGAAACTTTGTGACCGCCGGAGATCTCGAATTCTCCCTGCCCACTCAACGTGATGAGGTACTGACGATATGTTTCTTGGTGCCAGTCCCGGATCCAACCTGGAGAAGTCCGCGCGAATACCAAACTGGTGACTTTGATCGGGTCCGAAAATTCAATGCCGTTTCGCGAAGGATCAGATTTCAGATTTCCAGTAATCTCTTCGGCGTGTGTTTCACCGTCAGAACCGGTATAGATCCTCGTAATCGTAACCGGCTTGCGGTGCTGAGCCGTCAATAGGTGCGCGCACCAGCCGAACGCGAAGCAGCCTACAAGTGCGGACGAAAGAAGCCATTTTGATTGCATTGATTCCTCCTGGTTGGTAGGCCAAGTCTACCAAAATGCTTCTATTTCGCGGCCAAGCACGAGAAGTTCGCGTCGTCGTCAGTGCTTCCAGTTCCTTTGTACGTCGCAATTTGTGGATAAGGGCAGAGCGGCCGGGTTCGTTCGGTCTTTCCGTCCCGAATGCGCATCGCCACAATCTGTTGCGGCGCTTTTCCCGCTTCGACCCATTCTTTGATTGCTTGGATCGAATCAAAGGTGTTCGGGCCATCGCCTCCGCCGCAATGGTCCATTCCGGGGGCCATGAAGAGGCGATAGAAGTCCCGCACGCTGGCCGGGCCTCCCATAAAATCGAGAACGCTGTTGTAGTAAATGATGCTACTAAGCGGAGAAATCGAAGGGTCACTCCAACCGTGGTACTGCAGCAGTTTTCCGCCACGGCGAAAGAAATCTCGCAGATTAGGATCGGTGGCCCTGGTTACGCCGTCATCGATACGGTCCGCCAATGCCACCCCGGAATCGAAATCGAACGTCATGTAGTCCCACCTAGGATCCTGGAATACCGCATATCTGAGATACGCGGTGGCGTTAGTCTTAGTGATGTCCGGCGGGTCCGCCCACATCCGACCCGAGTCGGAACAGATCCTTCGGTGCGACAAAGGTGATCCCTCCGTGGGGACCAGCATCTGGAAGAGCTGTCGGCAACCTAAGCGACCCGGCAGCTACAGTCTGCGCCACTGTGATGGTGGTGTACGACAGGGAGAGCGAGGCGAGGCTTTCGCAGGTCGCTCCGGCGGAGGCCTCCGAGCTCAGCATGTTCATCAAAATGGCAGCAAAAACCGCATCGGCCAGTTTCATAGTTCCCCCTTTCAAGGTCTTGGGAAATCGCAACCAGGACGAGGACGAAGTTTAATACAAACAAGGTATGAAAGGAGGCACTCAAAAACGTTGGAGCCTGGAATTGCCACTGCGATTCGGTAAGGCCAATCCGCAATCATGGATGGATGACGGACAATACGCACAGAGCCTCGTATTTCGGTCCGCGCCGCCCCTCTTGCTGAGACCTTTGCGGCACTCAAGATAAAAATCATTTTCACAACATTGCGAACGGGTGAAATGGGCGTACACTGGCCGCACAAACGTCGCTTGGTAAGGTGTCCCCTGGCCTGCTGTTGACGTATCCCCGCGGTCTTGTAAGTTGTTGTAAAACCTAACCACGCTACGCTGATAAGGCGAGGTCGGTAGTTCAAGTCCACCCAGGCCCACCATTCACACCATTCAAATGACCAGCAAATACGCGGGTATTGTCACTTCTCTCCTTTCCGGGGATATTTCTCTAAAAATCCTTATGCTTATCGCTTGGCCGAGTTTTCGGGCAATCGGAGGCCGCCGGGCCTCAAGGCGCAGGCGGAAACGCGGAAAGTTAACCTTGATGGGGCCTCATCGTGACAAATAGCGTGGCCACGGAGCCAAAAAAATGGCGGCGAGCGACTAGCTCCCCGCCATTTTCTGCAAACAGCGTTAGAAGTTGATCTTGGCAAACACCTGCACGATGCGCATCCCTTCGGCCGCCGACGCAAAGGCTCCGTACGGAGTCGTAGGGGAAACCGCTGCGGTCGTAATGGCGCCAAAGGAGCTGGATAGGTTGTTGCTCACCGGGTTGTCGAAATTGGGATGGTTGAGAATGTTGAAAAAGTTCGCGCCGAGCGTGAATCGGTACCGCTCATTTAACGCGAAGGTCTTCTTCAGGTTCATGTCCGTGTTGAAATAGCCCGGTCCGCGGAACGCATTGCGAGCGAAAGCATTGAAGTCCGTCGGGGTCGCGAACGAGCTCGCGCTGAAACAAGCCGTCGTCGCGCACGACCCACCAAAGCTGGTTAGCACCCCGGCAGCCGGCGCGTACAGAATGTTCGCCAGGTTTGCGCCGTTCGCTGTGAGGTTGTTGGGCACGAACGCCACGCTCTGTTGTCCATCCTCAATGCTAAAGGGGAAGCCAGTCCGGTAGAAGAACGTGCCGGCAATCTGCCATCCGCCCACCAAGGTATTGAGCACGTGATTGGAGAACTTGACAGGAAGATCCCAGACGTAGTTGGCCGAGAGCTGGTGGCGTAAATCATAGTCCGAGGAGGCATAGCCAGCATTGGGGTTGGAAGGATCGACCTGCAAAACAATGCTGTTCGTGAGGCTATAGGGCAGAACGCCGCCATTGGAGATGTTGTCCGTTGCATGGCTATACGTGTAATTAAACCGCGCGGTCAAGCCGTGCCATAGGTTTTGCTGCACGGAAGCGGTCACGCCGTTGTAGTTCGAGTAGCCGTTATTGGTGAGTTGCTGGACAGCCGCAACGCGCGCATCCGGCGCTGCGCCTACCGGTAGCTCGGTAAACCCGTTTCCACAAATGGCCGTGTTGCAGAACGCATTGAGATACGGATTGGTAAGCAGAATGTTATACCCGTGGTTTCCGACGTAATTTATGGAAACCAGAGTGTTCTTGGCGAGCGTGTGTTGGACCTCAAAGTTCCATTCCACGAACTTGGGGTTGAGCGTCTTGGCAGTGACGTCGTAGAGCGGAGGCAGTGCGGCAGCACAGGCCGGAGCTGCTGCCTGGTACTGCGCCAGAGTCTGACCGCCATGGAAGGCCGTTTGGAACGCACTGTTGCATGTTTGCACGAGACTCACGCCACTCCCCGTTTCCGCGGGATTCACCGCACCGCCCGGGATAGAGAAGCTCGTGACCTCCGGAAAGTTGGTTGTGAAGTTGTCGAGAAGCGTTCCCGGGTATAGGTCGCTGAAGAGCCCTACGCCCCCGCGAATGACCGTCTTTTCACCGAAAGGGCTCCACGCGAAGCCAGCGCGCGGTTGAAATACCACCTTCTCCACGTCGCGAAGGATGCTGCTTTGGCCTGTCGTAACCATTTGATCGAACGGAATCGCGGCATCATGCGAGAGTTGCTGGAAAGGCAGGGTCGGTATGGAAACGCAATTGGATTGGCAGACGCCGCCGGAATTACGGTCCGCCCGGATTGCCAGGGTCAACTTCAATTTCCGGTTGATGCGCACCTCATCCTGGAAGTACAAGCCAAAGCTGTAGATGGCCAGAGGCTGGGGGGATGACTGGGCAAAGTTTAGTGTCGTGCTGGTGCTAACCGTGTCAGTGGCAAAGCCCGCCAGAGAGGTGGAAACGGCCGCAGGATTGGTCAATTCCGAAGCTCGATAATCGCTTACGTCATCGCGCCGGAAGTTAACCCCCATTTTGAACGTGTGAGCGCCTCGCTCTACCGAAAGGTCATCCACCAACTGCCATTGTTCGACGTTGCGACCCTGCGGGAAGAAAAACCCGAAGGGGAATTCTCCGCCGGCTGCGCCGAGACAAGACATGCTGGTGTTCGAGGAACAGAGAATTTCCGGAAAAGCCGTGTTGGCGGAACTCACATTGGTGGATTGGAAGATCGCGGAATACCACAAGTCGGAAAAGATAAAGTTATTCGCAACCGTTGGGCTGAAAATATGCGTGTAGTTCAGCTGGCCTTCATCTTGCGGTTGATGGCTGATGGCGTTAAATGCCGGATTGATTGGGTCGGCATACGTTGGTTGAGTGCCGCGATCGAATTTTACGCGTCCGAATAATTTGTCGTTATCGCTGAGGGAATAATCGACTCGGCCAATGAGCAACCATTCCTGGTTACCGCTACTGCCCGCCAGGGTGACCGCGCCAAGGCAATCCGTGGAACCGCCCGGCAAGGCATTCACGGTTGCGCCGCCGATCCCGGGGCAGGTATTGGCCGTCGGGACGGCATTGGCCGCTCCCTTCGCGCCATTGTAAAGGCCGAACGCCTGTTGATAGAAGCTCGTTGCAGTCGATGGAATTTGCGAGAGAACGTAGTTCTGAAAAGCAGCAGTGGGTAAGAAAGATTGCGTTGCCGTGGCGAAGATGTAGCGCAATCCTTCGGTATCCACGAAGAAGTACGCCTTGTCCTTCTTGATGGGCCCACCGAAGTCCGCAGCCCATTGGTTATTGTTCTGGAGGGGCTTCGGCTGTCCACTGGCCTTGAGAAAATAGTCTTCCGCGTTCAAAGCGCTGCCTGTGTAGTAGTAGTTCGCGCTGCCGTGAAACGAGTTGGTGCCCGAGCGCGAACTGTAATCGATTTGCGCGCCCGCCATGCGCCCGTATTGCCCGGTATAGCCGTTGCTGACTACGGCAACTTCCTGCACATCATTGCTACCGAGCAGTAGGTTGCTCGCGCCGGAGTTGTTCAGATTGAGGAACGGGTCGTTATAGTCGTTGCCGTTTACAGTGAAGAGATTCGACGTACCGGGCAGGCCGAAAGCACTGAAATTGCCATAGCCGGGCCCGCTCGATGTGTTCATGGCAACACCAGGCGCGGTCTGGGCTATGTACGTAAGATCGTTGCCGGGGTTAGGGATGTTCTGGACGGTGCGCGTATCAAACGTGGTGGCAATGTTCGCGTTTTCGGTTTGCAGCAAGTTCTCCGCGGCAGAAACCTCAATCGTGGTCGAAGTGTCGCCCAACTCCATGGAAAAGTTCACCGTGGAATTTTGTCCTAGGAGAACCGTGATTTTTTGCGTAGACGTTTTGAATGCGTCCTTTTTCGCCGTAAGCGTGTAGTCGCCCGGTTTGAGAAGAGAAAAGACGTAACCTCCGATAGGAGAAGAAACGGTGGAGTATGTATCCGCTGTGGTGTTGCTGGTGAGGGTAAGCGTTGCGCCCGACACGCTCGCCCCCGTGGGATCAGAGATAGTGCCGGTGACTCCTCCCGTCACGATGGTCTGCGCATACGCTGTGCCACAGATGACGAGAACCATCAACGGAAACAGAGACAAGTATTTGAAGAACTTCTTGCTTCTCATGGTCTTTCGTTCTCCTTAGTTTTGTAATTCCACTTTCGCCCAGCATGCGTTCATTCGGCGCTTCTCTTCGTTCCGTAGCTGACTCCGCCGCGTGCATCCGGGCGTTGGCACACACCAGTGCCGTCGCGTGAATCTAAGCTTCACGCCCCTCTCCAACCCCGTCCCATGATCGATTTTTTTACCGCGAGCCGGCCCAGGCTTCCTGAAGTCCTATGGTTCGCTACTCAAAAGGCTTCGCAGTATCCACTCGAACGATCTGGCGCGTTTTCTTCTGCAAGCTACATGCCAATTTTATTGTCTTTTGACAAATAGTTTATTTATCGGGAGGTTACGCACGATTCAGTTTTATTTTAGAGACTGACGTCTACATGAAATCATAAATTTCTTCTAAAAATTGATATCTATGAATAATTACACACATACGTATCCATTTGAGTAGCTACAAAATTATTTCGGAATAAAAGGGGAGGGCCATTCCACGTTTGCGTGGAAGAAGTTCGTGCTTTCAGAGGATAAGATGCGAGTTCCGCGGATTTGGTTACACCGATTTCACAAAACATTTTGGAAACGGTATTTCTTAACCTGCGTTAGGCGCTCGTGAATTGTAAAATCCGGGCACTGGTGCCGGTTTTTTCGACAAACTGTACTGCGTTGCGGACTACTCGTAACGTAGAGCGACGATGGGGTCCACGCGCATGGCGCGGCGAGCTGGAACGTAACACGCCGCGAGAGAAACAACGACAAGAAGCGTGATGACGGATAAGAAGATCAGCGGGTCCGTTGCACTGACACCGTAGATCATTGTCAAAATGAATCTTGTCGCGAGCAGCGCGAAGAGAATTCCCAACGCTGCGCCAGCGAGTACCAGCTTCAGTCCTTCTCCCAAGATGAGACGCAGGCCGTCGCCCGGATGTGCTCCGAGCGCCATGCGCACACCGATCTAGCGCGTGCGCTGCGAGACAGCGTAGGAGATCACGCCGTAGATGCCAACGGTTGCCAGAGTCAGGGCCAGCGCGGCGAAAAGACTGAGCAGAAACATCATGAAATTGCGGAGAGCGAGCGAATGGGAGAGCACCTGATCCATGGCGCGGACGGAGCCTGTCGGGACGATCGGATCGACGGCGGCAACGGCATCGCGCACAGCGCGGCTGAGGCTTGCGGGGTCGACATTGGCGCGGAGGATGATGCTCCTTGGAAACCAACCTCCGGGAGTTACGGGACCTGTGAGAGTCGTTCGTTTCATCGGAGCGGACGGCGATGTTCTCTACGCGCTGACGAAAGGCTTGCGGTTTCCCCGCTGTCTTTCCTCTTCCCTAAGAACACGGGAAAAGCTACCATCCTCGCCACAATTACTATCGGGAACGGGTGGCTGCCCCGCTTAAAACCCTTGGATAGATCATGCTAGTTACGTCCTTGCCTGCGATGCGCACGTTTCGCCCTCTCTCGTGGCCGACTGTTGCCGTTGCGTTTCTGCTAATCCACGCAGCCTCTCAATAGCCATCCCAGAAAGCCGCGCTCTGACCGCATACGGCCTAATCACTTATTTCCTTGTGCTTGTCCTGGGTTCAGGAATTGCGGCGCTGAATGCAGTTCAGAGCAGGAAGGCGATTCGGCTATTTTGGTCATTCCTTGCGATGGCTCTTGTGACGTGGTCCCTCAATACACTCAGCTGGATTTACTATGCGCTGGTGCAGGGCCGGGATCACCCTCCGCATCTGGTCAGTGCTGCTCCGCTGGCTCTGCACATTGTATTCATCATTGCGGCCGTGGCCTCGCGCCCTCATCTGAAATTTTCACCCCGCCGCGGGTATCGAACGACCTTTAATTTTCTTGTCTTACTTTTCTTTTGGACTTTTGCGTACGCGCTTCTTTGGATTGCCCACCCGTTCACGGACTGGAATACTGCTATCCATTTGCGAGGGCAAGCTCTTTACCTTCTGGAGAATTTCTTTCTGCTCGTAATCCTGAGTGTACTGATCGTTCGAGCCGATGCTCCGTGGAAGTCACTCTATTGGCATCTGCTCGGGGCCTCAGCCCTATACATACTCGGCTCTTCGCTAGCAAACTGACGAAAGCTGGCACCGCAACTCGCGCAGGCCAACCAGCTTGACAACGGCGACACCCAATATGCATCGCTCCTCGCGATGCTGTCGGTGCTTGTCCTCCCCGCCGTTGGCGTGTGGGAGTTGCTTCGGGCTGATGAGCCGGATCAAATACGCGTGATTCGTCTGCTCATCGTATTAATCTCGGTTTTGCTTCTGGCAGTCTTCGTCTTTGTTAAGGAGTACCTCACCAACCGGGAGCTATTTTCAGACGCGGGTCTAGCCAACGAGCGGCTGCGGTTGGCGGTAAAGGCCGGAAGGATGTACGCGTTCGAATGGGACGCGGAAACCGATGTGATAGTGCGATCTGAACTATCCACAGAGAGCCTCAAATGGATCGACGCAAGCACCGGTCGGCTATTTATTGCCAGAGTCCATCCAGACGACCGCGCTGCGTACGTCGCCACGGAGACTGGGCCTACTTCTGACAATCCTACCTATCAAACCAGCTACAGGATGTTAAATCCCGAGGGTGGTACGGTTTGGCTGGAGGAGAGCGGACACGCCTTCTTCAACGATAAAGGCAAGATGCTGCGGATAATCGGCATGGTGTCGGATGTTACGGAGCGCAAGCTTGCGGAAGAGGCCCTCGCAAGCGTGAGCCGCAGGTTGATTGAGGCGCAGGAGAAGGAACGCACGAGGATCGCCAGAGAGCTTCACGATGATATCGGTCAACGTCTCGCAGTGTTGGTCGTCGAGGTAGAACAGCTCCAGCACAACTCACCCAGTCTGCCAGCTGAAGTTCGTGGCCGCATTGGCGAACTACAGAAGCAAACCTCCGAGACAGCGAGGGATGTCCAATCCATGTCGCACGAGTTGCATTCTTCAAAACTGGAATATCTGGGGATAGTGACAGCAATGCGAGGATTCTGCAGAGAGTTCTCTGCGAACCAACATGTCGAAATTGTCTTCGCTCATGATGCCATTTCTCGAACTGTGCCATCCGACATTTCACTTTGCCTTTTCCGCGTCTTGCAGGAAGCCCTACAAAATGCCGTCAAGTACAGTGGAGTGCAGCACTTCGATGCAGAACTGCGCGAGTCCTCGGATGCAATCTATCTTATTGTGCGCGATTCGGGATCGGGTTTTGACGTCGAAGAAGCAACGAAAAACTCCGGGCTTGGCCTTTTCAGCATGGCGGAACGAGTTAAACTGGTGGGGGGACGGTTTTCCGTTGACTCGCAACCCGAGCGTGGCACGACCATTCTCGCCAGCATACCTCTCAAAAAAGCCGCACGAGCAACCGCTTAGGACCGCGACCGTCTGTAGCTGGGATCATCGCTCATCTGATATAAATCTTCTGTTCAAGGATGGTGTTTATCGAAACTCAACGCATCGCCGATTCTTACCGTGCCGCGACGATCAGGGGCGCTTGGTACGGACCTACGCTCGCTGAGCTGTTAACAGGGATTTCGCCTGAACTTGCGACGACGGCACCAGTTCCCGGAGCACACTCCATTGCGGCGCTGCTTCAGCATTTGCTCCTTTGGAATGAAAGAATTCGAAACACTTCCGACAGCAATCCGATGCCGCGCTGGGAGGCGGAAAAGGAATGGGCCGAGCCGCCGATTTCCTGGAACGAACTCGTCACCCGCTGGAATCAAAGCCGCGACCTGCTCGAAGACAAGATGCGGAATTTTCCCGTCGAGGATTTGGCGAAACAGGTTGCGGGGCGCAGCTATCCCTACGAAACGATGTTCCATGGAATCGTGCAACACACGATTTACCATTCCGGGCAGATCGCAATGGTCTTAAGCATGCTGCGGTCGCAATCCGTATAGTGTTTAGTTTGCGAGTCAAAGGGTTTACGCACGTGACTCAGCTTTAGAGGGGAAAATAACAACAGGGATTTTTTGCGTGAGCTCCTGCGAATGCAGAAGCGGTGATACCTATTCCCACGATCCTAACGAGGGCGATCCTGACTTTTGCGCGATCCGACAAACCGGAACGCCGAACGGACTTAACGTCAGCATAAGATATTGTTTTCACCTGCCCCGTCTTCTGATCCGTTAGGGAGAATGAATCCTCGCTAATCACGCTGATGTATCCTTTCTGCTGACTCTTGTCATGCAGCGTCACTTTCACGTGCGACCCTTCGCGAGTACCTCGCTTCTGCACTTCAGCTTTCACTTTAGCGGCTTGCGCTGTTTGCTGGGGCCGCGGTTGCGCCGCTTCCTGGCCAAAGGTCGCCGCCGCTGCCGCGCTTTGCACGGCCAGGGAGACGGCAAGAAGAAGGGGAAGGCCTCTCATCAGAATCCTCCTTGTCTACGAAACGGAAGCCCGGCATACGAACGGGATTGCCGTTGCCGACAGCTGAGGCCATCGTGGGCGAGGCCGTAATCGAGCGCAAGCGACATGGAGCGACAACGGGCTCACAGAGCCGATTGTCGTACTTTGTCTCCCCCAGGCGTATTGATCGAACGGCTCTCCAAGTCCCTCAGTGGAGATGTGCGGCCCGGGTCACAAGAGGGACGGTCGGCGTTATTGCTTAGGTCCTTGGGAACGCGCTAGTCGGAAACTGGAATCAAACGCCGCAGCGGAATGAGCAGATGCGCGGTAATCCGGGTCCGATGATGAGTTAAGAGTAGCCGGCTATTCCTGTCGGAGGGCGGACAACGGATCGATTCTTGTGGCGCGGCGAGCTGGGACGTAACAGGCCACTAGAGCCGCAGCTAAAAGCACCAGAGAAACACCAATCAGCGCTCGGACATCCAGTGCGCCGACGTTGTACAAGAGGCCCTTCAGTGTTTTGCCAACGAGGTAAACACCTGGAAGGCCGATAGCCATGCCGATCAGGGCGGCCCACATGCCTTCGCCGACAACCAATTTAAGGACTTGAGAGCTACCAGCGCCGAGGGCAATGCGAATGCCCAATTCGTGATTTCGCTGAGCGACTGAGAAGGTCATAACACCGTAAATGCCGATGGCGGCGAGGAAGAGGGCGAGAACGGCGAAGGTGCCGAAGACGAGTACGGTGAAGCGGTCGGTGACGAGGGATTCGCTGATGACCTGGTCCATGGTGCGGACGTGAGTCATGGGGAAATCGGGATTCACGGAACGGACTGCGGCGGCGATGCTGGAGGTTAGCGAGCTGGGGTTTCCGTTGGTGCGGACGCCAATGGTGGTGAAGGGCCAAGGGCTTTGGTCAAAAGGAAAATCAACTTCGGCGGAGCCGGTGGTGGGGTGGCTTTCGTACTGGACGTCGTGGAAGACGCCAACGATTTGCCATTCGACGGGAGCGCCGAAGGGAGGAATTTTGTCGGGGAGCAGTTCGACGATTTTGACGCGCTGGGTGAGGGGATCGAGGCCGGGCAGATATTGGCGGGCGAAGCTTTCGCTGACCATGGCGACGCGGGGAGCTCCGGCGAGATCGCGAGCGTCAAGAAAGCGGCCGCGAGTGAGGCGGATGCCGTAGGTATCGAAGTAGCCGGGCGTGACCGTGTTGATCATCGCTTGCGGCTGCTTGTCGGGGCTGTTGTCGGACTCATCAGAGGGCTGGCCGGCGATGGTGAAATGCAGGCGGCCCGCGCCGTTAGTGGGGAGGCCGGGAGCGATAGCGATTTTCATGACGCCGGGGACGGCGGCGATGCGCTCCTCGAGCTGCTGGTAGACCGAGCGGATTTGTGGGGCGCTCGCGGTGCGGTCGTGCTGGATGGGGACGCTGAAGGTGAGAATGTGGTCGCGGCGAATGCCGAGGTCGACTTGAGTGACGTTCCAGAAGCTGCGAAGGATGAGACCTGCGCCGGCGACTAGGATTAAGGCGAGGGCGAACTCGGCGACGACGAGTACGCGACGCAAGCGGTTATGGCTGGCACCTGCGGAGGATGACCTGCCGCCTTCTTTCAGCATGTCGCTGATATTTTGGCGCGCGGCATGCCAGGCGGGGAAGCAGCCGAAGAGGACGCCGCTGAGAAGCGTTGCGCCGAGCGTGAAAAGTAAGACGGGGATATTAAGGTGTGGATCGGCTTCGTAGGGGATGCCCAATTGGTTTCTCGGCATCAGGCTCATGACACCGCGGAGAAGGGCGACGGAGAGTAACGTCCCCAGGAGGCCGCCCATCAATGCGAGAGAAAGGCTTTCGATGAGGAATTGGCGGAAGATGCGGGCGCGGGTGGCACCTTGCGAAGCCCGCACGGCGATTTCTTTTTGGCGCGCGGTGCCCCAGGCGAGGAGCAGGTTCGCGATATTGACGCAGGCAATGAGGAGGACGAAGCCGACGGCGCCCATCATGAGCCAGAGGCCGAGGCGGGTTTGCTTGGGAAGAAAGTCATCTTTGAGGGGCTCGACAGTTACGGTGAGACCAGCGTTTGTTTTTGGATAGGTTTGGGCAAGCTGCTTGGCGATGACGGCCATTTCGGCGTTAGCGGTTTCGAGAGTGACGCCGCTCTTGAGCTTACCCATTACCAGAAGGAAGTGATTCTCGCGAGCGATCTCGGCGGGCTTAAAGGCCAGCGGCACATTCATCGAAGAATCACCAACGTCGGAGGGACTTGGAGCCGCCACGCCGAGGACGGTGTAGAGTTCGCCGCTCATGCGGAGCTTTCTGCCGACGATGTTGGGGTCGCTGCCGAAGCGCTCGCGCCAGAATTTATTGTTGAGGATGACGACGTGGTCGTTGCCGGGTTGCGCGTCTTCGGAGACGAAATGCCTGCCGAGAACAGGTTTTGGGCTGAAGAGGAGATCGAAAAAGCCGGGGGCTACGCGGCTGGCCTGGACTTGTTCGGTCCAGTCGGGCGTGGAGATGGTGAAACCCGCGCCTGTCCAGCCGTTGAGGGAGTCGAACACGGTGGCTTGCTTTTGCCAGTCGAGTAGGTCGCTGGGGGAAGTGCCGTTGCGCTCGCCGCTTTTGTCATGGGACCAGACCATGACGATTCTGTCGCTATCGACGTACGGGAGGGGCGCCAGGAGGACCGAGTAGAGCAGGCTGAAAATGGCGGTCGTGGCCCCAATGCCCAAGGCCAGGGCCAGTAGGGACACCGACGTGAAGCCCGGGCTCTTCCAGAGTAGCCGCAAGCCGTAGCGAATGTCGCGCCAAAGTTCGGTCATAGCCGCACCTCTTCGTGTTTATACTCCCGAACTGCGGGTAAAGTTCCATCGTTTCGTGTAGACACAGAATTAGACGAGTGGGAGGGGGAACGGTTGCGCCGGAACTCTGCAAGTCATTGGGTTTTAGGTTTTGTTTCTTGCCTAACCACCTAAAAGACTAGATGGCGTCAATTTCCAGTATTTGTCGACGGCCGAGTTGACTCGATTACGGTGTTCTTGAGGGCATGAGCAACGGCATCCTTGACGACGACCTCATTGCGGCTGTGGTCGGTGATGGCGTCGTAAAGCAGTTGCGCTGGTTCTGGGTTCAGTTCCTTGTTGTATTCGTCGGTGATATCGTTGGCCAATTGTTGAAGCATTTTGCTGGACTCCGCACCCAGGTCCGTGCCGGTGACTTCGACTTGTCTGCCAATGTACTTTGCGGCGATTCGCTCGGCCAGTTTGTCGGCGGTCTGGTAGTAATGTTCCGAGATTTGGCGATGGCCTTCTTCGTGGTCGATCACATGCTGGGTCACTCCCGTCGGCACCCATATGTTGATGTTGAGTCGCAATGTCATGTTGACCTTCGTGACGGTGACGATCGCGTGCGCGGCATCGGTTTGTTGAGGCTCCCCGCGAACGCTGGCATTGGAGAGGAATTCGGAATCGCATTCCGCGTTTTCTCCCGACGCCAAGGGTGGCATGCCGGCCGGCGGCGCGGCCGGGTCAAACGTGTCGTTCGCAAAAGCAATCGGCTGTTTGTTGATTCTCGGGACCGGAGCTTCCGTCAGTTGTCGCCGAGATGAGAAGTGGCGCCACGCAAGCCAGCCGAGGGCTAGCGCTCCCAGGGACACGCAAAGCACAATTACGCCGCGCGAGATCAATACCGCCTCCGCCTTCCATTCTCCTAACAAGGTAGAGCGCGAACCATGAGTTTGTGGGCGCCGAATGACGCGAAGGGCACCCTCATGAAGCCGCCGAGCAGACTCGCTCTTGATTAAGCTGGGTGGTCTTTTCTACTGGCCGGCGGGTTTCTTGTCGGGCGGCGGGGTTGGAGGCGGCGGTGCGGCGAATTTGGCGTCGTCGACAGGGACATTTTGCTGGACCTGGTCGATTTGGATGGTGAAGCGGTTGCCGGGGCGGGCGAGGGTCCAGCGGTAGGGGATTTTTACGCCGTCGGCGTCGCGGTAATCGGCATAGTCAATTTGCGTGGGCATGCGGCCCAAGGCGGTTTCGGCATAGCGGACTAGGCGAAGCAGCAGGCCGGTTTGCTGATCGAAGTAAAGGCGGAGGGGCGGCTGGCCTTCGTTCCGACCGAACACAAGATAGGTATCGTGGCCATCGATTTTTTCGCCGGGGACGACCGTGAATTTCTGGTAGAGGGTTTTGACATGGGAGGCGAAATACAGGTCGGAGTCGATGCGGGCGGCAGCGTTTTCCGCGGCGGACATCATCTGTGTGCGACCTGGGTTGCCTAGCCAACCCTGTTTGCCGTCGAAAGCGGTGATGCTCTCGCCGTTAGGGAGATGTGTGATGGAGAGGCGCTTGTCGGGGGCCTTTGCATAAACTTCGATGGGAAGCTGATGGCCGCCGACGTCAATTTTGCCCTTTTCCACGCGGCTGGTGACTTTTTGCAGAGCGGCGTCGCCACCGATAGCTGTTAGATATTTGTCGAGCAACTGATCGGCCGGAGGCAAAACTGGTTTCGCATCGCCGGGCGCTTTGGCAGGCTCGCCGTCGGGCTTGGCGTCTTCCGTGGCCACGAGGGGAGTGCCGACCGGATCGGCTGCGCCACGATGGCAGGAATAGCAGGTGACTTCGCGATGGCCTTCGAAATTGTCTTTGTTGATGGCGAACATCATCTCCATCATCTTGCGAGCGGTGACTTTCGTCTTCTTGTCATCCTTCTCAAAGACCAGCTTCTGGCCTTCGCGTACGTGGCAATACTCGCATTCGACGCCGAGCGAAGCAGTAATGAATTGCATGGACGGAAAAATCTGGTCGGCGGGAACACCCTTCAGAACTTTGATGTTCTTGAACTGGTCTTCGGCGAGCTTGGGTGCGGCAGGCGATTGTGGCGGACTGGATTGAGCCCACGCACCCGCGATGGCCAAGCCCGTGCTTAGCGCCAATGCGCACACTACGAATGTGGTGTTGCGTCGGTTCAAACTCATCCCTAGCCCCCTAAGCCCTAATTTTGCGAAGAAAAGTGTACCAGAAAGCGGACGCTGACTGCGCGCGCGGAAAATGAGACTTAGCCGCGGCTTATGTGGAGAGATCGCCGCGTTTGGCGAGAGCGGTGATTCGGTCGGATGCCCGGAAAGCCAGGGCTTCGATGGTCATAGTGGGCTGGCCGCGGCCGCTGGTGACGAGGCTGCTGCCATCACAGAGGAATAGATTTTTTACGTCGTGTGTTTGATGATCGGAATTAATGACGGAGGTTTTCGGGTCGTCGCCCATGCGGCAGGTGCCGAGCAAGTGCACGCTGAATTCCTGTTCTCCCGCGGGGAACGACCATTGCTTCTTCGCGCCGGCGGCTTGGAGAAGTTCTGCCGCACGGACATTCAGCCAATTGCTTAGCTTAACGTCGTCGGGATGATCCTTGTACGTCATGCGCAGCGCGGGGAGACCCCAGGCGTCCTTCACGTCGGGATCGAGCGAGAAGCTGTTGTTCGCGACGGGGAGCGACGTGCCGTGGCAGAGAATCTCGACGGTGCGCGTGAAGTTGTGGCTCAAAACATCCTTGAAGCCCTTGCCCCAGCGCGGAGAGCCGGGCGGGAGGCCGCCCAGGGCGAAATTGATCGGCGTCTGATCGAAGCGCGCGTCGAGGCCGCCGCCGCCGTGGAAGCCGACTTTGTCGGGGTCGAGCTCGTAAAAATCGTGGAGGATGCGGCTGACGGCGAAACCCTTGTAGTCGTTCAGCGGATGCTCGAAAACGCCGACGGAAAGCGCGCCGCTGTTGAACATTAGATGCTTGCCGACTTTGCCGCTGCTGTTGGCGAGGCCATCGGGAAATTGCTTGTTGGCAGAGAGCAAGAGGAGGCGGGGCGTTTCCGCACCATTCGCGCAGACGACGACGGCTTTGGCTTTCTGGCGCTGCACGTTCCGCTGCGCGTCAAAGTAAACGGCGCCGGTGGCGCGGCCATTGGCGTCCAGCTCGATGCGATGCACGTAGGAATTGGGGCGGATTTCGCAACGGCCGGTTTTTTCGGCCATGCGAATAGCGGTGGCGAGCGAGCTGGATTTTGCGCCGACTTCGCAGGCGAACGCTAGACAGAATCCGCAATTGATGCACGCGCTGCGCCCTGGGCGCGGCTGCGAGAGAATCGCCATGGGCGCGGGGAAAGGATTCCATCCTAACTTGCGCGCGGCGCGTTCGAAAATCACGCCGCCTGATTTCACGGGGAGCGGGGGCATGGGATACGGCTTGGAACGAGGCGGGTCGAACGGGCTGGCACCGGCCTGGCCGGAGACGCCAATCTCCCATTCAACCTTGGTGTAATACGGCTCTAGGTCGGCGTAGGTGATCGGCCAGTCGGCCAGAGCCGCGCCGGGGACCGGGCCAACTTTGCTGCGCTCCTTAAAATCGATTTCGTGGAAGCGCCAGAAATTCGCGGTGAAGTGCGTGCTTGTTCCTCCGACGAGGCGGCCGTAGGCAATGGCGCGCTGCGGCTTGGCCTTTTCGTCCGGAGTTTTGCGAAACGTATTCGGCTGAAGGTCCGGATGATTGGTTAGAAAATCGCGGTTGAGAACCTCGATTTCGTCGTGAATGAAATCTTTTTCGGTGAGGTACGGGCCTTGTTCGAGAACTACGACACGGAATCCGTTTTCGGATAGTTCTTTAGCAACGATGCCGCCGGCCGCCCCGGACCCGATGACGACGAAGTCGACTTCATCGGTCGTTTTATATTTGGGCTGATCGAGCGTCATGTTTTGGGTTTGTCCGATGCGGGAGGATTCGGCTGCCAGCCTGGATAATCTTTGTCGTAGTAGCCAAACGGCGGCATGAACATGTGCTCGTTCTCGCGACCGATGGCTTTCCAGCCGGCGCCATCGCGATTGCCGCGTTTATTGGCATCGGGATCGATCAGAAATCCAGAGATGGTGTGGACACGGAGCGTTTCGAAGAAAGTCGCCGCGCCAGCACTAGGACGGAATGGGTTTCTTGCATCCGCTTTAGATTGCGCGTCCAAAGATTCCAAGATCTGGTCTTGCTGCTCGAGAGTGGCGGCGGAAAATTTCTTTACGGCCGGGAACAATTCGTGCGCTCTGGCCTGCAGCTCGAGCAAGCCTTCCGAATACACTTTTTGATTGTCTTTGGCAAAAGTAATCAGCGCACGGTCGATGAAAAATACGACGCCCGCTTCATGTGCACCCGGGGTATCGGTGGTGGGAATGATGCGGGACGAGACCGCGTCGATCTCCGAAGCTTGTTCGGGAGTAAAGAATTCAAATATTGCAGGCGAAGCGGATTTGGCGGCCTCGCGCGCATGAGTAGCCGCCGAGAGCATGGCCGGCCAGTGGGTCGAAACCCAAACGGCTGAAATTCCGGTTAAACTCTGAGACAAAAATCCGCGGCGTGATAGGTGGCTGTCCATAGATTCGCGCGCACATAGCGAATGAAGTAAAGTGAATGTATGCTGTGAGCAACTCAGGGTCAAGAACAAAGCGGCTCAGCATGTAAACCAATTTGGTCCGAATTGAAACACTCGTTTGCGGAGTGTTGCGACCCTAGTGTACGATTTCGCAGGCGCGCGGAAAAAATCAAATTCTCGATTGGTCGTAGCAAAA
>Ga0210409_10002838_pt1 | contig 20070 bp, 20 predicted proteins | sample IncBWH17MmetaG_FD_161649 | JGI IMG/M metagenome (GOLD analysis project Ga0210409, IMG submission 161649) | Forest soil microbial communities from Barre Woods Harvard Forest LTER site, Petersham, Massachusetts, United States - Inc-BW-H-17-M | ecosystem: Environmental > Terrestrial > Soil >... | reverse complement strand
AGATGAACGATCCGAAGAAACAGGAGATGAACAAGGAAGTGATGGCGATTTACAGCCGCGAGGGGATTAACCCCGTCGGCGGTTGTTTCCAGATGTTTCTGCAAATGCCGATCTGGTTCGGATTGAATAGCGCGCTGCGCGGGTCGATTGAATTGCGTCATGCGCACTGGCTGTGGATCTCGGATTTGGCTGCCAAAGATCCGTATTATATTTTGCCGGTCGTGGTGGGCGTTTCGATGTACCTCGTTTCCAAGATGACGCCGATGACGTCCGCCGATCCGCAACAGCAACAGATGATGAAGATCATGCCTATCATGTTCGCGGGGAGCTTCATTATTTTCCCGTTTTCGAGCGGACTCGCGTTGTATATTCTCACCAGCAGCTTGGTGGGTATCGGGCAGCAGTGGTATCTGAACCGCACGCACCCCGCACCGGCAGCGGCGAAACAGATTTCGCGCGGAAAGAAATAGTAGATCCTGGAAAAATCGCGGCACGCGGGCGAGCAGGACCACAGTTCTACGGAGACCCATGGGTCAGGACCTTATTCGGGAAGGCAAGCTCGACCGGCAAGCGGCCGCAGAAACTTTGCGAAAGTTTCTGGAAGAGATCGTGCGCGTGTCCGGCTTGGACTTGAAGGTAAAGGTGCAGGTGGTCGATACACCCGCCACGGAGGCTTCGGGTGAGGCGGAAGTGATTGCCGATCTCGACGGGCGGGATAAAGAAATTTTGCTGGAACGCAACGGAGAAGTCTTAAAAGCGTTTGAGCATCTGGCGTTTCGCGCGCTACGCCTGGAACCTACCTACCACGAAAAAATTCACCTGGACAGCGGCGGTTATCGCGCCTTGCGCTTTGAAGAGTTGCGCATGACGGCGCGCGTGGCGGCAGAACGCGTGCAGAGTTCGCACCAGCCGTTCCGGCTCAATCCGATGTCTTCACGTGAACGGCGCATCGTGCATTTGACGCTCAAAGAAATCCCCGGCGTGCGCACCGAAAGCGTGGGCATGGGCGAAGAGCGCCAAGTAGTGATCCATCCGGCGAAACCGAAGTGAACTCGTGACATTGCGAAGATGCGGCCCGTTGGATGAGAATCCAATTGTATTGATCGTTTGAGGTTCGCAGGAGCACACCATGCCATCCATCGAGTCCGAGGCGGAAGATATCGAGAGGCTGCGCCACATGGCCAGCGAATTCACGGAAGGTTTTAACACTGGCGACGTGGAACGCATCATGCATTTCTACGGAGAATCTTACGTGGATATCAATCTTCGCAACCCGGTTCAATCCCGGCAGGAGCGCCGAGAATACTATGCTCAAGTGATACGGAGGGGCGGTTTTCACGTACAGGTGCAGCCTGAGGAAATTCTCGTCCGTGGAGATTACGCATTCGTCCGTGGCACGATCGAGCTCACGCCTGGTTCGGCGCTCAGCGACTCTGCACGCAGAGAGCTTCGGTATCTAGAAATCGTCCAACGGCAACGGAATGGTTCCTGGCAGGTCCTGTGGGGTATGGATGGCCCCGTCCAAGAATACACACCGTCCGCTAAGTGAAGAAAATACTCAGTAGCGTGGCTCAGAAAGAGCCACATAACTGCAGACAAGGTTCTATTCCCGCACCCATCCTTTTGAAATGACTTGGCCAGATTCATCCATTCTTACGCTATACGTAAAAGACGCAGGGCGATCTCTGCGGATCGATGAAAATCGCGCGTCGAAAAACTCCACAATGGCTAAGCTGCCTTCCTTGTGAAAACGTGTGACGGGGAAGCGTGAAAACCAGAAAAACTTTTGCACTTCGGGCAAGCGCTTGGCGGCGTCGATATATTGATTCGACGGAGCGTCGGGATAATAACGATGCTCGACGGAAGCCAAGTCCGGCTGTTCGCTCAAATCGAGGCGGACTTCATAGACGCCGTGCGGCGTATTGACGAGGCCGTCCCAGTGCCAAACGGACGGTGGAAGCGGGAGCGCGCCTAGGGATTCCGTTGGAAGCTGGAAAACCAAAGCGAATTTTTCCACGCGTTCAAGAGCGGCGCGATGAGCGTAGAAAGCCGCGGCGAGGTAGAGAATCGCCGCGGCGAGACCTGCGCGATTCCACGTGGCGTAGCGGACGCGGAGTCCTTTGCCACCAAGCGCCGGAAGAAGAAACAATGCCGCCAGCAAAGCGAGAATAGCGACGGCAGTTTGTTCAGAAATCGGCGCGCCGACATTTTTCGCTAACGCCGCGACGCCAAGCGAAGTGAGCGCGAGCACGCACCACGTGATGATGGCGCGATTCTTCAGGCCGGCGGCTTGGCGGTAGACCCAAGCGAGGATCTGTGGACAAAGGAGAAGCGCGCTGAACGTGAAGTCGATGATAAAAATTAGATCCCAGGCAGGGCGCGACCACTTGAGCGGCGACCATATCATCGTGCCGAAGCTCGTGACGAGGTCCAAAAAAATGTGGCTGAGAATGCCGATGGCGTAGAGACCCGTCAAAGCCACGAACGAAGGCGCGTCCCATTTGCGCCAGCGCGCGAACCAGCGGGTGAGCGCAGCGAGAAGAAGCGCGAAGATCGGCATGCAGACCAGGGAATGCGTGACGCTGCGATGCCACGTCAAAATCAGCATCGGATTGTTTGAGAACCAGTCGCGAAGAATGTCCGAATCTGGAAAGATTGCGCCGAGCGTCAGCGACCAGGTGACAATGCGGGCGCGATTCATGGGCTTGGATGCGAGCATGTCTTCGCCGCGGAAGACTGCTTTGCCGATCAGTGCCCCGGCGATGCCGTGAGTGATTGTGTCCATTCGTTTTTCTAGACGATACCTTTCCACCGAGCGGCAATATTCTGCCTGACGATACGTCGAGGAAAATTCACAATTTCAAAGAACCTTGATCAATGGAGCTGTTTTGGGGATCACGCGGCCGACGCGGTGCGCGGATACGCCATGACGCGCGAGGGCTGCCAGGGCGGAATCTGCATGGTCTGGGGAGATGGCGATGAGGAACCCGCCGGAAGTTTGCGGATCGAAAAGAAGGTCCTGATATTCGGTGGGGACGCTTGTGTCGAATTCTGCGCACTCGCCGACGAACGCGCGATTGTTTTTTAGGCCAGCGGAAAGATGGCCTTCGCGGGCGGCTTCGACGGCGCCTGGAAAATAGGAGAAGGATGAGTGATCGATTTCGAAGGAGACCGGCTCGAGGCCGTGGGCTGGATCGCCGAGCGCCATCTCTCGAGCGTGGCCGAGAAGGCTGAAGCCGGTCACGTCGGTGACAGCATGAATGGGTTTTGCAACTTGCTCCTTCTCGTCTATTTCTTGGAGAGCCGCAGCGGCGGCGGCGTTGAGAGTGCTCATCGCGGCGATAGCGGCCGCGAGCGATTCCGCTGATGCACGATCTTTTTTTAGAGCGGTGGTGATGACCCCGGTTCCGAGCGGCTTGGTGAAGAGCACCACGTCGCCGGGCCTCGCTCCGACATTGCGCCAAACGCGTTGGGGATTGATGGTTCCTGTGACCGCGTAACCGAAAAGCATATCTTCATTGCGGATCGAGTGGCCGCCGATCACGCTGCACTTTGCTTCGTTCATTTTGGCGAGACCACCACGAATGATTTGTTCGAGAATTTCCGGGTCACCCTTTTCCGGAAAACCGACGATGGATAGCGACGAGATTGGCCGGCCGCCCATGGCGTAGACGTCGCTGAGCGAGTTCGCCGCCGCGATTTGTCCGAAGAGAAATGGGTCGTCCACGATAGGCGTGAAAAAATCGACAGTCTGTACAAGCGCTAGGCCGTCGCTGAGAAAATAGATTCCGGCGTCATCGTTGGTGTCGAAACCAACGAGAACATTTGGATCCGTTTGGCGCGGGAGTTTGCGAAGGACGGCATCGAGCGTCGCGGGATTGAGTTTTGCCGCGCAGCCCGCTGCTTTGGCCATGGATGTGAGTTTTACTTGTGTCGCCAAGAGTTCACCTCGCTGATTCGCAGACCATTATAACGATGCAGGCAGATTTGCGCTGGTAACGCCTGCTTCCTAACGAAACGGGATGAGAACGAAAAGTTGCGCCGGGCTTGTGAACGTGGTTTCATCGCCGGATGCCCTGGGACTTCTGGTTGATCTTTATTGTGCTGGGTGTGCTGCTTCCGTTGCGAGGCCGCCTGCGTCTGCAAAAATTGATGGTGCTTCCGCAAATCGGGGCGCGAGAACGGCTATCCCTTTATGCTTCGACCATCGGGTTTCAGTGGCTGGCGGCCGCGGTTGTTGCCTGGCGGGCTTGGGCCCGGGGATTGGGTCTCAATGAATTGGGTTTGGTGGTCCATGGGCGCTGGCGGATCACGATTGCAGCAATTGTCGGCGCTGCGACCTTGGGAGGTTTGCAATGGCTCAATTTGAGGCGGATGGGACGGTCGGCGGGAAAGGCGAGGGAGTTCATGCGTGTGCTCGCCGAGCGAATTCTGCCCCAATCGGGGTTGGAGCTGGTTCCCTTCCTGGCGCTGGCGGCGACGGCGGGCGTTTGCGAGGAATTCCTGTACCGCGGCTTTGCGATGGCGGCCTTGACCAGGGAGGAACTTCCGGCCTGGAGCGTGGTGCTACTATCCTCTGTACTCTTTGGGTTAGCGCACCTTTACCAAGGGCGCGGTGGGTTGTTAAGCACACTGGTCATCGGCACAGTATTCGGAACGGCGCGAATCGCGTACGATGGGTTGGTTCCGGTAGTGGTCTGGCATTTTGCGGTGGATGCAGTGGCGGGAGTGGCGGGGCCGAAGTACCTGGTTGGAGCGGCACCGCCGACGGCGGAAGAGGAAATTCACAAACAGTAGTATTTTAGTTACTCTTATGACAACACCAACCCCAGCGGTGCTATCAGCGGAGACGATTCGCCGTGCACTTGGCGAGTTCCAGTTGGAAGCGAGTGAACAGCAAATCGTTTATATTCAACAGTATATGACGCTTTTGCTGACTTGGAACGAAAAGATAAATCTTACCGCGATTCGTGACCCCCTGGAGATACTATATCGTCATTTTTGCGAGAGTATGTACGCAGCCGTAGCTGTGCCTGTGGAAAACGGTCGGCTCGCCGACGTTGGTTCCGGGGCTGGATTTCCAGGCATTCCGCTCAAAATCATGCGACCGAACCTGAATATATTCTTGGTCGAGTCTAATATGAAGAAGGCCACTTTTCTCGCGGAAGTGCTTAGAAACATTGAGCTTCCGGACACGCGCGTGCTTGTGAGCCGGTATGAGGAGCTGGGCGAAGAGATTGTGCCCTTGGATTACGCCTGCTCCAGGGCGCTGGGGGATTTCGATCCGTTTCTGGCCTGGGCAGCCTCGGAACGTGTTGCAGCTAAACAGGTTATCCTATGGATCGGCGGTCGCGATCTGGACCAGGCGCGGCGGGGGACGGACTGGGAGTGGCGGGAACCGATTCCGGTGCCGCAGTCATTGCGGCGGTATCTGCTCGTTGGGTCGAGAAAGAGTTGAGAGTGTCGGCGCAACGACTTGAAAGATAAAGACTTCCAGCGCTTTGGTCATTGGTTTTTCTGATTTTCCTCACTCTCAAACTTTCCCATCAGAACTGACTCCCCTCGATAATCTCGGAAACGATCCGAGGGTGAAGGCGTGGGGGCGAGATGGAACCACACAGACGCGATCTAAAAGAGCGGGAAGAGTCCGCGCGCGTTCCACGTGGAACACTATAGTTGGGTGATCGTCTCACCATCGCTGAGCTTTGCTTCAGACAGAGTTCGTTTGCAGGATGAGCCGCATTGGTTCCACATGGAACGTTCCGAGCTAGACAGCTAGGACAGTGTCGAGAGGGAGACAGACCGCCCGCGCATATTGCTGGTTGGAAAAATAAGCAAGGCCAAGGGGGTTCCACGTGAAACAATCGCGATTGAAATTGCGAGGATAGGTCGCAATGCTAACCTCTGCGGCTCCACTTTTCAACCTTGAGCAGAAGTCCTGTGTGACGATTCCGACTTGTTCCACGTGGAACATGAACATCGGGGTCAAACCGGAGAAAATTCCACAGGATGGCGCGTGTTCCACGTGAAACAAGTTGCATCCCTGACTCAACTCTGCTAACTTCCGCCACTTGGGGGGCTTGTTGGCACGGATTATCGCAGTTGCAAATCAAAAAGGAGGGGTTGGAAAGACAACCACCGCAGTTAACTTGGCGGCTTGCCTCGCTGCCTCTGAACAATCGACACTTCTTGTAGATTGCGATTCGCAGGCCAATGCCACCGCCGCTATTGGATTTCCCAAGGATCCTTCCCGCAGAACCCTCTACCAGTGCCTGATTTTGAACGAGCCTTTCGATAAAATTGTGCAAAAGTCGCAAGTGGATGGGTTGGATGTCGTCCCCGCCGACAAAAACCTTGCCGGGGCTGCCGTTGAATTGGTTCTAGCAGAGAATCGCGAGTATAAGCTGCAAGCTGTTCTGAACGGAATTCGTGACCGCTACAAATTCATTGTGTTGGATTGCCCTCCTGCGCTTGATTTACTGACCTTGAATGCGCTGGTATCTGCCAGCTCGGTACTGGTGCCGATTCAGTGCGAGTATTTGGCCTTGGAAGGCGTTTCGGAATTGTTGGATACGCTGATGAGGATCCGGCGAACGCTCAATCCGAGCCTCGAGATTGAAGGCATCCTCCTAACAATGTACGATGAGCGAACGACGCTATCGAGGCAGGTAGCCACAGATTTGCGAAGTTTCTTCGGAACGCAGGTGTTTCAGAGCGTGATTCCGCGCAACGTGAGGCTTGCCGAAGCACCGAGTTTCGGGAAACCGATCATCTTTTACGATATTCATAGCAAAGGGGCGGAGGGCTATACGCAACTCGCCCAGGAGGTCATTGCCAATGACGAGAAACGCACTGGGAAGAGGGCTAGGAGCGCTGATTCGGGAGCCTGAGCCGCAGGTTCCCGCGCCGCCGACACCAGCGGCACAGCCTTACTCTACGAGCAGCAGCAGAGCTGCCGCGGCTGCGCCAGCCCGAGAGACGGTGCATGCGGGGCCGTTGCAAATCGACATTGATTTAATAGAGCCGAGTCCTTACCAACCGCGCACTCGATTCCGCGAAGAAGCCCTTGACGAGTTGGCGCGGTCCATTCAATCGAGCGGAATCATTCAGCCTTTGGTACTTCGGCCCATTGGGAGTCGCTTTCAGCTAATCGCTGGCGAGCGACGCTGGAGAGCTGCGCAACGGGCTGGGTTAACCAAAGTTTCGGCAATCGTGCGGCAGGTTCCGGATGAGCTGGCTTTGGAAATGACGCTGGTGGAAAACATCCAGCGCGAGGATTTGAATGCTATCGAGGCCGCGCGGGCGTTTGAGAGGCTCATGGATGAGTTCCAGCTCACGCAGGAATCGGTGGCAGAGCGGACCGGCAAGGACCGCGCTACCGTTGCCAATTCGATTCGGCTGCTAAAACTCGAACCAACAATTCAAGACTGGATTGAAGAAGGCAAGCTGACGGCAGGGCACGGTCGGGCGCTGCTGGCTGTAGCGGATTCGCCGCTAAGGATGCGCTATGCGCAGCGGGCTTCGCGAGGCGGGTTAACGGTACGACAGATTGAACGGCTGGCGTCGCGACGTGCGCGCAGCGCCAGCCCCGCGGCGGAAATTCATCTGGACGCGAATATTCGAGCGGCGATCGATGAGCTCCAACGGCATCTGGGAACCAAGGTTCTCTTGCGGCAGAAGACGAAGATGCGGCCGGGGCAGCTCGTGCTGGAATACTACGACGACGCCCAGTTAATGGGAATTTACGATCGATTGATGAAGTAGCGCGGCAAACCCTGCGAAAATCAGGCCTGTCCATTCGTTCCACCGTATCCTTTGGACAACTCAGCACGCGCGATGCGTTGACTTGTGCGCACCGGACGCTAGAGTAGGAGAGTCGCTCTAGCTCTAGGAGAAAAGTCATGGCATGGAAGTGGCCCGGTTCCTCAAAGAATGGCGTGAGCGAAGAGTGGACCGGATTTATTGATCAGGGTGTGACCCTGGAAGGTACGCTGCAGCTCACCGGAACGTTTCGTATTGACGGCAATGTGCGGGGCAATATTATTTCCGAGCAGACCGTCGTTCTAGGTGAAGGTGCAAAGGTCGAGGGGCAGATAGAGGGAAACCGCGTGGTAATCTCTGGGCGCTTTGACGGGGTGATCTTCGCGAAGGGGCGCGTGGAGATTCAGGCAAAAGGCGTGGTTACGGGCGAAGTGCATTCGCCATGCATGGTAATTGACCCGGGGGGAATCTTTGATGGTCGATGCCACATGCTGGCGTCGTCTGATGCTGCTTCCGGTGTGACCATTCCTATTCGAGCCGTCGGGCAATCCTAACGGTCCCAATTTTCGAAATTCAATGACTTGGCTCCTTGGCACGCATGTGAGGTCATTTTATATTAACCAATTAGTAAAATATGAGTAATAGTACAATCTATTTGCCTCATTCGATGCCGATCCGAACAAGTGCCATCCTCCAACCATTCTGTATTTAACAGGTTGTTTAAGTATGCGCGTTCAAACCGAAACGGATGTTTGGGTCGTCGCAGCCGTGGCGGCTTTAATGCCCGTCTGGATGTTCGTTTCCCAATCGAGATGCGGAATAGGAGATGCGCTCGCCGCTTTATAGAAGCGGAGCGCGTCCGCGGGCCGGTTTAGATTCTTCAGCGAAACACGCCCAGCGGAAATGAGTGCGAGTAGGGATGGCTTCTCCGCTGGCCAGGCAGCGGCGAGCTTTTCGTATTCACTGACCGCGCGGTCGAAGTTCTGCTGCTCTTCGAGACAGCGGCCAAGTTCGAGCCAAGTAGCTGCAGGCAGTTTTTCGCCGCCGCTATTTTGGAACTCTTCGTAGTCGTGCCAGGCAGCCGCCTTATCTTGCGACTTCAAATGCAGTTGACAGAGCTTTACGATTTCATTCTGATAGCTGACCGTATCGCCCTTACGCCAATAGAGCTGCTGCAGCATTGTGCGGGCATCCACAGAGTCGGGTTTCGTGTTCAAGTGTTCGGTTAGCTTCGCGATCGCTTCGTCGACCTTACCGTGCTCCATGAGATCCCCCGCCTGGGCGATCAAAGGATCAGCAGTCCAACTGACCTTTTTATCGATTGCCTCGCTCGCTTGCTGCTCCACGCCGCTGTAGCGAATCACCAGCGCAGTTATCAAGCCAAACACAAAACCCCCAACATGCGCCCCATGCGCAACTCCGGATGCCCCTCCAAAGACGCTGCCGGACAAAATCTCCATCAAAACCCACAGCGGCAAGAGCCAATACGCGGCCGCCTTGAATCGGATGCCTTTCCCCAACGCTAAATTCGTAAGGCTTCGCAAACCTAGCACCAGGGCTACTTCGATCTTCGTCGTGGGGAACCTCATCAAGAAAGCGCCCATGAGCGCCGCTACCGCACCGGACGCGCCCAAAGTCGGGACATTACTGTTGGGATTAAACCAGGCGTGAAACTGGAGTGCGGCAGCCCCGGCCGCAAAGTAGAAAAGGGGATAGATCACGCGGCCCCAGGTATCTTCCAGGATGGCGCCCGCAAGCCACAAGCATGATTTGGTCGATGCGTTCTGGCTGAAGATATTTCCGATTACGTTGGGCGGTGGAAAACGATTGTTTGCCGATGCCACGATCCCGGCGGCTTTCAAGGTGACGGAAAGCACAGTCACCTCAAAAGGCGTCATTATCGTCAATTACGAGCGTGCAGGCGCAGTCCAAATCGGAAGTCTATAAACATTCGCGCCGTTCTCGCCCACTTTTTTGACAACTCCCGGGAAGTCGGATAATCGGAAGCTGACCTACTACCGAAAACCGCTGCGAGTTGACACGCTGTTTCCTGGCGACTATCGTTCGAATTGAATTTTGCGAGAGGTCTTCTGGATGAAGATTTTGGTGATTGGCGGCGGGGGGCGCGAGCACGCGCTGGTTTGGAAGCTGAAGCAAAGCGCGCGCGTGGAAAAAATCTGGTGCGCGCCGGGAAACGGCGGAATCGCCGAGGACGCGGAATGCGTTGCCGTGGATGCGGGCGACGTTGCGGGCCTAGTGGCCCTGGCAGAAGAAATCGCGCCAGATTTAACAGTGGTTGGACCGGAATTGCCTCTGGTGAACGGAATTTCGGACGCGTTTATACAGAGAAGATGGCCCATTGTGGGCCCCTCGCGGCGGGCGGCGCAGCTCGAAGGCAGCAAGATTTTTTCGAAGGAGTTTCTACTTCGGCACAACATCCCGACAGCGAAAATGTATGGCGCGTACGACTCCGCGCAGGACGCCTATGCCGCGTTGAACGGCGTCGATTGGCCGCTAGTGATCAAGGCCGATGGGCTGTGCGCTGGAAAGGGCGTAGTGCTGGCAGCCGATGCGGGGGCGGCCAAGCAATTCCTCGAGTCGGTAATGGAGAAGAATGAGCTTGGACCTGGCGGGCATCGCGTTCTGCTGGAAGAGACGCTGGAAGGCGACGAACTCTCTTTCATCATTCTGACGGATAGCGAACGGTATGCGCCGATGGTGCCGACGCGAGATCACAAACGGGTGTTTGACGGCAACCGCGGACCAAATACCGGTGGCATGGGGGCCTATTCTTCCGACGAGTTGTTGCCAGCTGGCTTACGCGATACCGTGATCTGGACGATTGTGGAACCCACGCTTAGAGGCCTCGCGGCGGATGGTATCCCCTACCAGGGCTTTTTGTATGTTGGGCTGATGCTGACCAACAACGGGCCGAAGGTGCTTGAGTTTAACTGCAGGTTAGGCGATCCGGAAGCACAAGCCATTGTGGCGCGGATGGATTTCGACCTTGCCGAGATTTTGGCGGATATGGCTGCTAGGCGGCTCGATCCGGCGAAATTGCGCTGGAAGTCTGGAGCAAGCGTGTGCGTTGTCCTTGCTTCGGGCGGATATCCCGGGAAATTTGAGACCGGAAGGAAGATAGAAGGACTAACCTCTATTGATAAAAACACTGGTGTGAAAGTTTTCCAGGCGGGAACGAAGCGTGAGCTCGATTCCATCGTAACCAGTGGCGGGCGCGCTCTGGGCGTGACAGCTGCAGGAGATTCCTTGCGAGCAGCATTGAAGTTAGCCTATCAGGCGGTTGAAGAAATTCATTTTGATGGTATGCACTATCGCAAAGACATTGGCGCAAACGCTGGCCATGTAAAAGCTGCTGGAGACTAGGGGTTTAACTGGGATTTACGGATTCGGCTTTTTGCGCAGCGTCGGCGCCTCTGGCGGCTTGTTCTTGTCTTCTTTGGCCTTTTCAACCGGCTCGTCGGGTGGAACGATCCAATCGAAACCCCTTTCGGTCATGGTCCCCAGTATAAACTTAGCCTTCTCTGAAACAAGTGGCAAGGCGGCGCGGAGAAAATCCGTGGCATCCTCGGGAACTGCTTTGTTGGCTTGGCCGCGGTCGATCTCTTCCATAACTTTCGAGAATTTGGGGTCGCCGCGCGACAAATCATAAAGCTCCGGATCGTTTCCCTGAATGAGTTGCTGAAGCGTCGGTCCCGGAATTGTATTTGGATAGCGAATTTCGACGAGCGTTTTCGGGGCGTGTTTTTCGGGAGGATAGAGCTGTGTGAAGCGCGGACGGAGAAGGCGTGTCTGCCAGAAGTCGCCACGTGTTGCGATTTCTTCCTGCTGGATGCGGTATTCGAGTGTCCAGACTTCCGGGCCATAATCATCTGGCGCATAGCCAATGATGACTACCTCAAAGATTGCCTCTTCGGGTTTGAATTCGATTTTGCGGTGAAGCTGAGAGACAGCGGGCGCAGGCGTTCGAGAAAAGCGACACCGATTACATCCAGATCTGGCGCGACTTCGTCGGGATTGCTGGCATAGTGCGGGTCCTTACCCGAAAGCTGGGGGAAATCCTTGTCCAGCCGAACGGGTTTGGGATCGGCGGGGCTGCGCCATTCGGAAGCGCCCAGAAGAACGCCGATGTGGCTGCGGTCGATGCTCAAGACACGCGGAGGAATGGAGCTGGGTTCGACCGGTTGATCGATGGCCGCGAAGACGATTTTGTCTTTGGCTACGTGAACGATGACGCGGCCTCCGGCAAGATTGGCGACGATTTCGTCAGTGCGATCTCGGTCTTGGGTGGGCGAGACTTGAGGGGGGGCGAGGCACATCAGCAGAAACAGAGACAGCGAAACTGGAGCGATCCATCGGTGGCTGTATGTGGTCAAAACCTTCATAGATACTTAGCGCGGTACATCGGCGCGGTCGTTCCCCTTGGACGATTGAGTGTACCGCCGCGTTCCTATGGCTTCTCCTCTGAAACGGCGGCTGCGGCCTCTTTCGCTCTCACAAGTAGTGTATCGAGAGAGGCGCGGTCATAGTAGCCGCCATTGCGAATCACGGCCCAAACCTTTCGCGTGTTGGCGATGTTCTCCGCCGGATTTGCGCTTAACAGGACTAGATCAGCGGCGTGGCCTGTTTCGACCGTCCCAAACTCTTTCTCGCGCCCGAGAAAGAGCGCTGCTCCATGGGTCGCAGCCTGTAAGGCTTCCATTGGTGTAAATCCAGCGCGGACCAACTCGGCGAGTTCGTGGTGGAAGCTGTCACCGGGGAAGACGAAGGGATCAAGCGAGTCCGAGCCAACCAGGAGAGGCACACCGGCACGATGAAGCTCACCGGTTAGCTTCCAGTCGTTGGAGGCTTGGCGGCCCAGCCATGCTGCGCGCTGTTTCATCTGTGCGTCGTCGAAGGAGTCGCGCCACTGTTTGGCCATCGCCGGCGGGACGAAAGCGAGCAAAGGGTCGTCCGTTTTCCAGTTCTCGGGATGGGAGGTGATGTCCAAGGAAGCGAGGGTGGGAGTGACCCAGGTACCGTTTTTCTTGAGCGTCAGGATCAGCGCGGCGGCTTTTTCCGGGCTGTAGGTGGCATCGGCTTCGTGGGCGATCTGCTCCCAGCCTGCGGCGTCGCCATTTTTTTCGGTTAGTACGAGGCGAGGTCGGAGTTCGGTTTCCTTCGAGGAAAAAGAAAGCGCAAAAGCGCTGTAAAGAAGATGCTCGATGCTGCGCATGCCGGCGTCGCTGGCTTCGATGACGCCGATTTCGAACGGCAAATGGCCGACAAAAGGGATGGTTTGTTTCTTGGATTCGTCGGCGACGGCGAAAAAGGCATCGCGCGACGGCATCGAAATGATTTTTATGAAATTGGCGCCGCGCTTTTTGAGCTCATCGACGGCGGCGCGTGCTTCCTCGGCGTTGTGAACGGGATACTGCTCGGGAGTTTTCTTGCCGCTCGCAGCGAGGAATGGGCCCGCCGCAACGATATGCGGACCGAGGAGCGCGCCGGACTCGATGTCACGCTGCCAGGCGAGGAGAGCGTCGAGATCACCACCCATGTCTCGCACTCCAGTGATGCCGTTGGCGAGAAGTAGCGGCAGAAGGGCCTGTTTGCTCCAGGGGGGATCGGCGTTGATGCCGGCGAGATGGACGTGCATGTCCCAGAAGCCGGGTAGCAGGAATTTTCCAGAGGCATCGATGGTGCGCGCGGTTTTGGGGACTTTGATTGTTGCTGTTGCGCCGACCGCCATAATCCGGCCAGCTTCGAGCAGAACAGTTTGGTCAGGTTGCGGTGGTCGGCCGGTAGCATCGATGACGGTGACGTGCGTAATTGCGAGCGGAGAGGATGGCTCCGCCGAGGAGAAGAACGGAACGACGAGGAAGGTCAGCAGCAGGGAAAGGAGTATCTTTCTAGACCTCAAAGGAACGCTCACCTTCCGGGCAACACGGCATTTCTAGAAAGCTATCACAAACGACGGTGGGCGGCGGAGGTTCTTGTGGAGACGCGCTTGGCGCGGAGGAGATTCAGAGAAGCGCTCGTCAGCGTGCCGCAGAGCAGGTAAAATGAAGTATTGGAAGAAGGAGTGGAAAGCAAACCATGGGATTGAGAAAAGCGAAAAGCATTAAGCACAACGGCAAGCGGTTGATGGACATTATTGAGGCGCACGCGCTGTTCTTCCGCGGGAAAGAAGGCGGGACGCGCGCGGACTTGGCAGGCGCGGATCTTTCACGCGCCGATTTGCAGGGCATCAATTTGAGCGGCGCGATTCTGCGCGGCGCTAATTTTGAAGGATCGGACTTGCGGAAGGCCAAGCTCCCGGGCGCGGATTTGTCCGGCGCAAATCTTCGCAAAGCTGATTTGCGGAACACGGACATGACGGAATCGATTTTGCCTGGCGCGGATTTGACGGAAGCGCAGGCGAGCGGCGTGGAATTTTTTCGCTGCGATCTTTCGAATGCGATTTTCCATCGCGCGCGTTTGCGAAACGTGAATCTTCGGCTGGCGAATGTGAATGGTGCGAAATTCAGCGGAGCGGATATGGGTGTGGCGATTCTTCGCGAAACGGATTTAACGGGAGCCGATCTTTCCGGCGTGGATCTTACGACTACGCTTATGCCGCGCGGTTACGCCGCGGCTCAGGCCAGGCAGAAAAGCGCGTAGCTTCAACACGTAACTTCGACGGGTAATTACGATGCGTAACTACGACGCGTAATTTCTGTTGCTATCGGATGGACGCCGCTGAGGAGAAGAAATGGCCGCCTACGTGGTGATCACGCGCGAAAAGACTCGCAACCAAGCCCAGATGGATCAGTACAAAAAGCTCGCTCCGGCGAGTTTCCAGCAGCACCCGTCTACTTTTCTCGCCATTCATGGGCGTCATGAAGTTCTGGAAGGGCCCGCCATCGAGGAGATTATCATTCTCGAATTTCCGACATTCGATGCGGCCAAGGCCTGGTATCCCAGTCCGGAATATCAGGCGGCGTGCGAGCACCGCTTCCAGGGCGCAGACTACCGTTGGATCATCGCCGAGGGCAAGTCGTGGCCCATCACGGGTAGTTTTCGGCGCGTAATTCATCGAGCAGAAGGCCTCTTGCGTTGATGGCAAACGGCATGTCGGCGTGGTAGCCTCTGGCGGAAGCGAAATTGTCCTTCATGTAATTCGTGTGACCTGTGGCGACTCCTGCAACACAACTCGACGCGTCCGAGGTTCGAGAGCGCGTACTCGAAGTCATTCGCAGTCTGCTCGAGGAATTGGGCAGTAGTGGAGCTTTGCCGATGCTCAATGGGGCGTCGCAGCTCGACCGCGAACTGGGACTTGGCAGCCTCGAGCGCGTGGAATTGCTTGCGCGGCTCGAGACAGCGTTTGGCGTGCGGCTGCCGGATCGCGTTGTGTCGGAAGCAAATACGCCGGAAGATCTGGCGAAAGCTCTCTTAGTTGTGCCGGGAGCGGAAACGCTGGAAGACGGAGCAGCGTCCGCTCTGCGCGCAGCGATCACAACACAAAAACTTCATCGCGAAGCAAAAGACGCTGGCGTTTTTTCGGCGGAGACATTGCTGGACGTGCTGCGCTATCGCGCGACACACGATACCGAGCGGACTCACCTGCTGATCACCGAAGAGACGGAAGGCAAAGAACGCAGCGTGACGCTGACGTTTGGCGAACTGTACGCCGCGGCGCAACGTTGCGCGGCGGAGTTGGCGCGGCGCGGCGTGCCTGCAGGCGGGCGTGTGGCACTGATGCTGCCGACGTCGCGCGCGTTTTTTGTTTCGTACGCGGGAATTCTGCTGGCGGGCGCGATTCCCGTGCCGATTTATCCGCCGTTTCGCGCGGACCGCATCGAGGAATATGCGTCGCGGCAGTCCGCGATTTTGAGAAATGCGGGCGTGTGTTTACTGCTTACATTTCGTCAAGCGGAAGCGGTGGCGCGGCTCTTGAAACCGCGCGTGCATTCGCTCGCGGAAGTGGCTGACGCAGAGAAGCTGATCGACGCCGCGGATAAAGCGCCGCCGCCATCGCCAGGCGCATTGCCTTTGCATCTCACGGGCAGCCGAGCGCGGAAGGGGAACGACATTGCGCTGTTGCAATACACTTCCGGATCGACGGGCGATCCTAAGGGTGTCGTGCTGACGCACGCGAATTTGCTCGCAAACATTCGAGCGATCGGCGAAGTGGTGGAATTGGGCCCCGGCGATGTTGGCGTGAGCTGGCTGCCGCTTTATCACGACATGGGACTGATCGGCGCGTGGCTTACGCCGTTGCATTTCGGATTGCCGCTGGCGGTGATGTCGCCGCTGGCGTTTCTAAGGCGGCCGGAGCGCTGGCTGCGGGCATTTCAAAAATACGGCGGAACGGTTTCCGCCGCGCCGAATTTTGCGTATGAACTGTGCGTGCGAAAGATTGCCGATAAGGATATCCAAGGGTTGGACCTGAGCAGTTGGCGCGCGGCACTGAATGGCGCCGAGCCGGTGAATCCCGACACGCTGAACCGATTTGCCGAGCGTTTTGCGCGCTACGGTTTTCGGCGCGAGGCGCAACTGCCCGTGTACGGGCTAGCAGAGGCTTCACTCGCGGTGACGGTGCCGCCATTGAATCGCGGGGCGCTGATAGACCGCATCGAGCGCGAGACATTCACGGCGCAGGGTCGCGCCGTGGCGGCACGAGCGGACGATGCGAGTGCGATATCTTTCGTCTCGTCCGGCAAGCCGATTCCGCGGCACGAAGTGCGCATAGTGGATTCGGGCGGCCAGGAAGTGAGGGATCGAACCGAGGGATTCTTGTGGTTTCGCGGAGCCTCAGCCACGAGCGGCTACTATCAAAATGCGGCGGCGACAGAACAATTGTTGCCAATGGGACCTGCAGCGAGTGATGGCGAGTTTGCGTGGGTGAATTCCGGCGATCGCGCGTACCGTGCGGATGGAGAAATCTACGTCACGGGACGCGTGAAGGACATCATCATCAAAAGCGGTAGAAATCTTTATCCGCACGAGGTCGAAGAGCTGGCGGCGCGCGCGGAAGGAATACGCAAAGGCTGCATCGTGGCGTTTGGGCAAAAAGACGAAGCCTCCGGAACCGAGAAGCTGATCGTGGTGGCGGAGACGCGCGAGCGCGAAGCGGCGCGGCGCGCGGCGATTGTGGCTGCGGTGACGGAGCAAGTCTCGCAAGGACTCGGCTTGCCGCCGGACCGCGTCGAACTCATACCGCCGGGAAGCATTCCGAAAACGTCGAGCGGAAAATTGCGCCGCGAAGAAACGAAGCAACTTTATCTCGCCGGCAAGTTGTCCGCGGGCAAGGCGCCGGCGTGGGTGCAAATCGCGCGGCTCGCGACGGCCAGCGTGGCGCGCACGGCAGGGGCGGAAATTTGGTCCGGCGTGCGGCGAGGCTTGGAAATTCTGTATGGCCTCTATTTTGGCGTCGTGTTTTTGGTGTGGATCATTCCGACCTGGACGATTGTAAATTTCATCAACGACTATCGCAAAGCGGGGCGCTTTACGTCCGCGGCGTTGAAAATATTGTTTGCGTTGATTGGCTGCCGCGTGAGCGTTGTTGGCAAGGAATACGTGGATGCGCCCGGGGCAAAGGTTTATGCCGCGAATCACACAAGCTATTTTGACGTGCTGGCGCTGATGCTGGGCCTAGGCGTGCCGTATCACTTCGTAGCCAAAATGGAAGTCGGAAGAATGCCTTTCATTGGTACATTTTTGACGAAGATGAAGCACACAAGATTTAACCGGAGCGATGCGGGGTCGCGGTTGCGGCAGATGAGGGAAATGGAGACGTTGCTGCGCGAGGGAGAATCGATTTTTGTTTTTCCCGAAGGAACGTTTACCAGCGAAGACGGCGTGCGGCCATTTCAGCTTGGAGCGTTCAAAGCCGCGGTGGATGCGGGCGTGCCGATTGTTCCGGTTTCGTTGGCGGGCACGCGAAGATTCCTGCGTGACGGCACGTATTTGCCGCGGCCGACCAGCGTAACCATCACCGTGTCTCCACCGATTTATCCGCGAGTCACAAGCGCCGCAGCGAACGCCGAGGAAACTTCGGCTTGGCACGAACTGATCCGTCTTCGCGACACCGCGCGCGAAGCGATTGCACGCCATTCCGGTGAACCGCTGTTGTAGTGGAACCTCCCGATTTGTGATTGCCGGCTGGTAACTTTTCTTCCCCCAAATTATTTCTCCCAGGTTGCAACTTGAGGCCGCAGGGACGCATCTTTATGAACGACACAAAAGCGAAAACGCGGATCGCTGCCTTCCTGCCTTAGGCACACCGCTAAGCGCGACGCCGTGCATGGAACACGCCGGATAGCGCGGACAATTCAAACTATTGGAGGGTTTATGAGAATGCGGATAGTGGTGTCTCTATTGGCTTTTCTTTCTTTGTACGGAGGAGTTGCGTATGCGCAGGACACGCCGAAGATCGATATTTTCGCGGGCTATTCTTATGTGCGTGAAAATCCCAGCACTTCTGGCATTGATAGCTTTAGCTTGAACGGCGGAAGCGCATCCTTCGCGTATCACATCAAAGATTGGGTGAGCGCAGTCGGAGATTTCGGCGCATATCACAACGGAAATATCCTGGGGACCGGAATCGACGGAACGCTTTCGACATATCTTTTCGGTCCTCGGATTTCTTATCACAGCGACAGACGAATTACTCCTTTCGCCGCAGTTCTTTTCGGTGTGGCGCATGCGGGAGCAAGTATTGCGGGAGGGACGGCTGGTTCGCAAAACGCATTCGCCATGACGATCGGCGGAGGCGTGGATTACCGGATCAACCATCGGCTCTCTTTGCGGCCGCTTCAGGTTGACTATTTAATGACGCGATTTCCGGAAGGGACGTCCAGCAATCAAACGCAGAACAACTTGCGGGCCTCGACGGGGGTCGTGATCCACTTCTAGTTCTAGGAACGTAGGTAAGGAACCGCATCTGGCTTGCGTGGTGCAAAGCCAGTCCATGAGTTCGGTAGCCCGGTGCAGGCAGGGGGCTGCGCATAAGTAAAGGCAGGCGCGGCCCTACGCACCTCTCCGGCGCAGCAGGAACGTGAAAACCGTGATCGCATTTTATCGGGCATCAAACACTAGGTTGGATTTAAAAACGGAATCGTAAACAAACGAAAAAACTAAGGGTCGCCTTTTTCGAGGCGGCCCTTTTTTCTGCGGAGGCGAACTTCGCGGTTAGTGCTGGAGGGTATAGATGACAGTGATGTAAGTTTCGATCTCGACGGGCTGGCCGTTGAGAACGGTTGGACGATAGCGCCACTGGCTCACGGCATCGATAGCGGATTGCAGGAAGAGCGCATCGCCGCTGACCACTTGCAAGGATTGTATGGTGCCGTCCGTGGAGATGATCGCGTGCAATACCACCTGGCCCTCGCGGTGAATTTGCTTCGGGAGCGGAGGATAGTTGGGCTCGACGCGGTGGAGCAACATCGCCGGCTCGAGGTGACCGACAAGGACACGTGGGGGCGTTCGCGGAGGTGAAGGAGGTGGTGGTGGCGGTTGATGTCGGTCGTCGTTCATTGGAATGCATCCAACGCAGGGCGTACCTGGTCCTGACGTTGTTGGAATTCCCGGCGGTTCCGAGGATGGGGGTTCAGGGGTTTCATCGATACGGTCAGGAATGCGCGTCGGCTGAGAAAAGACGTTGTTGAAAAGGTTGTGCCTGTGTTGGGGAGTTTGCTGGATTGCGGTGTTCGTACGCTCGGGTGCGTTGTTGTGAAAGTACGGCGGGATCGGAGTCATAGCGAGAGCGATGCGCTGCGGTTTTCCGAACAAGGGAACCAGAATGATGGCCGATAGAATCGCGCTTTGCGTGGCGATTGAGATGATCAGCGCTCGGCGGCGAATGCGTCGTTCACGGGTGCGCTGCTCGGCAGTGCCTTCCACAAAACAGCCTTGCAGGGAACCGAAATCATTTTGCGGACTAGGGCCGGGTTCGATAGACATCACACACCTCCACAAAAAAGTTCTGCGAGTAAGAACAGGGATTTTTGCGACGCCGGCTTCCTGTGGGTTGCTTAACTACCGCAGGAAACCGGCGCCGCGCTCGCAGGGATGTGAGGTGCGCGCGTCCTCATAACATTGGACACCGGGGAGATGGACAAGTTCCCGCGCGCCCCAAGAAACGCTGTCTGTTTGTTCGCAAGCGGCAGCAGCGGAGGGTAGTGGGTCAGTTTCCGCTAACCGCGTTTGGACGTAGCCGCCCGGCGGCGGACGCTTCGCGTGAGGTAGTGGAGCGTTGGTTGCTTGATGGCTTGATGTAAATGTGGGTCACAGGAGGTGTTCCTGTGACCCATCTTCGCAAAATAATGC
>Ga0210409_10002837_pt1 | contig 20075 bp, 15 predicted proteins | sample IncBWH17MmetaG_FD_161649 | JGI IMG/M metagenome (GOLD analysis project Ga0210409, IMG submission 161649) | Forest soil microbial communities from Barre Woods Harvard Forest LTER site, Petersham, Massachusetts, United States - Inc-BW-H-17-M | ecosystem: Environmental > Terrestrial > Soil >... | reverse complement strand
GTCGCAGGCTGTCCCAGCCAGTGTCGAACCGCGCGAGCAGGCCTCACCGATAACCGGGACTGAAACGATCCTGCTGGCGGAGGACGAACCGTCGCTGCGCGACATGGTCCAGGAAGCTTTGCGCCTCCAGGGCTATCGCGTATTAACTGCCGCCTCCGGGCCGGCCGCGCTGGAAGTTTGGCATCGCGAAGAGCGGCGCATTGATCTCTTGCTTACCGATATGGTGATGCCTGGTGGAATGACAGGCACCGATGTCGCGGCCGAATTGCGGCGCATCAATCCCGAGCTCAAAGTCATCTACACGACGGGTTACAGTCCCGGCGTAGGCGGCAGCCGGCACGTTTTGGAAGAGGGCGTCAACTTTTTGCCGAAGCCTTACTCGCCCAACAAACTTGCCCGCATCATTCGCAAGTGCCTCGACAGGCGTTAGACGCCTACCGCTGAATCCGGGCCGAGGCGCCGCTGACCAGCGCCTCGACCTCTTTCAACGAGGCCATTGAAGTGTCTCCCGGGGTGGTCATGGCCAGCGCTCCGTGAGCGGCACCGTACTCGATTGCCTTTTGGGGATCATTAAACTGCAGGAAACCGTATACCAATCCGCTGGCAAAACTGTCCCCGCCGCCAACACGGTCCATGATTTCCAGATCCTCTCGAGCGGGCGCCTGATAAAACCGCTGAGCCGCCCAGCAGACCGCGCCCCAGTCATTCCGGCAAGCTGACTTCACCGCGCGCAAGGTTGTGGCTGCCACCTTTAGATTCGGGTAACTGCGGATGACCTCGGCAATCATTTGCTGGAAGGCGCCGGTTTCGATTTTCGTCGCCGCCGCATGGAAGCCCTTTACTTCGAATCCAAGGCAAGTTGTGAAATCTTCTTCGTTGCCCAGGAGCACGTCGACGTGACGCACGATCTGGCGGTTGACTTGCTGAGCGCGCTCCAGCCCGCCATTACTTCGCCACAGCGAAGGCCGGTAATTAAGGTCATAGGAGACCAGGGTTCCGTGCCGTTTCGCCGCCTGGATTGCTTCCAGCGCCAGGGCGGCGGTGCCTTCACTCAGCGCGACGAAAACTCCGCCGGTGTGAAACCAACGCGCACCCGCTTGCCCAAAGATGAGTTCCCAATCAAAATCTCCGGGGCCCAGCTGGCTGGCCGCGGTGTGGCCGCGATCGGAGACGCCTAAGGCGCCGCGGATGCCAAACCCGCGCTCCGTGAAGTTGAGTCCATTGCGAACCGAGCGGCCGACACCGTCAAAGGCACGCCACTTGACCCATTCGGTGTCCACGCCGCCCTGGAGGATGAAGTCTTCCAGAAGCCGGCCGACGTCGTTGTCGGCAAAAGCGGTACACATCGCTGTTTTGAGTCCAAAACAGCGGCGCAAACCGCGAGCTACGTTATATTCACCGCCCCCTTCCCAAACATTAAAATGGCGCGCCGAGCGGACACGACCTTCGCCCGGATCCAGCCGCAGCATGACCTCGCCCAATGCGACGAGGTCGTATTTGCAGGAACCGGCGGGCTTAATGTCCAGGGTCGTCATGCACCCGCATTATGCCGCTGGGAGGGACCCGGGCAGGCCTCGCTAAACAGCCGCCGCGGCGACCGGGGCTTGTTTGGTTTTCTTTGCGGCGTTTTTGCGCTTCAGATAGGCGCGGCGGCGTTTGCGTTTTTCGGCTTTGTTATATTGTTTGCTCATCTTCTTTACTTTGCAAAAGCGATTCGCTTGTTTGGTGCACTATGATGATTTGTGGAATTCGATTCAATCTCTATCTGAGTTTCCTTCTGGCTCTGGGGATCGCCACTGGTTGCAAAAGCGCCGAGGGGAAGGAGAAAAAATTGCTGAGCACATTGAAATTGCATCAGGAAATCAACCCGGACCCGATTGGCCGGAGCGAGAGCGTTGAAGTGTACCGGGAGAGTCCCGTTCATTTCACGGTCGACAAGGTTCCTTTCCTCACGGAAGCCAGTGTGAAAGAGGCCAAAGTGATCGAGGTCACCGGCGGGTTTGCGCTGCAACTGCAATTCGATCGCCAAGGCAGCTGGCTGCTCGAGCAGTACACGGCCAAGCCCAGCAAACACATCCTGGTGTTCAGCCAGTTCGTCAGCCCGGGCGAAGAGAAAATTAACTCGGGCCGGTGGCTGGCCGCGCCGATGGTCCGGACGCACATCACGGACGGTCTGTTCATTTTTGCTCCGGACGCAACCCGGCAAGAGGCGCAGCAAATTGCCTTGGGTTTGAATAACGTCGCCAAGAAACTGGCGACGGGCGAGGAGCTTAAGTAAAGGCGCGCGGACATTCTTGTCCGCTGCAACATCCAAACATCCACGTGCGCCCGCATTTCCAACGGCCTGTTTCCATTCGAAATTGCTGCGGACAAGAATGTCCGCGCGCCGGCTCGGCAGAGCCTCGCCCCACCAGAAAACCGGCGGACAAAAAAAATGGGGCGTGTCGCGTGGGATCGATTATATTGTGACATTCAGCGATACTCTAACAAGCTGCAGAGGCCGAGTTCTTGTTGCGCCCTGTTTGGCGATTGCTGCGGAGTCCCGCGCCGGACAGGAACTTGCCGGCGGGCCGCCGGCGCTCCCAGGCGCAAGGCATTCACTCTGGTTGAGTTGCTGGTGGTCATCGCTATTATCGCCATTTTGGCGGCGATGCTCTTGCCAAGCTTGACGAAGGCGAAGGAGAAAGCCTTGAGCACAGCCTGCCAGAATAATCTCAAACAACTCCAGATTTGCTGGCATAGCTATGCGATGGATAACCAGGACGGACTGCCTCCCAACCAATCGGTTTACGACCTCGACACTGGAGCACCCGTTCCCGGCGCGAACTTAAGCTGGACCTGGTGTCCCGGCAACACGCGAATCGACACCAATACCGACAATATCCAAATCGGCTATCTCTATCCGTACAACCGGAACGCTGCGATTTATCATTGCCCGGCCGACCGCTCGACCGTGGTGTTGCCGGACGGGACCCAGACGGGCCTGCTGCGCACCCGGAGTTATAATATGAGCGAGTCGATCAACGGCATGGCTTTTTCCGCCGCGTCCGGTCTGGCTGATATCCCCAGCTTTGCGAAGTTAACCCAGATTACTGCGCCGCCTCCGACCGACGTCTTTGTTTTTATCGACGTGCACGAGGCAGGCATTCTCGATTCGCTTTTCGGGATTCCCTGGACCGGCTCGTCTTACCCGGTTCAATGGTGGGACCTGCCCGCCAATCGGCACACGCAAGGATGCAACTTTTCCTTTGCGGATGGTCATACTGAGCATTGGCGCTGGCGCGTGCCTAAAGTGTTCAATTATCTCGGACAATACGTCAACGGCTCTCTCGAGATGCTCGACTATCAAAAGGTCCAGGCGCACGTGAAGCCGGCTGACCAGTAGTTGAGAGTTGAGGGTTGAGGGTTGAGCCGAGCGGCAGTTGGCCGGCCTCATCGGGCACGCAGTTTGAGTTGGCCGGGCTTGAGCGATGCGGAACTGGCCTGAAGCCTGATTTCTCCCGGTTGTCCGGTGGAACGAATAATGACCAGGCACAGGCCATTGAAGGCGCTGTGCTCCTTGCCTTGAAAGGGCTCAAAGCTGGTGGGGTCTCCATTATCCAGGCCGACAATTTCGCCCGGTCCGGAGATTTCGAAGGCGAGATGGTTCTTTGTCCGGGGAACTACCAGGCCGGCGCGGTCGGCAACCGAAATCGTTACAAATGCCAAATCCTGTCCGTCGGCGCGCAACACTTCTCGATCTGGCTTGAGGATGAGTTGGCTTGCCGGCCCGGTGGTTTTGACCACGTCCTGGGCCCAGCGGGCATGATTCTTGTAAGCGACCACCTTGAGTTCACCCGGTTGATAGGTCACATCATCCCAGCGCAAACGGTACTCCAGAGCGCCCCGGGTTTTTCTGCCGAGAGACTTGCCGTTGAGAAACAACTCCGCTTCGTCCCCGGAAGTGTACACATGCACCGGCGTGACTTGCCCGATTCGCTCGGGCCAATTCCAGTGCGGTAGGATATGGGCCATCCTCAAGTCCGGCCGCCACCGCGCCTGGTAAATGTAGAACCTGTCTTTTTTAAAGCCCGCCAGGTCGATAATGCCGAAGTAGGAGCTTCGTGACGGAACTCGGATCTTGCCCAGTTCGTCCAGTTGCTTTTGCAGCCGTGCCTTCTCCACAGGGTCGGTAAAATTCAAAAGATTGCTGGTGTCCCCGTTATACGGGGTGGGCTCTCCCAGGTAATCGAACCCGGTCCAAACAAACTCACCGGCCGTGAAAGGATATTCATCCTGTCCACGGAATTCGGTGTCGGGAGGCGTCGCCCAGGGCGGCGCGTACAAATCATAAGAGCTGACCTGGAAATCGGCGCGGCCCTGCGCTTTGTTATCGCTGACCGGGAAGAAATACTCGCCGCGCGAACTCACACAGGAGGCGGTCTCGCTGCCGAACAAAGCCAACTCGGGATTGGCCTGGCGAAACTTGCCATACTCAGTGGGTTTGTAGTTGCAACCAAAGACGTCGACCGTTTTTTGGAAACCGTTGAAACCCGCCCGTCCGTCGTTGCAGGCAGCAGTGACAGGGCGGCTCCGATCTTCGGAATGAACAATGCCGGCGAGTTCAGCGGCAACTTGATGGCCGGAGGGGTAACCTTGTTCGCTGACTTCGTTACCGATGCTCCAAAGGATGACGCACGGATGATTGCGGTCGCGATGGATCAAAGCGCGCACGTCCTTCTCGTGCCAATCTGGAAAGAGCAAGTGGTAATCGTTCTTCTTTTTGCCTCGGACCCAACAGTCAAAGGTTTCATCCATGACCACCATGCCCAAGCGATCGCACAGGTCCAGCAGTTCGGGAGCCGGCGGATTGTGGCTGGTTCGGATGGCGTTGCAACCCATTTCCTTGAGCAGCTGGATCTGGCGTTCCAGCGCGCGCGTGTTCAATGCCGAACCCAGCGCCCCCAGGTCGTGATGGTCGCATACGCCGTTGAGCGGCACCCGCACTCCGTTGAGCAGAAAACCGTTCTCGGCGGTAAACTTGATGGTTCGCACACCGAAAGGCGTTTCATACTGATCGGTGGCTTTTCCGTTGAGCCGAATCGTGGTGACCGCAACGTATCGATTAGGCGCCTGCAGCCTCCAGAGCTTCGGTTTGTCCAGCGTGCCATTTAGCCACTCAGTCGCTCGCGAATTGGCTTGTACGATCAAAGCCTGTCCGGCTAGCGAAGCAACCGCGCGACCGGCGGGATGCCCTTCCGCATCCGCTGGGAATACTTGCGCAGAGACATCCGTGCGTGCTTCGGTGGCGGAGCTGTTCTCGACCACAACTTGCAGGCTCACCTTGGCCGAGGATTCGGTGATCTCGGGAGTCGTGACGAAAGTGCCCCAATGGGCTACGTGCAGTGGGTCGGTGGTCACCAGCCACACATTGCGATAAATGCCGCCACCCGGGTACCAGCGTGAGGAATCGGGCGGATTATCCAAACGGATCGCCAGAACGTTTTCGGCGCCGGGTTTGATGTAGCGCGTTAGATCCACCGACCAGGAAGCGTACCCGTAAGGCCAGCCTCCGACAAAATGCCCGTTCAACCAAACTACGGCGTGTGCCATCGCTCCGTCGATCTCCAGTGCAATGCGTTTCCCGTCAGCGCTGCCTGGGACGGTGAAGTGCTTGCGATACCAGCCAATCCCCCACCAGGCCAGCTTGCCGGTTTCGCCCGGATATTCCTGCTTGAAGGGGCCTTCGATGCCCCAATCGTGCGGCAGGTTGAGTTTTCGCCAGGTCGAATCATCGAAATCGCTTTGTGTGAAGCTTACGTCGGCACCCGGATTTCCTTCCGGAACAGCGCTCGTTTGAGCGTTGGTGCCCAACTCGCTGGCCATGGCCAGCAGCCATGGCTTGAGCACTTTGTAGTCCAGTTCATCCGAATTCGTTCCGGGATCTCCTTTGGCAAACCGCCATCCCGGGTTGAACGAAACACGCTGACGCGCAGAATCGGAACTTTCGGCCCGGAGAGCGCTCGCCGGCAACAGGACCGCCAGCAGCAGCGGCAGCAGGTTCAGGTTGCCGGACAACCCCGGAACGGGAGACAATTTAAAGGATGCTTTCATAGAAGCTTGCATTGTGGCATGGCCGAGTCCAACCGCCGCAGAGTGACGCGATGTGGAGACGATGTCAACGCCGGCAAAACCCGGGAAGGACGATCTTCTGGCGCAAACGTACCTTGTCAACGCTTTGGATTTCGGGCATACCAAGGGCATGACCAAGCGGCTTATTCTCCTATTGGCCTTTCTGTTGGCAATTTCGGCAAGGTGTGAGTCGCTGCAGTTGGATACTTTGAAGGTCGGTTCCACCACCTACAGCAATGTGACTATCCTGGGCGCCAATGCCACCGACTTGTACTTCAAACATTCACTTGGCCTGGCGAATGTAAAACTCAAATATGCCCCGCCCGAACTGCAGAAACGATTTGAATATAACCCCAAGGTCGCAGCGGAGGCTGAAAAGCGGCGAAGCGAAGACGATTTACGTTACGAGAGCTCGATCGTCAACACGGGTGTGGCCCAGGAGGACAAAGCCACGCCGCCAAAACGGTTGGGTTCCCTGGGCGCCGATACTGGTTTGGCCGACCCTGTTTCCGAGACTTCCCCTTTGGGCAAAGCCAGCCCCAAATTGGACGTGGACAAATGGCTCGGCGACAAACCCGTCCTCGAGGGCAAGTTTGTGCTGATCGCTTTCTGGGCGCCTTGGAGCGCGCCTTGCCGTCAGTGGATCCCTGAATTGAACGCGCTCCAGAAGAAATTTGCCGATAAATTGGTTGTGGTTGGGATCTGCGCCGGACCGGAGGCGGCCATTAGCGAGATGCCCGATCCTCACGCCGACTTTGTCCTGGGCATCGATTCGAAAGCAAAGCTGAGTGGCGCGGCGGGGGTAACCAGCATTCCCTGCTTGCTTCTTTGCGATCCCAAAGGAATCGTGCTGTACCAAGGCCATCCCGGAGCCATCACCGAAAAAAAACTCCAAGCCATTATGGCGAACATGGCGAACGGGTCGGGCTAAGGCTCTTTTGTTGGCCTATCCCCTGGCTCACTCTTGTGTGGCGCATCGCCGTTTTGTCGAGGGTCTCTTGTTGCCCATGAAAGTAGCGCAGACCTCTGGTCAGACCAGAGGTCTGCGCTACAGGCCAGCACCCCTACACTCGCCTTCGGCGCAGACTTTCAGTTACCAAAAGTCTGCGCTGCGTAAGATCCTTTGAGTTTGAGAGCGAAACTTGCCCATTGGCAATCAACGCCTGGTTAATTATCTTCCGCCGCACTCATGGCCATTGTTAAGCCTTTTGCCGCGCTGCGTCCGAAGCCGGAACTCGCCGCACGCATCTGCGAGCTGCCTTACGACGTGATGTCTTCCGAGGAAGCCCGCCAGTTCGCAGCGGGCAATCCCCTCAGTTTTCTGCATGTAAGCAAGCCGGAAATCGATTTGCCGGTCTCCACGGACCTGTACGCGCCGGAGGTCTATGCAAAAGGCAAGGCGAACTTCCAAAGTCTCATCGCCCGGGGCCACCTCGTCCAGGACGCGCAGCCTGCCTTGTATCTCTATCGCCAAGTCATGGGCGCGCACAGCCAGGTGGGGCTCGTCGGAGCCGCCAGTTGTGATGATTACCTCAAAGGGATCATTAAGAAACACGAGTTCACCCGCCCGGACAAGGAGGATGACCGGGTACGTCATATCGAAACGCTCAATTCCCAAACCGGGCCGGTATTTCTGGTTTACCGGTCCAGCAACCGTCTTGACGAGATCATTGGCCGGCATGTGTCTACCGCGCCCGAAGTTGATTTCGTCGCCACCGATGGAGTTCGCCACACTGCCTGGGTCGTGAGCGATCCCGAGGAAATTCGCAACGTTGAGCGTGAATTCGCAGCCCTCCCCGCCCTTTACATTGCGGATGGCCACCATCGTTGCGCGGCGGCGGCGAGGGTCTGCCAGGCGCGCCAGGCCGCAGGAGAGAGCGCATTCTTCCTGAGTGTCATTTTCTCCCACAACCAGGTCCAGATTCTCCCTTACAATCGAGTTCTTAAAGATCTCAACGGCCTCTCTTCAGCCCAATTGTTGGAAAGACTCGATGGCGTGTTCGTGATCCAGGTAAATGGGAAAGCGCACCCCGCACGCAAGCATGAACTCGGTTTTTATTTGGCGGGTAAATGGCATAACCTGCACTTTCGCCCTCGCTTTGCGGCGACAACGGATCCGATTGAAAAGCTGGACGTGACCCTGCTTCAAAAGTACGTGCTTGAGCCGATTTTCGGCATCGACGACCCGCGCACCAGCAAACGCATTAACTTCGTGGGCGGCATTCGCGGAACGGCGGAGCTGCAGAAACTCGTGAACGCCGGCGAGTATGCCTGCGCGTTTTCCATGTTCCCAACCAGCATCGAGGATCTCATGACCGTTGCCGATGCCGGTGGCGTGATGCCCCCCAAGAGCACCTGGTTCGAACCCAAGCTCCGGGACGCGATGTTCTGCCACATGCTTTAGTCCTCAGACTTCCTAATCCCGAAGAGGAGTCTTGGAAATGGAGAAATGGAGTATTGGGTTTCCCATCTCTCCAACTCTCCAGTTCTCCAATTCTCCATCACCCCCAGCGCACGCATTTTCCGCGAGCTCGGGGAAGTCTGAGTTCAAGAACTGCCGTTCCTTGAACGCTGGCGGCTGACTTCGTAAAGGAAGACCGCGGCACTACTGCCCACGTTCAGCGAATCAACTCCCGGGGCCATGGGAATGGCTACGGCTTCATCACAGGCGGCCAGCGTTGTCGGGGCTAGCCCGTAACCTTCACTGCCAAACACCAGACAACAATCTGATTGGAGATGGGCTTGTGCCAGCACCAGTCCCGCGGCATGTGGATGCGCCGCGACGCATCTGATCTGTTGTGAACGAAGGTGGGTCAGAGTCGCAACCAGGTTCTGAGCCTCGATCACCGGCAAGTGAAAAATTGTCCCCATCGATGCGCGAACCGCGCGGCGAACGAACGGGCTGATGGAAGTCTCGCCGGTAATGAGCGCCTGGACGCCAAAAGCCGCGCAGTTGCGCACCAGCGCTCCCAGGTTTTCCGCGCTGGTCAATCCGTCCACCGCAACCACCAATCGTGGTGGTGCACTGTTCCTAAGCACTTCCTCCAATGACGGCTGCGGAGGGACCTTCCCAATCGCCAGCAAGCCTTGATACATCGAAAAGCCCGTCAGCGTTTCCAGTAACGATTTTTCGGCGACGTACACGCTCATTTCCTGCCGTTTTTCCAGCAGCGGCGTCAACTCGCGCGCCCACTTTTCCGGCAACAGTACTGAAACGACCGTCAGTGGGCTCTCGAGTAAACGGCGCACAACCTTTTCGCCTTCAGCGACAAAGATGCCCTGTTGGCGATGCTCCATTTGCCGGCGCATGGTCCGGTAAGGCTGCAGCTCAGGCAGGTCTAAGGAATCGATTTTCTGCACCCGAACCATAGGGGAATCAGCCTGAAAACCGCATTAGACCACGGATGCGTCGTGCTACAGCGATATTTGCAGGTCAAAAGTCCGCTGGCTGAATCGCTCTTCAAGCATCAACGCAGGGCCAGGCTGCGAAGCTATCGGCGGCGGTGAGTTCAAGGTTAAAGTGGGGCAGGGGACGGCCTGCGAGGTCAGTTCGAGTCGCACATGCCGAGCTCCAATTTTCTCCAGCCGCCGGCTCATGACCTCAAAGGCGAGTTGAGGGCGGTTGCACTCGCGACTCAGGTGGCCCAAATAGAGATGGCGCAGGTCAGCGGACATGATTTGTTCGGCGGCCTCGGCGGCGGCCTCGTTGGACAAGTGGCCGTGGCGGCTCAGAATGCGCTGCTTGAGACTCCAGGGGCGGTGCGGGCAATCCTGCAGGAGCTTGACATCGTGATTGGATTCGAGGACCAGGACATTTGCCCGCCGAACCCGCTCCAGGGCCAGCTTGGTCGCATGGCCGAGGTCGGTAAGGAAACCGATGTTTCCCTGGGCGGTTTTGAGCAGGAAACCGACCGGATCCTGCGCGTCGTGTGGGATGCTGAATGTTTCCACAGACAAATCATCAAGGTCAAAGGCAGCGCCTGTCGAGAAGAGCCGGCATTCCAGCTTGGTTCGGAGTTGATACTCGAGTGCCTCCTTGGTTGGGCGGTTGCAGTAAATAGGAATGCGGAGCTTCTGGCTCAACTGCGCCAATCCCTGGACGTGGTCGGAATGTTCGTGAGTGACCAGAATGGCCGTGAGGTTTTCCGGAGCGCGGCCAAGTGTGGCCAGGCGCTTGCGAATCTGGCGCAGGCTAAAGCCCGCATCAATCAGCACGCGCGCCTGCGGGGTCTCCAAATAGGCGCAGTTGCCCGCCGAACCGCTCCCAAGAATCGTCAGACAAACAGGCACAGACAACCTTAGTCACGTGGACAGATTGCGGCAATGCTTTTTGATTAAGCCCATGAAACTGAAACGCTGAGACGCTGAGACGCTGAAAGCTGTAAGACAAAGGGGAAAGCGCGAAAGCGGAAAATCGGGAAAAAGAGAAAACGGAACTGGCATTTAACCGCAGAGAACGCAAAGAACACAGCGAAGAGGAAGAAAACCTTCACAAACCCTTTGCTTTCTCATCTGCGGTCGCCCTGAATCTGCGGGGGAATATCAGGGCTCGGCCCGAGCCTCGCCCCACCAGGCCAAGGCGGCGGCTGTATTTTCAGTGGCCCCAAGAATCCCCGCCGGGACGCCGCCCGGCTTTCTTCTCGGCGTTCCGTGATTTGTCCGCGAGCATTCGTTCTTTGGCTCGGCGGCTGCGTTTTCTTTTCTGGCGGCGGATTTTCTCTATACGCGCCTGCTCTGCTGCCACCCGCCCGGTCCGCAGCCGCTCAACTTTGTCGAGCAAGAGCCGTCGAGCCAAAAAGCGATTGAGTCCCTGTTGCCGCGTGGTCTGGCATTTGACCTGCAACTGTCAAAGCAGAAAAAAGTTGTCGGCCAGTTTAGAAAAGAAGTTTTCGGAAACGTTCACGTAAACCATTGATTTCCAAGGCTAGCTATTTTTTCGACACAGCCAGGCAAAAGCTGGCTATCCCAAATATTAGCCGCGATGCAGAAGGAATTCTATAATTCTAGTTGTCGAAATCGCGGCGAAGCTCCTGAAAAAGCGACCCCGATTTGATTTTTCCTAGTACCTCTCTGCCGAGCGAATTAAAGGCGTCTTCGAGCCTCCTGGCGACCACCGGATTTTCATCGAATCCTGCCCGGATGCCTGCCAACCGCTTAAGCTGCGGTAGCGAAAGCCGGATCCGCCGATTAGCGAAGACGACCTGAACATGGCGGATTCTCCTGCAAGCAGCACGGACGGAGCACTCGGTAAGGTCGACGAGCAAAGATCGCAGGATCGGCATCCTCTCCGGGTGCTTCTGGATCCAGATCTTGGCACCGATCGCGGATGCCAGCCGTGTGCGGGTGAGGCGTATAGGTAGCAGAGGTACCCGCCCAATTTCGGCAAGCAATTGCAAGAGCTTTGCAGAAGCCTCAACGTCCCTAGTTTCCCAATCACAGCCCCTGGGTCCTCCTGACCTCCGTCTAGTCGGCCGATGAGCCATCAGCCATTCATAATCGAGCCGATATAAAGCGGAATAAAGTGCCGAATGGACCTTTCTGATCGCATTGACCCCCACATCCGGTTGGACCTGGCGCACCGTCAGCCAGCGCTGGCGCAGGCGGCTAATCTTCGTGGCGCGCGTTTTTGCCGCTCTGATGGCGAGCCCGCTTGAGCCGGTCCTCCATCTCGCACGGCGAGGAAAACGCAACGCGCACTTCAAAGCCTCTCTTTTGATCGTCAATCTATGCACCTTGAGTGTTCTGGCCATTTGGCGCAAGCTGGTGCACGGATCTTCCCACATTTGACGCAGCTTGCTTTTCCACCCTGGCCCGTAGTCGCGGATGCGGCACTTCGCAGGCAAGGCGTTGGCATTTTCTGGTCGGGAGAAGATGCAGTTGCAGCTAAAACATTCCAGTACCTGGACATAGGCTCTCAATTTCCGCGAGTACTCCCTACGCAACATCCGAGCAGAATGGGCTCCGTTGGCATCGCACAATGGATTGGGACATTTCTGTGGGCCTTGGAGCACCTGCGCATCGGGCTGAACCCTGTCTTGGAAGAGGTCGGCTAATTTGAGTTCCAGGAAGTCCAACATCAACAGATGCCTGATTGGCGCTTGGGCTCCCGAGGATCGGTGAAGCAATCTCCCTATCCAACTAGCCCTCAAATCGCAGTCAAGGACACACCGGAGCGCCCCGAGAAAGCGGTTCGAATACCTTGCGCTCATCTGTTCTGCTATATCAGCGAGTCTCACGTTTCCAGCGGGCGTCACAAAGCCCTTATTCCGCAGCGCTTCGACATACCGGGTCTGCAATTCGTGCAGGCCCAAGCTAGGCCAAGAGGTGGTCAGTAGTTCGAGTCCCCTTTGGGCCAACCTCAGCAGTCCTTGTTGTTCCTGGCTGCCTAGAGACAAAGGGCGCGAGACGACTTCCGCAAGATCTGGCGCCGGAACCTCAAAACTCTGCCGTAGCACAACGAACCCTCGAGGTAAGTTGCTGTTTTCAAGAAAGACATTGTGCTTCGGGCATACTTCAATCCCCCTCATCTGGTGAAGGCGACGCCAAAATAACTCTCCGTGGAAGGCGATATCCTCACGAAAGCACTCAGGGCAATAGCGGATCCGGGATGGCGGTGTGACCCGGCTTGCCATGATTCCCAAACTCATGTAAATCCCTCGTGCTCCGTTCGCGAGCAGTGCTGTTTTGACAGCCTCAACACGTTCCGGCGGCAAGAATGGTGAATACCACGGCAATAGGGTGCAACGCTCGATTACGGAGCTTTCCGATTTGCAAGGATGGCCTGACGGCAGTTGGTTGATGAAACCTTGCAAGAAAGAAGGGAATTCAATGCTGGGCACCAAGGTCGACCGCCCAAATACCACCTGAATCAGCCGCTTGCGGCTGTTATATCCGGTCCGATGGCCATATCGGGCGATGACACTGTAGAGCAGTTCATCTGGATATGGCGCCGGAAAACTGGGGATCATTGTGTTTGCGGACGGATGACGCCTCCCGCAAGCTTGAGTGCCTCGTAGTTCGACTTCAGATTGCCACGATATTCCTGGACGAGGTGCATTAGAGTGTCCTTAACAGGACAATCGCGGGGGGACGCAGCTTTCTTTTCTTGTTGAGTCTTGGGCTCTCCTTTGCGCACCGGTGGCACTGCTTCGTAACCAGCTTCAGGTTTCGAGGGAACTGAGTCCCCACTGTCTTCAGACGGGGAAAACAAGTAAGCCTGCACAGAAAGTTTCTGTGTCAGCCGCTCGCTAAAGATATCGGGCATGGTGCGGAGCAAATTGAAATCCCGTTTCCGGAGGGCAGTTAAAAATCTATCGTCCAGCACAAAGGATCTGTCATACTCCCGCTGCAACAAAGCCGGGGTGAGTAGCTCTGAACCATCATTCATGGCACGTCGTTGCGCCAGCGCGAAAAGGACCTTGGCCAGTCCGGAAATCCCTTGGGTGAGATCGAATAGTTTGTCCCTGATTTCTTCAGGCATCTTTTCGCCTCCAGAGCCTTTCTGTAGATAATTGTATTGCCAAAGCTTATCTGCGAAGAGGATCCAGTCGTCGTCGGTGCCTGCCGGAGGATACCATTCGGGACCGGACATCCCTGTGCCCCTCCGAGCCTGGCGAAATTCTGCGCTTAAAACGCTCAACGCCTTAGGCGTGCCAACCAGCAGCAAAGGAATGCACATCCTGTTCTCGATCTCTACGAACAAGCTCAGCAGTTGCTTCACCCCTCCTGTTTTCGCGTTGAGCAGGTTCTGAATCTCATCGATGACGAGCAAGCCAACCGCATTATTGGCAATCTCGTTGGCGATTCGAGTAGTCATGTCGCCAACGCTGGCATTTTTATCCCCAAAATCATCCGCGAACGTCGAACCTAATCGTTTATCGAATTCCAGCAGGAGGGCTTTGCAGAAAGATCTTGGGCTCCCGTCAAAGGGACACTCGACCTTCATCCAGGTTATCTGATGTCGGCCGACCCAGACGCCCTTCAAATCCTTGCGACATGGGCTGATATACTCCGAGTGATATATTACCGGATTCATGAGTGATAGGATCTGATCAAGCGAATAACTCTTCCCCACACCCGAGGTGCCGGTTAGCGAAGCACTCCTCTGAACATACCGGATACCAGGTGGGATCGGGGAGACGAGCTTGGTCCGAGCCGCCTCCGCCAACCCAGTGCCGCTCCTCAGGTTAATGGGGTTTTTCGCTGCATAACCCGCGCGAATATTTTGAGAGATCCATTGTTCGAGTTCGATGTGTCGCTCCATTGGGACAAAGAACTCATCCAAAACCAACAACTCATGCATTCTTAACTCGGGCAACTTGTTGACGAGGCCTGGATCGAATGGCGGATATTTGGCGAGCTTGGCCCCGACCTCCAAAGCCGACATTATCGGTGGCAATGCCTCAATAAACGGGTTTCCGCGATACCGCTCCAAGCCAGGATCTTGGTAGTCTGGCGAAAGTGCGAAGGGAGACATATTCTGCCTATTTTGCTGTGTTTCCATTTGACTCCTGTTCACTTTCATTCTGTCGTTGTTTGGGGACGGTTTGAGCTCTCGTAAACGCGCTCATTCGCGATTTAAGTGAGTTACCGGCGCCATTTCCAGCTGGCTGAGTCGATGAATCTGCCGATGATCTGATATCCGGTTGGTTGCCATTGGGCTTCTGCGAATTAGCATCGGTAGTCCCGTTGGCAAAACTACCAATTCGGCCATTTCCATTTCCGTCTTTGTTGTCCTTTTCATTCGCCGGTGGGGGGCTTGCCTGTGCTTGGGCCCCATTGTTCGAAGTTTTCCGTGCAGCGGTATGAACGTCGTCGGAGTGGCGGCGCATTTCCTCTTTGAATTCGGACCCCCGATTGTGAGCCGCGCTCCGTTTCTTGCGCGCTTTCTTGCGCTCTTCCTCCTGCTCTCGCAGGACTTTTATTTGCCGGCCGACGGCATCATTATCGTACTTCGCCTCTTCTTGCCGCATCTTCTTCCTATGTTGCTTCACCTCGCACCATGCGCAGCCCTTTACTTGATTTGAGCGAGGCGTCAGATAGAAGATCTCCGTTGGCCCTGGCTTGTCAGCCACTTTGTAAATTCGGTCGACGCAATGAGGGTCATAACTGATTTCGCACGGCTGCCTCCCGCCCAACCGAGCCTCCTCGGAAATAGTCTCAAAATCCTTGCCGTCCCTCGAGTAGTAAAGGCCGTCAAAGAAAATACCGCTGCCCGTGTATGAAGCCTTCCTCACCGGCAGGAGTTTCAGACGAATGAGATCGGAATCCTCAGCACCTAACCTCCCTATCTTTTGATCCATACCCCATTGCCAGATGTTCACCGGAGTGAGAATCACTTTGTCGCGGATCATCGTCCGCAACTCGCTAAAGTGACGCATGCGGTTACGATTATACAAGAGTATGGCTCGGATAAGTATCCTTGTGAATTCCTCCAGCGTATAGAGGGCATCGTCACGACACCTCTTTTCGCCAGGATCTCTTTCCTTTGTAACGGCTCCTTCAAGCCAGTCAATCTGGGTTTCATTCAGCATCTCAAACCCTCGTTCAACGATTCCCTTGATGTCGGGGCGAAATGAGGGAGCGTTCGCGATTGTAATCCCTAAGTTCTTAATGAAGAGATCTGATGCATCCGATATCAGCTCAGCACGATCTGCAAAGATGCTGTGAGGAACACCCTCAGCCGGCCATTCCCAGGGCTCAATGGGAAGGCCAAACTGTTCGCAGAAACCGACCTTTGACCTGATCGAATTCCAAAGTGCAATAGCAGCCGCATTGTAACTGGGAGCTTCCAATGTCACATGCAGGCCGGTGACGAGGTGAGAAAAAACGTCCACCATTAGATAGACAATCGGCCGGCCAATCTCCTCGTCTCGAGCGATTGAATGAACGATTTTCACATCGGCAGTCGTACTATCAATCTGGTAGATGGAACCCGGACCAAACGCCCTCTTGCTCGCAGGAGAAAATGTCGCACGAGCGTTGGCCGCGTGCTTCTTGTCGCCGTGCCGCTTTCGATACACATCGGTTTTCTTGAAATGCGCATGAAAGTAATAAAAGAATTGGGATTTCGATGGGGGATTGCCTTTGGGTCTGGGAGAGCCGGTGACTGGAGTCGGATGGTAATAATGGTCGGAAAGCATCGCCTTATAGGTTCGGGACAGATTGAAATGCAAACCCAGGTGATATTTTAGGATCGCCTCGTCAAACTGCTTCTCATCCGTCCTGTTCACGTTTCGAGGGCAGTTTGCACCGATTTCGCGCGGTCTAGTGACCTCTCTGCCTATCTTGTCCTGTCCGCGATGATGCCGCTTTCCTGGTTCGCCTCCGCATTTATAGTAATCGGGCAAAAGGGCATCGGGGCGAGCCCCACCCCGCCAGAATTTGCCGAGCCAATTGTAAATGGAATCTTCGCTGCACGGTGGTTTCGCCTCGCCCGCTGCCTTCTTAATCAAAGCCCCTCTGCCTTTCCGGAAAAGGATCCTCATTTCCAGGTCGTTGACGAGCCCTTTAATGGCATCGTATGCCCGGTCTCGGTATACTGCGTGGTTCATTAAGTTGGTAACGCCTGCTAACCAATCCAGTTGTTGACGGTAATAAGCGCGCATCGGCGTCGGCCCCAGCTCATCTTCCGATCGGCTCAGCCGATTAGAAATTTGAAGATTGCCCCCCAGCCATGAATCGGTCAGATGCGTGCAAAGAGGATATGTTTTGAAATCGGGATTCTTCGACAATTCGCGAACCAGCGACATGAATTTGGAGTAGTAGGGATCGACGCGTTGATAATAATTGAAGCCCCTGATTACTCAGATCATTTCATGCGGAGATTTCTGAAAGAGCACGGGTTTACCATCGTGCCGTTAACCCTCTGCAAGGTCTCCATGGCCAAGGTCCGTTTGGGCAAATGGCACGTGCTGCTCATGTCGCAGTTGTTCAAAAGAAATGAGGCAACTTGGGGGCTGATTTTTAATTCGATGTATTATCACAATTTCGAGATCTACCACCTTGAAGCGCTCTCATTCTTGAATAAGCCAATTCTCACTGCCTATCTGCTGTGGCATCCGAAGTGGCAGGCCTCCTTACCCACTAAGCAATGGCCTGGAGAAACGACTCAGAACACGGCGCGGGCAACTTACAGCAAACCTTTTTCCTCCTGAGTAGCATTAGTGGATGTAGCGCGATATGACAGCACAACTTCGTCAACCAAACTCGCCGCACCAATCAGGCGTTCCTGACTCTTCTGGCCGCCAATCACCGGAAACGCTGGCTGAATCAAAACAGCATTTCCTTCCCGGAGGGATTCTCCAATTTAAGGTCACTCGCAGCCAGGGCCCTGAGATGCTTCAAAAGCGCCTGTCGGACACAGAACCGGACGAATTTGGATTCCACGGCAGGAAGAATGGTATCCTGTCATAACGCCACAGGCCAGGTCCTTCGCTGGCCCGGATTCTCACGCAGGCCGATGGCCCAGGCGCGGCCACCATAACGCGCAACCCAGGGGTCATTTCATTTTTAAACTCAATTGCACAGACGAGGCATTCTTCGATAACGACTAAAAGGTCCCACTGTTTTTCGGGGCGGAAGTACCCCGGCAGCTCAATCTTTTTCTCGAAGAAAATCGAATCACGAGAGAGTCCCGTGGAAACCAACGCTTGCCACACGAGCTTCACAAGTCCATCCATCTGTGCACTGCCCGGAACGGCATATCGGGCGCCAGCGTCCTTTTGGCCGGTCTTTTCGCCCTGTTTGTCAGCCTGTGAACTCCGGGTGACCCAGAACTGTTTAACCGCTTCCCTGAGTTGTTCCGAGTAATTGATCTGCATCGAGGCAGCCACGTTCGCGAAAACTGTTTATGCTGACAAGGTTAAAGAGATCTTCTGATTGAATTGCCAATCTGTCCTGGGCCATCTTGAAGTAGAGCGGATCGACCTCAATTCCGATGCTGTTGCGGCCAGTGCGGGCGGCGGCCAGCGAGTTGTTCCCGTGCCAAGGAACGGATCCAACACGGTATCACCCTGCCATTCACTTTTCTGCTGTTGGATCTCTGGCCGCTTGGCCGCGTCCAAGAAAGAGGACTTCGCATGGAGGGGGTGAGCAGATCGCCATTGAATACGAGCACTCGCGCCATTCTCCAGCGCCTTGGAATCCTTTTCGCCGAAAAGATTCCCTTCTTCATTGTGGCCTCATTGGTAAGCTCTCTAACGATTGCCGCGCAAAAGGATCTCAGAGCAATTTCTTCCCTAGATGTCCTCCCGTTAAGCACTAGGATCCAGAATGTCATAGTGGCATATTGCCTGTACCTGCGGAAAATGCTCTGGCCGGCAGATCTGGCGCCGATTTACCCGCTTCAAAGGCATTGGCTCTGGTGGCAAGTTATTGGTTGCGGCTTGTTCCTCGCCTGTACGACGTATGTATGCGTTCGCTTCGCTACTAAGCGACCTTACTTTCTTTTCGGATGGTGTTGGTACTTAGGAACCCTGATCCCTGTTATTGGCCTGGTGCAGGCAGGCTCGCAGGGCCTGGCTGATCGGTACACGTACATCTCGCTGATTGGTGTTTTCATAATGGGGATCTGGGGAATAGTGGAGGCCGCGGAACGCATCTTCGGACCGCACACCGCGGTATTGATCGGCACGCAAACGTGCGCCCTGCTTGTACTTCTCGCTGCATCCACATGCTGGCAAACACGTTACTGGAAGAATAGTATACGATTGTTCGAACATGCGGTGCACGCGACAAAAAACAACCCTCTTGCCTTTTTCAACTTGGGTTTAGCGTTCGAAGCCGTCGGTAACGCGGCCGAGAGCGAGTACAATTTTCGGGAGGCGATTCGCATTCGTCCTGGTCTGGCGACAGCGCATGCGACCCTGGGCGAGGTACTTTTTAAGAAGGGAGACTTAGAAGGCGCCCTGGAGGAGCATGACATCGCCCTGAGAATAAACCCGGACGATCCGGAGAATCACGCGAGCTTGGCCAACCTGTACGAAAATGCACCACTCCCAAGATTCCGCGACCCCGCACGAGCGGTTGAGCACGCGCGCCGGGCGTGCGAGCTAACTCATTTCCGGCAGCGAAGGTTCTTGGTTCTCTTGGCCGGGACATGCGTGCTGAACCATCAGTATGGAGAAGCGGCCGAGGCGGCGCAGAAGGTGCAGGCGATGTCAGTCTCGGCATTGGAGCTACAGGACGCCAACAATCTGATAGCTAAAATCTGCGAACTGCAGTCCAAGGGGGGCAGGAAGTGATCAACTCTCCTGATGGATCAAACATTGCACTTCCGTCAGTGGATGCTGAGGGTTCAGAGCACCAGCTCAGGCGATGCATGAACCCAGGCAGATCGTTGCTCGACCCAACCAATCCAAACAGTCCGCCGCTTTACAACATCACTCCTGGCCCGCTCATTCAAGGTTTCCGCACCAACCAGGTCGGTTACGGGTCCCTGGGTAACTTCGACCTGTCTGCGGTCCAGAACGGCAATTATGTGTTGGACCTGTTGGTTCAAAGCGAAGGCCTTCAAACCAACGTCAGTCTAAACATCCAAGTCGCCTCCAATCTGAAAATCGGCCAGTTCAGCTTCAGCGAGCAGGATCTGGTCGTGCCCGTCGCTGGCATTCCGTTAACCGTGACCAGGACCTATAATTCCCTTAATCCACTCTCCAGTGACTTCGGTTACGGCTGGACCTTTAGCCTCAATTCGATGGACGTTCAGCTCGATGAGGACCGCACAAACGTGACGATTGGTGAGAGCCCCACTCTCGTCGCGCTCCCGGACGACACCGCACCGCTGCCCACCAGCATTCGGATCGACGGCGGCTGGGACGTCACTCTGAACCTACCCGACGGCCGTCGCACGACTTTCTTGTTTAATCCCCGGGTTACGACCGACGGTAAGGTGTACGCTGGCTGGACTGCTCCACCAGACGTCCATGCGACCTTAGGCGTTTATTCTCCTTTCTCGGTCGACT
>Ga0210409_10002834_pt1 | contig 20093 bp, 15 predicted proteins | sample IncBWH17MmetaG_FD_161649 | JGI IMG/M metagenome (GOLD analysis project Ga0210409, IMG submission 161649) | Forest soil microbial communities from Barre Woods Harvard Forest LTER site, Petersham, Massachusetts, United States - Inc-BW-H-17-M | ecosystem: Environmental > Terrestrial > Soil >... | reverse complement strand
CGCGAAGTGTACGACTCGATGTACGCCGGCCTCGAGCAACTGAAGCCCGGGAACACCACAGCCGACGTTGCCAAAGCGTTCCCCGAATACGATGACGACAAGTTCGGCACCGTGACTCTCCAACAGTTCGCGCACAGCATCGGCATCACGCTGTACGAAGGCATGTGGATGTCGCGGGCGTATTCCTTGAAATATCCCGCCGAAATTAAGGAGAACATGTACTTCGCCATCGAGACTTTTGCGGGACATCCGGGATTGCAGCAGACTTGCCGCCTCGAGGAAAATGTGCTGGTGAGCGGCAAGGGCCCGGTAGTCTTTACTTTGATGGAGCACATGGAAGAGGCCATGAAGCGCTGATGCCTTCTCTCCTGGTTGCTGTTGCAGACTCTGTGTTTCCGAACCTGGACCTGGCCCGCGCCGTCGTTTCGCGGGCCGGGGCCGAGTTGCGCCTGGCCTCGCAGCCCACGCCGGAGGGCATCCTCGCAACGGCGAGGGAAGCCGATGCGCTGCTCGTCACGTACGCGAAAATCAATGCGGACATGATCCGTGAAATGAAGAAATGCAGAATCATTTCGCGTTTTGGAATCGGCGTGGACAATGTGGACATCGAAGCCGCAACGCGCCAGGGAATTGTCGTCACCAAAGTGCCGGACTATTGCATCGACGAAGTCTCCGACCACGCCATGGCGCTGCTTCTTTCTCTCATCCGCAAAATTCCATTTTCCAGCGCAAGAGCGCACGCCGGCCGCTGGGAAATGCCGGCGGTGGTGCCGATCCATCGCCTGCGCGGCACGGTTCTGGGCCTCGTCGGTTTCGGACGGATACCGCAACTCGTCGCGCCGAAGGCCAAGTCGTTCGGCATGCGTGTTGTGGCGTCAGATCCGTTCGTGCCGCAGTCGGTGATGGACCAGGCTGGAGTCGGAAAAGTGGAATTCGCGGAACTCTTGAAAATTTCGGATTACGTTTCCATTCACTCGCCGCTCCTGCCCGAAACGCATCACCTGTTCAGCACGGAAGTATTTCGCCAGATGAAGCCCGGCGCGCTCATCGTCAACACCTCGCGCGGTCCGGTGGTGGATGAAGCCGCGCTCGCGGCCGCGCTCGACGCCAAACAGATCGCCGGCGCCGCGCTCGATGTTCTCGAACAGGAGCCGCCGGTGAGCTCGCCGCTCTTCGGCCGCGACAATGTGATTTTGACTCCGCACACGAGTTTTTATTCCGTGGAGTCGCTCGAGGAATTGCAGACAAAAGCAGCGGAAGAGGTCGTGCGCGTCCTTTCCGGTCAGCCGCCTCGCAATCCGGTCAATCCCGAAGCGCTGGCAGCAGCGCGCAGCAAGTAAAAATATCTTAAGGAGGAAGTCATCATGTCCGATACGCCCTGGAAAACAGACAAGTGGTTCGTTAGCCCCTGGAATTTCAATCCCGCCGTGAACAGCGGCTTCAAATTCGCGAAGAACATCAAGTTTCATGACGTGACGCTGCGCGACGGCGAGCAGCAGACCGGCGTCATCTTCACCAAGGATGACAAGATCCGCATCGCCGAAGGCTTGGCCGAAGCCGGCGTCCACCGCATCGAAGCGGGCATGCCCGTCGTTTCGCCGAGCGACGCCGCGGCCATCAAGGAAATCGTCAAGCGCAATCTCGGCCCGCAGATTTTCGCGTTTTCGCGCTGCATGGTCGATGACGTCAAGCGCGCCGTGGACTGTGGCGTCAAGGGCGTGGTGATGGAAGTGCCGTCCAGCGAGCACATCATCAAGTACGCGTACAAATGGTCGCTCGAAAAGGCCATCGATCTCTCCATCGAATCGACAAAATACGCCCACGAGCAGGGACTCGAAGTTGTTTTCTTCCCCATCGACTTCTCGCGCGCCGAAATGAACTGGGTGCTTGATTTGATCTTGCGCGTCGCAAACGAAGGCCACATGGACGCTCTGGCCCTCGTCGACACGTTCGGCGTGCTCTCCCCCCATTCCATTCAGTACCTCGTGCGTTCCGTGAAGGCGCGCATCAACAAGCGCCTCGAAGCCCACTTCCACATGGATTTTGGTATGGGCGTCGCCAACACCATCATGGCGCTCGCAGAAGGCGTCGAAGTCGTTCACTCAACAGTCCTCGGACTCGGCGAGCGCGCCGGCAATGTCCCGATGGAAGACACCGCCATGGCATTGCTCACTCTCTACGGCATCGACACCGGCCTCAAGTACGACAAGTTCTACGCCCTTTCGAAACTCGTGGCGCAACTCTCCGGCCACGCGGTTCCCACCAACCGCCAGGTCGTCGGCGACTCGCTCTTCAAGATCGAGTCCGGCATCATCGCCAGTTGGTTCGAAAACTGCGGCGTCGAAAATGCCACCGAGCTCTTCCCGTTCCGTTGGGACGTGGTCGGGCAAGCCCCCGTCAGCGTCGTATTCGGAAAGGGAAGCGGCATTGACTCGGTGAAATGGGGCATGAGGAAGCTCGGCGTTCAGTTCAACGAAGAAGAAGCGATGAAGGTCGTCGCCGCCATAAAGGATTTCTCGCTGCAGCGCAAGCGCCTGCTGACGGACGAGGAATTTCGCAGCGTCGTCAACGCCACTCTGCCAGGCCGCGCCGTGAGTTCCGGGAAATCCGGCAAGGCCGCGGATTGACGAAAGCAGCTCTCATGAAAGCAATGGTTCTGCGAGGGCCCCGAAAATTGGGCCTCGCCGAAGTCGAGCGGCCCGCTCTCGGACCGGGCCAGGTTCTCGTCCGGGTGACTCATAGCGGCGTCTGCGGGACCGATCTCCACATCTACGAAGGCGCAATCCCTGTCCGCCACCCGCTAATCATGGGCCATGAAATGATCGGCGAGGTGGTCGATGGAGGAGACGCCACTCTCCACCGTGGCGATCGCGTAATCGTGGACCCGGCAATTTACTGCGGCATGTGCCTGAACTGCCGAGCAGGCCAAACCAATCTGTGTCCCAATGGCTCGCTCGTCGGCCGCGATTCCGACGGCGGATTCGCGGATTATCTCGTCGCTCCCCGTAGCCACGTCTACCACCTGCCGGACTCGATCGACAACGAAGTCGCGCCCCTCATCCAGCCTGTAACCACCTGCGTGCATGGCCAGCAACGCATCAAGGTTTTCCCCGGCCAGTCCGTCGCCGTAATCGGCCTCGGAGTCACAGGGCAAGTTCACGTGCAAGTGGCCAAGGCCTGGGGAGCCTATCCCGTGATCGGAGTCACGAGGAGCGCGTACAAACGAAGCCTCGCCGAGCAGCTTGGAGCGGACGTGACCTTGTCCAGCGGCCCCGATGCTGTTCGCGGCGTCAAGGAAGCCACCGGCGGACACGGCGCCGATATCGTCATTGAATGCACCGGCGTTCCCGCCGCGCTCGCCGAGGCAATTAATATGGTGCGCCTGGGCGGCACTCTGCTACTCTTCGGAATCATGTCGGCCACGCAAGCTGCGTTGCCGTTCTACCAGCTGTACTACAAGGAACTCAATGTGGTGAACACGCGCGCCGCGAAGGGCGAAGATTATCCGCCTTCCATCGATCTCGTAGCGCGCGGCGCTCTGAAACTCAAGCCGCTGGTGACGCACGTCGTCCCGCTCCTGGAACTGGAGAAAGCGATCGGCATGCTCGAATCTGACGAAGACCAGCGCATGAAAATTATTCTGGAAAACACCCGCTAATGTCGGGTGGGAATTCTCCGGGGTGCCCCACCCTTTGTGCTTTTCAAAGGGTGGGGGTTTAGATTCGACTACAACCGGGAGTCTGGAAATAATAGACGGTCCGGCGGAAATCCCCACCCTTGCAAAAACCGCAAGGTTGGGGCACCCGCCCAAGTCCTGAACGCGCAGCAAGCACGATGTCAATCTCTCTGTGAAACGGAGGATAAGACAATTCAGGACCAAGCTGCGGTAACTCAAACAACCAATCTGGAAACCACATCCCACGCGCGCGGCGTCGCCATTGCCATGTACTGCGTCCTGCTGGTTTCCTACACCCTTATGGCTGCGGACCGCTACCTGTTTCCGGTCCTCGCCCCTGACATCCGCAAGGCATTCGGCTTTTCTCTCGCCAATACTGGACTGCTCTCCACAATTTTCACCCTCGGCCTCGGAATCGGCGGCCTTCCGACGGGCTACCTGCTTGCGCGTTACTCACGAAAGATGGTCCTTCAAACCGGTATCGTTGTTTTTTCCGCCGCGACAGCACTCACCACGGTTGTTCCCGGCTTCTGGACTATGCTCGTCTGCCTTGCGGCCCAGGGCATCGGCATGTCGATGCTGGCCACTTCGATGTTTGCGCTGGCCGCGAGCTATTTTTCGGGCTACCGGTCTGCCGCCATCGGCTCCGTTAATTTCAGCTACGGCATCGGCGGATTTCTTGGGCCGTATCTGGCCGGAAAACTTCGGCAGTCCTACAATTCCTGGCACGCTCCCATGCTTTCGTTTGGCGCGTTTGGTTTCGGAATGGTGGTGCTGATCGCCGCATCGGTGCGCCCGTGGTTCAGTGACACGCGCCGCGCCGCGGAGATCAAAGCGGACAGCGGCGGCGCCGCGAGCCTCGCCAACCGCAACACCGTAATCCTCACGATTCTCAGCGTCATCCACGGCCTCAGCATGTACGGATTTCTCGGCCTCTATCCCACGTTTCTCCGCGAAACCCTCCATTATTCTCCGGTTAATGCCGGGAAAGTGATCGGCTTCTTCGGAGTCGGCGCGCTGGCCTCCATCCCATGCGGCTGGATAGGCGATCGCTACTCACCCAAGCTGGTGCTCAGCGGATCGCTTCTCTCCAGCGCCGTGCTGGGCTATCTGTTTTTTCGGGAATCCCCGACCATGCTGACGCGCGAGATTCTTACCTGCATCTATGGAGTCGCAGGCAGCGCCATCCTCTACGTCAATCTCGCCGGCTATCACGTGAAGGCCTTGCGCCGCAGCCTCTCAAGCCGAGGCTCCGGAATGTTCGTCACCAGCCTGTATGCCGGCGCGGCCTTCGGCGGCTATCTCCTTGGTTGGATTGTTGGTCACGGCGGATGGCTGCTGGCAGGTGAAATTCAAATGTCGCTGCTGTGTACGCTCGGCGCCATTCTCGCGTTGGCCTTGCGCCCCGGCGATATGTCCTTGTAGTAGCACCGCCACTCTTGGCTGTGCGTTTTTCGTGTTCTATCGCATCCCCAATGTGCTGAGGTCGAGAAAACCGCACAGCCAAGAGTGGCGGTGCTACTTTTTCCGCAGCTTGTTCATTCTGTGCGCTTCCGCCGCAGAACCGATCCGAAGAGTCGCGTGCGGAAATCAGTGCCATTCAAGGCCATTCCCCGCCGAATCCCTGTAGCGCGGACCGCGCCCTCCAGTGTAGTATCAAGCGCAATTTCACAGCAGCAAAATAAGAGATTTCAAACGAAATGATTATTTCTGAAAACGTGATCGTGATCTTGCGCAATGCACAAGTGCGGCGAGGCTGCCTGTGAGCGTAGTGCAGGATTCGCGCGCGCCAGTGGGCGCGCGCGCGTCGTCTTTATCCGACAGCGCGCAAAGCCTGGCGGTCCTCTGCGGATGCATCGTGGCTTTCGCCTATTCCGCCAACTACACCAATCACGCGCCCCTTGCGCCCGCCTTGATGCGCGAGTTTGGCTTCAACAACGCCCTGGCAGGATTGTTAACGACCGGCATCTTCGCCACCCATGCCGGAATGCAGATTCCCGGCGGATATCTGGTCGACCGGCTCGGATCCAAGCGCGTCCTCCTATTTGCGCTGATCTGGGTGGCGCTCGGAAACTTCGGCATGGCGCTTGCCGGCGCGTATTGGCAGCTTCTATTTTGTAAGATTTTCACCGGCATGGGCACCGGCGTCTGCTTCGTCGGCGGCGCGCGCTACGTTCATGAAGCGACGGCCGGCCCGCGGCTGCACGTGGCGCAGGGATTTTTTGGCGGCTCCATCCAAATGGGCGCGGGATTCGTGATTCTGGCCGTGCCGCAGCTCAACCGACTGGCCGGATGGCGCACGACATTCCTTGTTTCGGCCGCAATGGCTTTGACCGCCGCGGTCATCTGGCTGGCCGCCGCGCCGCCTGTGGAATTCGGCGCAAGGCCGCCCGGACGTTTCCACGAAATGTTGCTCGCCCCTCAGCTCTGGTTTCTGGGACTCATGCAGATGGCCACGTTCGGGATCTCCGTCGTGGTGGGCTCATGGGTGAGCATAGTTTTGACGACAGTGATGAAGGTCCCCCCAACGCGCGCGGGCTTGATCGGATCGCTAGTTCTTTTGCTCGGCATTGTGTCGCGGCCGCTTGGGGGGTTCCTGCGCCGGCACATGGGGATCCGCCCGCTGTTTATCGGCAGCCTTTTGATGATCGCGCTGGGCTGCCTGTCATTCGTTCCTTCCACGATAACGCTCGTCAGCGCGTTGATAGGAGTAGTTCTGATCGGCATGGGCATCGGACTGCCCTATGCCGCCATGTTTTCACGCGCGGGCGCGCTGTTTCCGGGCCGGGCCGCCGCGGCCATGGGGCTCGTGAACATGCTGGGTATCATTATGATTCTAGGCGGCTCTCCGCTGGTCGGGCACTTGAAGGATTTGACCGGCTCTTTCAAGACGAGCTTCGCCGTCCTCGCTGGATTCTCCCTGCTGGTATGTGCGGTCGTGCCCCTGATCGACCGCGAGGATCCTGCGCCGCGCGCGCAATAGCCGGGAAACCGCTTTCGATCCCTGGAAATTATCCTGCCGATGCGTGTGCCGCGCTTTTTCCCCGCGCCATTTTCTGGGCCATGAAAAGCAGCAATTTGCGATCGCTTTCCTTGGTGCGGCTCAGCAGCTGGCGGAACCTTTCGAGCATGCGCGCATCCTTGCCCGAACTGCCCCACACGATTTCTCCCGCGCTCTTGCGCTTCAGAATGTTTGGAAGGACGGGCGGCTTGTCGCTGTCGTAGAAGAGCTGGTACAGAGGAACTTCCAGGGCCCGGGCGAATTTCTCAAGCGTCTCCACGGCGGGGACGGTGTGGCCGTTCTCCACGCGGGAGATGTAGCACCTGAGCAATCCTGTCCGTTTTTCAATTTCTCCCTGCGAGAGTTTCTTTTCTTCGCGGATCGCCTTCAAGTGGTCCCCAATGATCATTTTATTGTCCTTTCAGATTTGTATTACTCAATTTTTTCCGGTTATTAGAACCATTCGGATCGACGTTAATCCGATCGAACAGCTTCCCAACAATATATTATCTAATGTGGCCTCATTGCGTGGTTCAGAAATGCCCCACAGCAGACTCTGATTTCTATCATATAGGTCAACGGACCTCAAGCCCGGTTAATGAATTCTCCGGAACGGCGTCAGCTTTCCGGCGGGAGGCGACGGGCTTGGAGGCCGGTATTTGGCGATTCGCGCGCGCGCAAACTCCGCCCACGGGCCGTTCGGCTCGTACCGCACATAGAGCGTCAAGTGCCGCAGCGCGTCATGCAACTTACCGGTTTTCTCATACGCCAAAGCGAGATTCAGATGAGCGTCCGCAAGTGACGGGGCCAGCTCGACGGCGCGAAATAGATGCAAGATCGCTTCCCCCGTCTTCCCCAGCTGTTCGAGCACGCAGCCCAGATTGAATTCCGCCAGAGCGTTTTGCGGTTCAAGCTCCACGGCAATGGAAAAATGTTCGCGCGCCTCTTCCATCCGTCCCAGTTGATACATCGCGGTTCCGAGGTTGATGCGCGCTTCCACCCATTCCGGTGCCGCCTCCACTGCCTTTCGATATGCCTGAGCGGCTTGGTCGAGGGATTCGGTATTGGAATCGCACAGCATGCCAAACTCAAACCATTCCTCCGCCGACCGTGAAGCCATGGCGTGGATTTTCTGGGCTAGTTCCGAGGTCTCGAAGTTCAGCACGAATTGCCCTGTAAGCGGCTCAAAGGGACGCGCCTTCGTCAACGGGGGATACACGACCACCTGTCTTCCGTTCGTCGAAATACGCAATTTGGAAAGCGGCGTTTGCGTCGATCCCAATTCGGTTTGCAGAATGCTCACCGCGCGGCGAATGCGCCTCGCCGGAACCTTTCGAGCCGCCAGGCGCTTGATGGTCTCCAGCGCCACGAGATCCGAAAAATTAAAAAACCGCTCGCCCCAGCGAGCACGGGGCAGCACCAGCCGCAGCCGCGTCCAATAATCCAGCTCGCGGCGCGTCACGCCCATCATTCGTTCCACTTCGTTACGCGTGTAGCGGTGTTCCAACCGGCTTGCTCCGCAGGTGATTCCTAAGGTGCTAGATTATCGCTCCAAACCTGTGGATTTAAACAATAAATTGTGGCTTGGCTGAAAATATTCAGCGCCGGAATTCGTCGGAGTTGCTGCGTAGGAAAGCCTATCTTGCGCGTGAACACAATCTTGTTAGACTAATTCTCGTTCGAATTATTGCCTCGTCCAATCTATGCAACCCCACGCAGCTGAGCGGCGCCACCTGGACCGGCAAATTGCCTATGCGCGCCCCATTTTCATGGTGCTGGCACTGGTCGATCTGTTGGACCGCCCTCCCGCCGAACGCGGTCCTCATGCCGTCCTCTTCGTTACCGTCTACTTGATCGTTTCGCTGATCCTGGCGCTGGCTCAAAATTTGCAATGGATTGGAGAGGTGCCTTTTCCTCTTCCCCTCGATTTAGCTGCCTTGACCGTGTTCCTGGTTCTGACTCGATCTGTCGTGGCGTTCTGGTTCGTCTACCTGTTCGTTGCCCTGGCCTCGGGGATTCGCTGGGGTACCCGCCGTTCGATCGTTCTGGCCGGCATTGTCACCCTTGCTCTTCTGTTTCGAACGGCTATAAATGGCCCCCTGGCCTGGGATCAGATGGTGTCCTGGATCGCGCTTTCTACCGGGACCTTTGCCGCCGGAGCCGGTATCGCCTTTCTCGGCAGCCGCCAGAGGCGCCACGCCACCGAACAAGAGTTTCTCGCGCAACTCACCGGGCAATTGGAAGTGGACCGCGGCATGGCAGAATCGCTCCGTCTCGTGTTGAGCGAACTCGTTCGCGCCTTTGACTGCGGAGAGGCCATCCTGGCGTTTCGCGACACAGACATTGAGCGTATTTTCGTTTGGAAACTCCGCGCCGGGGACAAGTCGCGCCTCACCCCGGAAAACCTCCCCATGACCCGCAGCGACGGCTTCCTGCTTGACCAGCCTGATGCCAGTGTATGCTGGAATCAATTGGAGGGCTCAGGCGAGGGTTTCGGCTGGAATCGCAAAGATGGGCGCCGCCTGAAGGATTTGCCGCGCCTGCCGGGCCCTATGCGCCAAGAACTGGGCTGGCGCTCCGTTCTGGGGGTCACCCTCGACTTGGGGGGCCACCCCGTTGGCCGCCTCATGCTCGGCAACGGGCGCCGCCGGTACTTGCCTCAGGACTTGCATTGGCTGGAACGAATTGTTCGCCACCTCGGGCAGCCGTTGCAGAACTTGTTCCTGCTCCGTCACATACGCGCACACGCCATCGAAGGAGAGCGCAGCCGCATCTCCCGGGAAATCCACGACGGCATCCTGCAAACCCTGCTCAGCGTGGATATACAACTTGACGTTTTGCGGCGCAAGGTGCCCTCCGACCCGGATCAGGCGGTCGGCGCACTCTCCTCTCTCCAGCAAACCGTTCGAAACGAAACGGATGAGCTCCGCCGCATGGTCACCGATATGCGCCCCCTCCGGGTCCAGAGCGCCGATCTGGTGGACTTGATGCGGGGCTTTGCCGAGCGATTCCGCAATGAATCCGGGCTGGCGCTCGATTTGCTCATCGATGCCGCCGAGCTGCAGATTCCGGACCGCATCTGCCGTGACCTCTTTCAGATATATAGGGAATCGTTACACAATGTGAAAAAACATGCGCAGGCTTCCCATGTCGTGGTAAAACTGTGGCAGAATGAAGGGGAAGTCGTCCTGGTGGTAGATGACAATGGGGAAGGCTTTAGCTTCGCCGGCCGCTTTACCGGTGATGAGTTGGACCGCCTCCGGTTGGGGCCGATTTCCATAAAGGAGCGCACTCGCAGCGTTGGTGGTGTGTTGACGGTGGAATCCACTCCTGGTCATGGCGCACGTTTGACTATAGAGGTTCCCCTCGGCTGATATGGCCAAAGCGACCAAACAACAAATACGTGTCCTGATGGCTGACGATCATGCCATCTTCCGTGAAGGTCTGCGTAAACTGCTCGATGGCGATGATGAAATCACCATTGTCGGCGAGGCTTCCAACGGGAACGATTGCATCAAAATGTTGACGAAACTCAAGCCCGACATTTTGTTGCTCGACCTGCGCATGCCGGATAAGGATGGGCTGGCTGTCCTCGAGGAAGTGAATTTCGACCAGCTGCCCACGCGAGTTGTAGTACTTACGGCCGCTGAAGATGATCGCGACGTGGTCCGCGCGATGCGGCTCGGCGCGCGCGGCGTGGTCCTGAAGCAATCCGCAACGGACCTGCTGGTGCGCAGCATCCACAAAGTTCATGGCGGCGAAATCTGGCTGGACAATCACATGACCGCGGAAGTCATGAAGGCGTTTTCCAAGTCCTCCGACGGCGGCCCGCGGCGCGAAAAGCCTCTGCTCAGTGACCGCGAAAAAGAAATCGTCCAGCTGGTCGCGCAGGGCTACCGCAACAAGGAAATCGGGGAAAAGCTGTTCATCAGCGAACAAACCGTAAAGAATCACCTGCACAATATCTTCGATAAGCTTGGCGTCTCCGACCGTTTGGAGTTGGCCCTCTATGCCATCCACCATCGCCTGATCGATCAGGCATAGCCCCCCGAAACTGCCCTACCTCCCCGAATCCATCCATTTCTAACGATTCTCCTGACAGTCTCTCAAATCGTCTTTTGTTTATCTCCCCTGTTCGAAAACACGTCCTGAACGTCGCGCCAACGGCGCGGAGGATACCAGCCCGGGGCAACGCCCCGGGAAACCTGCCCAGGCTCATGGTTCCGACCTGAAAGGGCGGAGGGGATCTCCCTGCGCCCCCTCAGGGCGCACCACAGCCTATGGAATCCGAAACCCAGGGCGTTGCCTTGGGCTAGCTTGCGCCGGCGCCTTCAGAGCCAGGAAATGTGCATAGGATTGGGTCTTATAAACGACATGTCGTAATTGTTTCTTTTTCTGCAATTTCCGGGCACTACCAGGCCTCTGCCTAGTTTGAATTCCACTGGCCTGTCATCCTAGTACGCGCGTACCAAATTGCCCCCCCTAGAATCGGGACTCCCGCGCTATTGAGCCATCCGTCCCCCGAACGTAATCTCGTAAGCGTGAACAGTAGCGGTGAAAATCAGGAGGACGATACCTTGACAGCCGAAGAGCGACGCGCGACACAGCGGTTTCAGATTCGGCTACCCATGATCGTTCGCTGGACCAGCGGTTCGGCGATCGGTGAGGCCAACACGGAATCTCGGGATGTGAGTTCGCGCGGAGTTTATTTCTTCCTGCCGAAGGAGGTCTCCAGCGGTTCCCCCGTGGAGATTCTGCTGACGCTACCGCATGAAATTACCCTCGCCGGACCCGTGAAGGTTCGCTGCCTCGGCCGCATCAAGCGCGCCGAAGTCGACGAGCCCGGGCGCATCGGCGTGGTAGCCCAGATTGAACGATACGAATTTCTGCGCGGCGACGAACACGCCGCGTAGTCAACCTCTTGCCCGCCACCTGCGGAGGCGGACAGGGAAGACCGGGATGCTCCGGCCCCTCAGCTGAGCATCCCGGCTATTTTTTTGTGCGTGAGTTTTTGCCGTAATTTTAAGTCTAGCCGGCCTTCGACCTGTAGCCGCTCCGCGACGTGACCCGTGTACCGCGACCCGAGTCCCGTGGAAAAGCAATCGAAAGCGGTCCCGTAGTAATTAGCCTGCAATTTCTTTGTTGCCCTATCTTTGTTCCTGCTGGAAATTCACTGATCACAAATGATTCGTCGGCGATGCAAGGGTCGCGAACCACGGACCTCGGACCACGTCACTCATACCGCAGCGCCTCCACCGGATCGAGCCGCGCCGCTCTGGACGCCGGATAAATCCCGGACGCCAGACTGACCACGATCGCGAATGCAATCGCGCCCAACACCAGCCACCACGGCACCGACCAGATGTTCGGCGGAGTCACGCCCTGCCGCTTCAAATAAATCATCGTGGCAAATTGAATCGCCCGGCCAATCCCCCAGCCCAACAGCACGCCAAACAAGCCGCCCGCCAAGCCCATCACGCCGGCCTCGGCGAAAAACAATTGCCGCACGTCGCGGTCCGCGGCGCCCAAAGCTTTCAGGACTCCAATTTCGCGGCGGCGTTCGAGGATGGCCATGACGAGGGTGTTGATAATTCCCAGCGAAGCGACGGCCAGCGCCAGGCTACCGAAGATTCCCAGGAACAAATCGAAAATCGCAAAAAATGTGCGCAGGTTGCGGGTGACGTCGATCAAAGAAAATGTAGCGAATCCCATGTGCGTGACGCTGGACTCGATCTGAGCCACGGCAGTTGGGCTGCTGGCGCGAATGTTCAAGGCGGCGTAGCGCATGCCCTCGGCCGCACTGGACCGCGCAACGTCGCGCAAGTCCCCTTGCTGCACGACTTGCAGCTTTTCGGCGACTGCCAGCGGCAGATACATTCCCGCATTGTTGAAGCCGACCTGGCCGCCGCCCGAATCCGAGGCCGGTGTGACACCCACCACAAGAAATTTCTTCTCGCTCGGAACAATCGAAAATCCCATAGCCTCTTCATCCGGGCCAACCGCCTGATTGGGCGCGTCCGTCGGAGCCTGCTGCGATGGCGGCGGAAGCGCCTGCCGCTGCGCAAATCGCAACGTAACTTCCTGGCCCAGCAGTGACGCCGGCGCTTGCCCAACATCAAGCAGGCGCTTTGCCAGATCGCCTTGAATGATGGTCTCTTCGGCGTCCGGATTGGAAAAGAAATGCCCGTACATGCCGTCGAGCGTTCCGCTCGATTGCGAGGACTGCGCCATTCCTGAAACCATCACGAGTTGGCTGATCGGTTCGCGCCGCGCCTCGGCCGTAAACCGCACTTCCGGATTCACTTCCAAAACGTTTGGCAGCGCGGCGATTTCCTTGCGCGCAGCGTCGTCAAGCGGCCGCGGCGGCGCAGGATCGGCGGCATCGCGCGGATTGCGCCGCCCGCCACCGGGCTGGCCGAACGGAGCGCTCTGCCGGGACCGTACCGAAATCGTGTCGAATAATCCGGCACGAGCGACCGAACGGTCCACCAGCTGTTGCAATCCCACACCCAGCGAGAGCAGAGCCACAAGCGAAGCCACGCCGACCGAAATGCCCAGCGTAGTCAGCGAATTGCGCAGCACGGCTTCGCGTAAATTTCGGGCAGCCAGCTCGGTCAGGTCCCCAAGTTTCATCGCAAGCGCTCCTCGCGCGAAATGGCTCCGTCGGAAAGCGTGACGATGCGATCCGCGTATCGTTCCGCCAGCAACCGTTCATGCGTCACCATCACGATGGTCCTTCCCGGTCCCGATGGCGGCCGGTGAATCTGTGCGATCAAGCTCATGATTTCCTCACCTGTTTTTGTGTCCAGGTTTCCCGTGGGCTCATCCGCGAGCAAAATCATTGGCTGGTTGACGAGAGCGCGCGCAATCGCCGCGCGTTGCTGCTCTCCGCCGGAAAGCTCGGTTGGGCGATGTCTGGTTCGCGCGGCCAGGCCAACGCGCTCCAGCGCCTCCCTGACGCGCGCGGGGCGCTCGCCCCGCGGCACCTCAGCCAGGCGCAGGGGCAGCTCCACATTCTCTTCCAAAGTCATCCGCGGAAGCAGTTGGAAGGATTGAAACACGATGCCAATCGTGCGGTTTCGGTGCGTCGCTAAATCCGCGCTGGACATGGTCGCGAGGTCGCGTCCAAGGGCCAGGATTGTCCCCGAGGACGGCCGATCGAGCCCGGCCATCAGATTGAGAAGTGTCGATTTACCCGACCCGCTGGCGCCGAGCAACGCCAGAAACTCCCCTGACCGGACTTCCAGCGAAATTCCATCGACGGCGCGAATCAGCGCCTCTCCCATCTGGTAGTGACGGGAGACGCGTTCGGCGCGGATTGCAAATCCATTCGAACTTGTGGCGAATTCATTCACAGTCATACTACGCAGAGTAACACGCAAAGGTTTCACCGCGGAATCCCGTGGCTCCAAAGGCTTTTGGCTTTGCGCCGGTCACTCGATGAGGGATTGAATTCTGTCCCGGATCGCGCTCGAAAGGCCGCAAGGCTCTTTCCCAGCGTGAGGGCCGAATCCGATTTTCCTTCCTTACGATCCGGAAGAAGTGTAGGATTCGTAAATAACGTAGCCCCGCCCTAAGATCCGAGCAGGCAGGAGGAGAAAATTAAAGACTCTCAATGAACCATATGCGTATATAATATCCATTCAAATGGTTGGCACGGTAGGTGACAAACATGCAACAAGTAATTAACCTCCCCGATTGGTCTAGCGCAATCCTCGGCCTTCGGCAACGCCTTGGCCTGAGCCAATCCGAATTTGGCTCCCGCATGCATTATTCCGCAATGGCCGTGTCGCGCTGGGAAACTGGAAAGCAGGAACCCACCTCCAGATGTTTCATCCAACTTGGAAACATGGCGGGCCAGCCCGAGTGCTGGCTCTTCTGGGCCAGAGCCGGACTGAAGAGCTCCGACCTGCGCCAGATGTTTCCCGGGACGCGCGCCATCGCGCGCATGTCGACGTCTGTGGATTTTGAAATCGTCCGCGCCGGAAGCGGAGTGAAGAAGAAGAGACCCAGGGGCGCTCCCAAACTGCAAATGGTCGCCGTCCCTCTCCTCGATGTGCAAGCGGGCACGATCGGACAAACGGGCGCTCCATTCGCCGATTTTGACAATGCCACGGCCGAAGAAATGATCGCGGCGCCCGCGTTCTGGTGCCCGAATCCGGTGCAGACCAACTGCCTCCGCGTGAAGGGGACCTCCATGAGCCCTCTCATCAACGACGGGGACATTGTGGCCGTGGATGGTTCGCAGACAAATCCGGAAGAGTTGAACAGAAAAATTGTGGTGGCCTGGCACCGCGTGAGCGGACTCTCCCTGGCGCGGTTCATCTCCGCCGATGGAGTGCACCTGCTGGAATCGGAAAATCGCGATTACAGCCCCGTCACCGTGGAAAAAGACAGGATGTGGCAAATCGTCGGCAAGGTCCTGTGGTGGATTCGAAAAGGGCCGTGAGATCCTTTAGCAGCACAGACTTCAGTCTGTGGGGTTTCGCGCCTGCAACGCTTGAATTCCACATGCTCTAAAGCATGCGGTATAGTGGCCACACATGGGAAAATGCGCTGGCCCGGATATGATTCCGCATCGTTTCCGCCCTCTCCAAATTCGTTGATTTCGGGAAATTTTTGTAGCAGTGAGGTACCATACGCCTCGGTAAGTGCATGCGTGGTCCAACCCAGGGCTGCATGGTCATTCTTGCGGCAGGCAAAGACACATTCGATTTGTCGAGGCGCCACGATTTTCCGTGTCGAGAATCCCCGTGAAAAGAGCAAGGCGCGCTACACCAAAAGTAGCAAGGCCCAATAGGAAAAGTTCTCAGCCCGTTCCGGGGCCGGAGCTTGCCATGGCCAGACCTTTTCCCGTCGTCGGAATCGGCTCGTCGGCCGGCGGGCTGGAAGCCTTCAAGGAATTGCTGACCAATCTTCGCAATGATGCAGGGATGGCCTATGTGCTTGTTCCGCACCTCGATCCCGCCCATCAGAGCGTATTGACGGAAATTCTTTCCCGCTTCACAAAAATTCCGATCACGGAAGTTCTGGACGGAATGAGCATTGAGCGCGATCACATTTATGTGATTCCCCCGAACAAGACCATGGCGATTGCCGGCGGAAAATTTGCGCTGATCGAGCGCGACTCCACGCATGGCCCACACCTTCCCATCGATTATTTCTTTGCGACATTGGCGAGCGATTCGGGCGATCAGGCCATTGGAATCATCTTGTCGGGCACCGCCTCGGATGGCACGCAGGGTTGCATTGCCATCAAAGTTGCCGGCGGGATCACCTTTGCGCAGGATGAGAAGTCCGCGAAATACTATGATATGCCGGGGAATGCGGTCCGGGGGGGAAGCATCGATTTTGTTTTGCCTCCCAAGGACATCGCGCGGGAGCTGGCGCGCATCAGCCGGCGCACAATTGCGCCCAGCGTCCCGGCCGAGTCCCTGGACCCTGACGTGACCGGGCCCTCTTCTGAAATAGACGCTTTATTCGCCCTCCTGCAGAAGGCTATGGGAGTGGACTTCAGGCATTACAAGCAAACCACTTTGCAGCGGCGCATCAAGCGGCGCATGGTTCTGCATCATTTGCTGAAGCTGAAGGATTACCTCCGTTACATCGACCGCAACCCCACCGAACTCGACGCCCTGTACCGCGATCTGCTGATTCACGTCACCGAGTTTTTCCGCGATGAAGGAGCGTTTGATTCGCTCCGCGAGAAAATCTTGCCGAGCGTCCTGCAGGACCGCAAACCCGAGGACGGCCCGCTGCGGATCTGGATTCCCGGCTGCTCCACCGGGCAGGAGGTCTACTCCCTGGCGATGGTTCTTCTAGAATTTTTGTGGGCCTACGACAAGAAGCGCAAGGCTCCTGCTATTCCTCAAATGGCTCTCCAAATCTTCGCCACGGATATCAGCGATCTCGCGCTCGATCGCGCGCGCACCGGCGTATACGCCGCGAATGAGGCATCGGGAATTTCCAAAGAGCGGCTCAACCGTTTCTTTGTGCGCCACGACGGCGGATATCAGATTCACAAGTCCGTCCGGGAAATGTGCGTTTTCGCAAAACAGAATGTCGTCAAGGATCCGCCGTTCTCCAATCTGGATTTGATCAGTTGCAGGAATTTGCTGATCTATTTCGGCCCCATCCTGCAGAAGCGCGCCATCCCCACGTTTTACTATGCCCTGAAACCCCGCGGGTATCTGATGCTGGGGCCGTCTGAAAGTCTTGGTTCGTTCGAGGACCTGTTTACCCTGATGGACAAAAAGCACAAGATCTACCAGAAAAAACGGTCCACCGCCCGGGTGGTCACTCATTTCATCGGGCCGGAATACACGGTCCCCCGGCTGGAACCGGCCCACTCCCCTAAAATCCTCGATACCGGATTCGACGTGGATCGTGAAGTGGAACGCATCCTGGCGCAACGCTTCGTTCCCGGGAGCATCGTCGTAAATGACGCAATGGAAATCGTGCAATTCCGGGGAAAGATCGGACCCTTTCTGGAGCCCGCCAGCGGACATCCGACGTTCAGTCTCTCAAAAATGACCCGCGAGGATCTCCAGGTGGACCTCCGCGACGCCCTGACCCAGGCGAGAAAAGAGAACAGAGCCGTGCGAAAAGAGGGCCTGCGCATCGCCTCCGAAGGCGGCACACGCTCTATCGATATGGAAGTAATTCCCTTGCGCGGCCCATCCGCCGGTGAACGCATGTACATCATTGCATTTCGGGATGCGGTCCGGCCTGTAATGTCCACTACAGCTGGCGGCCGCCGGCTTCAAAAAGACGCGGAAAAGGGAAGAGCTTCGCGGGAGTTGGCGCGCACCACCCGGGAAGTCGAACGTCTCCGCGAGCAGCTCCACATGCTGATTGATGAACACGAAACCACACTCGAAGAATTCAAGTCCGCGAACGCTGAAATTCTGTCCGCCAACGAGGAATTGCAGAGCACCAATGAGGAACTGGAAACGACCAAGGAAGAGTTGCAGTCCAGCAATGAGGAACTTTCCACTCTCAACGAGGAATTGCAAAACAGCAACGCCGAATTGACCCAGGCCAACAACGACCAGCTCAATCTCATGACCAACGTCAATCTTCCCGTGGTCATGGTCGGGAACGACCTGCGCATCCGGCGCTTCACGCCCCCGGCCGAAAAATTGTTGAATCTGCTTCCCGGCGATGTGGGCAGGCGGCTGGGCGAAATCCGGACGAACATCGAACCCGACGACCTGGAGCCGTTCGCCAAAACCACCATTGAAAACGCCGTGTTCCAAGAAAGGGAAGTGCGCTTGAAGGACGGTCCATGGTACTTGCTCCGCGTCCGGCCGTACAAGACATGGGAAGACAAGGTCGAGGGCGCCGTGCTCAGTTTTCAGGATATCGATAGCCTCAAGCGAACGTTGGATCACACCCGCACATTTGCCCAGGCGCTCATCGAAAATGCGCGCGAGTCGATCCTGGTCCTGGACGAAGGCTTGCACGTCACTTTGGCGAATCCCGTGTTTTACCAGACCTTTCAAGTCTCGCCCGAAGAGACCAAGGGACGCCTCATCTATGATCTTGGCAACCGGCAGTGGGATATCCCGAGGCTGCGCGAATTGCTTCAGGAAATCACGGCTCACAACACGCGCATTGACGGTTTTGAAGTGCGCCACAAATTCCAGCACCTCGGTGTCCGCCACATGATCCTGAATGCGCGGCGCATCGAACCGCACGGCGGATCGCAAATGATCTTGCTGTCGATCGAAGATGTCACAAAGAAAGGATAGTGACGAGCGGTTCTATTTGTGGATTGCAAACCTTGACTTCACGCCACAAACCTCAATCAGGTCGCCGTGAGACGGCAGGGTCGCTCCGCTGATTGGCTTGCCGTTAACGCTCGGTGTTTGGTCGCCCACGCCCGGATAGCAGCCCTCGTCGAGCCTGCTGATTTGGGCCGCGACCTTGGGTTTACGCCGGCCCCGCAAACGAAGCGCGGCCATCGGGGATTTGCCGATCTAAAACCCTTCGACTTTCACAGCAGCAGACCGAGAACCGGCTTCTAAAAGCGATAAGCGCGAGTAGTTACGCCGGCAAGCGCTCCAGCCCTTGCCTGATCCGCCAAACCAACAGGAACTCTTATTGTTCCACCATTCCGTTCGTCGGATCATGGATTGTCTCTCGCGGAGAAACGTCCGATGCCTCGATTCGTGATCTATCGTCCTGGGGAAGAGTCGCGCGTATTTGAACTTTCCGGCAATCGCCCGATTTCCATCGGCAGAGCGAAATCCAGCAGCCTCATGCTGGACGACACAAATATTTCCCGGCTGCATGCAGTCGTCCTCCGCACGCCCGGAGGCCAGTGGCAAATCGTGGATCGCGGCAGCGTAAACGGGATCAAGGTGAACGGAGTTCGCGTGAATGAGGCCATGCTGCGCCCCAACGATGAAGTGGTCCTTGGCGAACATCGCATCCGCTTCGAAGAACCCGACGTGGCCGGCATCCTCGTTCACGACACGACTCGATTGCCACAGCGCTTCGTTCAGGAACTTACGCGCCCCGCTTCTCCTTATTCGGGGTCATTTTTGCCAGTGATCCCCGTGGCGGGCGGCGTGGAGCAGGACGCGCGGCGTCGCGGGAAACCCGAGCCTCGCGCGCAAGCCCTGGAACGCGAAAACAGCCTGCTCACGCTGCTGCTGCGAGTGAACCGAGTCTTGAGCGATCTGCAGAACGTCAATGTGGTCGCCGAGCGAGTCCTCGACCTCGTCCTGGAGATTGAAGGAGTTGAGCGCGGATACGCGATGCTGCTCGAGGAATCCAACATGGGCGCGAATGATTTCAAGCACGGGGAATACGCCTTCCAGCCCGCCCTGCTTCGCATTCACAACGATTCGCCTCGTACAGGCGGCCAGGATCCGCCCAAACTGATCATTTCTCAAACGATCATTCGCCGGGTCATGGAGAGCGGCCTCCCACTGTTGTTGACGGACGCCCAGTCGCCGGGCGCGTCCATACCCGTAAGCCAGAGCATGGCGCGCTCGGGCGTCCAATCGGCCATGTGCGCCCCCCTGGGAAACCGTGAACGGAATTTTGGAATTCTTTACGTGGACAGCCCGTCGCGGCGCCAATTGTTTTCACAGGAAGCCCTCGATATTTTTGCGGTCATCGCAGTGCAAGCCGGGCTGGCCATCGACCGTGTGCGGACGCAAGACGAAATCGCCCGTCAGAATTTGAGACTGGGCGCGCTCGAGCGGTTCCTGTCGCCAGAGGTGGCGATCAAAGTCGCCGCGGACGCCGCCGACCTGCGCCTTGGGGGGCGCAAACAAACGGCTACCCTTTTGTTTGCCGACATCCGTAGTTTCACGGCGATGGCCGAAACGACTCCTCCCGAGCAAGTGGTCGAAATCCTCAATGGATTTTTCCAGCAGATGACGAACGTCATTTTTCAACACG
>Ga0210409_10002833_pt1 | contig 20095 bp, 22 predicted proteins | sample IncBWH17MmetaG_FD_161649 | JGI IMG/M metagenome (GOLD analysis project Ga0210409, IMG submission 161649) | Forest soil microbial communities from Barre Woods Harvard Forest LTER site, Petersham, Massachusetts, United States - Inc-BW-H-17-M | ecosystem: Environmental > Terrestrial > Soil >... | reverse complement strand
GCCGCTGGTTCATCGCGATGGCACGCGTCGCGCTGCGGGCAGCGACTTCTCTACCCTGCATCAGGCACGCGCCGCTTACGAGCGCGACTACATCCTGAAAAAAATGGACGAGAATCACGGCAACGTCACCCGCACGGCGGAAGTGCTTGGGTTGGAACGCAGCCATCTTTACCGCAAGATGAAAACCCTGGGTATTGCTGCGAAGGAGTAAGCTTTTACCGCTTGATCATGTGGATCTCGGTGCCGTTTTTCAGGAACTTCACCTCGTCCATAAGCTGAGTAATCAGGTAAACACCGCGACCATGGCCGGAAAAGAGGTTCTCTTCGACCACCGGGCTGGGGATTGTCGCAGGATCGAAACCGTCCCCCGGATCGCGCACCACGATTAAAAGGCTGCGGTTTGCATCGCAAGCCACATCGCATTCGACGATTTTCGAAGCATCAGACTTGGCTCCATGCACGACGGCATTGGCAAGGGCCTCCGAAAGTGCCAGTTCGATTGCCGATTCCTTTCCGCCAGCACAATCCTTTTCGCGAATGCAATCCATGATTCGCTGCACCACAGCGTCCACCGCGGATTGATCGGCAGCGAGCGTGACCTGGAGCTTGAAAAGTAACTTGTCAGCCAGGAAGTCAAAGGTTGGTTCGGAGTTGGTGGGCATTTAATGAAGTCGGTCTAATGGCCAATCGCGGCCTTTGCTATTGCGATTCTACAGGCCAAGTGCCAGTCCGGCAACGTCAAAAACACCGCAGGCAACCGGGTGTCGGCCTATTTCAAGCCTTTTCGGCATGGGTTAGCAACTCCAATTGCCGGCGCCAGTCCAGTTCCTCGATAAACGAGTGCGACTCTCGCCAGTCCGGGCTTACTTTTACGAAAAGCTCCAGAAATACACGAGTACCGACCATCTTTTCGATCTGCAAGCGCGCGGCCGTACCAATTTTCTTGAGCATCTGAGCCTGCTTGCCGATCAATATCCGCTTCTGCCCCTCCCGCTCACAGTAGATGGCCGCGGCAATTCGCGTGAGTTTCGCGCCTTCCTCGAACTGTTCAACCAGCACCGTGGTTGCATAGGGAACCTCTTCACTAGTCTCCGTTAAAACCTGCTCACGGATGATCTCAGCCACCATGAAGCGCATCGGTTGGTCGGTCACTTGATCTTCGGGGAAGTAGCGCGGGCCCTCTGGCAACACATCGATCACCTTCTTCAGCAGCAGGTCTAACCCTTCGGGCTTGCGAGCCGAAAGCGGAATGATTTCCTTGAAAGCGTAAAGCTTGCTGTATTCATCGATAATGGGCAGCAGCTTATCCTTCTGATTCCGTAACAAATCGATCTTGTTCAATAGCAGAAAAACTGGGGTTCCGGATTTCTTGGCCATTTCGAGCACGGACTCATCAGCATGACTAAACTTGCGGGTTACATCGACAATCAGCAGGAGCAAGTCGCAACCTTCCAACGCTTCCCGCACCTCAGACATCATCTTGCGGCCAAGTGAGCTGTCTGGCTTGTGTACACCGGGAGTGTCGATGAGCACAATCTGCCCGCCCGCCTTTTTCTTTTGCTTGGGAATCTGCACAATCCCCAGGATGCGGTTGCGCGTGGTCTGCGGCTTGGGACTGACAATCGCCAGCCTTTCACCCACGAGCGCGTTGAGCAATGTGGACTTGCCGGCGTTGGGACGGCCAAGAATGCAAACGAAACCGGAATGAAAGGCCATAGGAGTAGGCTACTAGCTTCTGGCTCCTGGCTGCTAGCGGTCAAGATTGTTCACGATCTGAGCGTCGTTTAACTAGAGAGAAGACGCGCCGCGTGACCTAAGAATCTGAGAGACCCCGCCAATCCGCTCGACTAAAGCCAGGAGCTAGGAGCCAGTAGCTAGAAGCTTCCTTTAAATCAGGCGCATCTGTTTGGGCTCGACTGCCGAGATTCGAACTCGTTCCACTCGCCGCTCAGTTGACTCTAGCACTTCAAAGCGCAGGCCGTCGTCTTCTATCACCTCGCCCTTCTGCGGAATGCGCCCCGCCAACTCACTTACCAATCCCGCCACCGTGGCCGACTCTTTGCCCTCGGGACGCGTTCCCAGCAACTCATCCAACCTGTCGACATCCATGTTTCCGGGCACGATATAGGAGTGGTCGCTCTCGCGCACGACTTCCGCTTTCTCGTGCTCGTCGTCAATCTCGCCAACAATTTCTTCGACCAGGTCCTCAATTGTGACCAGTCCTGCCACGCCGCCGTACTCGTCAACGACAATAGCCATCCGGACGTTGTTCTTCCGCATCTCGCGCAGAAGCTCGCTTCCCAGCTTGCTTTCGGGCACGAAATACACATCTTTGCGCATCAGCGTGTCAACCGTCCGAGTGTGAGCTTCCGTGTCTGGCACCTGCAGTACGTCTTGCGCGTAAACGATTCCTTTAATGTTGTGAATGGTCCCTTCGAAAACCGGCACTCGCGAGAACGGCTTCGTCCGCAGCAACTCGATGAACTGCTCGACCGTGGTATTGGTCGGAACAGCGACGATTTCCGGCCGCGGCTTCATCGCCTCCCGTACCGTCTTCTCGCCGAACTCCACGACCGACTGAATCATGTCGCGGTTGCTTTCATCCAGGATGCCTTCTTCCTGGCCTGCTTCGATAAGTGCGTCCACGGCTTCCGCCTGGGTTTCCGGCTGTTCATCCGAATGGCCCTTGGTCAGCGCCGCTACCGATTGCAAGAATCCCAGCACCAGGGTTACTGGCAAAACCAGGTAGATAAGGACTCGCAAGAAAGGCGTCCACGGGATCAACCACTGCCCTTTTGTACGGGAGAAGAAAACGAAGGGCAGAAACTGATTACAAACGATCACGATCAGGACGAGAGTCAGTGTCGCTTGCAGAATTTCGTAAACGCTCCACGCCCGGTCTCGGAATACCGTAAAACCCACGAGCATGGCAATCGCTGCAGTAGTCATTTGTGTGAGCACAGCCATCGACAGCGCCGCGCGGGCCCGGCTCACGTGCAGCCTAGGCTCCACGTCGTGTTCGAAAGCGTCGATATTGTCCTGGAACTCGCGGGAAAGGAATTTCCCAATCTCGGTGTAAAGACGTTCTACGTAGGAGACGAGAGTCAGCAGCCCGAGCAGCATCAGCAACACGATAGCGATGACGAAGTTCATCAGGATGTCCGTGTGGCACGAGAGCCTGACCCGGTGGGCTTGGCCGGTCTACGAGACCGCGCACCGTTAGGCGGGCTCTTACTCTTTCCCATCAAGACTTTTCCGCGGTCGGGCCGTTCTTTTCTCTCAATCAATCCCACTGGCAATCCGAGCGACTTCCGCAAACGCGCTTCCTTGCGTGCCATTTCGCCGTTGTCCTGTTCGTGATCGTATCCGGCCAGGTGAAGCACCGCATGCAACGTGAGAATTCTGATTTCCTCAGCCGCCGTGTGACCCAACGGCCGGGCATTACGGGCCGCAATTTCCGCGGAAATGGCGACATCCCCGGCGAATCCGCGCATCAGTCCTGGTATCGCGGGGAACGATAGCACATCCGTCGGCTTATTCTTTCCGCGGAAACGCCGATTCAATCCTTTCAACTCCCGGCTACTGGTCACCAGCACACTAACAGCTCCTCGAAGCCCGATGGCCCGCCGTGCACGCGTCACAAACTTCGCCAGAGCTGCCTCAGTCAACCCTGCCACTCTTTCTTGAATGATTACCAAACTTTCTCCGTGGGGAATTCGTCCAAATAAACAGGAGGGCCAAAACCGCAGCCCTCCCAGCCAGTTATGTTCTTTTTATTCTTTTGCGTCAGCTTCCGCGGGCATTGCAATATTCTTCGGCAGTGCCACAGTGTCGGCCCCGTTGGTCTTGCCGTTCGTGCCCTTGGGTTCGAGCAGCGACAACTGCTGTTCCGCCAATTTTGTCTTGTGCTCGTCATAAGCCCGAATGATGCGCTGCACCAGGTGATGACGCACCACATCGCCTTCATCGAAGTAAACGAAGGTCAACCCTTCGACACGCTTCAGGATATCCACCGCTTCCAGCAGTCCGCTGCGGCGGGCGTTGGGTAGATCGATCTGGGTCACGTCGCCGGTGATCACTGCCTTGGAATTGAACCCGAGACGGGTGACGAACATCTTCATCTGCTCCGAGGTCGTGTTCTGCGCTTCATCCAGAATCACAAATGAATCGTTCAGCGTGCGTCCCCGCATGAATGCAATCGGCGCAATTTCGATGACATTCTTCTCCAGGTAGCGATCGACTTTTTCTGGATCAAGCATGTCGTAAAGCGCGTCGTAAAGTGGACGCAGATACGGATCGATCTTGTCCTGCAATGTCCCTGGAAGAAATCCCAGGCGCTCGCCCGCTTCAACCGCCGGACGCGCCAGGATGATCCGGTTCACTCGTTTCGCCAGCAATGCCGAGATGGCCATCGCCACAGCCAAGTAGGTTTTGCCCGTACCGGCAGGGCCGATCCCGAATACCATGTCGTGGTTTTCGATGGCCTCGACGTATCGTTTCTGATTCAGGCTCTTGGGCTGTACCGTGCGCCTTCCGAAGGAGCGCTGCCGTCCAGCTTCGGCTAGTCCGCGCAAGGTAGCCTTTGGGTCCGCGATCAGGACGCGCAGCATGCTGTTCAAGTCACCATTATTGAAGGCGTGTCCGGAGCGCTGCAGATGGTTGTAGTCGGAAAAGACTTGTTCGGCTCGGGCAACATCGCGCGCTGCCCCTTCCAGTTCGATGGAGTCGGAACGAAGGTCAATGTTAATGTTCAGACCGTCTTCCAACACATGCAAGTTTTCATCCCTGGTACCGAACAGGGTTTCAATGTGAGGAGTCGTCTCGATGCTCTTCTTCATTCAGTTTTCGCGCATCCCTCCGTCCGGCGGCTGCGGGTTGCGTTCCGCGCGCCGGTGCTTAGATGGCGTCGCGGCGACACAGGCACACTCGTACCGGTCTCAGCGACAACAAAATTCTTCTCTCTGCAGGTGGAACCAACCGGAATGCTCGCTCCCGAGGTGCAAGCGACTACCATTGAGATAAGGGTACGCCGGGGGTCGGATGGGAGTCAATGGCGGAGGCAGATACGACTCGAAATACAGATCTACGTGCTCTCGCCCTTGGCATCTGCAACCGAAGGCGGAACCGCACGCGCTCGCGCCCAATTTCTGAGTTCCTGGATCTCTTCGGCTCGGGTCGCGGAGAGCGGCACTGTCATAGCTAACGCATCAATCAGCGAAGCTGTCGCCAGCGGTTGCTTGCTGGAGAACGAGGCGTAGAGTGCTGCCTGCACGGCGGCCTGAATCTCCGCACCAGAGTACCCTCGCGCAGCTGCAGCAACTCGATCTAGATCGAACTCCGCCGGACGTCGCTTCCGCCGCGCCAACTCAAGCGCGAAGATCTGCTTTCGCTCCGCCTGGTTCGGCAGGTCGACAAAGAACAACTCATCGAACCTGCCTTTGCGAATAAGTTCGGGAGGGAGGGCGGAAACGTTATTGCACGTGGCCGCAACGAAAACCGGAGCCTTGCGCTCTTGCATCCAGGAAAGAAATGCAGCCAGGAGACGTGAAGAAACACCCGCATCCGCGGAGGCCGAATCCGGCCCACTCCCGGCGAAAACCTTTTCCAATTCGTCGATCCAAAGCACACACGGCGATAGCTCTTCGGCCACCTGGAACACCTTCTGAATTCGCTTCTCGGTTTCGCCGATGTATTTGTCGAAGATCGCAGCGGTATCGAATTTGACCAGCGGCAACTTCCATTCGCCCGCAATCGCTTGCGCGCACATGCTCTTCCCGCAGCCCTGAACGCCCAGAATGACGACGCCCCGCGGTGGTTCCAGGCCGAAGGCTCGCGCTTTCTCCTCCCAGGTTCCGCGCCGCTGCTCCAACCAATGCTTTAGATTTTCGAGGCCTCCGACGCTGGCCATGGTGTCGGAGACGTCGACGAAATCCAGCATCTCCGAACGCCGCAGCATTTCTTTCTTGGCTTGCAAAACATCGGTCACAATCTCGGCGGTTAGCCCGTATCTGGTCACAATCGCTTGCGACACGGCCCGCTCCGCCTGCTCTTCCGTCAATCCGCGCAAATTGTCAGCCATCGCATCCAATCCGGCAATGTCTAACGAGCGGCGCAATGTTCGTGTTTTTCCAACCCGCACGATCATTTCGTCGATGATCTGTCGCAGGCGCTGTTTGTCGGGAAGAGGCAACTCCAGATACTCCACCAGGCAGGCCAACTCGGGTGGCATCTTGATCGAAGGAGCGATAATGACGACCGTGCGGCGATTCTTTGAGAATTTCTGGCCCACATCGCGCAGCCGTCGCACTACGACCGGGTCTTCCATATGACGATGGAAATCTTTGAGAATGAATGCCGCTTCGATCGAGATGCCTTCCAGAACGCCCAGCACTTGAGCGGGTTCGCGAGTGTTGTAAATCGCCTGCGCTGCAAGATCGATGGCGTCCTGGCCGGTACCGCCCGCGGGAAACCTACTGTCCACCACGACTTCGTTGCCTTCGTTCCCACAACGAGCCAACCCGCTAGCTATGCTCCATTCGAAGGTGGCGAGATTGAGCGACCCGCACGCCGCGCGTACCAACCGCACGGCGCGTACCTCCTCCACCGTCTCCATCACCACGATGGGCGCGGAGGAATCGATCAGGACTTTTAGCGTCCCGAGTGGATCCGCCAATGGTTTGACCAGTCGCAAGTTGCTGCCGTAGAATAGTTTATTCGGCAGTGGCAGCACATCTCCACCTAAGAGAATCTCAATAGAAACGAAGGTAACGAGATTACATGGCAAATCATTTTTCGGCGCTGAAACGCGCCCGTCAGACTGAGAAACGCACGGCTCGCAACCGCGCCAACACTTCCCGCCTGCGCAGCGCCTTACGCGACTTGCGCGAGTCGCTGGCCAAAGGCGACAAGCAGGGAGCCGAACAGATTTTTCGGCAAACTGTCTCCGCCCTCGACAAAGCCGTCCAGAAGGGCGTGCTTCACGAGAACACCGCGTCGCGCTACAAGTCCCGTTTGAACGCGCGCTTGAACGCGGTCGCGAAAAAGTAACGCTCGCCCGCTCGGCGTTCAGAAAACAATCTCGAAGTATTTCTTCAGCGCCGCTGACCGCTCCTCGTCCGACGCAAGTAGGTGTTCCTCTCGCGTTCCATTGCGGGTAAGGATCAACCTTCGATCCGCGACGGTAATCCTTCCGTCCGGTGTAGCCTTGGAACACACAATCTTCCGGGTGAATGGCGACTCTGGCGATGTTTGATGGTAGTGGCACATGGCCGCGAAGTCGTTGAGGCTCCGCGGCGTCAGCGTGAAGGAATACTGCCGCCTCCAGATGCCATCGCGTTCCGCTCTCTCCATGTGCAACGAGTTCCCTGCATCTACAACACGATACCTTCGACCATCATGCGACCCCTCGACACCAGACCTCAGCTCTAGCGGCTCGAGGAAAGAGTCCCCGAATCCCACGTCTGCAAGCCAGGGTTTCTCCAAGTCGATCCTCAACGCAAGATGATCGAACTCGGGACCATCGCTGCCGTCTTCGCGTGGCACGCGAGCCGAGAGCAAAGTAACCTGAAACCCGATTGCACGCAGTAAGGCCGCAAACGCCCCATTCAGTTCGTAGCAGAATCCGCCACGACGCCGCTCCACGATCTTGTCGATGCAGGCATTCTCGTCGCACAGGATCTTTTGACCCGCAGCGATAACGAGGTTCTCGAAGGGGACGTTGAGCAAGTGAGCTCGATGCAGGTTGCGCAGCACCTCCAACCTGGGCGCCAGTGGACCGGCGTACGCGACGCGGTCGAGATAGGCCGGGACGTTGAGCATGGCGGGTTGCTGAGCTGCGCTCGGCCAGACAGCCAGAGGCGGCTGTCTCCCCATGGGCATTAATTAAACCGGCAACTCTTCCTGCATCCAACCGGCTTCCGGCTTCGGCTCTGAGGTCAGGTCCATCACCAACTTCTCCAGCACAATTCGTTTGCTTGGAGGATTGGAACGCAATGCGAGATCAGTCTTGGCCACCAGCCGAATGGCGCGCGTAAGCTCTCGCTTCGATTTGTAGCGTCGCGCCTGCTTGATGATGTCATCAGCGGCAAACGGAGGCACTCGGAAGCCCTGCCACAGCGCCGCCCACAACATGCGCTGGTCGCGCACATTGCGCTCCAGGATCACCAGCATCTGCCGAAAAGTTTTGGCCAGCATGTAGAGATGCCCGATGGCAGCCTCGTCCCCTTCACCCGTGGTAAGGATCGAATCCAGCATCTCTAATGCCCGCACCCGGTCTTTCGAGGAAATCGCGTCGGTCAGCTCATACAAAGATCTTTGCTTCGCGGCCAGCACCATGGTCTCGACGTCACCCGGCGTGATGCGCTTCTTTTCGCCCACGTACAGAATCAGTTTCTCCAGTTCGTTCGAAACCATCATCATGTCGCCGCCAAGAGCGTCTACCAGTTCGCGGGCCGCATCGGCATCGATCTTGACGTCCCGCGTGGCGCCGTATTCGCCAATCCAGCGCACGGCTTCGCTTTCTTCCACTCGCGCCAGTTCGACAATGGCGCAGTATTGCCCCAGCGTCTCGCGAATTCGCTCATAGCGTTCTTTGTCGGTTAGGTCCATGCGGCGCGGGTCCGCGGGAATGCTGATGTGGTCAGCAACAAAGATCAATACCGCCGCAGGATTGGGGTCTTTGCAGTAAGCTTCGATGGCTGCGAGTTTCTCTTCGTTGGAACCGCGTCCGAAGAGGTTCTTGACCCCTCGAACAAAGAACACTTGAAAAGGCGCCATCAGCGAAGGCGTGCGCGCGCGATCAAGCACCTCTACCAGGTCAGTTTCCGCCAGATCGAACTCAAAAAGGCTAAAGTCCCGCAAATCCGGTGTGACCAGATGTTCCAGAATCGCTTCCCGGCAACGTCTGCGAAAAAAGACTTCGGCTCCCACAAACACGTATGCCGGACGCAGCTTGCGGGCTTGTACCTCGGATACAAAACGGTCGGCCTGGGCGAAGGCTCGCATCAGAAGCCCTCCAGAATATTCGACACCAGGGCTTGCGCAAAATCGCGCGACAAACGTTGAAACGCGGGCGTGTCTTCCTCGAAAAAACTGTTCAGGTCGCGCGGAACCTCGTACTGCTCACGAAACAGATACGAGGGGTTCTGGTAGAGGACGGTGCCCTTGGTATCGACCAACGATACTTTCATAGAGACCACGACCATCACGCTGGCGGCGCGTCCAGTCTGCGAATCGTAGGTAAGTGGATTGCTGTAGGTGGCAAGCACGGTCCCGCGCAGCACCGCGTCAGCATCGTCATTCACCTGGTTGACAACGTGGTAATGGGTTCGCGTGACGAACTCTCTTGCCACAGCCGCGGTCAGCATTTGTTCGATCTTGAAGGTTTGAGTTTGGTTCACGAATGCCGGGATGGCAATGGTCCGAACGTTATCAGGAATGGTTACCGTGTGGCCGGCAGTGTGATAGCCGCATCCCGCACCGAAAACGCTGAGCACCACAACCAGCGCCACGCCGCGACTCATCCTCATTGGATTTTGCCTCGAGGCCGGGTCGCAGCCATAGTTTCCGCGCACTCGACCGCGGTCGTCGCGGCGATGCGTAGATTATCGGACGCGGCCCACAGCCAAAATCCATTCGGCTGACTTGCATCCACGGCAATCGACACCTGAATCTCCACCTGTCCCGCTGCATTCACATTCGAGGGAGCGTCGTCAGCTCCAAGCGTGAGTTTCACATGTTCGCCGGCGAGCGCTCGCGAAATGCTTTCGACATCCGCGAGCTGCCCGAGTTCGACATGGATCGCAAAGGCGTGTCCGTGAAAGATGGGAGCCTGCACCAACATCAGCGATGGCAGCGGAGCCCCGTTGCCAACAATTTTGCGATAGTGCTTCAGGACCCGGCTCTCGACTGTTGCCAGCGCCGGCACGGAACGATCACCATAGCGGGCTACCATGTTGAAAGCCACTTGGGTATCGAAGATGTTCTTCGGCAGTTGCTGGAACGAAAGCAAGTTCACCGTCTGCTCGTGAAGTTCGTCCATGCCCTTCTGACCGTGTTCAGAGGCTGGCTCAAATACCGTCGCCACAGCCAGCTTCACGGACGCAGCTTTCTGGACGCGCAACAAGAGTAGCGCGAGCACGACCGCCGCGGGATGCGCGACCACTGCCGGACCCGGCTGCAACTGAGGAATCAAAGCCTGGCCCAGTTGTCGCTCGATCCACGGCGAACGCACCGTAGCATCCGGCTCATCTTCCAGAGCAGAAGTAAGATCGATGATCGCGCTCCCCGCGTTGTGCGCCGTCTTCCAGTTCTTGCGCGTGGACTCCGGGTCCGAGGCAAAAAAAGTAAAATCAATATTCTGGAACTGTTCCGTGCGAACATTCTGGATAAAAGTAACTTCGTCTCCTACCGCTTCCAGCTTCCCGAGCGCCTCTTCATCATCCAATAACTTGACATCAATCGAAGGGAAATTACGATCGTTGAGCACTTCTGCGACTTCCTTGCCCTTGAGCGAGCCTGCGCCGACTATGGCAAGCCGGTAAAAATTGCCCCCACGCACTGGTTCGGGGTGCGACGCCGGAGCTGTCTTGAAATTCGAACTCATGAAGTCTGCGAGGCCTCTTTGTATTGCGGAGGAGGTGGGTTTCGCTTGCGCCGGAAAATCCATTGCAGACGCCAGAAGACGCCGGAAAACATGTAAGTCAACGCGATGACGAACAGCACCCACTGGGAGAAAACCCAGATCGCCGCGAACAGCAATCCCAACAAGATCACCAATTGGAACGGTTGCCGGGAGCGGAAATCAATGTCTTTGAAGCTGTAGAAACGCCACGTGCTCACCATGAGATATCCCGCCGCCACGATGATGAGCATCCAGGTAATGCAACTCCAGAGTGAAGAAATCGGGTCGCCCCCGGAGAAGTGCACCACGGCGGCGATCACGCCAGCTCCAGCAGGAATGGGCATTCCCACAAAATACTTTTTCCCCGGCCGGCCCGGGTTCGATGGTTGAGGGTTCGATGCTATGTTGAAGCGCGCCAGGCGGCTGGCGCCCGCCATCAAAAACAGGAAGCTCGAGATCGAGCCTAGTTGAATCATTTTGCCGGTTAGTTCGCTGGACCCCAGAAATACCGGCAACTGTCGGAATCCCCACATCCAAGCCAATAGCGCTGGAGCGACGCCAAATGTGATGACGTCGGCCAACGAATCCAACTCCCGCCCGAAGTCACTGCTGGTGTGAGTGATGCGCGCGATACGTCCATCCAAACCGTCGAACAGGACGGCAAAGCCGATTGCTTTGGCCGCAGAATCAAAATGCCATGGTTCCGCAACCGTAGCATGGGTGACCTGCAAGATGGCGTAGTAACCCAGCGCAATATTCGCCGCAGTGAAAAGGGAGGGCAAAATATACATGCCTTTGCGCAGCCGTCCCGAGGGTCGGTCTTCTTTACGCCGCTTTGGAATCACTGGAACTTCCGGGTCCATTACAGTGCTCCTCGCTGAGCCTGTCCGGCGCTGCCCGCCGCGAGTGGTCGCTCGGCGTTCAGGTAAGCCAGCACGCTCGATCCGCCTTTCACATGATCCCCAACTTTAACTTCGATGGCAGCGGAGGTATCCAGGAAAACATCCACCCGCGAGCCGAACTTGATCAAGCCAATCCGCTCCCCACGCTCCACCCGATCGCCAATCTTCTTGGTGAACACGATCCTGCGTGCCAGAAGCCCCGCAATCTGCTTGAAAACTACGGTCTGACCATCGCCTTCAACGGTTACCACATTCTGCTCGTTTTGTTCGGCCGAAGCCGCATTCATGGCATTTAAGAACTTCCCCTTTTGATACCGCACTTCGCGAATGACGCCGCTGATGGGAGAGCGGTTCACGTGCACGTTAAAGACGTTCAGGAAGATGCTGATCCGAAGGATTTGGGCGCCATTCAGAATCGATGGTGAGACGGCCGTGACCTTCCCATCCGCCGGTGACACGAGCGCACCCACCTCACCCGGGATCACCCGCTCTGGATCTCGAAAAAACCATAGAAAGAATGCGGCGAGCAGCACAGCCGGCAACGCCCAAAGCGGACCGGCAAGCCACCCGACCACTGCGCCTGCAGCCAGCAGCGGAAACGCGTAATAGTAAGCGTCACGAACCATTTTGGAGATAGACAGAATTATAGAGCAGGCCGAGGTGCATATCCGTCTTTCATGTTAAACGCAAATAAAAAAGGCGCTTACGAGCGCCCTGCGCAGAGACAGATAACCCCTCCTGCGGCTGAGCCGCACAAGGTTGGAGCTTAACTAAGCGACCTGGTTTTGTTGCGGCTGTTGCCGGAACTGCCGCTGAATATTCTCCATCTGATCCTTAAGACGGAGTTTCAGTTTTTTCAGTCGCACTTCTTCCAATTTTTCGTCGTCAGTGAGATAGCGTTTTTCGGTGAGTGAATCAAGACGTTTTTCGTAGAGCGTATGCTCTGTCGCCAGTTTTCGAAATTCATCGTGACTGGCGAAGAGCTGGTCCCTAGAAGTTAGCATCCAGCAGACCTCCTAACCGGGGTTTCAGACTCCAACTTACCACACGACCTTGCCCGCTTCAACGCGAATTTCGATCGGAGGATCTCCTGAGTTCTCAGCGATTTCCAACAGACTGCACCAATCCTGATGCAATATCAGACGAGCCCCAGCCGATAGACAATCGCATCCTCCTCCGGGTCACGATAGTAATCTTTGCGTCGACCAGTCTGCAAAAAAGCCCACTTCTCATAGAACTGCCGCGCCTCAAGGTTCGACTCGCGGACCTCAAGGAAGACGGCCTCCGCACCGCGGCCACGAGCCATGTCAAGAAATTCTCCCAGCAGACGCGTACCCAGCCCACGACGCCGTACAGGCCCCGCGACGGCGATGTTCTCAATTTCCCACTCCTCGCCCACCACCCGGCCAGCAATAAATCCCTGCACGCCCGCTTCTTCCTCAAGCACCAGCGCCACACGGGATTCGCCAGCGAATACGGCTAGATACTGCTCCGCAGACCACTGCGCCGCCGTGGCAGCGAGCTTCGCCAGCATCATCATGGTAGGAGTATCTGCAGGGGTGGCAAGACGAATACGCATTTGTGGCGCCCGCATGTCGACGGCTTCACCGTGATCGCTTAACTGCCTTTGACGAAAAGCTCCGCTTCCGAGCGCCCAATGTAGTTCGCTTCAAGCGCCTCGGGGGAAACAGTGTCTCCAGTAACAATCTTTCTCCATCCTAGCCGCGCGATCACATCGCTCCGCAGCCGCTCTACTTCTACCACGCGCAATCCCCTGACCCGCGCGGATTCGGCTATGGCGGGGTCGGAGGTAACGATCGACTCCTCCCCCGCTAACTCCAGCCATTCGTCACGAGTCAGCAGGCGTTCGCGAATCAACTGCGTCCCCGCACCACCAACCTCATACTCACCCCAGAAAACTTCACTCCGCCCAGCGTCGAGTGCAGAGAAAACTCTTCCCCGCTGCCCCTTACTCGCCAGCGCTTCCAGCAGCGATACAGCAGCAATTGGTTTCCCAAGTGCGTCCGCCAGCGCCTTGATGACTGCCAAACCGATGCGCAGTCCAGTAAAGGATCCCGGCCCGGAAACGACGGCCAAGGCGCCAATGTCCGCTTTGGTAAAGTTGTGTTTCGCCAGCAAGGCGGCAATCCGTGGAACCAATTCCGCCGAGAATGTCCCTCCCGAAAGATCGGCTACTTCGAGGACCTCGCAGCCATCGTTCGGCCCGCACCGCGCGATTGCGATACTGCCCTGCTTACCGGAAGTGTCAACTGCGAGCAGAAGCATGATTGGGAATTGCCGGTAATGCAGATCAGTGCCAAGCCGGGAGAATCCGTGGCTGCTCTGAATCAGTGCCCGGCTTCCACCAACTCCAGCAGCACCCCTCCCGCGCTCGAAGGATGCACGAATACATACCGATGCCCGCCTGCACCAATTTTGATTTCGTTCGACACCAGCCTCACTCCATCTTTCTTCAGGCGCTCGACGACCGCAGTCAAGTCAGGTACGCGCAGGCAAACGTGATGCAGGCCCTCACCTTTTTTCGCGATGAATCGCGCAACCGCCGAGGCTTCCGACGTCGCTTCCATCAGTTCCAACCGGCTCTCTCCCACAGGCACCATCGCCACCCGCACCTGCTCGCCTTCGACCACCTCTTCCGCCGACGCGACCAGCCCCAGCTTCTCGTAAATCCCCTTCGACGCCGCCAGCGACTTCACCGCAATCCCGAGATGATCAATGGTAAACATAAACCTTGTCGATTACCGTTCTCCTATCGAACTTGTCATCCCGAGCAACGCCCGAGTCGCGCTCGCGCGATGAGGGCTAAGCGAGGGATCTGCATTTTCTTTCGCGCCTTAAGAGCCCGTCTTTCCTAACCGTCCCACAATCTCTTCCACCAGCGTATACGGATCACGCTTGTGCTCCGCGACCTCGGCCGCGTAACGCGCGACGTTCCCATCTTCCATCTGTTCGCAAGCCTTTTCCAGCAAAGCGTCGCGCAGCATCTCGATCAACCGCTCCTGCCAGTTCTCAATGCTGTGTTGTAGTGTCAGGTTTTCCTTCTGCAGATACGCCTCATAATCCGCGATCGCCGTGACCAGTTCATCGATTCCGGTCCCGTCGCTGGCCACGGTCTTCACAATCGGCGGAGTCCAATGATCATCGCGAATGGCCAGCGATTGCAAGGCCCGAATCTCACGCTCGACCCGTTCAGCTCCCTCACGATCGCTCTTATTGATCACAAAAATATCGGCAATCTCCATGATGCCGGCTTTGATGCTCTGCACATCGTCGCCCATCCCCGGCACCAGGATCACAACCGTGACGTCGGCCAGCCGCACGATATCAACTTCATCCTGCCCCACGCCAACCGTTTCGATCATGATCAAGTCGCGTCCGGATGCATCCATCACCGTGGCCACATCGGCCGTGGTTCGCGCCAACCCACCCAGCGAGCCCCGCGTTGCCATGCTCCGAATGTAAATCCCCGGATCAGAAAAATGATCCTGCATGCGAATGCGATCTCCCAGAATCGCCCCACCGGTATAAGGACTGGTGGGATCCACAGCGATGATCCCGACCGTACGATTCTCCTTGCGATAGTGCCTGGCCAACTGATCGACCAGCGTGCTCTTGCCCGCACCGGGCGCTCCGGTCAAGCCGAGAATCCGCGCATGCCCGGTCTGCGGGAACAACGCTTTCAGCAGTTCTGCCCAACCGGGAGAGCGGTTCTCAACCATGCTGATGGCTCGCGCCAAACTCCGCACATCGCCGGAATGCAGCTGCTCAAGTAATAGTTGGAAGTTGTGGCTCAACCTGTCAGTGTAAAGCACAGGCGTAAAAGGCAGAAAATCTTTCGCAGTATCCGCGGAAATCCGCGTTAATCCGGTGGCGACTCGAGGTTCAGTCTTTGAGCAGCTGCCGCGCAATCACCAACCGCTGCACCTCGCTCGTCCCTTCGCCAATGGTGCACAGCTTCACATCACGATAGAACTTCTCCGCCGGATAATCCTTGATGAATCCATATCCGCCGTGAATCTGCACGCCCTCGTTGGCGCAACGCACAGCCACTTCGCTGGCATAAAGCTTAGCCATCGACGACTCCAACGTGCTCTTCGACCCCGCATCTTTCAGCGACGCCGCACGGAAAGTCAGCAGCTTCGCCGCCTCGATCTCCGTCGCCATGTCAGCCAGCTTCCACTGGATCGCCTGAAATTCGCTGATGGCTTTGCCAAACTGCTTGCGCTGCTTGGAATACTTCAGCGCCGCTTCGTATGCGCCCTCGGCCATGCCCAGCGAAAGCGCCGCAATCGAAATGCGTCCGCCATCGAGCACACGCATGGCATCGATGAATCCGTCGCCCTCCTTGCCCAGAAGATTTTCCGCCGGAATCACGCAGTCTTCAAAGATTAACTCAGCCGTATCACTCGCCCGCAGCCCCAGCTTGTTTTCTTTCTTCCCTGGCCGAAACCCTTTGGCACTCTTTTCCACAATGAACGCCGAGAGCCCGTGCGTATGCGCCGCGCGGTCGGTCACCGCGATCACCACCAACGTATCAGCGTAGTGTCCATTGGTGCAGAATGTCTTGGTGCCATTGAGTATCCAGGTATTTCCCCTGCGCACGGCCGTCATACGCGCGCTGCCCGCATCCGATCCAGAGGACGGTTCCGTCAATCCCCATGCCCCGATGTGCTCGCCGGTAGCCAGCATACTGACATATTTCTTCTTTTGCTCCTCGGTACCGGCAACAAAAATGTGATTCGAACACAGCGAAGTGTGCGCCGCGACGATTATGCCAACCGAACCGTCCACGCGAGAAAGTTCCTCGATCGCCGTGACATATTCGATGTATCCCATCCCGGCGCCGCCGTATTCCGTCGGGAAAACAGTGCCGAGCAGGCCCAGCTTTCCGAGTTCCTTAATAATGGCCAGCGGAAACTCGCCGACCTCGTCCCACTTCATGACGTTCGGGGCAATCTCCCGCTCGGCAAACTCGCGCACGCTCTTCTTCAGATGAAGCTGTTCTTCGTTCAATAAGAAATCCAAGGTTCCTCCGGTCAAGCTTCGTCCGCTCAAGGATGGGCAGCCGCGCCGAGGATTTAATCCTCGCCCGGCAAGTGCAAAACATTTGATTAGAGCACAGTGCGCGCAAGGAGTGAAAGTGACCCTCAGGAGCAAGCTACCCGCCTACGGGATGCGTGCGCTCAGCACCGGAACCATCCAAACCGCGTATCCGTGCGGATCGCGAATATTGGCGATCATTTGATTGAAGTAAGCACGGGCTGAGTCGCGCGAAATCGGCGTCAGCTCGCCGATCGGTTCAGCGTACCCGTCGCGCCAAGCTTCCAGGATCGCCGCGAACGTATCGCGTGGAACGCGGACCGTGTCCACGATCACGTAGTCCACCGTGATCGCGTCGAGTTTCATGGCGGCGAGGATGCTGAATGTGTTCCGTCCAATAAACAAGTCCGTGCCCGTCTTGGATTCAAAACTCGGTGGAACCACATGCCAGAAATCCCGCAGATCGAGCGCGCCGCGCTGGAAGTGCAGCATTCCGTAATCCTCCGGAATGAGGTGCAGGTACCCTCCGCTAACGCGTGACCCGCGCCAACTCGGCCAGCACGCGGTCGGGATGAGGAATCGAATGCATGACGTGGCGGCAAACCGTAAGGTCAAAACTATGGTCGGGAAAACCGAGTTCGAATATACTCTGCCGCTCGAACCTCAATCGGTCCGCGAGCCTCGCGTAGCGTGATCGCGCGAGTTCCAGGTGGCTGTCGATAATGTCCACTCCGAGCACTTGTGCTTGCGGAAAAAATTCAGCCAATCGTGAGGACCCCTCACCCGTTCCACAACCGGCGTCGAGAATTCGCGCCTCCGCCGGGATCGCATAGCGACGAATGAACTGAAGTTCCTGCGGCCAAATTGCCCGAGCCTGGGCGTCCAAGCCCCGCACCATGGACTCGTCAGCCATCTGCTTAGCCTGCGGGTTGAGGTCGGTCACAACGCTGTTCTCCTGAATGTCAGGTCAAGATGCAGGAACCGGTCCAGTTTTAACGGCGATGAAGCGTTCAAATACTTCGTTGGAAAGAAGCCGGCCCTTCGCCGTTAGACGAACCATATCTCCCTGTTTCTCCATCAGTCCCATTCGTCTTAATTCGGCGATGGTCTCGCCCAAGCCTGCGATCGCGCCTTCCCCAAAAGCCGACGCGACCTGCCGTAAATTAACCCCGCAGGTCAGCCGCAGGCCCAGGAAAAACGTCTCCTCGAGCGCCGCGGCCGGCGAAATCTGGCTACGGTTCAACGGACCTCCGGCAACATAGGCCTCTAGTGAATCCGGGAACGAAAATCGCACCGCTTCGCCGGCGAAACCCGGCAGCATCGAGTGCGCGTCCACGCCAAATCCCAGATACGGCTGCCGGGTCCAATACTTCAGATTGTGCCGCGACTCGTATCCCTGCCGCGCGAAATTGGAGATCTCATACTGCCGCACTGCCGCCGTCTCCAACCGTTCGCATGCCATCGTGTAAAGATCCGCCGTGAGGTCTTCATCAGGCACAAAATGAGCGTGGTATCTTGAACCGCCAGCGATCAGTTCGCGGCCCAGACGGGAATCTTCGTCCACTTCGAGCATGTAGACGCTGGCGTGAGGCGCTTGGCTCGCAATGGTCTGCTCCACGGAAAACGTCCAGCTATCGACAGTCTGATGCGGCAGCCCAGCTATAAGGTCGACGTTGATGTTTGTGATCCCGGCCCCACGCAGCCTGGCAATATCATCGAGAACCGCATTCTGATTATGCAAACGCCCCACCGAAGCCGCTTCCTGATCGACAAACGATTGCACGCCCAGGCTCACACGATTCACGCCGCATTGCTGGAGCCCCTCGAGAACAGCCGGACTCAGCGTTCCCGGCGCACATTCAACCGTGATCTCCGCCCCGGGCTGAATCTCGAAATTTTGCGAAATCACCACAAAAAGCTGCTGCAATTGCGAGATATCCAGTACAGTAGGAGTTCCGCCGCCCATGTAGATGGAGTCGATAATCCGGTCGGTGCGCCCGCCCATCTGTGCTACAGTCGGGTTGTCACGCTTCATGTCAGCGCACACCCGGTCCACATAGTGCTGAAACACGGAGCGGGAGAAGACATCGGAAGCGAAGTTGCAATAGCTGCACTTGGTACGACAGAAGGGCACGGAAATGTACAGGCCAAGAGGCACCCGACGATTATCCCACGGCGGAACTTGCCGACGCCTGACGTGCTTTATCTTGAGCGAATCGGAGTGGGAACTATAAATTGATGACTCTTCCGCGCGTGGTTATCACTGGAATGGGCGTGGTCAGCCCCAACGGCATCGGCAAAGAAGCCTTCTGCCTCTCAGTTCTCGCAGGAAAATCGGGCGTGAAGCGAATCACGCGCTTTGACCCCTCCGAACTGCCGGTACAAATCGCCGGCGAAATTCCCGAGTTCGACGAACTCGCCTGGGTGGACGCTCGTGAGCGCAAACACGTCTCCCGAGTTGTGCCCCTGGCGGTAGCCGCATCAAACGAAGCCATCCAGGACGCTGGGCTGGATCCGGCCACAATGTCTATGGACGAGAAGCGCGAAATCGGCGTGATCCTCGGCACCGGCGGCGGCGCGCAGGAGTTTTCCGAAGAACAATACCGGCTCTGGCATTCCGGGCATATCAAGCAGGTCAGCCTGTTCTGCATTCCAAGCGGCACCATGGGCACGATCCCCAGCGAAATCAGCATGCGCTTCGGCTTTCGCGGCTACAGCCACGTAGTGACTGCGGGATGCACCTCATCCACCGATGCCCTCGGTTACGCCTATCAGCACATTCAAGCCGGAGTGCAGCCCATGTTTCTGGTCGGCGGCGTGGATTCGCCAATCACTCCCGGCATCATCAAGGGCTACACTCTGTTGCGCGCACTCACCCAATCTTGGAACTGTGCTCCGGAGCGCGCCTCGCGCCCATTTTCCGCTGACCGAGATGGCTTCGTGATCGCCGAAGGCTCCTGGATGTTTATTCTGGAGGACTACGTCCATGCTCGCGCCCGGGGCGCCCGCATCTACGCCGAAATCACCGGGTACGCTTCTACCTGCGAGGCGTTCCATCGGGTCCGCATGAGCGACTCGCCGGAAGAACCCGCCCGCGCCATCACTTTGGCTCTCGAAGAAGCCGGCATCGCTCCCGAGGATGTCCACTACGTGAATCTTCACGGCACTTCCACGGAAATGAACGACCGCGTGGAGACCCGTGCTGTGAAACTCGCTTTGGGGAAGCACGCGAGCCGTATTCCCATGTCCGGACTCAAGTCGCAGATCGGACATGCCCAGGGTGCCTGCGGCTCGGCCAGCCTGGCCGCAACTCTGATCGCGATGGAACACGGAAAGATTCCGCCAACCATCAACCTCGACGTTTCGGACCCCGAGTGTGATCTGGATTATGTGCCCGAAGCAGGCCGCAAAGCGCAAATCGAACACGCGATTTGTAACTGCGTAGGATTCGGATCGAAGAACTCAGCCCTGGTGCTGAGAAAAATCGCGTAGAAGCAACTGTAGAGACGTG
>Ga0210409_10002831_pt1 | contig 20101 bp, 23 predicted proteins | sample IncBWH17MmetaG_FD_161649 | JGI IMG/M metagenome (GOLD analysis project Ga0210409, IMG submission 161649) | Forest soil microbial communities from Barre Woods Harvard Forest LTER site, Petersham, Massachusetts, United States - Inc-BW-H-17-M | ecosystem: Environmental > Terrestrial > Soil >... | reverse complement strand
GCCCGCGCCGCGATCGGCCAAGCCGCCGCACCACCAATCAAAGTGACGAACTCGCGACGCTTCATTCGACCACCTCGTCGGCAGTCATGAATCGAGGCAGGGTCTGCTCTCCCGTGCTTCGGACCGAAAGGATAGCATACCTCAGCAGAGGCGCGAGGCTGCTGCGCTGCGGGATTCAAACCAGTTTATGTCGCAGATGGGTCAAAAGCGGTCCTGACGCCCTCGAAATGGGATGACTGTACTAGCCCCCGAAAGCAGACATCGGTCAGCTACGCTGCCGATTGCGATGTCATCGCCTTCCAACGGTGCAGCCAAGCTCGCTCACAAACAACCTTGCCGCCACGAGATTATCGGATGGCTGAAGCAGCGTGAGCAACGTAGGCGCGGCCGTCCTTTCATGAGGGATAACATGACTTGGTTTGACTGGTTCGCGCTCGGCTTCGGGTTTCTTGCGGCCGTGGTTTGGCTCTGGGCTTCTTGCGCGCCTCGCATCTATCTTACAAGCAAACCGGGAAAGCTGCTAATATTCGCCGCCAGAGTCATCCGGGAATTCAGTCCGAACGGCGTTCGGACCGGCGCGGAGTTCGACCATGGAGATCAAGCAGACTAGTGGGAAGGAGCAGGCTGCGTTGCAGCCGTTGTGGGAGTTCGCGACCAAGTATCCGCCGGGGACACAAATCCGCTGCGAGTTGCTCACGGGCAAAGAGCGGAGCAAGCTTCGACCGGGGACTTCTCCAACCGAATTCAAGTTGCTCAGGGCCGAAGAGCGGAGCAAGATTTCGCCGGGGACCCCACTATCTTATTGGGCGTTCAAACTGCAACAGCTGCTGCTCAAACGTCAGAGCCTCGACAGTTACTTCGTCGGGTCAGGTAGTAAACAAACGAGTGCCGGGCACGTCGTGGCGGTCGGTCTGAGCCCAGAAGACCTGTTGGATCCGACGCGCATTGAGTCGCTGCTTGCGAGCATGCGCCAGCATCCCGACAAGGCTGCAGCTGCCGTAAACCTTGTTACCGGCATGGGACAAAACATCTCGGACGCCTTCAAATTGGTGGACCCAACGTTCACGCCCGCGGTCGCAGGGCCCGTGGCCGGTCTCGCGATCATCGGATCGAGTGCCAACTTCTGGCAGGAGATGCTCGGCGACGACACCATGGGGAAAGTAATGAAAGGCACTGTATTCGTAGCCAACACCGTCGATTTCCTCACCATAACGGGGATCATCCCTGATGGTGGCACTCCCATGAGGATAGCTTGCATCGCCGCCAGGAGTGCGGACGCCGCCTACGACAAGTTCCGCAAGATCAAAGAGCCCAGCAAGTGAAAGGCAATCGATAAAATCGATGAATTAGACGATAAAGGCTTCGCCAAACTTGTGAAAAAACATTTCCGGGTCATGCTTTTGACCCCGGAAGAAACCACGCTGCTGATACTCGCGAGGCGGTCAAGGCGCTGATCGTCGCCAACGCGTTTCTCGAAACCGATCTGGAGAAGCTGCGGGCGGCAGTCTCGACGGGTTATGTGCGGGAGACGCTGCCGCATGATCGCAAGGATTGGTATGATTGAAGAGCCCATTTTCTATAAGGCAGTGTCGCCGCGCCCAATCCTGTCCCATGTCTCGCGGAATTTGTCCGTGTCGTATTGATTGGGCTGGAGTCAATAAATAGCGTCGCGGCCTTTTTTTCACTCCTGCGAGCGAGTTGCTTCACTTCTCTCGGCTCCATGATGAAACATACCGGGACGGTAGTGGCAGCATTGGTGACGATTATCCACCAATCACCCATAAATTTATCGAGCGTATTGCCGAGACGGACGTTGTCGCGTCTTGAGAGCGCCTTGACCTGGATGCCTTTTGAAGATGTGCGCGCTCACGTCATAAGCAAGGAGGTCTACTCCCCGCGCGTTTCGTGAGGTCGGCATGACATTCCAGCCGTGCTGAGATAAGCGATAGGCGGCGTAAAACATGCCGATGTTGCCGACAACTTGCCGTGCCATGGTCACTCCTTCTGCGCAGCTGCGATTTCTGTCTTTCCCCGATTTAATCTCCTCAGGATTTAATTCCCCGTCCTGCATCCCCATATTGTCTCCATGACCTCATGGAAACCGAAGCCGCGCGAACCGGCAAAGTCCAAGGCCGAGCTACGCGAGATGCTGGCAGAGGCCGTCCGCAATACACAGCAGCAAACCGAGCCCAAGACTAAGCCTAAGGCGAAGAAGGATCGCCGCGTGGGAGCCGATTAGCTTTTCGGCATAGGCCCGGCCTTTCCTCACAAGAACGACCGCACTCACGAAGCCAAAATTTTTGCGGTAGATGCTTCGGTCTGCTGTGCCGTAGCCCTTTTTATAGCGTCATTGATTTCTTTCGCCCGCGAAGCTGATGCTTGATCGGCTTCCTTACCTTCCGTAACCTTTTGCAATTCGGTCAGCAGGCTGCTCTCGATTTCGTCCAGAAGATAGTAATATCGGGCGGCTTCGTTCTCGTCGATAAACTTGGCCTGGTGTGGCAAGGCCGCCTTCAGAGCCTTTCGTATGTTTTCGATCGAAAGCAGGTCATCTATTCTGTCGATGCCGTTCTGTGCCATTCTGAAGATCAGCACGTTGGTTCTTGACGGTGGCTGAGATTGATTTGAGCTTTAGGGCGTGTTCGTTCATCGCAGCCCATATCTTCTCGATGGCTTCAAATCGCCTCTTGTCCAAGAGAGCTTGTCTGCTAGCGCTGCCAGCCAGAACGTTGTTGCGCTGCTCTACGGAATACCTGGTCGGACCCCTCGAAAACCGCGATTTTACTGGCGTTTTTTCGATTTTTTATCGCCGTTTGCGGGCGATAACGACGCTCCTCAATAGCAGCGCGTGATGTTGATGGTTTGATCGCCGCCAAAGCGGCCGGGAACCGTCACTGTCTCCGTCGGGCAGGTCGTCACATAGGGTTTGTCGGACGGCGTGACCATCGGCGGATAACGATGGGCCCAATCCCAGGGAATATCGAACGCGTTGGTGTTGCGGATGTCGTTCGGAATCGGCTGGGTCAGGTCCAAGCCCGGTCCGCCGGTCGGCGCCCCGGAAAAGCCGCTGTCGGGCCAGAACACGCCGCCAATGAAATTGTTGTTGTTGTCGAAGCGGCGATGCCGGAAGTGCCGCGCGAACGGCGCATGAGAACGGAAATGCGAATGTGGATGGGCCGAGCTCACTCCGGCGTGAGGTGCTCCCGCGAACGTCTTGTCCACGGCACAGACGAGCGCAACCGCGCTGACAGAGAAGATCACCGCCGCATACATTCTATTCGTCATGGCACGCACCAATTTCGTTTGGTTAATGAGCACCCCCCGGAAGGCACGCTAGGCCGCCCCGTTTGCGCCCGCAAACGCATAATTAATTGTTAGTTAAGACGTAAGATTAACGCCTTGTGGTGCGGAAACGGGGATCCCGCGGCGCAAAGCAAATTCAGCGGTTTATGAAGCAATCCAGCCATTTCGCTGGAAATAATCTGGACCGCTTGCTCCGTTGTCTCGTTGGTCATGGCCGGGCATAGCCGTTCGGAGAACGGCGTCGCTTCCGCTCGCCTCTGATCCGGCCATCCACGTCCACTCAAGAGAAGGAAAGTAAGACGTGGATCACCGGGACAAGCCGGTGATGACTGGTGGATAGAGTTCCGGTGAAAACCGCGAACGGGAGGACGCCATCAGCCCAACCGCCATCATCCGAGCTTGTTTAGCGCCGAGTTCAAATTGGCGAAGGTTTTGGCGATGTCGTTGCGGATCGACTCGAGCCTTTCGAATTGTTCGAAAACCTGAGCCATTCGCTGCTCGGTCAGGCGCTTGTTCTCGGCGAAGGCTTCGACCCGCGAGCCGAGTTTCTCGCCTCCGCTGACTTCGAGCTCGTTGAGAATGGCCGTGATCTGGGCGGAGCGGGAATCCAGCTCCACGACCGCCGCGTTGATGCCCTCTCCCGGAGCCTGCAACGGCGCCAATTGGGACTGGGAATTGACAAGGTCCCTCCTGAACCGATTGAGCGTGGTCAGGGCTTCCTGCAGGGTTCGCAGACGAAGGCGGGTCTGGGCCGAAAACTCCTCCAGTTCGGCAAGACGGCCGGCAAGGCTCCTGCCGCTCGCGTCGGTCTCGATCTCCGCAAAGGCAAGCCGCAACTCATCCTGGCGCTTGCCGAGTTCGACAAAATCCCTGCGGATCGTGTCGAGCATGGTGTAGGTGCCTTCGAGGCGAATGATGCGATGCTCGGCATCCTTCTTGCCGCCGTCGAGCGCTTCCACGCGCGAGGTGATCTTTTCACCATTGCTGGTTTCGAGCTGTTCGATTTCCTTGACCAGAAGATTACTCTGGACCGTGAGCTCGGCGAGCAGCGCCTTGATGCCGGTTTCCGGCGCCTGCACCGGTCCCAGCTCGGCGAGCGACTTCGCCAGCTCCTCCCTGGACCGGTTGAGCATGGCAAAGGAATCCTGCAATGCCTTATGCCGCGCGCTGGTTAGCGCCATTTTGTAATCGAATTCCTTGAGGCGTTCGCCGAGATCGTTGTTGTTGTCGTCGGTCTCGACCTTGTCGAGCGAACGGTCGAGCTGACGCTGGCGATCTTTCAGTTCCTCGAACACCGGTTCCATCGCCCGCCGCCTGTCGGCGACTTCGCCGATCTGCTCGCGCAACGCCTGCTGACGGCGTCGGATCTGATCCAGCCGCTCTTGCAGGTCGACGGCCTGGTTGCGTCCCCTTTGCGTCGCCGCCCGTGCCTCGGCCTCGGCGACCTGCTTGTCGAGGGCGGAAATGGCTTCCTCGGGATCGTTGCTCAACAAATGCTGCACGGCCGCGTCGAAATCCTTCTGCGTCGCGCCGGCGACAACGATCGATCTTTGCAGGCCACCCCGACCGCCGTGCCATGGAGGGTTCAGGCGCGCCTGGCGCCAGGACTGCCACAGCGTGAAGGCCATCAGCGACGCCGCCATCAGGACGACAAGGCCGATCGCGGCCTGCTGGGGAGGAGCTAGCGTCAGGAAGCCGGCCACGGCGTGGGCGAGGTCGAACTGAAACGCCAGTGCAGCAAGGACCGCCGTTGCAGCCAACAACACCAGCCAGGCAACGAAACTCAACATCCCGAGAATTCCCTGCGCAAAACGTCGATGATCGGCACTGAAGCGACCGGCGTGCAAGTCGCCCCGGCGAGAGGAATATCGAAGGGATCATAAGCGGGCGAAGGCGGACGCCGCAATGCCGCCGCCTCGCTTTGAGGGCAGGTACAAAGCCAACGACCGATTTGTTTGGCCATGTCCCGGCGTCGGGCCGCTGTCCTCCGCGCGCGTTGCCACTGCGCCGCGGCGAATCTCCCCTCAAGCTCGGTGCGGCGATCCGCCCCAAGTTTCAGCGGCCGGCAATTGCAATCATTGCGGAGATTTCTTGCATCACGGGTCCCTCTGGTTGCAGCCGGGAAGCGGCCCCTTTCCGGCCGCAAGATCAGAAGGCCACGCCGATCCGTATGCCCCGTCGCCAGACCACACGGCTTTTCTTCCGGACCTTGCCGTGAAGAAGCTCGAAGCGCTCGGGCAGGTTGACCATCGGAAATATTTCGAGGCAGGCGCCGCCCGGGGAGTAATCGACCAACCGGCAGGCAACCGCAGGCAGCTTCGGGCCCACGATGATCTGGGCCTTGCCTGCCTCAGAAGTCGGGGGCCGAACGCGTTGATAGAGCCGCGGGAACTTGCTTTCTGCCATGCCGCCATGGTGCCTGCACGTCAGTTACCGCCCCCTTAAGGCGCGATGATTAAAATGGCCGGCGGCGCGAATTTCCAACACTTGCTACCACAGCGGGAAGGCGGAACGCGGCGGCCGCCTTCCCGGTTCCATCGTTTCCGGACAACCTACGCAGCAACCTTCGGCAACTCGGCGAGCGCCTGGTCCAGCGCGCCCTGGTCGTAGGGTTCGTCCTTCAACTGACCGGCGAAATAGGCCGTGTAGGCTCCCATGTCGAAATGACCATGGCCGGACAGGTTGAACAGAATGGTCTCGGCCTTGCCCTCTTGCTTGCACCGCAGCGCCTCGTCGATCGCCGCCTTGATCGCATGCGAGGATTCCGGCGCCGGCACGATGCCTTCGGTGCGCGCGAACTGCACGGCGGCTGCAAAGCATTCAAGCTGCGCGTAGGCGCGCGCCTCGATCAGTCCGAGTTCCTTGATGTGGCTGACCATCGGCGCCATGCCGTGATAGCGCAAGCCGCCGGCATGGATCGGTGACGGCACGAAGGTCGAGCCCAGCGTATGCATCTTCACCAGCGGCGTCAGATGACCGGTGTCGCCGAAATCGTAGGCATAGCGCCCGCGGGTCAGTGTCGGACAGGACGCGGGCTCGACCGCCATGATGCGCGTCTTCGTCTTGTTCCTGATCTTGTCGCCGACGAAGGGAAAGGCGAGGCCCGAAAAATTGCTGCCGCCGCCGGCGCAGCCGATGACGATATCGGGCGCAAAGCCGGCAAGCGCCATTTGCTCCTGCGCCTCTTGGCCGATCACGGTCTGGTGCAGCAACACGTGATTGAGCACCGAGCCCAGCGAGTATTTGGTGTCCTCGCGCTGGGCAGCGACTTCGACGGCTTCGGAGATCGCGATCCCGAGCGATCCCGTCGAGTTGGGAGTTTTCTCCAGGATGGCGCGACCCGAGGCGGTCTGGTTCGACGGGCTCGGAATGCACTTTGCGCCGTAGGTTTCCATCAAGGCGCGCCGGTACGGCTTCTGCTCGAAGCTCACCTTCACCATGAAGACTTCGACCTCGAGGCCGAACAGGCTGCCCGCAAAAGCCAGCGACGAGCCCCACTGCCCGGCCCCGGTCTCGGTGGTAAGGCGTTTGACGCCTTCCTGCTTGTTGTAGAACGCCTGCGCCACCGCCGTATTCGGCTTGTGACTCCCGGCGGGGCTGACGCCCTCATATTTGAAGAAGATGCGCGCCGGCGTATCGAGCGCCTTCTCCAGCCGTTCGGCGCGGATCAGCGGCGACGGACGCCACATTCGGTAGATGTCGCGCACCGGCTCGGGAATCTCGACCCAGCGCTCGGTCGAAACCTCCTGCATGATGACTGCCATCGGGAAAAGGGGCGCGAGATCACCGGGTCCGATCGGCTGTCCGGTGCCGGGATGCAATACCGCAGGCGGCGGTGACGGCAGATCGGATGCGAGATTGTACCAGGCCTTGGGGATCTTCTCTTCGCCGAGTACATATTTCTTCGTGGTCGTCATGGTTTCGCTTCCCTTCTTTGCCGGTGAGATGCGGGCGGCTTGCTGCTATCGGCCCCTCCCGGCTTGTTGCATTTGCATTCAACTCCTTCAGTTATGTCCGTTTTGTGCCATCTGCCCGCCGCGAGCGACGTTGATCCAGATCAATCCGGCGCGGCTGGAAATGCCGCCGCCGGGGCTTTGCACGATACCCGACATGGAGGCACGCGGAAAACAAAATCCGTCGGGTTTTGGCGAAAACGCGGGCGCCTTGGGCCGCAATGGCGGGTCTGATAGATTCGCTGGCGTGCAGAAGAGAATAGAGAGGAGCCGTGTCGACATGAGCACGAACCAACCTCCGGCGTGGGACGAGAGATATGCTATCGAGGATTATCTGTTCGGAGAGCGACCGAACCGCTTCCTCGCTTCGCAGGCATCACGGCTCAAGCGCGGCCAGTCGGCCCTGGCACTGGCCGACGGGGAAGCGCGAAACGGCGTGTGGCTTGCCGAACAGGGCCTCGAAGTCTTGTCGGTCGACTCTTCCGCCGTGGCCCAGGAAAAGGCGCGGCGGCTGGCGCGGTCGCGCGGCGTTCAAATCAGGCTCGAACTCGCCGATCTCTCGACCTGGCAATTCCCGGAAAGCCGCTTCGACGTGATCGCCGCGATTTTCTTTCAATTCGCGGGCCGCTCGCTTCGGGCCGCGCTGTTTGACGGCATCAAGCGCGCCTTGAAGCCCGGCGGACTTCTTTTGCTTGAAGGCTACCGTCCCAAGCAGCTCGACTATCGAACCGGCGGCCCACCGATCATCGAAAATCTCTATACCGAGGAGATGCTGCGCGAAGCTTTTTCAGACCTCGAGATTCTGGAGCTGAACCAGTACGACGCCGTGATCGAGGAAGGCACTGCTCACAAAGGCATGTCGGCGTTGATCGATCTCGTCGCCCGCAAACGAGGCTGATCTACGACATCTATTCGTAGATTCGCTGGTGCAAAGGCGGTCGTACCGGCCTTTGTCTTTTTTGCGCGAAAGCGGACGTTGTAATGGCCCTCCGGCATGTCGGCCTTAAGCCCGAAGCATACTCATGCACCGCGGTGCTTTATTGTTTTGATTTTTGCGGCGCGCGCTTTTTTGGCCTAGTCCCAGCCGACTCGGTATCGTCCCCATGGCAAGGCCAAGCATCTCTGAATGCTTCGATCGCGACCGTGACCCCCGGCTCTTTCATTCGATCGGGATTGTTCTTCAGGTATCGCAGAAGGACCTTGGCACTTTGCAGAACGCTGCCTTGCGCGGGGGGGCATGCACGCACGTCAGCGGGCAAATTTGGCGAGAAGAGCATCGTAGTCTCGATCATTCCCTCACATGAGCCGGCGGAGCGAGCTTCGCCCTGATCGCGAAACGAATCCTGGACAAGTAGCTCGCAAGATTTCTGCAGGTCGATTCCTTTATCGACAACCGTGGCGCCGGACTTTCCAATGACCGAAACGGCTAGGCCGGCGACAATGATATAGACCCGCATTCGCGTCCCCCGAAACCGGCGCAAATAGCCTCGCAGGCACTTGATATACTGCGATTGAGCCGCCCGCGCCGTTCCCGGCGGCTCGGACGGCTTAGCTCAAAACAAGGGTCTGATCCATCGCTCCCAAGGTGAGGCAGTTCTTCATTTCCGCACAGCCCAAAGGGCGCCACTTTGGAGGGGCAATATCAGATCAGCTTGGCTGTGAATAACGCCTAGCCAACCACGAGCTGATGCAGCGCGCGAATGCCCGTCGCCTTGCGCCGCGCTTCCTCGAACGACGCCGATCATTTGAATTCGTGGAAGAGCGCGCGCCCGTTCACGGCTGGTCAGGAAAGCTCGATGAGCTAAATACTGAGGAGTCTAGCCTCGATCGGGTTCAAGCTGCACCGTTTTTCGTCCGCCGTTCAGCTCTCTCAGCTGGTTGACGTATTCCTCAGGCAATAACAGATGAAACGGAGCGTTCAGGCCCATAAAACTCGCTATGCGGCCAAGAAAAAGAGTGCAGTTGGCCGTGGCCGCATTCCATAGCGGCGAGGTCTCCTGGAGATGCTTGATATAAGCGAAGACCTTCTTGGCGTCAGCCTCGTTCAAATAAACACGATAGCTGGCCGTCAAATATTGGTCGTCAAGATCACCATAGGTCGCCCCTGTCTCAGAGGGAACAAATATGAGGTGTCCCAAGATGTACGGCACCTCGTCACCGGCCGGCGCCAGACCCGCGACTTCGACCTTCTTTTCGTTCGTTTTTCCGTACCAGACGAATGCATGACCGTAGGTCGCCGCCGTCCGGGCACGAAAATCAACGTAATAGGGACCTTTGGCCGCCGTTCTTCGAACTGGCTTTACATCTGGCGGGGCACTCGGCCTGACGGCAGCCATGCTCTCTGCATGTTTTGCCGCCGACTTAGGGAGAGTGTCCGCTTGCTGAGGGTCAGAGCGCGCGGCGAGTTGTTGTGCACAACTGCTCCCGGCCCCAAAGCCCACAGAGGCTGCGAGCATCGCGACCCCTGCAAGAAGCCGCAGGCCCGGATATTTCCCAATCACTCCTAGCATCTTCGAATCCTCATGGATCCAAGAATCCTCATGGATCCAAGACCCGATGCCACCGCAGGTCCGTCTACCCCAAACGAACGCTGCCGACGAACGAATAGATATTCAGATCAACCTTTGGTCACTACCGGTGCTGGTGCCGCGACCGGGTATTTGCCAATCGGGCTCTTGCCGACGGGATATTTGCCCAGGGGATATTTGCCTACGGGCTGGGCGACCGGCTGAGGCTGAGGTCGTGGTAGGTCGGCAGCGACCGCTGTTCCCACGAAGGCTAAAGTAGCAACGCTCAAGATCACGAATTTCAACATCGAAAGCTCCAATGTGAATCAAGGAAGGACCCAACACGGATAGCAATAACCTGACACCCGCCACGACGGCAACGAATAGGCCGCGGAGTTCACAGTCCGGACAGCCGTTTTTTGCCAGATGTTGCGAAAATGGCACGAAATTTGAAGCGTTTGGGTCGCTTTCGTGGCAGACCCAAGATCTGTCGGGACCTACTTCAGGAACATCGACGGGAAGACCCGACCGGTCCGCGCCATATAGGCGCGATAGCTGTCGCCAAAGGTCTCCAGCATCATGCGCTCTTCCTTTGCGACTCGGCCAAAGAACAAAATCCCGAAACCGACTAGGCCCGCGAAGCCGGCTATCCAATTAGGCAGCAGCAATGCCTGGGCGATAGCCCACAGCCAAAATGCCGAATACATCGGGTGTCGAACTCTCCGGTAAATCCCTTCCGTCACCAGCTCATGATTCTCCCGTACATCGAGACTGATCGACCAGTTCCGTCCGAGGGCACGGTGCGTCAGGTGAAACATACCCAAAGCCGCAATCGCAAAGAAAAGCCCCAGCCAAGCGAACAATGGATGAAAGCCGTAAGCTGCGAAACGAGGGATCGCTGTCGCTACGTAGACGAGCGGCACAAGTCCAAGTCCGGCAAGAGATATGAGCAGTAGCGCAGTTTCCACGGAGCCGCGGGCACTCCATACAATCTTTTCGCGGCGAGAACGCCGCGCATACTTATAACGTATGAGGTACCAGCCGATCACCAAGGCAACGAAAATGACTTTTGAAATGATCGGCGTCATTGGATCAGGCTGCCGCGCCCGGACTCCCCAGCAGCTCGCTTGGCGACGTCGGCGCGCTCGTAATAAGTTCTCCGTCGTCCCCGATCATCGAGACGGCGCCATACGGCGCGAGCGTCTGGGATTTGGCTGAAACAGGTCCGCATACGAGCATGAAGTAATCGTACGATGTTCGCCGATCATTTCCGCTGACGAACTGGCAGTGCAAGCGGAAGAAATGGAGGCGGATGCGTCTATACACGTTGTGGTCAAGCATTCGACTAAGTCTCACGACCCTGACGGTCGCTTCGTTTTCTGTCGACAAGCCCATTTCAGCCATTGGCCGGCATTTGTAAAAGTTCAACGGGTCGACGAGGGCTTGATAGTCGCCCCAGAAGATCGCGCGCGACTTGGCGACGTGCTCCATCGCCGCGCGAAAGCGTATTGCCTTCGGGTGCAGGCCGATCTTGAGTATGGATGATCCAACGCTCAAGAATGTGACGGGAATTTTGTTCCGACCGAGCGCAGGGTCCAGCTTCAGGGCGCGATCAAGTAGATCAACCGCAAGTACGGCGCCAAGACTGTGCCCTATGACCAGAATTTCGTCTGCGGCAGAGTTGCTCGCCGCGGCCACGAGCTCGGCGGCCACCCTGTCGAGCCTTTGCTCGATGTCCGAATTGCCGCTTCGGATATATTCGCGAGAAAAAATCCAATCGTCGAACAAGCCGCCCAGGTTCAGCCAGCGCCACGGACCCGCCAAAGCAGCTGCGAACCCGAAGAGACCGCCACCGATGGCAATGGGAATTGATCCGGTGATTTTGAATGCAAACACGCCAATCAAGAAGGCGACCGCAATGAGCAGGCCGAACATGACGAATGGATAGAGAAAGAAAACTGCATAGCGCCAGTTGGTCAGCAAGTAACGCCAAAGAGTGCCGGCCAAAACGAAATCCAAAAAAGCAAGAATGCCGACTGAAATGCGTGAGCCAATGCTTCGACGTCCGAAGGCCTCAATTACGTCGTGCCACTGGACAAGACGGTAATCGGTTTCGACTAGCCAATCGGGGCCGGTTGTCGTCACATTCCATTGTATCTGATCGGGGGTATCACGTAGACCATCAACGATCGCTTTCACGGACCAGGTACGTTGGAACCTGGCAATTTCGCGCACAAAGCGTCGTTGCGCGCCGGCATGCGACGTGATTGGATCATAGCCGCCAATATGGAATACCAGCCGCTTCGCCACCGGCGTTCTGGGCATGGTCTTACCCGCGATTATCCGCGGATTCATCATGTCACTCATCGCCCACGCGTCAATCGACCTGTCATTCAAGGACGTAGCGAAACGTCTGAGGCCAAGGGTTGTCAAGAGAGAATCGACCAGTCATTGGGGGAACATGTGCCGACCGATTTTGCCCTCCGTACCCGAACCGCTCGCACAATAGCATCGATCGGGGCGGCCATGCTTATCGGATTGTCTGGCAGTGCGCCCTCTCGAGCACAGGACGAGACCCCATCTGCAGAGAGATGCCTTGCGGCAAATTTGGACGTCTCGCTGGGTGCACAATTGCCCCGCACGGCGGCGCGTCTGAAATCTGGTGGGCCGCTAAAGATCGTGGCGATCGGATCATCGTCGACAGTGGGACTCTGGGTGCTCAGGTCCGCGGCCACATATCCGGAGGTGATGCGTCGAGAGCTCTCGAGACTCAGATCGAACGCGACGATCAATGTCATCAACAGCGGTCGAGTTGGCGATACAATTCCGAACAACATCGCACGCTTCGAGCGCGACGTTTTCGCGCACACGCCTGATCTCGTTATCTGGCAATTGGGGACCAATGACGTCGCCTGGGGTGGTCGGCCGGACCAAGGGCTCCAAAGAAGCGTTCTTGAGGGAGTAAGGGCCCTCAAGGCGGTGTCCGCCGACGTCGTGCTGATGGACCTGCAATATGCGCCACAGGTGCTCGCTTCAGCTAGCTACTCGACAATGGAGGGCATCATCGCCGATGTCGCAAAGCAGGAACGGGTCGGGCTGTTCTCTCGTTTTGCGCTGATGCGAAACTCCATCCATGCCGGGGTTGCGCAAAGCGAGCTTGTATCGTTTGACGGATTGCACAACACCGCCGATGGCTATGATTGCATTGGACGAGCCCTTGCCAGGGCTATCTCGACGAGCGCGCGTTGAGAGGCCCAGCTCATGAGTTTGGCCGCGGGCCGGAACCTTGGCGCCGAACGCACAAATGCCCGCGAACGTCAGCGAGATCAATTCTCCTCGACGATCACCGCCACACACCGGTCACAACCGGTGACAGCAATTCGCGCTGACGCTGTCAGGAGGCGCGCTCATGCACCATTATGCCAGCCAACTTATTGACCTATTGCTGGTGCTTGTCGCCGCGTGGATGGTGCTAGCCGTCATCTTTGTTATCTACGCATATTTCGCAGGTCTTAAGTACCCGGTAAGCGAATCGGTCTTTGGACGTGTGGTCGTCTTTTCCTTCTTCATCATAACCACGTCGATTTGGCTCCCGATTATTGTGGGCGCCCTGGTCCTATCGCTGGCCGGTCATTTGTGGTCCCGCTTCAGGACAAAACCACGCAAGTAGCTAATGCTTGCGGGTACACGCAGAACGTGGCGATGCCAGTCACCACCCAAAGTCACCCGTGCTGAAGCAACCGGCGAAGGTTGCGAATATCGGTCACGGTTTCGATTCCGAACACGGTTTCGATCAAGCGGCTCGAAGCATCGCGCCCGAGCACCGGCGTGATCAGATCGCTCGCTTTTTCGACGACTTCCTCTTTCGTCATCGGGTTGCGCGGCGTCCCGCGCACGGCTGAGACACGCTCCGACGATTTGGCTCCGTCATTCAATTCGACCTCGACCACGGTTTCGCGTGAAGGCAAGAACTTTGCCAGTTCCTCGTCGCGCACCAGATTGACCTTGCTACGCTGGCGCAAGACGGAAGCGTCCTGCATGCGCGACTTGTCGTGCGCGGCATGAAACGACACCGTCTTGTCGAGCAGCATCACGGCCACCATGTGCTGCAGGCAGATGTCGGGAATCTCGCGGTTGTCGACCACCGCCGCAACCGACGGCGCAAGGCGAACCGTCACGCGCTTGACAGAATCGGCTTCGAAAGGCGTTTTCTTGCGGATCGCCTCGATCGCATCGAGCGGCCCCTGGATCGGCGAACCGACCGTCCACTTCTTGATGTCGGTTTGGGTGATTTCATAGCGCTCGCCGAGTTTTTCGACAAGCCGATCGGGCTGCGCCTTCGGCGCATAGGCGGCGAAGAAGTTGTCGGGACCGGAGAAAATGTCGTCGACGCCGTTCCATCCTGATTTGACGACGAGCGCCGCGGTAACCCCGTTGCGGGCGGGCATGCCGGCAAACACGAACGCCTTTTCGATGTGGTCGGTGTCGCGCCGCCAGGCGATGATGCCGGAGGATTGCTGCGCGGCATAATCGAGCGCCCAGCGCATCTGGCGCGCATCGAGCGAGGCGGCGCAAGCCGCCGCAGCCGTGGCACCGAACGTGCCGGCGATGCTGTGGGTCGCAAGACTGCTGTCGTAACTGAAGGCCGCACCTCCCATGGCCATGACCAGGCGCGTGCCGATGTCGTAGCCGAGCGTGACGGCACGAAGCAGTGCCACCCCGTCGATGACGAATTCCTCGCCGAGCGCAAGCGCGGCCGGCACGACCGCGCAGCCCGGATGGGAGCGCGATTCATTGTGCGAGTCGTCGGTCTCATCGGCATGCGCCATGACGCCGTTGGCCAGCGCGGCGTCGAGCGGTGCCGCGGTCAGCGCCGAGGCCACGACCGTCGTTCCTCCCTTGCCGGCGTGTTCGCGGATGTAGCGCTGAGCCGCCTGACCCGGCGGCAGTTCGGAGCCGGAAATCATCGCGGCCAGCGTATCGATCAGGTGGTATTTCGCCGGCTCGACGACCTCTTCGGGCAGCGCGCGTGTTCGTGCCGCCGCCATGTAGCTGGCAAGCGTATTCATGACCGGCCCTACAGGGGTTGCCTGCGCCGAGCGGCGCCCGGGCGCTTCCGCCCGCACCGCCAGGGGCAAGGCCGCCGCGGCAGTGCCGAAAAGCGTGACGAACTGGCGCCGCTGCATGTGCCCCCTCAAGAACCGACGTGCCACACTAAGGCCGGGCCGCGTCGCGCGGGCTGACTCTGGCTCCGCGCCCCGTCCGCAATACACCAAAACCCAAGTACTTGATTTCGAAGTACAAAATTGGGTTCGTTTTGCAAAAACTAAAACCTAGCGGTTCCAGGCACCCGTTATGGGGTTTATGTGTTGGTCGATTTAACGCGCTTTACCATCACATCAGCAGTTCAGGGTGGCGCTCCGGCCGCCCAAATCGCGCGGAGAGCTTTATTCCCTTTCGAGGCAGCACGTTGTTCATAGCGGTTGAGCCGCCTGAGTTGGTCCCCCGGTTCATGGAGCAATTTTAGAATTTTGCGTTCGTGGCGCGGAAGATGTTCGTGATGGCCTTTAGTAAAGTCAAACTTCAAACCTTTTGAGACCACTCGCTCCAGATTGGGTTCGTTTCGCAAAGAGCGACGCTGCCAGTTCTTACCGCCTCAGCTTTGGCGACTTCCGAAGGCGTACACCTGGTCCTCCACCGTTCTCGTCGATGAACTCAACTCCTGCTCTCTCCAGCGCATGTCGTACTACCTGAAGCGTAGCAGGTCTTGGCTCATGGCTGCTGGCTTCGAGCTGACGAATCGTTACGACGCCAACACGAGCTTGTTTGAGGGCGCGAGCCGCCACCGAAAACCGACCCGCGCTGGCATCTAAGTTCTTGTGTTTTCGATGATATTGGCTTCGTTTTGCAGAAGGGGTGGGATTGGAACTGATCAATCTAATCGCAAATCGCATTTTGATACCCTTAATGAGACTTCGCCCAAGGCACGATCCCAACTCGCGTGCGCCCGAGCCTCGTACCGATTGAGCTTGCGTAATTCAGGTAGCAGCCGCTGCACCGCCTCGGCCTCGCGCTCCGCTTCCGAGGGTATCGGCAACGGAGCGATGGGTTTCAGTTTCCTCGGTTTGTCGACCAGACTTTTCAGGTACCGCATCTCGGCAGCGCGAGCGCGAAAAAGCGCCGCCGGCTCCAAGGCACCGTATTGAGCCATGCGGCCGATGATGTCACATTTGACTTGACGGATGCGGGCGAGTTCGAGGTGAGCGCGGGCAGCAACAGCGGCCCAATGAAGGAGATCTTGATCTGTGCTGCCGGCAACCATGCGCCGGACAAGCGACTCCACGACGTCGCAACTCTCTCCATTATCGGTTTGGATAGTGAGTCCGTGACGGTAAGCGTTACGGCACGCGCGCTGCTTGCCGGCACGCGTTCGAGGTCCGGTGCTCTTTCGCGCGTTTTTGCGGTTGGCCGCGATCTGTCGTGCGCTGGCCATGATCAGTCCACAGCATTCTGGTGGCGCAGCTCCCGATCGTTCCCCTCGCCTTGATCCAAATAGGGCGGCGTTGCCAAACCGGCACGGTGATCCTCCAGGCGCTGCAGAATTCTATCGCGGCGCGAACCCAACTCATCCAATCGTCGGTTGATCTCGGCCAGATCGCCTAGCGACTGACGGAAGGCTTCGGCGTCGATGTTGGCCTCGGTGAGGCCGAAGTTGCGCAAGATCGCTCCGACCTTACGGCGCACATCCTTGTTGCTAAAAAAACGATCGGCCAAATCGTCGATGTCTTTACTGGCACTGTCTTGTAGTAGCAGATGTAGGAGATTTTGAAGGGCCGGGCGTCTGGCGGACGTGATAATCAGGGATTTGAAACGGCGCAGCCGCAGCATTTCCCACTCGCCCTGGATAATCTCGGCGGCCCACATCTGCTCGATGAAGTCACGGGGCTTAAGCCATTCTAGAGTCGCGTTGCGTAGAGCGGAGTAGCGGGATTGGGACTCCGACACCAACAAGTTTTCCTCATAGATCGCATCTAGTCCGGGGTCGTTAATCAAACTGTTCAAAGCAAAAATCCTCTCGTTGTTGAAACGGCGGCAACGGACACTCACGCCGGTTGATGATCGTCCCGCGGCGGCCTTCATAGATACCAATCTATGAGAACGGCCTGGCAATAAAACTCGGGCATGAAAAATTAAGCGAAGGGATTATCGCGATGATTTGTTGGGTGCGCCCGGCGAAGCCCAATTCGCGCCGGTTTCTTCAATAGCAGCGGACCAGGCGCGATTAAATTCTCGTTGCGACACGCCAAGTTTTGTGTTGGCTTCCCTCAACCACTGCGCTTTGGTCTTCCGCTTATCGGTTGGGCTTGAGCGCATTTTCGATGCGAGCCACTTGCGGCATAGGTCTTCTCGGTCCGCCTCCCCCCAAGTTTTTATTTCCGAACTTAGCCATGCTTCAAAACGGACGGTTTCGATGAGAACCGTTCTTTGGCGATGAGGCTCAAGTCCTCTGCTGGCGTGCAGCGGAATGACGCCGCCACGAATAATCTGCTCCCAGAATGGCTCAAAGCGCCAATCACTCGCCGTAAGCCGGAATAGAGCGCCAGAGTCGGGATTCCGAACCATCGCCGAGATCGCATCGGTTTGGAGCGCCACGAGGAGTTTGGTAACGGCAAAATTCCGCTTATTCCAGTCGTGCCATGCTTCCTCGGATGGCCCAGAGGTCGCGGGCCCGGCTGCTTCCGATTCCGAGAGCTTGCTACTTGTTCGGTCGGTGCTCTCTTTGCTCTGACGGACTGCGGCGATTGATTGGGAATTTCTTGCAATTCCGCTTTCGCGATCTCCAAATGAGCTTCCGACACATGGACTGCAATTCGTTGCAGCGCTTCGGGAAGCGTAATGAATCCTGCGGGGATTGGATCGTGCATTTTCTATTTCTATGTCATCGCGAGCTCGTTGCGGCAAGCCAGCAACGACTCGATAGGGTCGGTGCTCAGCTAGGAGGTGCGGTCGTGGCAACTGCCCAGTGGCACTAAACCATCCGCCCGCGGAAGCCTTAGTTCTTGCGGGTATCTTTCTTCGGCTTTCCCGTGAGCCGCACTCCCGGTCCCCCGCCGTTTGCGTCGATGAACTCAACGCCGGCGGCTTCGAGAGCGCGGCGGACCGCGAGATCGTTAGCGACTGTCATAGAGGTCTCTCCAGCGGCGAGTTCGGCGCGCTTGATGGTGGCGATACCAACCGCAGATTCTCGCGCGAGATCCTGAGCACGCCACCGTACTAATGCCCGGCCGGCTCTGATTTGCGGACCAGTAAGCGGCGCATATTTCATGTTGACTTCCGATTGGTATCAAGTGATGCTGCCAGCATCATATGATGCCGGAACGGCTCTGATCGACTCAGCGGTTGGCACCTTTGGAGGAAAACATGAAATCGACTGCAGGGGCAAAGGCCGACGACAGCCGGCGACATTTCATCGGCGGCTCGGATGCCCGGATCATCATGGGCCAGGACGAAGCGGCGCTGGTCCGCCTCTGGAAGAAAAGCGGGGCGAGGTCGATCCGGAAGATCTGTCCGGTGACCTCCTGGTCCAGCTCGGCAGCGCGACCGAGCCGCTAAACCGACACTGGTTCGAGATGAACACCGGCCACGTCGTCTCTGAGGTACAGCGGCAGGTGTTTCATGCTGTCCACCGCTGGCTGGCGGCAACCCTGGACGGAATGGTTGAGGCGACCGGCGCCGTATTTGAAGCGAAGTTCATGCTCCCGTGGAATTTTTCCGAAGAGCTAGCGGCGGAAAAGCACATGGCACAGCTGCAGCATAACATGTGGGTCACCGCCTCACGGACGGCGGTGCTTTCCATCATCACCGGTGGCGGCAAATGGGTGGAAATGACCATTCCGGCCGAGCCGCTCTACCAGCATCTGCTGCTGACCGCAGAACGGAAGTTCTGGCGCTGTGTGGAGACCGGCGAGCCCCCTCGCCTGTTCGCCATCGAGCAGCCGCGGCCACGAATTGAGGCGGTCAGAACGGTCGATATGAGCGGCTCCAATGCCTGGGCCGAGTTTGCAAACGTTTATCGGCTGACGCGGCCTGCCGCGCTCGACCATGACCGCGCCAAGACGGAGCTGAAGGAGCTTGTGCCTGAGGATGCTAAAGAGGCCTCAGGGCACGGGCTGCGGGCCAAGCGATCAAAGTCTGGAGCGATCAGCTTCGAACTGCTTGCAGAGGAGACTGTTCATGCAGCGCTCCAGCAGTAGTGTCGGGGCACTGGCGGCGGCGCTCGCCAAGGCGCAGGCCGAGATCGCCAACCCGGAGAAATCCCTGACCGCCACCATTGTCTCGCCCTTCCCTCGCGAAGGGAGCCGGACATTTCGCTATGCGCCTTTGTCTTCCGGGCTTGATCTGGTCCGCAAGTGTCTTGGCCAGCACGAGATCGCAACGGTGCAATCGACCGCGATCGACGGCGACAGCGGGTTGATCCGACTGACCACAACCCTAGTCCACGCGTCAGGCGAATGGGTCTCCTCGGACTGGCCGGTCTGCCCGGTCAGCGAGACAGCAGCCCCTCATCGGTTAGGCGCCGCCCTCACCTATGCCCGCCGCTATGCCCTGTTCACCCTGGTCGGGATTGCCGGCGAGGATGATCTCGACGCGCCTGACCTTGTGGCGGCAAATGGCCCTCCCGCCTCACAAAACGTATCGCCGAGTCCGGAGAACGGAGCCGCAAGTGCATATTTGCAGACCCCTCAAAGGCGAGCCCGATCAGAAAGGCCTAGACCACCAACTTTGTCGGCAAATGCCTCGGAACAGTTACGTCGTCGGCTGTTATCGGAGATTGAGCAGCTCGAAGACACCGAGGTTCTCGCCAGCTGGGCGCACAATGCCCTGTCCCTGAAAAATCAGCTTTCAAAGACAGACGCCCAAGCGATCGAGAATGCCTTCACAGCGAGGCTGAACCAGCTCGAGGATTTTGGACTGACTGCACCTAAACATCAGGATGTCAATCGGATTGGCAACCAGTCATCACCGGTCGATCCAGCCGAGCAGACGGTCACGGTCATCCGCAAGCCCGTGCGCAAGCGTGACCGCGAACACCTGAAGTTTGTGGCCTCTCAGCCCTGTCTTATCTGCGGCCGAACCCCATCGGATCCGCACCACGTCAAGTTCGCTGAGCAACGGGCGATGGGGCGGACAGTCAGCGACCGGTTCACCGTCCCAATCTGCCGACTGCACCACCGTGAACTGCACCGGAGGGGCAATGAGCTTGCCTGGTGGGAAAAGCAGGCTATCGATCCGTTGCCCATTGCGGCCCGCCTTTGGACCAAAACTCACGGGTTTGCC
>Ga0210409_10002830_pt1 | contig 20118 bp, 21 predicted proteins | sample IncBWH17MmetaG_FD_161649 | JGI IMG/M metagenome (GOLD analysis project Ga0210409, IMG submission 161649) | Forest soil microbial communities from Barre Woods Harvard Forest LTER site, Petersham, Massachusetts, United States - Inc-BW-H-17-M | ecosystem: Environmental > Terrestrial > Soil >... | reverse complement strand
TGCTGGTTTTCAAACGCAAGTACCTCTGCCTCGGACAGCGGAGCATTTAGAACAAATTGATGCCCTTCAACCCCAAATATTGCTGGCTTGAGCGCAGATAGGCGCTGCATGGCACTGCGGACTTGGGACGGATCTAGTTTTTCCACGCTCTCCTCCCGCAATTAGACATCATGCAGCAGCTGGAACGACATACAATAGAAACTTGGGCGGAAGTAGGGTTGATGGGAGCTTGGCCAGCGCCGTTTTAGCCAGATTTGACACCCTCGCCCCGCATCCCTAGCATACAAAGTTACGCAAATGTCTGCTCATGCCAATACCGGGAGCGTGCTGGACCGCATTCTGGAAGCGCGGCGCGCCGAAGTCGATCACCGCAAACGCGTGCTGCCGGAGGCCGCGCTCAAGTATGGCGCGAAAGCGGCCGAGCCACTGCGTGATTTTTCAGCGGCGCTTTGCCGTGACGGATTGAATGTTCTTGCGGAACTGAAGCCGGCCTCGCCTTCGCGCGGCGTCATTCGTGAACCATTCGAACCGGTAGAGCTTGCCCGGGGTCTGGAAGCCGCGGGAGCGTGCTCTCTTTCTGTGCTCACCGAAGGAGAATTTTTCCTAGGCTCCCTCAAAAATCTGCGTGATGCCCGCAAATCGATTAAACTCCCCGTTTTGCGCAAGGATTTTATTTTCGATACCTGGCAGGTCTGGGAAACGCGCGCTAACGATGCCGATAGTCTTCTGCTGATTGTCGCCACGCTGTCAGACAGCCTGCTTCGCGACTTGCTCGCTCTCAGTCGCGAAATCGGCATGGAGCCGCTCGTCGAGGTCCACACCGGCGAAGAACTCGACCGCGCCCTCGCCGCCGGCGCGCGCATCATCGGCGTAAACAATCGTGATTTGAAGACGCTGACGGTCGACGTCAAAACTTCGTTCGAATTGATCGAGCGAATCCCCGACGCCTGCATCGCTGTCAGCGAATCCGGCCTGCGCGCCCGCGACGATCTCGTGAAACTTCGCGCCGCTGGTTTTGACGCTTTCCTTATCGGCACGCACCTCATGCTTGCTCCCGATCCGGCCGCGGCCCTCTCCGCTCTCCTGCTCTCGCCAACAGGAACGATTTAGTCATGGTGCGCGTCAAAATCTGCGGCATTACCAACGCCGCTGACGCTCTCGCCGCCATCGACGCCGGCGCCAATCTTCTCGGTTTCAATTTCTACGAAAAAAGCCAGCGTCACATTACCGAGGGCGAAGCCGCAAAAATCCGCCCGCAACTTCCCAAGAAAGTCGAAGCTGTGGGCATTTTCGTCAACGCGTCGTCGGCGAATGTCGCGGCGCTTCAAAAATCGCTGAAACTCGATGCCGCGCAGCTTCATGGTGACGAAACGCCCGAAGCCGTCAGCGAAATCGCCCGCCTCCTCCCGGTGATCAAAGCCTTCCGCGTCGAGCCTGATTTTCGCCTGGAAACCCTCGATGAATATTCTGAGGCGTTCGCGTTTCTGTTTGACGCGGCAGCCGCAGGCCAATATGGTGGTACAGGGCGCACCACGGATTGGGACGTGGCCCGGCGCGCCGCGCTTGGCCGCCGTATCATTCTGGCAGGCGGCTTGAAAGTCGAAAACGTCGCCGCCGCCGTGCGAATTGTGCGGCCGTATGGAATTGACGTTGCCAGCGGCGTGGAATCGAAGCCTGGAAAGAAAGATCACGGCCGGCTCCGCGAATTTATTCAAGAAGTACGCCGCGCTGAGTGCAAGTAGCAAGCGCGGTGGAAAATGGAAAAGTGAAATTAGAAAGTAGAAGATGAGCTCGATTCTACAGTCACCGACGACAGCTCCGGGACGCTTCGGCCCCTACGGCGGCCGCTACGTTCCCGAGACGCTGATGGTGCCGCTGTTCGAACTGGAACGCGCATACGAAGCAACGAAATCGGATCCCGCGTTTCAAGCGCGCTTCCTGGATCTGTTGAAGAATTTTGCCGGACGGCCGACGCCGCTGCAGTTCGCTTCGCGCCTCACTGAAAAACTTGGCGGCCCGCGAATTTACCTGAAGCGCGAAGATTTGCTCCACACCGGGGCGCACAAAATCAACAACGCCATCGGCCAGGGCTTGCTGGCTGTGAAAATGGGCAAGCCGCGCATCATCGCGGAAACAGGGGCGGGCCAGCACGGCGTCGCTTCCGCCACCGTGGCGGCGCATCTCGGACTTGAATGCGTCGTCTATATGGGTACGGAAGACATGGCGCGCCAGGCGCTCAACGTTGCGCGCATGCGCATGGTCGGCACACAAGTTGTCGGCGTCGATTCCGGCAGCCGCACGCTTAAAGACGCCATCAACGAAGCCATGCGCGATTGGGTCACCAACGTCCGCACCACTCACTATCTTCTCGGCTCCGTTCTCGGCGCGCATCCCTATCCGACAATGGTTCGTGATTTTCAGGCCGTCATCGGCCGTGAAGCCCGCGAACAAATCCTCACCGCGGAAAAGCGCCTGCCAACGCATCTGATCGCCTGCGTCGGCGGTGGCTCGAATTCCATCGGCCTCTTTTACCAATTTCTAAGAGATGCGGACGTGAAAATGATCGGCATCGAAGCCGGCGGCCGCGGCGGCCAGCTTGGTGAACACGCCGCGCGCCTGGCAGCCCATCAAGGTTTCACTGGCGCGCGCCCCGGTGTCCTGCAGGGCACTTACACTTACGTCCTGCAAAATGAAGACGGCCAGATCGCCACCACCCATTCGATTTCCGCCGGCCTCGACTACCCCGCCATCGGTCCCGAACACGCCTGGCTTGCCGACCAGCGCCGCGCCGAATACTCCGCCGTCTCCGACCAAGCCGCGCTCGACGCCGCGCGCCTGCTCTCGCGCACCGAAGGCATCATTCCCGCGCTCGAATCCGCTCACGCCATCGCCGGTCTCATCGAGCGTATCCCTCAATTCAAGAAAGACGACCTGGTCATTCTCAACCTCTCCGGCCGCGGCGACAAGGACATGGACACTTACTCCCGCCTGCTCTAATCTTTAGGCTTCCCGAAATCCCATGCCCGTGGCGCTCTCCAACTCGACCCGCATCTCCAAACGCTTTACCGATTTGCGCGCTTCCGGCGAGCTCGGTATCGTTGCCTATATCACTGCTGGCGATCCATCATTTGACGCCACGCTGAAATATGTTCTTGCGCTTGCCGAGGCTGGGGCGGATGTCATCGAACTCGGTGTTCCCTTCAGCGATCCGCTCGCCGATGGCCCGACGATCCAGCGTGCCTCCGAACGCGCGCTAAAAGCCGGCGCATCGCTTGCGGGCATCCTCGATCTCGTTCGCCGAATTCGCCAATCATCGCAAGTTCCGCTCGTCCTCTTCAGCTACTACAATCCCATCTTGCAAATGGGCCTCGAAAAATTCGCGTCCGCAGCTGCATCCGCCGGCGCCGATGGCGTTCTCGCCACCGATCTCACGCCGGAAGAATCCGAAGAGTATCGCCGCATCCTCGCCGCTCACCACCTCGACACGATTTTTCTCGGCGCGCCGACTTCGACTGACGAGCGCCTAGCGAAAATCGCTGCTTGCTCCTCCGGGTTTCTCTACCTCATTTCCCGCACCGGCGTTACCGGCGCGAAGGATGCGTTGCCCGGCGATCTTCCCGCCCTCCTCCGGCGGGCTCGCAGTGTCACCCAACTACCAATCGCCGTCGGCTTCGGCATCTCGCTCCCGGGCCATGTGTCCGTTCTCGGCGGCCTCGCCGATGCAGCCGTTGTCGGGTCCGCGCTCGTCTCCGAAATCGAGAAAGCGCCATCCGTTGAAGCCGCCGCCACAGCTCTCGGCGAACACATCCGCGCCCTCAAGCAAGCCGCCCGCCACGGCCTCTCCCGCCGCGAGGTGGCGCCATGAATCTCAGTGATTGGCGACGCCGTATCGATGAGATTGACAAGAAGCTGGTCCAGCTTTTGAACGAGCGCTCGCATTGCGCACTGGAAATCGGCAAGCTCAAACAGGAGGCCAAGATTCCGCTGTACCAGCCGGACCGCGAGAACGAAGTGCTGGAAAACGCCGAACGCAATAATCCCGGCCCGTTGACCGACGCCGCGATCCGCCGCCTCTTCGAGCGCATCATTGACGAGGCCCGCGCCGCCGAACGCAACGCCATGCACTCCGGCAGCAACCCCGGCAAAGGCGGGAATGAATGACCACCCGACGCGGTCTTGATCTTGGTAGCGCCGGCATCTTGCTGGCTCTTTGGGTCACGCATTTGTAGTGACGGGACTTTAGTCCCGTGCTTCTCTCTTCGAATTTCTTAGAAAAGGAAACAGGAAACTCTCATGGTCATCGTGATGCAAGAAGGGGCCAGCGACGCCCAAATCCAGCATGTCATTGACCGCTTGGTCGCAAGCGGCTTTAACGTTCACCGTTCCACCGGCGAATCGCACACCGTCCTCGGCGCTGTCGGCGTTCACCGCGATTTCGACCACCGCGACTTTGAATTGCTCGATGGCGTGCGCGAGGTCATGCGTATCACCCAGCCTTTCAAGTTAGCCAGCCGCCAGTTCAAGCCCGAAGGCACCGTCGTTGATCTCGGACGTGGCGTCAAAATCGGCGGCCCCGAAGTCGCCATCGCTGCCGGTCCGTGCTCGGTCGAATCGCGCGACCAAATCTTTTCTGTCGCAGAAAGCGTCGCCAAAGCGGGTGCAAAGATATTCCGCGGCGGCGCTTTCAAGCCGCGCACTTCACCTTACGCTTTTCAGGGACTGGGCGAACCGGGCCTCAAGCTGATGCGCGAAGCCGCCGACAAGTTCGGCCTCTTCACCATCAGCGAAGTCATGGACGCGTCGCAGATTCAGATGATGCTGGGTTACGTCGACATCTTCCAGGTCGGCGCACGCAACATGCAGAACTATTATCTTCTTCGCGCGCTCGGCGAAATCCGCAAACCCGTCCTGCTCAAGCGCGGCATGTCCGCCACCATGGAAGAGTTGCTGATGAGCGCCGAATACATCCTCGCCGGCGGCAACTACAACGTCATTCTGTGCGAGCGCGGCATTCGCACGTTCGAAACCTACACGCGCAACACCTTCGATATTGCCGCCATTCCGGTCATCAAAAAACTTTCCCACTTGCCCATGATGGCGGACCCTTCTCACGGCACCGGCCGCCGCGACAAAGTCCCGCCAATGGCCCGCGCCGCCGTCGCTGCTGGGGCGGACGGCCTACTTATCGAAGTCCACAACGATCCCGATCATGCGCTCTCCGACGGCGCGCAATCTCTCGAGCCCGGCCAATTCGCGCAACTCATGGGGGAACTCCGCATCATCGCGCCCGCCATCGGCCGTCGCATCGCTTGACCATGCCGGCGGGTCACCTCATTTCGCGCGTCACTATCCTTGGCACCGGTCTTATCGGCGGCTCCTTCGCGCTCGCGCTACGCAAGTACACCATAGAGATGCACATCTCCGGCTGGGACCGCCCCGACGTCGCGCGTGAAGCGAAAACTCGCGGCGCGCTTGACGAGGCGTTTTCTGGCGATCTCGCGCCCGCCCTGCAAAACGCCGATTTGATCTACATTGCCCTTCCCATTGCCGCGACTATAGATCTTCTTCCGGAAATAGCGCGCCACGCTCCCTCTCACGCGCTCGTCACCGACGCTTGCAGCACCAAAGTTCGCATCTCCCAAATCGCCGACGAACTTTTCCCTGAAGAAAAAGGCCCGCTCTTCCTCGGCGGCCACCCCATGGCCGGCAGGGAACTCCCCGGAATCGTCCACGCCGACGCCAATCTCTTTCGCGAAAACGCCTACGCCCTGATCGCCAAGTCCTCCGAAACTGTAGTGGCGGGTCTTAAGACCCGTTCTTCTTCCCCTGAGAATGAACCAGCCTCTACGCAGGATCCCCGCATCGCCGCCTTCGTCAAAATCCTCGAAAAAATCGGCGCCCGCCCGCTTTGGCTCGGTGCCCAGCAACACGACTACGCCGTCGGCCTAGCCTCCCATCTCCCGCAACTCGCTGCCGTCGCCCTCGCTGGATTTCTCTACGACCGCCTTGACGAAAACGGCCTCCCGATCACGCTAGCTGGCCCCGGCCTCCGCGATTCGCTGCGCCTCGCCGGCAGCCCGTATTCCACCTGGCGCGATATCGTCCTCACCAACCAGGAAGTCCTCTCCGCGGCCCTCGATCTTTTCGCGCGCCGCCTCGACGACCTCCGCGAAAAACTCGCCTCCCGCGAACTCGAAGCCGACTTCGACGCCGCCAACGAACTCTACAAACTCCTCAGGAGCCTATAGTTCGATTCGCTGTTTCTTTTGGAAAACGAAAGCCCGTGCCGTCTCCTGTTTTAGTCTGCGTTCCCGTTTACCAAGTGCCTTCCTTCCTGCCGACCCACCAGATCACGGCGACTGTGGCCGTCTGCTGTTCTTTGCTCAGCGCGCCGTCTGTTTTGGCAAAAAAGGACGGCTGGTTCGAGAAGTCCCTGCGCCACTCGTAGCGCATTAGGAATCCCTCGGCAAATTTGTAATCGAGAGTGGCGGTTGTTTCTTTAAGTGCCTGCGTAATTCCGCTGAATAGTCCGCCGCGGTCGGAGAGATACTCCCCGCGGCCGCCAACGGCAATTCTTGGCGTGAATTGATAGCGCGCGTAGGCTGCGCCGCCAATGGTGTGAGAAGGCGCCGAGGAATGCCCCGGCGACGAAGTTCTCCACTCGCGTTGAATCACGTAATCGCCCTCCAAAGCAAAAGTGAATTGCGGCGTGGCTTGCCAGCTCACGTAGCTGTCGAAAATGTGCAATCGGCCGTCCGGTGCCGGCCGTATCGCCGCAAACGACAGCCCAGGTTGAACCGCGATCGGTCCTTTCGGCGCCACGGGAACGCGATCGGGATGCTCCTGCCCCAGGTAGTAATTCACATTCCAGGTGACCGTCTTGCGGGGCGTGGCTGTGAAGCCGAACAACTCGTCTTTGAAGCCGTTGGTGGCTTCGGCTTGATTCGTGCCGTTCACCAGCCAGTAGTTGAAGGACATCTGATCGTTGAGCTTGTAAGTGGCGCGCACGCCCATGTGATAAAACGGCAGGAAATCGAACCACAAGGCCCGAGAATAGTTGATCTGGTCCTTGGTGTAGTTTCCTTCGATCCCGATCGAGCTTCCCCATTTCCCGACATCCACCGTCAGGCCCCTGCCAAGCGGCGCGACGTACGTTCCGTACGCCTGAAAAATATTTCGATAGATTTGTGGCCTTGGTTCGTTCGCGGGATTTCCTTGCAGAGTGTCCGTAGCTTGGCCGAATTGTAAATCGACGCGCACTCCGAACAGACGTCCCGCGCTTGCATCGGGAGCGCGCTCGAAAACCAAATCCGCCTGATTCAAGCTGATATTGTTGCTCAGAACGTCGTACGCTCGCAGTGCGTTCACCCGGCCCACGGGGTGGTTGAAGTTGAAAGCATAATATTCATCCAGCGCGAAATTCAGTGTTGCGCCGTGCAGGTAGTCAAGAATCCCGCGATCTCTTGGGATGATTTGCTCTTTGGTCGTTTCCAACGAAGCCCTCAGCGCGGCCGTCGCCGGTGAGGCTGCTGTTGCCGGCTCTGCGACCGGATCTTTAGGATTCCTTTCCACACTCGCCGCGGGAGCGGGCTGCCGTTGCTTCAGCTGGTTCTCCAGCTCCGCCACGCGCGTCTGTAAGCTCTGCACCACTTCGCGCAACTGTTTGACCTCTTCGGCCGAAGCAGGAGCCGGAGCATTTGCCTGCGCGCGGCCCAAGGGACACCACGCCATCAGCACAAGACAGATCCCGATCGTGCTACGCAACGTGGCGTTGCTAACTAAAATCTGACTGCGGTGTGAAGTGTAGATGATCATGGGAAGGCATCTTTCCCGGTTGGCATTCGCTAATACCAACCGTGCTGTCGCCTCCGAGTTTTAGCACGGATTGCTCGCAAATGATTCCTTCGGCAGCAGGCGGTTTCGTTCCTCAGTTTCTTGACAACTCGCAGACCGCCATACAAGATGGCGTTTCGTTCATCTGCCCTCAGGCCCATTCTTAATTTCACGAAACGAGGTCCCGCCAAGCGTGATCAACCGAAGAGTATTTCTAGCCAACTCCAGCACTTTGCTAGCCGCTGCAGGAATGCGTGTGCCGCTCTGGGCGCTTTCCGCCCCCGGTAAATCCGATGCCCCAGCGTCTTCCGTAATGCTGTTGGGCGTGGACTACTATCCCGATCAAACGCCCGAATCCCTGTGGGAAGAAGACGCGCGTATGATCGCGGAAACCGGTTTCACCAATGTCCGCGTTGCCGAGTTTGCCTGGTCCTTGATGGAGCCTTCCGAAGGCACGTTCGACTTCGCCTGGCTCCATCGCGCCGTCGTAACCCTGCAAAAGCATGGCATCCAGGTCATTCTCGGCACTCCTTCCGCCGCTCCTCCGCCATGGCTCACCGCCAAGTATCCGGACATCCTCATGGTCAACGATCAGGGCATGACCGTATCTCCGGGAGGCCGCCGATTTACTTGCCCCACCAACAAAGTCTATCGCCGCCTTTCGCTGGACATCGCCACGGAAATGGCCCGCTCCTTCGCCGAGAACCCCGGCGTCATCGGCTGGCAAATCGACAACGAATTCACGCTCCAGCGCTGGGGCCGTTGTTACTGCAAATTCTGCCGCGCCGGTTTCCAGGACTGGCTGCGCGCGAAATACGGCACTCTCGACGAGATTAATGCCAAGTGGGGCACCGCTTTCTGGAGCCAGGTCTACACCGACTTCAACCAGATTCCCGTCCCACTGCCGTCCAACGGCGACCCCAATCCCGGCCTCGCGCTCGACTACGACCGCTACCAGTCGTGGGCCAACGCTTCTTTCGCCGAAGAGCAGCTCGCCATGCTCCGCAAAACTTGCCCCAAGCACTTCGTCACTACCAACAACGTCGGCGCTCCCCTCGACACCATCGATCTTCACGAGCTTTACAAAAATCTCGATTTTGTCTGCCACGACAATTACCCTGGCTTCGCCCAGATGTTCATCCCAGGCGCCTCGCCCGAATCTGTTTCGCCGATGATCTCCCTTGGCCACGATTCCATGCGCGGCGTCAAAGACGGCAAGCCCTTCATGATTATGGAAGAACAGTCCGGCAAAGCCGGTCAGAGCTTTTTCTCCCCGCCGCCTCGCAAAGGACAAATTCGCCTCTGGACCTATCAAGCCGTTGCTCACGGCGCCATGGGCCTGAACTATTTTCGCTGGGATACCGCCAATTTTGGTGCCGAGGAATACTGGCACGGGATGCTGAATCACGACCGCTCGAAGAGTCCCAGCTTCGACGAAATCCAGCAAACCGTGAAGGAATTGAAAACCCTCGGGCAGGAAATGCTGCAATCTTCGTACGTGGCTAACGCCGCGGTTTTCTTCGACCTGAACTCGGCCTGGGCCACCGCCGTGCAACCGGGAAACACCAAGCTCACCTTCGCTTCCCAATTGATCGGCTGGTACGGGTCCATGGCCAGCACCCACATCGGCATTGACGTGATCCGTCCCGAGTCGGATCTCTCCCGCTACAAAGCGGCCTTCGCTCCGCTGCCCTACGTCGTGTCCCGGCAGGAGGCCGCCAATATCCGAAAATTTGTCCAGTCCGGCGGTCTCTTCGTCAGCGGCTTCCGCCTCGGCGTCAAGGACGAAAGCAGCCAGATCGTGCGCACGCCATTGCCCGGTTTGCTCCGCGACGTCATGGGCGCCACCGTGAAGGACTATATGCCCGTCTACAGCGAAAAGATTGGCGTCAAGTTCTCTTCGCTTCTGGCGGGGCCCGATGCTGACTGTTCCTTCTGGGCGGACATCCTGCAGCCTTCCTCCGCCTCCGTGCTGGCTACCTATACCACCGGCCCCTACTCGGGCGATCCCGCTATCACCATGAACTCCTTCGGCCAAGGCAAAGCCGTCTACCTCGGCGCGGATCTCGATCCGGCGAATCTTGCCAGAGTCTTCGCCGCCTTGCTGGAGTCCGCCGGACTCAAATCGCCTTTCGATGTTCCCCGCGGCGTCGAACTCTGCACCCGGAAGTCCGGAACCAAAGAATGGACTTTCCTCCTGAACCATACGGGTGCCACGCAAGCCGTCACCATTCCCGGCCAATTCAAAGACCTGCTCACCGGTGGCACCCACACCGGCAAAATCGGCCTCGACGCCTACGATGTCCGCGTCCTCCAGCCCTTCTAAGCCGTGGTCATTGCAATACGCGAGTCTGTCACTGTGCCAAGTAGGGCCCGCCTGACAGGTGGGGTCGTTATGGTTAACTAGAATCCTCGCGCCACGCTTCACGTTCCAACGTCGGATGCAGTAAACTCCCTGCGACCACTCCGGAGCACCCATGGACAAGCGCATCGCCTCCGCCGACGCCGCCATCGAAAAAATCCGCGACGGCGCCACCATCCTCATGGGCGGCTTCGGCCTTTGCGGCATCCCGGAAAACCTCATCGCCGCCATCCGCCGCAAAGGCAGCAAAGACCTCACCATCGTCAGCAATAACGCTGGAGTCGACGACTTTGGCATCGGCGTCCTCCTCCAGCAGCGCCAAGTCAAAAAAATGATCTCCACCTACGTCGGCGAAAACAAACTTTTCGAGCAATTAGTCTTGAGCGGAGAATTACAAGTCGAGCTGAATCCCCAAGGAACGCTGAGCGAACGCCTCCGAGCCGGAGGCGCCGGCATTCCCGCGTTCTACACCCCCACCGGCTACGGCACATTGGTCGCCGAAGGAAAAGAAACCCGCGAATTCGACGGCCGCCATTACGTCATGGAGCGCGCCCTCCGCGGCGATTTCGCCTTCATCAAAGCCTGGAAAGGCGACCGCTGGGGCAATCTCATCTACAGAAAAACCGCGCGCAACTTCAATCCCATGATGGCCACTGCCGCCGACTACGTCATCGCCGAAGTCGAAGAACTCGTCGAACTCGGCCAGCTCGACCCCAACCAAGTTCACACCCCGGGCATTTTCATCGACGCCATTTTCCAAGGCCCCAAGTACGAAAAGCGCATCGAGCGGCGAACGACGCGAAAGGGGTGAAATTCTATGCTCGATGACAACAACCAAGGACGTACTTGTTTCTGGACTTGTTTTCGGATTCTTCTGTTCGGGTTTTTCGCACTGACGATGATGGGGGCGGGGCCGGGAACAAATCAACAGTCCACGAAAGACGTGACTCAAGACAAACTGAAACCACCATCCGAAGTGACAGAACCCGATTTAGATGCGGCCCATTGGAGTGTGTTGAAGAACAAATATGGCTGGAAGATTAAATTTCCCGAGACCTGGGTTCACGATGAGCACGCAGAGGACGTGTTCCGCGCAAACTGAAATACGCATGCTAACCGAAGACCAAAAACGCGAACGCATCGCCCGCCGCATCGCACTGGAACTGCGCGACGGCTACTACGTCAATCTCGGCATTGGCATGCCGACGCTCGTCGCAAATTACGTTCCCAAAGGCATGGACGTCATTTTGCAATCCGAAAACGGCATGCTCGGCGTCGGCCCCTATCCGCCCGAATCCGAAATTGACCCCGACCTCATCAACGCGGGAAAGGAGACTGTCACCGAACTTCCTGGTAGCGCCTATTTTTCTTCTGCCGATTCTTTCGCAATGATTCGTGGCGGCCACGTCGATCTCACCGTTCTCGGCGCGCTGCAAGTCGACGAAAAGGGAACGCTCGCAAACTGGGCCATCCCTGGCAAAATGCTGAAAGGCATGGGTGGCGCCATGGACCTCGTTGCCGGCGCCAAGCGCGTCTTCATCGCCATGGAACACGCCACCCGAGACAATAAACCAAAAATTCTGAAAAAATGTTCGCTCCCTCTCACCGGCGTAGAAGTCGTCGATCACATCGTCACCGAACTCGCCGTCATCGACATCACTCCTGCCGGCCTTCTTCTCCGCGAACTCGCTCCCGACGCAACTCTCGATCAAGTTCACTCGCTCACCGAGCCCAAGCTTCTTGTTCCGCCTGGCGGCCCTAAACCAATGCCCGTATAGGATTCAACCGCTCGAAGCAAAGTGGTGCCCCATGAAATCCAAAAAAAAAGCTGCCAAGCCAAAATCCAGCCGCTCCAGGATGCCGAAATGGTTTCCTCTTGATGAGGAGATGAAGGAACTCTCCGCCATGCTCGAAGGAGAAGTTTCCGGCTGGCCCGGGGTGTCAAAGAAAAATATGTTTGGCTACCAGGGGCTTTACCGGAATGGAACAATCTTTGCGGCCCTGCCGCGTTCCCGCGCCATGAAATCGCCCAGGGCGCTCATGCTCAAGTTCGAAAACGCGTCTCCAACCATTCTTAACTCTTTGGAGAAGGATTCCAGGGTGGATACCGTTTCGGGCATGTCCGCTGCACGATGGTTTTTCTTTGAACTGGATGAAGCTTCGGCCATGAAGGACGCCCTCGGCTGGCTCAGCCGCGCGTACGACGCCGCCAAGAAATAGCGGCTCCTCCGCCACACAATCCGCGATCTTATTTCGCTTCCTGTGTGGAACCATGGAGGTGTCGGGCCGTGCTGAACGAATAGTGAAACCCGGACACGATGCTCAACCCTGTGACGCCATAAATGAAGACGTGATTAAGGGCGCTGCTATGGTAGTTGGGATATGCAGCGCCCAGGACGACTAGAAATACAAGGACGATCTCAGCGGCAGTCGTAAGCTTGCCGTAAATGCTGGGGGGAAATGGCCTGTAGCCAGAGGTCAGCAGAATCACGACGGCAACAATGAGAATCAGGACATCCCGGCTGAAAACAAGAATCGTGAGCCACCACGCCAATTGTTTCTTGAAAGCCAGAAGGACGAAAGAAGAAGAAAGCAGCAATTTATCCGCGATGGGATCGAGATACGCGCCCAGAGCCGATCGCTGATTCAGGCTGCGGGCCAACAAACCGTCAATTCCATCGGAGAGCCCGGAGACCACCAGCACCAGAAGCGCCCAACGATATCGCTCGTAGGCGATGAGCATGAGAAAAACCGGCAGAAAGCCGAGGCGCAGGAACGTAATCTGATTGGGAACCGTCCAGATGCGGCCTTTCATTGTGATCCAGGATAACGCAAATCAGGCGAATTGCGCGAGATAGTCGGAGAGCGTGCGTCCCACCTTGCGCGCGAACAGCTCGTTCATCGAGGGGATCGCGCCGGAAGGCTCATCGAGCGATATGCGCTCGACGCGGTTCATGGGAAAGAAGATCGTGGGCAGGCCCATGCGCTCGCCATCCGGCTCATTGATTTGCCGGATGAAATGATCAAACGAATTTAAATCAATGCCCCGGAGCGTAATGCCCGAGGGCACGATGGCCAGCAGCTCGCCCCACACTTTTTCCTTGGGCGTGTGCAGACTGACGACGACGATAGAGTGCGGATCCATGAGAGAGAGCAACTAGAGTATCGCAGATTTCAGGGCGTTCCGCGCCGGACTCTTAGAGAATTCCTCGAGTGCCAATAGCGCAGCCTTGCGGTCCTGCAGGATTTCACTCTTACTTCCCGGGCAGCACATCGCGATAATGTAGAATCATCAAAGCAAAGCTCGCAACCACAACTAGGCCGGCCAGCCATCCCAATGCGTACGCGGTCCGCCGCTCGCTCGAATTCATCGGCTGGCGATCGGCAAACAGTTTTCCAAGTCCAAACCCCGCAACTAATCCGGCGAAGTGCGCATAGTTATCGATTCCCACACCCGAAAATCCGAGAACAAAGAGGATGGCCACCGAAGAGATCAACCTTGACCGTAAGTCGCGCATGTACGCTCCACCTCGCTTTGTGGTGATTGCCAGCATCACTCCAACCAGCCCCAGCAGTCCGCCGCTTGCTCCCAGGGAATAGTTGTGGAATGCCGCGCTGACCAGAAAGCCAAACATGCCCGTGAACATGTACATGAAAAAGTACCGCGCGGAACCGTAGAGCTCCTCCAGCGCGGGGCCGAGCTGCATCAGCGACATCATGTTGAAGCCGATATGGATCAAGCCGCCATGCAAAAACATGGCGGTCGCAAGCCTCCACCACTGATGTTCATAGAATATCGGGTACCAATGGCTCGCACCCAAACGGTAAGTCGCCTCGCCGCCCATTCCCCACAGGATTTTGAAACCACCGCCTCCCGATTCGTTCGCGAGCGCGACCCAGCTGATGCCGAACATCAGGAAATTTGCGACTAGAAGGGCCGTGGTCACGGGAGCTTCCTGCTCACCAAAGAGTCCGGAAAATTTTTTGCTCAGGGCGGCGAGAGAAAATCGCAGGCTCGCGCCACACTCGTGACAGCGTGTCGCGTTGATTCCGACCAGCGCATTGCACGCCGGGCAGATTTTCGGCCGCGGCTGCTGGTCGCCTCCGCCAAAAAATGCGCGCATTGCATTTTTCCATTTTTCTACGCGCCACTGCCACCGATAGGGAAGGGCCAATTCTCCTCCTTGCGACCCGCACACCGCGTTCCTATAATACCCAAGTCGCCGCGGTTCTTCTCGTAACGGCGATTTTTCCGGGGGACGGGCACAATGGACAAATTCGAAGAGTTCGGCAGGCGCATCGACCAGGAGTTTTCAAAGCTCAAGGAAATCAAGAATTTCGAGGATTTTGGCAAGCGCGTGGATGAAGAACTGGATCGCGTGAAGAGTTTCGTGAAAGAAGAAGTCGCGCCAGAAACGGAAAAGCGCACCGCGCAGTTTTTGCGTGAAGTCGCCGAAAAGCTCGCCGAAGCCGCGTCGAAGATTGAAGCACGCAATGCTGCGCGCAATTCCCAGAATCCGCCATCTTCATGAAACAGGAAGCGCTTTGAAGAGTTCAGCGGAAACAGCTTTCGCCAAGTTGGGTTCGCGCGAGCACGTTTTCCTGCGGCAGCCTGGTTGTCGCTCGTATTTTTCGCCTCCGCCCTTTTCTCTCTGTGTGCTCTGTGCCCTCTGTGTCCTCTGTGTTAATTCTTCCGGCTGCGCGTCGCGCAAGCCGATCGCCGATCGCCGCCAGCCGCCTCCAGCGCAGCCCACCGAGACTCCCCCATCGCGCGCGGAATCCGCGAAGCGCTCCACGGACGTGCCGGAAACTCCTGCGCCTCCGCCAACAACGGCGCCGAATCCAAAGCGCAGCAAGCCAGCTCCCGTGCCAGCTCCTTCCGGTTACACGGAAGAAGGCAATGCCTCGTGGTACGGCGAACCGTTTCATGGGCGGCATGCTTCGAACGGCGAAATCTACGACATGTACAAACTCACCGCCGCGCACCGCACGCTGCCCTTTGAAACCATGGTCCGCGTCACCAACCTGAACAACGGCAAGTCCACGGTTGTGCGCATCACCGACCGCGGTCCGTTTGTCGACAATCGCATCATCGACCTTTCGCTTGCCGCCGCGCGGGAAGTGGATTCGATCGGCGCCGGTGTCGTGCCGGTGCGCGTGGAAGTTCTCGGCGGCGTCGATCCCACTGCTGGATTTTTCACCGTGCAAGTCGGCGCCTTCCGCGAGCGCGCCAACGCCGAGCGCCTTCGCGACCGCCTCAGCGCTACCTACTCGCCCATTTTCATTCAGCAATATGATTCTCCCGACGGCATGTTTTATCGCGTGCGCGTCGGCAAAATTTCCGGCGAAGACGCCGCGCGCCAATTTGGCGAGCGGCTCCACGACCGGGAAGGGTCTACTCTATTTGTTACGCGTCTCGATGAAGGCACACCGGCAGGAGAAAACCGATGAGCGCTGACTGTTTATTTTGCAAAATCGCGGCGAAAAAGATTCCATCAAAGATCGTCTATGAAGATCCCGATGTCTTCGCCTTCGAAGACATCAGCCCGCAAGCACCCACGCACGTCTTAATATGCCCGCGCAAGCATTTTGAATCGCTGACCGACGCCGCCACCGAAGATCAAGCCCTCCTGGGCAAGTTGCAACTAGTCGCCGCGCAGCTCGCACGCGAACGCAAACTCCTCGAAGGCTACCGCACCGTCCTAAACAACGGCAGCGGCGCCGGCCAATCCGTCTTCCACCTCCATTTGCACCTGCTCGGCGGCCGCCAATTCCGCTGGCCGCCGGGTTAGCGACCTCCCGGAAATTTTGTTCTTCCTCTCACTGCAGCTTAAACTAGCTTCCATTCTCAGGAGGATTGCATGTCCTTGCGGTTCGGTGTTTCTTGTTTCTCTATGCTTCTTGCCAACTCCTTACTCTCCGTATTCTTCGCGACTTCTTCGGTGGCCCAACAACCGGCCGGCGCTGGAAAAGCTCTCACGGTCGAACGCATATATTCGCAGCCAAGCTTGAGCGGTCGGTTGACGCGCGGACTCGCATGGACTCCCGATGGAAAGCGGCTCAGCTATTTCGAAACGAACGGAGCGGGCAAACAAACCAAGACGGAACTTTGGGCGATGGATGCCACGTCAGGGGAACGGCGGCTTCTGGTTACAAGCGACAAACTTGAATCGATTTTGCCAGCGGAATCTTCGAAGCCCACGCAAGCCACCGGACTCGGGCGCCGCGCGCCTTCGCAATACCAATGGGCGCCCGATGGCGCGGGGATTTTGTTTCAAGGGCCCACGGCGCTTGCCTGGCTGGAGGTGAAGTCGCAAACGGCGCGCACGCTGGTCACCGGCAACGCTGCCATCTCGGACCCCAAGATTTCTCCTGATGGGCGCTTTGTAAGTTTCGTGCGCGATCACAATCTCTGGGTCGTAAATCTTGCCGATGGCAAGGAACGGGAGATCACGCAAGGTGGAACGGAGGAGATTCGCAAGGGCGAGCTCGACTGGGTTTATCCAGAGGAGTTGGATTGCAAGACCGGATATTGGTGGGCGCCGGATTCGTCGGCGATTGCGTTTCTTGAAATGGACGAGCGCAAAGTTTCGCAATATCCGTTGGTCGATTTTTCCTCACCCAGCGGGGAAGCCGAGATGGAGCGCTATCCTGCGGCGGGCGGAGCCAATCCCATCGTGCGCGTTCTTGCAGTTTCGCTGAACGGCGGGGAACCGCGCGTGATGGACATCGGAGCGGAAACGGACATTTATATTCCTCGTGTGAACTGGCTCACAGATTCGCAACATGTTGCCATTCAGCGCCTCAATCGCACGCAAACTACGCTTGATCTGCTGATCGACGACACCAGCACGGGCAAGTCGCGCGCTGCTCTGAGCCAGAGTGATGCGAATTGGATCAACATCAGCGACGACCTCTATTTTCTAAAGGATGGGAAGCGCTTCTTGTGGTCGAATGAGCAAACAGGGTTTCGCCACGTGTATTTGTATGATCTCGATGGAAAACAACTCGCGCAGCTGACCAAAGGTGAGTGGGAAGTTTCCGCGGTTGACGCGGTGGATGAAACGAAGGGATTGCTTTATTTCACCGCGACGGAAAAATCTCCTCTGGAGCGCAATCTCTACCGCGTGGCATTTGACGGGACTGGATTCACCAGGCTCACCAAGGAAGAAGGCACGCACGCGGCAGTGTTTGCGCCCCAAGCTGCTACTTTCTACGACACTTATTCGAACGCGGCAACAACGGCGCGTCAGGACCTCTTGCGTGCGGATGGTTCGCGCGTCGCTGCGATTAACGAAAACAAAATTGCCGAGCTTGCGGACTACCATCTGTCGCCCGTGGAATTTCTTAGGGTGAAGTCGCGAGACGGTGTGCAGCTCAACGCCAGCATCATCAAACCGCCGGAATTCAATCCGCAGAAGAAATATCCCGTGCTGGTTTACACGTACGGAGGACCGCACGCGCAGGTCGTTCGAAACGCCTGGGGCGGCGCCAATTTTCTGTGGCACGAACTTATGGCCCAGAAGGGCTACATTATTTTTTCGGTGGATAATCGCGGCTCGGCTGGTCGCGGCCATGCTTTTGAATCGCCGCTCCACTTTCGCCTGGGCGCACAAGAGCTTTCCGACCAGCGCGACGGCGTGCAGTATCTTAAGTCGCTTCCCTACGTGGATACGAATCGCATCGGCATCTGGGGATGGAGCTACGGCGGCCATATGACGTTGCACGCCATGTTTGAAGCCGGCGACGACTTCAAGGTGGGTTTCGCCGGCGGGCCCGTGACGGATTGGCGCTACTATGATTCGATCTATACCGAGCGCTACCTCGGCCTGCCACAGAAAAACGAGAAAGGATATCAGGATTCATCGCCAGTAAAATACGCCTCGCAGCTGAAGGGCAAACTGATGATCGCCCACGGCACGGGCGACGACAACGTCCACTTTGCAAACACTCTTTCAGTGATTAATGACCTCATTGAGGCAGGGAAGTACGTTGAGGTGCTCGCGTTCCCCGGCCGCGGCCATGGGGTGAGCGATCCGCCAGCTCGCCGCATTTTGATGCAGCGCGTGACGCAATTCTTCCTTGACAACCTGTGATGACGCTGGGAGCGGAGAAAATATTGAGAACGGGAGCAGAAACTGAGATGTATTGAATTTCTAAGATTCCGAGAATTCAGTTCATCGTGCCGCTGGATCGGGTGCCGATCTAGCAAACGGCTCGCAGGAAGTTATTGAGGTAAAGACGCCGTGCGTGGCAACTGTTCCGCACGGCATTTTTCTTGTTTGGCGAGTGCCACCACGCACCGCGAATTTCAGCGCACGCCGAAATATTCGACGTGGACGTAGCGGCCCAAGCGGGCATTGAAGAGCAAATACCAGCCGGGATGATGATCGTCGTCGTAGATGTACACGCGGTCACGTTCCCATTGCCAATCGCGGCAACGATCGACGTCATAGGAAGCCACCACCCAATTCGAATTGTCGTAGAGCTCCACGCGGCGAGTGCGAAAGTCCATGCGCCGGGCGATAAAGTCGCTTCGCACATGTTCGTAACGGCCGTGGGGGTAAGCGCGCCCTGGTTGGATGCGGTCCTGGTCGGAATCCCAGTTGGCGTGAGGGTTGCGCTCATTGTCCCAGCCTCTGTGATTGCCGTTGTCATGACGATCGCGATTGTCGCCACGATCTTCGTGCTTGTCCTGGCCTTTGTGCTTCCCGTTGTCGTGGCGATCGTCCCGATCACGGTGGTCGTCCCTGTCTTGAGGCGGGGCAGCGAGGGAAAGCGTTCCGGCCAAGGCCATGAACAATGTACCCGCTAAAATCTTGCGCATGATTCATCTCTCCTGGAGTTGCGTTGCGACCGATCTTCCTAGCTGAATTTCCCATGTGGATCGGTTCAGCCTTCCGCAGGCGGAAGGGTGCCTGAAGCTATTGTCGTCCCCTAAGGCCTCCTGATTCCAGAGCCAAAGCGTTGGTGTTCCACACTAGGTACGCCCCGCGTCCGCCGCAGCTCAGTTTGAGCAGTTCGGTCCGTCTGATAGTTTTCGAAACTACTTTCTTAGCTGTTCTTCGTTCACGCCCGTTCGGCCTTATAATCCGGCTGACCTGGAGGTCACCGTGCTGAAACGATTTTTCTTTCTTGCTTTGCTCGCCGCCATGATTTGGGCTCCACTGCCAGCTTGCGCGCAGCAGGCTTCTCAAGAGAAAGCGGATAAAGCAGCTCAAGAGAAAGAACAAGTCCTATGGCAAAAGCTGGAAGCGACCATCAGCGGGGTGGACCATAATCTAGACGGCGTGCTCGGCGTCGCCATCCTAGATCTCACCACGGGGCAAAAATATTTTCTCCACGCGGACGAAGTTCTTCCCACGGCCAGCTCCATCAAAATCGCGATACTCGCTGAGCTGTATCGCCAGGCACAGCAGGGCAAAATCAAGCTTGGAGATCTTTATACACTGCAATCGTCCGATCTGGTTGCGGGGAGCGGCATCGCGAATGCGCTCACTCCGGGCGTCACGCGGCTTACCATCCGCGACATCGCCGCGCTGATGATTTCCGTCAGCGACAACTCCGCCACCAATATCATCATCGACCGCATCGGCATGGAAAACGTGAATGCATTGCTCGATTCACTGGGACTGACGCATACCCGGCTGCGGCGCAAGATGATGGATGTGAAAGCCGCGGCGGAAGGCCGCGAGAACATAGCGACCCCGCGGGAGATGGTGATGCTGCTGGAAGATTTGTACCGCGGAAAAGTTTTGAACAAGCAGATGACCGTCGATTTTTTCGAGCTCCTCAGCGTACACAAAGAAAGCTACATCCCGCGGGAATTGCCCGAAGATCTGCGCATCGCTAATAAGCCCGGGGAACTCGAAGGAGTGCGCAATGACTCCGGCATCGTTTTCACGGGCAACCGGCCGTTCGTC
>Ga0210409_10002829_pt1 | contig 20118 bp, 15 predicted proteins | sample IncBWH17MmetaG_FD_161649 | JGI IMG/M metagenome (GOLD analysis project Ga0210409, IMG submission 161649) | Forest soil microbial communities from Barre Woods Harvard Forest LTER site, Petersham, Massachusetts, United States - Inc-BW-H-17-M | ecosystem: Environmental > Terrestrial > Soil >... | reverse complement strand
GAAGACCAAATTAGGGTCAGCCGAACTCACTGTCCCGTGGAGCTATTGGGCCTGCTCGCGTGGCTGTCCCTCCCTCGCCCTAAGGACAATCCGGCATTTCGCGTATATTTACTTATTAAGTATCATAAATGACAAGGTAATTCAAAGCAGCGGCCAGCGGGAATGGTTCTATTGCAGATTTCGCCGAGGGATGGTTGGAATTTTGCGGCTTGCGGCTGCGTCAGTCTGCGCCAACGTGCTGCGTTTGCAGTCGGTCTTGCGCATTCCGTAGGGTTTCGCGTCGTGTCGCCAACCCTGCGTCTCGGATCTTATAGATGAGCGCGCGATAGCTGATTTTTAGCGCTTGCGCGGTCTTCCGGCGGTTCCAGTGATTCGCGTGCAGCGTCTCCAGAATCACACTCTTTTCGAGTTCCCGGATGGCATCCTTTGCCAGTCGTTTCAGGGTAACCGGCGCTTGGCCGGCCGGAGTCACACTACGGTGCCCGTTGCTCCAGTTTCCCGTTGATTCCGCATGCATTGCTGCGTCCGGGCCAATCAATACATAGCGAGCCACGCCATTTGACAACTCGCGCATATTCCCGGGCCACGGCAAATTTTTCAAGTACTCCGACATTCCCGGAGGAAAGTCGCTCGAGTTCATTCCAAACTGTTTCGCAAATTGCGCGCGGAAATATTCGGCCAAGGCTGGGATATCCTCACGCCGCTCTCGCAGCGGCGGCAATTCCAGACGGAACACTTGAATTCGGTAATACAGGTCTTGCCGGAAACGTCCCGCGGCAATCTCGGCTTCCAGACTCTTGTTCGACGAACAAATCACGCGAGTATCGACTCTTCGTTCGCTGGCATCGCCAAGTCGCGAAAACGTCCCGTCCTGTAAGAAGTGTAACAACTTGCTCTGAAGCTGCAGATCGAGGTCGGCAATCTCATCCAGGAAGAGAGTTCCGCCGTGCGCCGATTCGACTCTTCCCGGTTTCGCCACGTTGGCCCCGGTAAATGCGCCGCGCTCGTAGCCAAAAAGCTCGCTTTCCAGCAGCGCGCCGGGAATGGCTGCGCAGTTCACCTTGACGAATTCGCCGTTGTTGAATGTGGAGTTTCCGTGAATCCAACGGGCCACCGCTTCCTTGCCCGTTCCGCCCTCTCCGCAAAGCAGCACCGGCAAGCCGGTCTGGCTGATCTTTAAGGCGGTGCGCCGGATTTCCTGCATGGCAACCGATTGACCAAAGAGGATGGCTTCCGGCAGCAGCGGATTGATTCTGGGTAAGACTTCTTTCTTCGTCCCGTAGTCGCGAGGCATAGCTGGATTGGCAAGGTTGCATCTCGGCAGCCAAAGAGCAGCTTGGCCGAGCTAGCCGCGTAATTTTGAAAGGAAACTTATGGTGTTTAGTTTCAATGGCTTGTGGACTTGAGAACAGCCGTGGTCCTGGTACTCGGCGTCGAACTTGAGGTGGCCTCCATCAAGGCCCGAAGGAATCTAAGGTATACAGAGGGAACTTTACTTCTCTTCTCGTCCATGACGGGCCGCGATGCCTACAAGGCTTCGTCACAACGAACAGGCGGCAGTCCACTAGATGCTATATAAGGACCAGCGGAACCAACACCCACATCCCTGCAACGCACCGGCGCAATTTCCCTCGACCCGTTCTCTAGACTCGAGCCGTTTCGCCGCGAATGATATCGTAGCGTTCGATCACCGCTGCGACCCCCATGCGTTCTTCTCCGTCTTCCAGGCGCCTTTCGACCCTTACGACCTTTCCTTGAGCCCTCACAAAAACGTCTGTACCGTGGGTAATTGCCGCCGGAAGCGTGAGCGTTATATCCAGTTCCGACCCAGCGTCGAGGTCGCGATGCACTACAAAATAAAGTCCGCGAGTAGAAATGTCCCGCGTCCTGCCTTCCTGCCTTGCAACGACGCGCTCCGGGCCCAAACGAATACTGATAGGTAGCGTCAAATCGTAGCGCCGTGCATTCCGCCGTTCGCTCATTACTGCCATCCTCGACTCCGTTCGTGGCTTCAGTTCTCAAGCCACTGCGTTAGTTCATTCTCTATAAAGAACTGAAAACCATCGAGTTGCAGCTGCGCTTAGGCAACCGCAATTGCCCTCTATTCCAGAATCTATCTGGCAAGAGACCAACACCCAAACGAGTTTTCGAAACGTTATACTTCAGAATTAATCGCCCGACACACCTTCACAACCGTGCCACGTAAGCCTCGCGAAACTCCCATTTCTTGGGCCGTCCCTCCATCCTGTTACAGGGACTCCAAGAAAGGCAGCTCCGCTTCTAACTGCATATTACTGATATCGCTGCGCACAATACCTTGCCCATGCGCTTCCCGCAAGTTTTGTTTTTGGTGTTAGTTGTTTACCTGCAACGGCCCCGTACTAGAACGGAGCGCGCTCGGTGCTGACCGCGCGTTACTTGGCTTCGACAACCTCTGCGGCCGCAGCCACTTTGCGCGTCCGCCGCGTATCGAGATTGAATTGCCTCATCTTATACAGCAGCGCCTTGTAGCTGATCCCCAGCATTTTCGCGGCGTCCTTGCGGCACCAGCGCGTCTTTTCCAGTGCGTCGGCGATCGCTTCCATCTCCGCTTCATCCTTCAAGCCTCGAACCAGCGCCTTCAAACCTTGTTCTCGATGAACTGGCGCCTCCTGGCGCGGCGATGTTCTTGGACGCGACGCGGACATTTCCACTAACTCCCGCAAGCTACCCTCGTCGTCCTCAAGAATCACGTACCGCTTCACGAAATTTTCCAATTCCCGCAGGTTTCCCGGCCACGGATAGTTCAGCGCGGCATCCAACAGATGCTTCGAAGGAGTCTGCGCGGCCTTTCCAAATTTCTCGCTGTACTTCGCCAGGAAGTGTTGGAACAGTAGAGGTATTTCCGCAGTCCGTTCTCGCAGTGGCGGCACGATAATCGACAGCACATTCAAGCGATAATACAAATCCTCGCGGAATTTTCCCGTCTTCATCGCATCCTGGACGTCCACGTTAGTTGCCGCCAGAACGCGTACATCGGTTTCCACCAGGTGTCGCCCACCCAGCCGTGAATACTGATGGTCCTGCAGAACGTGCAACAATTTCGCTTGCAGGTGAACAGGCATTTCCGCAATTTCGTCCAGAAAAATGGTTCCTTTGTTGGCCATTTCGAATTTTCCGGGCTTTGCGCGCACCGCCCCGGTGAATGCACCCTGCTCAAACCCGAAAAGCTCGGACTCCAACAATTCCCCGGGAAGCGCCGCGCAATTTACTTTCACGAATGGCTGATTCCGCCGCTTCGAGCGCAGGTGAATCATGCGCGCCACAACTTCTTTGCCGACTCCGCTCTCTCCGCAGATGAATACCGGCACGTCCACCGGCGCAATCTGCAAAATCTGCTGGCGGATACGTACCATTTGCGGACTGGCGGCCAGGAAGCTGAGATCCTCCGTGATCTGCTCGCAATAATCCTTCAACGCCTGGTTTTCCTGCGTCAGTTGCTTTTTCTGGCGCGACTTCAACATCGCCGCATCCAGTTCCGTTTTTTCGAATGGCTTCGTCAGGTAGTCGTGTGCGCCAAGCCGGATCGCCTCCACAACTGTTCCAACTTCGTTTGAGCAGGAAAGCATAATCACGTTCAAGCTGCGGTCCAGATGCATCAGCTCCTGCAACGTATCCAAGCCGTTCATTTCCGGCATCAGCACATCCAGGATGATCAAATCCGGGCGCTCGCCGCCATTGATCTTGCCGATGGCTTCCCTGCCGCTGCCGACTGTTTCGACATCGAAACCATCCACTTCCAGCAACGTCTGCAGGTACTTTCGGATACTCGGTTCGTCATCCACCACCAGAATCTTTTCTTTGACGGCCATAACGAAGTCCCCTTTTTGCAACTTGAAAATCCCAAACTTTAAAGATTCGAAGTTTCTCAGTTCTGGTCCATTGGCAACAAGAAAGCAAAGGTGCTGCCCTTCTGCGCTTCGCTCTCCACCCAAATCTTGCCGCGGTGCGCTTGGATCAATCGTTTGGCGATTGCCAGACCCAGTCCCATACCGGAAGTGTTGCGATCCACTCGAACGAAATCCTCGAAAATTTCCTGATGGTGCTCTGGCGCGATTCCCGCACCGGAATCGCTCACACTCACTTCCACGCTGTTAGGGCGCGGCAGCCGGAATCTCCGGCGCTCCTCATTCGGTTTTACTTCCGCCACACGCCGCTCCCAGAAATGAGGGCGCGCGCGCAGTGTTATAGTTCCGCCCTTCGGTGTGTGTTTCAGCGCGTTGTCTAAAAGATTGGCTGCTGCTTGCTGAACCTTCTGGTAATCAAATTTAAATGTCGGAATGGAGGGGTCCAGATGCTTCTCCATCTTCACGCCTTTTCTTTGAAAGGCTTCGGACCAACGGCTCGCCATCTCCTCCAGGCAGTCGCGCAGGTCGTTCTCTCGCATTTGCAAAACGAGCTTGCCGCTCTCCAATGCGGAGTAATTCAGGAACATCGAAACCAGTCGCACCAGTCGCTCGCAACTTTCTTTCGATTCTTCCAGAATGTCTCGCTGTTTCTCCGTCAACCTGCCCAGTGAACTGGTCAGCAGCAAATCGTAGTAGCCCTTGATTACCGCCAATGGTGTCTTCAGCTCGTGCGCTGCCGATGCCAGGAACACAGTCTTTTGCCGGTTCACTTCCTGCAGTTTCAAGTACGCCGCGAGCAAATTGCGATACGTTATCTCGCGTTCCTGCAACAGCTCTTGCACCGTTATTTGCGTTGCTTCGCTTTGTGCCCCGCTGGCTTCACCATCGTTCGAAAATTGCACCGCCAACCAATCGGACTCAGGAATCCAGATTACGCGGACCCGGTACGCCTTCAGGGAAGTTCGACCCTCGAGTTCGATTTCATTCTCGCCGCCTTCGATTCGGCGCGAAATTTCCTTCGGGTTTACATTCAACAAATCCTCGAAAACATTGAATGGCGTCTTTTCTTCCTTGCCATGCGCCACCAGATACTTCCTGGCCCTGGCATTAATAATGAGAGCCAACCCTTCGCGATCCGCTACGATCACGCCTCGCTCGACCGTGTCCAGCAACGCGCGCACGTGATCCACTGGAAGACTGGAGCCGCCTTGGCCTGGTTTTCCCATGATTGAACTAACAGTGCTACCCATTGGCTACAGATATCTCCTTACGGAGTGGAAAATATTTTCCCATTGCCTGACGCTCATACTTGCAGAGGCTTTTAAACCTGTCAATGGGAAATGCGGGGCAATTGCACATTTAGGGAAAACCCGTAGACAATCCCATTCCACTAGTACCCCCTTGCTACCGAACGTTAAACTTTATCTCACTAAGTTATAGAAAAATATGATCGATACAGACTGTTCGAACGGCTCACACTGGCATTCAACCTGCTACTTTTGTACTAGGTCGAGAGTACTAACCCTATGAATCTACGTTTAGAACAGCTGAAAGAGAGGACCCGCGTGGACGCCACATCTACCCGCCGCTCTTCTCGCATTCGCCTCCAGATACCTGTGTTCTTGAAGGGTTCCGATGCCTCCGGCACGGAGTTCATCGAGCTGACGAAAACCCTCAATATCAGCGCCACTGGAGCTTGCATTGCGTCTACTCACATGCTCCGAACGGATCAAACCGTTCAACTCACTATACCTGCGCCCATTCCGACCGCTTCCAGCTTGATTCCCAGCGAAACTCCCCCAATTATGGCAAAAGTACTACGCGAGGAACTCTTGGGCGAGTGGCGTCTGTTTGGCTTGGAATTCCTGCGCCCACTTGAGTAAATCTGTATCCTATTCTGGCACTTCCTCCTGCGTTCGCAGGGTCTGTCGGCTATAGGCCTATTCCCCGATTTGTAATCCTCCCCGAAATACTCCCATATCTCTTCATTTTGTAATAGGATACCGCCTCTGCCCTCCGTCCCCCCATGAGCGGACTGTTTGGGCTCGCGCGCCCTGGATTGGCACCTGGCTTGCTCCCCTCCAAGTCAGTCCTCGCATTGCGCTTGCCCCGTTCCCCCGGGGAGTGGCAGATTGTAGGAAAACCCGGTCATGCCCAGTCCCGGAGGCCCAGCGGCCCCGCGTTTGCCTATCGAAGATTCCTATCTCGAACTCCTGGCGGACACGCTGGAGAGCATGGATATCCCTGCGCGCGGCCAATTCCTGCAGCGCTACTTCAAAATAACCACGCATCTCGATCTCCGCGAAAGCCAGTGCCTGCAACTTTGGGAGGAAGCTCTTACCCGCCGTCGTGAACTCGCCGAACGACTTGCGCGACCCGTCTCGCTCCGAACCGTTTTGATGGACGTGCTCTCATCCTCCGGCATGATTCGCGTTCCGGTGGTACTCGAATATGATGAGTTCAAGAAATTACAGTTAAACGCGGTCACCGATCCGCTCACCGGCCTTTACAATCGCCGGCTCTTCGCGGAGTCCTTCGAAAAGGAATTAAATCGCGCGCGACGTTACGGTCTCCCTCTGGGTATCGTGCTTCTCGATCTTCATCGCTTCAAGGAAGTCAATGATCGCTACGGCCATCCGCGCGGCGATGAGGTTCTTCGTGCCGCCGCGGTTACCTTGCAAAAAGCACTCCGCACATCGGACTCCGCTTTTCGCATCGGTGGAGATGAATTCGCCTTATTGCTGCCGCAAACGGACGCGGCCCAGTCGGTCGCGCTCAGCCGCCGCATTGAATCCGTCTTCGCGGAAGTCTTGCGTCCGCTGCAACTCTCCTTCTCCGTCACCATGGATCACGGCGTAGCCAACTTCCCCCAGGATGGCGATCAATCTGACCAGTTGATTCGCGTCGCCGATGAACGCCTGTATCAGTTGAAGCACGCCAATCATTCCCGCACCGGTGAAAGTACCGCGCGCGCCGCCGCAGTTGGGGCCATACCGGTGTCGATTACCGCTGGCCGCCCAGCGGAGAAATCTCCGTCGGAATTTGCCCAGGCCTCTTCCACCGCGGCTAAATCCATCGCAACGCAGGATTCCTCAGCGCTGCCGTCTCCATCGGCCTACGCTGTGCAGCGCAAAGCGGAGCGCGTGTCCATGGTAGGCACCAACGCATACGCAATCATTGGAGAAACCGGCGAGCGTCGTGCACGGGTTCTCGATCTCGGGTTTGGCGGCGTTTCTCTGGAGTTTGAACAAGCGCAAGAACTGCCCGAAAGCATCCTTGCCATTCTTCACGTGCCGATCCTTCCTCCCGTGCGCGTCTATCTCAAGCCCGTGTGGTCGCGCCGCAGCGCCGAAGGCAGCTTTCGGCTGGGTTGCCGCTTCGTCTCCTGATCCCGAATCTCCGTTGTTCCTCGAGGATTTACCATTGCAGTACTAAACCTGTACTTCCGGGTAATCCGCTTTTACCCTCGACCTGTCCCACAACTGTACTTAGGGCAAGTTGCCTGTACGTTCGTACAGTAGCAACCTCTAGCTGCACAGTTCCCTTCACCGGCTCCCACTGGAAAGGCCTTCTGTCGTGTTGTCACACCGGGAAGCATTCCTCTCTTCACAGGGCTTTCGTTTGCCCATTTCCCTCTTGTTACTAAGCGCGGCCTTAAGCGGTCCTTGGGCGCCCGATGCCTCAGCCACTAGCGGCCACCTTCATGTTTCACCAGGAAACCTGGAGTTCCAGACCGTGGTTGTCGGTCATACCACCACATTGACGTTTCAGATCAAGAATACTGGCGTTAACAAGCTCTGTATCTACCATCTGTATTCCTCGAAAGTCCAATTCACAGTGTCAGGGCCTTCCACTCCGGTCAGCATCTTCCCCTCGAAGATCGCCCATTTCACGGTTACGTTCCGCCCCTCCAACACCGGAAAAACCTCCGCCCTACTTGAGATCATCAGCAGCGCCCAGGCAATGGTTACGTACACCATGACTGGCACTGGCCAAGCGCCGCTTGCCGAGTTACAGCTTTCCCCTGCATCACTGAATTTTGGCGTTGCCAACGTGCATTCAAGCATCGCCAAAACCGTGACCATGAAAAACATGGGTGATATTGCGCTGAAGATTTCAGGTGTGACCGAGTTGGGAGGAAGTTTCGGCTTCTCGAATCTTTGCGTGGGAGTTTCACTGGCCCCCAATCAGCAACTCACCTTCCAGGTGTTGTTTCGCCCGCAATCGAAGGGGATCGCCTCTGGAAAAATCTCGATCATGAGCGCGAGCCTCTCTTCGCCCACAACTCTGGCCCTTGCAGGCGATGGCATTCTGCCTGCACCAATTCCCAAGCCTCCTTCCCCTGCACCAGCACCTGCACCAACACAGCCAACTCCACCTCCGTCAATGTCACCAGTGACGCCCCCCGCCGCAGATTCTTCCTCGCTGCTTCCAGCGCCATCTTCAACCCCGGCCTCCGGACGACCCACCATTCATCTCGGGTGGGTGCCGAGTCCCAGTCCGGTGGTCGGATATCGTGTCTATCGCGGAGTAACCAAAGGCGGTCCCTATCCCAACTACACGTCGGATCCGATGTCGTCGCTCGACTACACCGACACCAGCGCCACAACCGGCGCCACCTACTATTACGTAGTGACCTCCATCGATTCGAGCGGCGCGGAAAGCGCATATTCCAACGAAGTGAGCGCCTCTCTCTTAACGCCTTCGGCTTCTTCAACTGACTCCACTTCGCTTGACTCCACTTCAACCGCGGTTACTTTGCCGCCGGTCACCACATCGCAGCAGCAAGCCCCCGCTTCACCGGTTCAACCCGCTCCACCACCGGTGGTTCATCTCAGTTGGGCGCCCAGTGAAAGCGCGGTGGCCGGCTATCGCGTTTATCGGAGCCAACTGCAAAGCGGTCCTTACGTGGATTACAACGCGGGCCCACTGGACGCACTGTCGTTTGACGACAGCTCCGTTATTCCGGGAGCGACCTATTTCTATGTCGTCACTTCGCTGGACTCCGAAGGCGACGAAAGCGTCTACTCGAATCAGGCTGCCGTCGCGCTGCCAGCGCACTAAATTTTGGTTTTCCGGGGCGTGTAAAACGCAAACACGCCGCCACTTTCGAGCGGCATCGAGAAGCAAGCTCTCCGCGGCTAAACTCCCTGTTTCCGCGAAGCTGGACTCTCGTACAGCTATGGGCAGTAGCACGCCTGTCCCACAACTGTACTCCGAGCAGGTTGTGTGTCCCTCAGGACGACCCTTACCCTTAGCTTTCATATTTCGCTGGGGGATTTTTACTCGTGAACTTTCGTACTCATCCAGTTTTTTCTTCGGGAATCCTTTCGTTAATCTTGCTCGTTGCTCTGGGCTCGTTCTTAGGAGGATGCGCAGGCTATGTTCCCGCCGCATCGACACCCACCTCATCGGAAGCTGGCCTCACCATTTCGCCCTCCAACCTGAACTTTAGCAACGTGGTCGTGGGCCAGACGCTGACCCAAACGATTCACATCTCCAATACCGGCAAAACTCCGATCCAGCTTTCCTCCCTCAAGGTTTCCAGTAAGGACTTCGTCATCTCCGGGCCTTCGGTTCCCCGTTCCATCCTGCCCGCCACCGGGCTCGATTACACCCTGGCCTTTACGCCGACCATCGCCGGCAATCAGAGCGCGTCCATCAGCATCACAAACAGTGTCACCAAAGCTCCTAGCGTGGTTACTCTCGCGGGTACCGGGGAAAAGGCAACCGCTGCGGTGCAACTCAATCCTAATTCGGTGAATTTCGGCTCGCTGGTCCTTCAGACCACCAGCACGAAAAGCATCACGCTTCAGAATAGCGGAGACGTCAACGTAAAAATCAGCGGTGTCACCGTTGCTGGAGCCGGATTCGGATATGCGGACCTTTCTCCAGGCTTCTCCTTGTCGCCCAACCAAACCGTGACGTTTCAGGTCTGGTTTAAGCCCACCGTAAAGGGCGTAGCTGCCGGCACCGTCTCCGTCATCAGCGCAAATCTCTCTTCTCCCGCAACCCTGAGCCTTGCCGGCACTGGCGTCACTTCTACCAGCCCAAATCCCTCACCAACGCCAACACCCACGGCTCACTCTGTCCATCTATCGTGGGCTCCCAGTTCCAGTTCAGTGGTTGGCTATCACGTCTATCGCGGACAGGTTTCCGGCGGTCCTTATTCGAGTGCTAGCTCTTCCGTGGATGCGTTGAGTTTCGACGACTCCGGCGTGGCGGATGGCACTACCTACTATTACGTCGTCACTGCGGTGGATTCATCCGGCGCGGAGAGTGCCTACTCCAACCAGGCCACCGCCCAAATTCCCAACAATTGAAGCAAGTTCTTAGCGTGTATTCTTCCTACGCTTTCAAGGCAAACGGATGTGCTCGATGCCATTGTGGATTTCGACGACGTTTTAGTACGTTTTCGGCTTGTTGCTTAGCGTCAATGACGGCTCTTCCGAAGATGTGGCACACTCTCAGTAGCGAGACTTTCTTCAATTAGCCCCCTAGCCCTCGTTAGCCGCAACGGGTTTCGTACTCAAATAGTTATTGATTGGAAACAACTGTGGTAAGCAGCCATAAACCTAGTTGCTCAGGGCGTATGCTTGCCTGCAAGTCGGCCAATTAAACACAAATTCCACGAAGTAATGGAGAAAGAGCTCAATGTCATCCAGACTGAATTTCTTGTGCGTCTTAGCTGTCATGATGGGGATGGCATTGAGTGGTTGCGGCGGCGGCTCCACTCCTCCTCCTCCTGTTGTAAGTGTCGCGATAGCGCCGTCAGCGGCTCAAACGATCGACGCGGGACAGACAATTTCGTTCACTGCCACGGTAACGAATGATTCCTCGGCCAAAGGAGTGACTTGGAGCCTGACTGGCCCAGGAACTCTCTCAAATCAAACAGCGACTTCAGCTACCTATACCGGTGCCGTTGGCACGGCAAAAGTAACTGCAACGTCCGTAGCGGACGCTACGAAAAGCGCCTCCACAAATATTACCGTTAATGCCGTAAGCGTCGCGATAACGCCTTCAGCTGCCCAGGCAATTGATGTGGGACAGACAATTCCGTTCACCGCAGTGGTAACCAATGACGTCGGAACTGCGGGAGTTGCCTGGAGCCTGACCGGTCCAGGAGCACTTTCTGGCCAAACCACGACTGCGGCAACGTACACAGGCGCGATCGGTACCGCCAAAGTAACCGCAACATCCGTGGCGGTCACGTCACAGAACGCCTCCACAAATATTACGATTGCCGCCGCGCCGGCCTTCACCACCACCACCTTGCCTGCGGCTGTGTTGACCACAGCATATAGCCAGACGCTTGTAGTCACCGGCGGAGCTGGGGCTCTAACCTATTCCATCAGCGTCGGTAATCTCCCGGCGGGTTTGAACCTGAACGCCAGCACCGGCGCCATCACGGGAACTCCGACAGGACCGGTGGGAGTGGTCAGTTTCACAGCCAAGGTAACCGACTCAAGCACAGCCGGCGCTCTCACCGCTACCCAGGCTCTCAGCATCACCGTCAATGCGGTGCCATTAGCCATCACCAATACTTCCCCCTTAACGAACGGGAATATTAACGCGGCGTACACAGATATTCTTCAGTCCTCGGGAGGTACCGGAGCCGTTACCTGGAGTATTCTCACCGGCGCTTTGCCCACCGGTCTTAACCTGGATGCCACCACCGGCGCAATCTCCGGCACTCCAACCGTATCGGGCGGTTTCAGCATTACGTTTCAGGCTGCGGATTCCGGCACTCCTCAACAAACTGCCTCCAAGGCATTTGCGCTGACCATCGACGGCACCAAGCTGGAGATCAGCACAACCAGCCTGTTGAACCCCATGATCGGTGAAGCCTACAACCAGCCGGTGTTATTCACTGGCGGGACACTCCCGGTAACGTGGAGTTTGGCAAACGCCACTATTCTGCCCGCGGGATTGGCTCAGAACGCCACCACCGGAGCAATCGCCGGAACTCCCACTGCTGCTGGAACAACTCCGTTCACGGTGCAGTTGACGGATTCTGGTGTGCCCGCTCAGGTCGTGACAAAAGCCTTGACCCTGACGGTGACCCTCGCAAACGCCTGCGGCTCCGGCAGCGAATCTCTGCTCAACGGACAATACGGCATCTCTCTTACGGGATTCGACTCCAGCGGACCCGCTGCAATGCTCGGCTCAGTTACCGTCGACGGCGCTGGTCATATCACTGCGGGCTCGGAAGACATCAACAGCGTGAGTGGTGTGCAGCTTAACGTTCCGGTGACCACCGCGAGCAGTTCCTACTCCATCGGCGCGGATCACCGCGGGTGCTTGACCTTGGTGGCTGCAGGCGTTACACGCATTTTCCGTTTCTCGGTTAGCATCATAAACTCCGGAGTCGCGGCGAGCGGACGCGTGTTGGAATTCGACACCACCGGCGCAAACCTTGCTGGCACTCTGGACCTCCAATCCGCCGCTGATTTTTCGAACGCCGTGATCAGCGGTAAATATGCATTCCGCGTAAAAGCCCCATTATCCACAGCCGGCGGAGGCTTTTTCGCGGGTGTCGGAGTTCTGACCTTAAGCGGCACATCGGTAACCGGAACGGGCGACTTCAACGTCAACGGCGTCGTAGACGGCGGTACCGCTGGTCCACTCACCTTTACCGCTGGAACCTACAACATTACCGGAACCGGACGAGGCACCTTGACCTTCACCTCCGGCTCGCAAGGGATTCACCTGATCGTCTACGTTTTGAGTAGGACCGAGCTCTTGTTGATGAGCAGTGACCCACAGAGTGCCACCAACAACTTATTCGCCGGGTTCGCGGGAGCCCAGACCGGATCCCCATACTCAGCGGCCTCCTTCAGCGGTCCAACCGTGCTGTTCCAAAGCGGACAAACCGGGACTGGGGCAGGCAGGTCCAGTCAAGTAGAGGCAGGCGTATTCACTTTGGACGGCATCAGTGCTTTCACGCTTAACGGTGACCAAAACAGCGGCGGAACGCCCAGCACGGTAACCGCTACGGGCGGCTACACCGTCGATTCGACGACCGGACGCGTACTGGTAATGAACGCGGGCGCCGGGTCTCCCGCGCAAATCATGTATATGGTCAACCCCAACGAAGCATATGCCATGAGCACCGATACTCATGTAATGACCGGCGACGCCGAGCCACAAAATGGCAGTTCGTTCACAAATGCATCTCTAGCCGGCACGTTCGGTTTTGCAAATATCGATCCCGTAGTCGCCTCGGGTCCTCTAGCCACTGGTGTTTACACTTACGATGGAAATGGAAATCTTACTGGCACCCTCGACTATAACCAGGCCGGATTCCTTTCCAGCGCCAACGCCGTAACCGGAACATATGCAGTTGCCAAAAACGGTCGCGTTGTTACCCCTCCCAGCGGCACTACGCAAAACGTTAGCTACATTATTTCCGCCGGGAAGCTGGTCAGCTTTGACTACACCTCCGGGAACACCAGCCCGACGCTGGTGATCATCCAGAAATAGCCCTGTAGCTCGCGGCTCAAGCCGCGAGGTCGTCCCCTAAGAACCGGCACCATTGGCTTGCCGACATCCCGACCGACCCACTGTCATCCCGACCGTAGCGTTGCGTTCGCGCGGCGCGGACGCAACCGCGAAGCGGAGGATCGCGGCTACATCCCAACACGTCCCGACCGGTTTGAGCGTCGGTTTCCCGCACGCTCCCGCGAGTCCACTTTAATCGCGAGGGACAGAGCCGCCCAAATCTTCGCCTTGTCTTCGCTGAACCACCGCGACGCCACCTCACAACAAACGCTATTCTCGATCATCGCCTCTGCGCTAACATTGCAAACTCCCGGGTACGTATGGATTTACGTTTGTGGTTAACTACTCGGGCCGTGGCCGAACTCATCCCACTGACGTTCGTATGGAGATTCACCGATGGCGACTTCCGTTTGGAAAGGCTTCCTCAGCTTTGGGCTCCTCTCGATTCCCATTCGCCTGTTCTCGGCGGCGCGCAGCGAGCGCATTTCGCTGAACCAGATCCACAGTGTGTGCAACTCCAGAATCAAGATGCCCCTGTTTTGCCCCACCTGCGACCGCAAGGTGGAGCGCTCCGAAATCGTCAAGGGCTACGAATACGACAAAGACCAGTACGTCCTCTTCAAGGAAGAAGAGTTGGACAACATCGAGCCTGATTCCAGCCGCACCATGGAAATCATCGAATTCGTTAAGTTGGATGAGGTCGACCCTCTGTACTTCGACGCCTCCTACTACGTCACCCCGGAAGAAGAAGGCAGAAAGGCCTATCACCTGCTTCAGAAAGCCCTGGAAGAATCCGGCTATTCCGCCATCGCCAAGCTCACCATGCATCAGCGGGAACATACCGTAATCATTCGCCCCCATACCAGCGGACGCAGCTCCGGCTTGACCCTGCACACCATGTTCTACCAAAGCGAAGTTCGCGAAGTTGCCGAGTATGGCCAGAACACTGGTATCGAAGTGAAAGAAGCTGAAAAGAAGCTGGCTATGCAGTTAATCGAGACTCTCGCGGCGAAATTTCAGCCGGAAAAGTATCGCGACGAGTATCAGGACAGCATGCGCGCGCTAATCGCAGCCAAACAAGAAGGAAAAGAGGTTGCTCCGGTCGCGCACGCTACTCGGGCCCCGGTCATCGACCTGATGGCCGCCCTTAAAGCCAGTCTCGAAAAGAAACCTGCCAGCCCAGCCAAGAAGCCTCCCGTTCGCGCCGTCCCGGCGGTCGCAAAGGAAACGAGAAAAATTTCCAAGAAGGCGTAAGCTGGTAGTTCATGGGAACGACCGAACAATTCACCCGCGCCGATCTTCTGCGGATCCTGGATATCTCTGAAAAACAACTGGGCCGCTGGGAAAAGCTGGAGTTCGTCGCCTCGCTGCAACCCGGAAGCAAGGATTACTACGACTTCCGCGACCTCATCAGCCTTCGCACCGCCAAACAGTTGCTCGAAAAAGGCGTTTCGCCCGATCGCTTGCGGCGCTCCTTGCAAGCACTTCAGCGACAGCTCTCCGAAGTACAAGCTCCCCTGAATGAACTGCGCATCGTTTCCAATGGCAAGGACGTCCTGGTGGAAACTGCCGGCAGCCAACTGGAACCTCTATCAGGCCAGTTCCTCCTGACTTTCAAAACGCGCGAAATTCTGGACAACGTAGTCGCCTTGCCGGAGCGCAACGCGGATTCTCTCTTTGAAACGGCGCTCGAATATGATGCCGACCCTTCCACGCGCGCCAAAGCTGCCGAAACTTATGATCGCGTCATCGCCTTGGATCCCGCGCATATCAGCGCGCTTTTGAACCGCGGCATGATCGACTACGAAAAAGGTGATTTCGAGAATGCCGTAGGGTATTTCCGCTGCGCCGTTCAACTCGAACCAAACAATCCCGTGGCACTCTTTAACCTGGGTACCACCCTGGACGATCTCGGCCAGTCCACCGAAGCCCGGCAATATCTACGCCTGGCCACGCGGCTCGATCCCGACAATCCCGATGCTCATTTCAATCTGGCTTCCATCTGCGACAAGCTAAACGCCGAAGCTGAAGCCCGCGATCATTGGACCGCCTATCTCAAATTCCAACCTACCGGCGTACACGCCGATTACGCCCGCAAGCGCCTAATCTCCAAAGCCATCGGCTAAAAAGCCATTTGGAGTGCGGCAGCTAGCTGCCGCTTTACTCAAGCGGCCACTCCTCCCAAATCAAGCCGCGAGAAGTAACAATCCACCGAAAATCCGTCCAATCCCAATTTCGCTCAAGCGATTTTCCCAGCAACTCGCCTTCCCAATATCCCTCGATTTTGCGTTCCTCCTCGTTTCGCGTATAATCAGCGATTGTCTCGTGACCTAGCGACGCGGCTGTAAGCCCCTCCCCGGGCTTTCCGTGCAGACCGGACACGACAGATTGGAGAAGTATGAAACCCGGAATTCATCCCGACTACCATGCAGTGACGGTTCATTGTGCGTGCGGGCACACTTTTCCCACACGTTCCACCGTGAAGGGCGATATGCTCCGCGTGGAAATTTGCTCGAATTGCCATCCATTCTTTACCGGCAAACAAAAACTAGTGGACACCGCAGGGCGCGTGGAACGCTTCAACAAGAAATACGCCAACGTTCCCGCCGCAGCCGCCGGAAAAAAGTAAGCAGCGCGCGGCAAACAGTCATGTTTCGATCAAGGACCGGCAGCTAGCCGGTCCTTTTTCTTTTCTCTTCTTTTGTCCACTCCCGCGTCTCCGTGTAGAATTCTCTTCCAGTGGCTACCCAATCCCGAATGTTCGATGGCGTTCCGGTCCCTGATTCGGTCGAGACCGCTCCGCCAAAAATAACTTTGCGCAACGCATTTTCTCACCCGTTCGATTCGGCCATTGCTGCCGCGCGCACCTGCTATTCCTCCCGCCTCATCACCTCCGACGAAATCACCGATAAGCAGCGCCTCAACATTGGAGCGGCTACCTTCTACAGCGGCCATCACACTGTCTATCAACACGCGCACTTCGAATTCGGGCTGGAAAACGTCAGCCGCCAATTCGTCTGGTCCTTCCTCCACGCCCACCCTTTTTATAATTCCGAACAACAAAGCCAGCGCTACGTCCGCCTGGACCGCGCCCACGCCTACATCCCGCCGCAATCGCTGTTCTTCGACGAAACTTCTCGCCAAATTTACGAAGCGGCTGTCACTCGCGCCTGGGCCTACTATCGCGAACTCTCCACCATTCTCGTCGCTAACGCCCGCGACATCCTCAACGACATCTGGCACATCGGCCCGATGTCCCACCCTAAGCGCCTGCAGAAAATCGAGCGCTCTGCGGAAAAACGCGCCATAGAAATTGCCCGCTACGTTTTGCCCGTCGCCGCCTTCACCACCATGGTTCACACGCTGTCGGGCATCGTCCTTCATCGCTTGTGGCGCATGTGTTCCGCTTCGGACACGCCCAGTGAAGCTCGCGCGGTCATCGGTGAAATGGTCGCGCACGTCCGCCAACTCGACCCGCAGTTTTTCGATCGCTTCGGAACCGCACCTCTGGAAGAACTTCCAGAATGGAAGGACGTCGCACCAACCCGCCCTCTAGCAGACGCTTTCGTTCGCGAGTTCGACCAGCGCCTCGGCGGAAAGACTTCGCGTCTTCTCGATTACTCGCCAAACGCCCCGCGCGTGATGGCCGAATCTTATCGCGCCGTAGTCGGCCTGCCAGAATCATCCTGCTCGGATGCCGAAGCCATCGATCGCCTGCTGAACCCCGCTCGCAATCTCTACCGCCTGGAAACTCTAAACATCGGCGTCCACGCACCTATGATGCGCGCGCTGCAGCACGCCAATTACACTTTCGCAAAAAAAATCAGCCACACCGCGGACAGCCAGGACCAGCGCCATCGCATGGTCCCCGGCTCGCGCCCGCTTCTCACGCTCGCCGATACCCGCGAACCGGACTACATCTCCCCGATGTTGCTCAGAGAAAACCCCCGCGCGCAGGAAGTCTACGATCGCGCCATGCACGACGCCTGGGCCACCAAGAATCAACTTCTCGATCGCGGCGTTCCTCCGGAAATCGCTCTCTATCTTTTGCCCAATGCCAAATCCATCCGCCTCGTGGAAACCGGCTCGCTCCTCCACCTGCTCCACAAATGGACCATGCGCACCTGCTTCAACGCCCAGGAAGAAATCTACCAATCCTCCATGGATGAAATTGCCCAACTCCGCGAAGTGCAACCCGCACTCTCCCGCTACATTGGCCCACCCTGCCACCTCCGTGCCGGAATCACCACGCCTATCTGCACCGAAGGCTCGCACTTCTGCGGCGTAAAAGTCTGGCTAGACTTTCCCAACACTCCCCGCCGCATCTGAAACCTGCTACTTTGTCTTGAACGTCCCAGGTAATGGAGGCCCCCATGGCGCTAACCCGGCTCCGCTTCCTCGCCGAATTGATCGTGGTAACTCTTTCCGTTTCATTCCCAACCACCGCGTTCGAAACGCCGCTCTCCGATACCGCCGTGCGCGAAGCGTATTTCCTCGGTCAGCGCCGCGACGAAAAGATGGCCCAAGTCCTGGACAAATACACCATCTACCTTGCCGAACCAAAATCCGGCCCGCATATCGCTTCCGTCACCATGTTCACGCCGTTCGCTCAGACCATCCTGCAATCACGCGGCAACTCTGCTGGCTACAGCGCGCAACAAGCCGCGCTCGACCACGCCAAACACGCCGAATCCATAAAAGCGGTAATCGAAATCGCCTTCACAAATTCCTACGGCGCCTTGATTCCTCGCCCCAGCGGTTCGCGCAGCGATTCACCCACCGGCCTGATGCCGCGTCCCTACGATTTCTGGAAAGATTTTCAGGTGAATTTCTTTCACAAGGAAGATCAGCTCAAACCCATCTCTTCTTCCGGACAACCGAAACTCTCCTGCAGTGAAAGCGGTTGCTCCCTGATCGGTGCCACGCTGGAATTCGAATTCCTCGCCGAGTCCGTGCCCTCGGATGACATCCTCGTTCAAGTTATCCCGCCCGAAGGCGAACAGGTCGTCCTCGACTACGACCTAAGCTCCGTCCGCTAACCTTGGAGTGCGGCGGCTTGCCGCCGCTTTACGGTCCAAACCAATCAACCAAACAATCGCCAAACCACCGCGCCGCCCGCGTTAACTCCGCCAACGCAACGTCACCGGCCCATCCATCGGATGCACCATCGGCACACCCGTCCGCCGCGATTCGATCAAATTCTGCTTCAACGCGAAATACCACTTTGCTGGTCGGTCCGCATCGTCAATCAGCATCAACCGCGGATTATGCTGCAATCCCTCCGCCTGCTGAATCATCGTCTCCTGATCCTGCCGCAAAAATACTTTCGCAAACGCCCGAAAAATCGAAACCGGTAGCGCCAGATTCCACGCCGCCACAAAATCAATCCGGCACAAATCCCTCCGCACCGGCGTCACCGTTGCGCGGCTGGAAAACCACAGCTTCCCGCTGTGAATTTCTTCAAACCGCATATTCGGCAACACAAAATCAATCGTGGTCGTCACCGGCTCTCCGGTCATCTTCTTCAGCACTTGATACGGCAAACTGTTCGACGACGGCGAATGCTTGCTCATTCGAAATCCGGATGGGATTGGCTCAAACTGCTTGGCCTTCTCGTGAATGCTCTTCTTACTCCGCCAGAACCATGATTTATGCACGAACGGCCCGTGCGCCGGATCCATCAATCCGATAATTCCCTGGTCCACATGCAACGGCAGGTCGCATTCCAGTCGCGTGATCTTGAATTTCGTGCTGAATTTTGGCAATTCCGGCGCCGCGGGTATCGGCTCCGGCAATCGCGTTCCCGCCGCGTTCATGTACACCCAGACGTATCCGTCCCGTTCTTCACACGGATAGTGTCCCGCGAATATTCGCTCCACCTTCAGCTTGTCCTGGCTGGTCAGCGACGGAATCTCCACGCATCGACCACTGCACGCATCGAATTCCCATCCGTGGTAGCTGCACTGCAAATTCTTCCCGTCAAAATGACCATACGAAAGCGGAATCCCCCGGTGCGGGCACGCATCGCGCATCGCGAACGCTTTCCCCTCGCTCGTCCGCCCCAGCACCAGTGGCACTTCCAGCAGCGTCGCCTTCGCCAAATTTTTCCCGTAAATCTCATCACTCCGCAGCGCCGGATACCAAAAATCCCACAAGGATTCCTGATCAGGCGCGCCATTTCGCGTCTCCTCCGGAGTGACACCGGCCGTCATTCGAGCGTCTTCGTCAATCTTCATGGCGCCTCGTAGTATATCCCGCAAACAAAGCAATCAGCCCGCTCGGTTCACTCGAGCGACCTTTGCTTTTGCAAAGCTTCTCCCTCTCGTTCCCTCTGAATCCTCACTATTTATCGACCAGAAGCGCCTGGTTTACAACCAAGATGGGTTGGCGCTACTCTAATAGCTAGAGAAACTTGATGTTTGCATCCTTCTATTAGCGGTCACCCTACATCGCGCCAACCCTGGCGCCACACCGCTTTTCACCAGTCACCGATCACTCTTCACCAGTCACCTTCACAAGGCGACGCCCAATCTTCACAGAGAGGCAACCATGTCCGCACTGACACTCAGCGATAAACTCGATCAGCTCGACACCCGCTACCAGGAAATGACCCGCGAGCTCTCCACTCCGGAGATCGTCAACGATTCCGCCAAGTTTCAGAAGCTCGCCAAGCAACACGCCGAACTCGAGCGCATCGTCGAAAAACATCGCGAATTCAAGCAAGTCGAAA
>Ga0210409_10002828_pt1 | contig 20119 bp, 21 predicted proteins | sample IncBWH17MmetaG_FD_161649 | JGI IMG/M metagenome (GOLD analysis project Ga0210409, IMG submission 161649) | Forest soil microbial communities from Barre Woods Harvard Forest LTER site, Petersham, Massachusetts, United States - Inc-BW-H-17-M | ecosystem: Environmental > Terrestrial > Soil >... | reverse complement strand
GCTCGCGCAGCTGGAGGCGGCACAGCTGCGCCGCGCCCGCGTCACGGTCGATCATCGCGCAGCGACCGGGCGCACCCTGACACTCTCCGGCGGGCGCGAGCTCGTCGATTTCAGCAGCAACGACTACCTCGGGCTCGCCCGCCACCCCGCCCTCGCCGCCGCGATGAGCGAGTGTGCAGCGCATGCCGGTGCGGGAAGCGGGGCGTCGCACCTCATCAGCGGTCACGGCGCGGAGCACGCGAAGCTCGAGGAGGAGCTCGCCGCGTTCACCCGGCGCGAGCGGGCACTGCTTTTCTCGACCGGCTACATGGCGAACCTCGCGGTGATCACGGCGCTCGCCGGCCGCAGTGAGCGCGTGCTGCTCGATCGGCTCTGTCATGCCTCGCTCATCGATGGCGCGCGGCTCTCGGGCGCAACGCTCGTGCGCTACCCCCACGCCGATGCGGCGGAGGCGGCGCGGCTGCTCGCGGCCGACCCGGGTCATACGGCGCTGCTGGCGACCGATGGGGTTTTCAGCATGGACGGAGATCTGGCGCCGCTGCCGGAGCTCGTGCGCTGCGCGCGCGGCCGCGATCTCTGGCTGGTCGTCGACGATGCGCACGGTCTCGGTGTCGTCGGCGCCGAGGGTGGCGGTGTGCTCGAGCACTTTGGACTCGGGAGCGACGCCGTGCCGGTCCTCGTCGGCACGCTCGGCAAGGCGTTCGGCTCCTTCGGCGCCTTCGTCGCCGGCAGCGCCGCCCTCATCGAGTTCCTCATCCAGAAGGCGCGCACCTACGTGTACACGACGGCGCTGCCGCAGCCGGTCGCGGCAGCGACGCGCGCGGCACTCGCGCTCTCGCGCACGGAGAGCTGGCGGCGTGAACGCCTGCGCTCGCTCGTCAGCCGCTTTCGCGCAGCGGCGCATGCGCTCGGCGTGCCGCTCGCCGACTCGACGACCCCCATTCAGCCAGTCCTGCTCGGCAGCGCTGCGGCGGCGCTCGCGGCACAGCGCGAGCTCGCCTCCGCGGGCTACTGGGTGGTCGCGATCCGGCCGCCGACCGTGCCGGCCGGGAGTGCGCGGCTGCGCGTCACGCTCTCCGCAGCCCACACGGAGGCCGAGATCGATGCGCTCGCAGAGCAGCTCGGGCGCGCCTGCGCACGCGTGCGCAACGCCTGAGCCATGGGCGCGCTCTATCACGAGGTGTGTGGCAGCGGCGAGGCGGGCGACCTCGTGCTGCTCCATGGCTGGAGTCTGAATCTCAGAGTGTGGGATGGCCTCGTGCGTGTGCTGGCGCCGCGCTTTCGTGTCATCGCCATCGACCTGCCCGGCCACGGCCGCAGCGACTGGGACCCGCGCGCCAGCACGCCCGCGGCACAGGCGTGGCGCGTGCACGAGACGCTCGCTCCCCTCACCGAGCGCTATGCGCTGCTCGGCTGGTCGCTCGGCGGTCAGCTGGCGCTCGATCTCGCTGCAGCGCTCCCCGCCGGCATCGAGCGCCTGGTGCTCATCGCCACGACACCGAAATTTCTCAAGTCTGCCAACTGGCGCTGCGGCACCCCGCGTCCGCTCCTCGCCCGGCTCGTCCACCGGCTGCACTCCGAGGGCGAGCGCGCCGTAACCGATTTCCTTGCGCTGCTCGCGAGCGGCAGTGCGCCGGGCACCGTGGTGCGTGTGCGCTCGAAGCTGCGCGCGGCGCTGCGCACGCACGGCGCCGCCTGCCCCGAAGCCCTCGCCGCGGGACTTGCGCGGCTGCGCGATGGCGACTTGCGGCCTGCGCTGCCGATGGTGCGGATGCCGGCGCTGGTCGTGGCCGGGCAGCGCGACCGCATCATCCGTGCCACGGCCATGCGCGCGCTCGCGCACGCGCTCCCCGATGCACACTACCTCGAGGTCGAGGGCGCAGCGCACGCCCCGTTCCTGTCGCACCCGGTGCAGTTCGCCCGGGAGCTGAGTGGATTTCTGCATGCTTGAGCCGCGGGGCCCATTCCATCTCGATCGTGCGCGCCTGCGCGCCTCGTTCGACCGCGCGAGTGCCAGCTACGAGGCCGCGGCGAGCCTGCAGGCGCGCATCGCCGCCGAGCTCCTCGAGCGGCTCGAGTTCTTCCGCTTCGCACCCGGCGTGGTGCTCGATCTCGGCAGCGGCACCGGGCGCGCCACCCGTGAGCTCAAGCGCCGCTACCCGCATGCGCGCGTCATCGCGCTCGACATCGCTCCCGGCATGCTGCGCGAGGCGCGCCGCCACCAATGGCCGTGGCGGCGTTTCGATCGCGTGTGTGGCGATGCGCTGCGGCTTCCGCTCAAGGACGGCAGTGTCGATCTCATCTTCAGCAACCTCATGCTGCAGTGGTGCGACCCGCTCGCCGCGGCGCTCTCCGAGGCGCGGCGCGTGCTCGCACCGAGCGGCTTCTTCTCCTTCAGCACCTTCGGCCCCGACACGCTGCACGAGCTGCGCAGCGCGTGGGCCGAGGCGGACGGTTACAACCACGTCAATCGCTTCGCCGACATGCACGAGGTCGGGGACGTGCTCGTGCGCGCGGGACTCATGGAGCCGGTGCTCGATGTGGACCGCATCGAGGTCGGCTATCCGGACGTGCTCGCGCTGATGCGCGACCTGAAGGCGATCGGTGCGCACAACGTCACTGCCGGACGCCCGCGCGCACTCGTGGGCCGCGAGCGCTTCACCCGTGTGCAGCAGGCCTACGAAGCTTTCCGCTGCGACGATCGGTTGCCGGCAACCTACGAAGTCATCTACGGCGCGAGCTGGGGGGCGGCCGGGCGGCCTGCGTCCAGCGCTCTCGAGGGCGTGGCGCGCATTGCCCCCGGATCCATCCGGCGCCGGGTGCGACCGTGAGCCCACGCGGAATCTTCGTCACGGGCACGGACACCGGCGTCGGCAAGACGGTCGTCGCCTGCGGGCTGGTGCGTGCGCTGCGTCAGGACGGCCACCGCGTCGGCATCATGAAGCCGGTGGCCTCCGGGTCATTCCATACGGCCGATGGCCTGAGAAATGCCGATGCGCTCGCCTTGATGGAGGCGGCAGGGGTTGCGGGGCCCACCGCCTACGGAGACGTCAACCCATACTGCTTTGAGTTGCCAATTTCACCGCATATCGCTGCAAAAGCCGACAATATCGAGGTAGATATCGGCCTGATACAGCATAGATTCGGGCGCCTGGCGGCGAATGTGGACTGGATGGTGGTCGAAGGAGCCGGGGGGTGGCTCGCACCGGTCAACGACCGCGAGACGATGGCCGACCTTGCCGGGGCCCTGTCGCTCCCGGTGCTGATCGTGGTCGGGCTCAAGCTCGGCTGTCTGAACCATGCACAGCTCACTCAGCTGGCGGTAAGAGCCCGCGGTGTACCGCTCGCCGGTTGGGTCGCGAGCGCGATCGACCCGCAGATGTCGCACCTCCAGGCGAATCTCGAGTCGCTCGAGCGGCTGCTCGGTGAGCCACCCCTCGCCGTGGTCCCGCATCTGCCCGACGGCGGCTCGCGCCTCGAGCTCGCGTCACTCGCCAGGGCGCTCGCTTCGCTGGGCGATAAGCTCATGAAACGGCTTGAATGACGACGTTCGCGCGCTACCATCGATCGCGCGTGCAAAGCGAGCCACTGCGTATCCAGATCTGCCCCAACTGCTCACTGAGTGTGCGCGGTGCGCGGCTGTTCTTCGGCAGCGCCTGCATCGTACCGTGCGGCATCGCCGGGTTTCTCGCGCTCAAGGGATTCTGGCCCATCCTGCCGTTTGCGGGCCTGGAGATGGCGCTCCTTGGCTGGGCGCTCAAGGTGTGCCTCGAGCGGCGCTTCCACAGCCAGACGATCACCGTGACTGATCTCGATGTGAGCATCGACACGCGTGGCCGGGCGCGTTGCGAGCACGTCGTGTTCCCGCGGCATTGGGCGCAGGTTAAACTGCGCCGCCCCGCGGCACGCTTGCACCCCAGCCGGCTCACCATCGAGTCGCACGGCCGCCGGTGCGAGCTAGGCAGCTTCCTCACAGAAGAGGAGCGACGCGGACTGGCGCTGCGGTTGCAGCGCGTCATCGGCCGCGTGAACGAATCGCCCTCCTGGCGCTAGGGGCGGCGCACGGCGGAGCGGGTTGGCTTCCTGAGAAAAACGCGCAGCTCTGTGGAGTGTGGCGCTGCAAGGCACGTTAACGATGATCCGCGAAAAGCTCGCTTCGGTTGTCCTCGCGCTCGCGGCAGGCGCCGGCACGCTCACCGCGCATGCGGAGTCCGGCTGGAACCAGCTGAACATGACCCAGGGGGTCACGCACATCAGCCGCGAGATCTACAACCTGCACATGAAGATCTTCTGGATCTGCGTGGCGATCGGCGTGGTCGTCTTCGGCGTCATGATCTGGTCGATCATCACCTACCGCAAATCGAAGGGCGCGGTGCCGGATGTCACGCTGGTGCACAACACCAAGGTCGAGGTCGTCTGGACGATCGTCCCGGTTATCATCCTGGTCGCCATGGCGGTGCCCGCGGCGAAAACGCTGATCGAGATCGAGGACACCACCAAGACCGAGCTCACCGTGAAAGTCACGGGCTTCCAGTGGGGCTGGCAGTACGACTACCTCGATGACGGGGTGATGTACTACTCCCGTCTCGATCACCACTCCGACGCCGCGCGCGAGCTGCTCTCGGGGATCGATCCCGAGAGCGTCGATCATTACTTGCTGAACGTCGACCACCCCTTCGTGGTGCCGGTCGATACCAAGGTGCGCCTGCTCGTCACCGGAGCGGACGTCATCCACTCGTGGTGGGTCCCGGCTTTCGGGGTGAAGAAAGACGCGATCCCGGGATTCGTCAACGAGGCGTGGTTCAGGATCGATAAGGACAAGCCGGGCCTGTATCGCGGACAGTGCGCCGAGCTGTGCGGCCGCGACCATGGCTTCATGCCCATCGTCGTGGAGGCGCGCTCCAAGGAAGATTTCGCCGCCTGGCTGAAGCAGAAGGCCGCCGAACAGAAGCAGGCCGCGGCCCCGGCGGCGCCTGCCGGGGCGCCTGTCCCTACCGCCGCAACTCAAGAGAGAGCGTCATGGCCGAAGTCCTGACACACGACGAGCACGACCACAAGCCGCACGGCTGGCGGCGCTGGGTGTACGCGACCAATCACAAGGACATCGGCACGATGTACCTGGTCTTCGCGGGCACCATGTTCTTCGTTGGCGGCTTTGCGGCGATGCTCATCCGCCTGGAGCTCTTCCGGCCCGGGCTGCAGTTCTTCGATCCGCAGTTCTTCAACTCCCTCACCACCATGCACGCGCTGATCATGATCTTTGGCGCCGTGATGCCGGCGTGGACGGGGCTCGCCAACTGGATGATCCCGATGCAGACCGGCGCGCCCGACATGGCGCTGCCGCGGCTGAACAACTTCAGCTTCTGGATCCTCCCCTTTGCGTTCACGCTGCTGATCTCCTCGTTCTTCGTGCCCGGCGGCGCGCCGGCCGGTGGCTGGACCATGTACCCGCCGCTGGTGCTGCAGACAGGCGCGTCGTTCCCGATGCTGATCTTCTCCATCCACCTGATGGGTGCCTCCTCGATTCTTGGCGCCATCAACGTCATCGTCACCATCGTGAACATGCGCGCGCCGGGTATGACGCTTATGCGCATGCCGCTTTTCGTGTGGACCTGGCTGATCACCGCGTACCTGCTGATCGCGGTGATGCCGGTGCTCGCGGGTGCGGTCACGATGCTGCTCACCGATCATTTCTTCGGCACCACCTTCTTCACCGCCGCGGGCGGCGGCGATCCGGTGATGTTCCAACATATCTTCTGGTTCTTCGGGCACCCTGAGGTGTACATCCTCATCCTGCCGGCCTTCGGCATCGTCTCCGAGGTGATCCCGACCTTCTCGCGCAAGCCGCTGTTCGGCTACGAGGCCATGGTGTACGCGACCGCCTCGATCGCGTTCCTCTCGTTCATCGTCTGGGCGCACCACATGTTCACGGTCGGCATGCCGCTCGCCGCGCAGCTGTTCTTCATGCTCTCGACCATGCTGATCGCGGTGCCGACCGGGGTGAAGGTGTTCAACTGGACGACTACCATGTGGAAGGGCTCGCTCACCTTCGAGCCGCCGATGCTGTTCGCGCTCGCGTTCCTGTTCCTGTTCACCATCGGCGGCTTCTCGGGGCTGATGCTCGCCATCGTCCCGGCGGACTACCAGTACCAGGACACCTACTTCGTGGTGGCGCACTTCCACTATGTACTGGTGCCGGGAGCCATCTTCGGCATCATGGCCGGGGTGTACTACTGGCTGCCGAAGTGGACCGGCAGGATGTACGACCTGAAGCTCGCCACCTGGCACTTCTGGCTCTCGACCATCTTCGTGAACGTGCTGTTCTTCCCGCAGCACTTCCTGGGACTCGCCGGCATGCCGCGCCGCATCCCGGACTATGCCGTGCAGTTCACCGACTGGAACATGGTGTCCTCGATCGGCGGGTTCGGCTTCGGACTCGCGCAGCTCATGTTCCCCTACATCATCTGGAAGTGCGTGCGCGGCGGTGAGCGCGTCGGCAAGAAAGCCTGGGAAGGCGCGCACGGGCTCGAGTGGGAGCTGACCTCGCCGCCACCGTATCACTCGTGGACCACGCCGCCGTCGGACGCGGTGATCGCGCGCGGGGCCGAGCACTGATGCCGGCGACCGAAATCGCAGCGGCCGAGGAGCGGCGCCGGCGCGTGCGCCGCAGCGCGCTCGTGTGGTCGCTGTTCGCGGCGGCTTTCTACGTGGGCTTCATCATCCTCACCCTGGTGCGCGGCACGAAATGAGCGATCTCCGGCGCGCGAACCGCAACATGACCTGGAAGCTGCTCGCCTTCGCCGCCGGCAGCTTCGCGTTCGGCTTCGCGCTCGTGCCGCTGTACAACGTGCTGTGCTCGGTGACCGGCTATGGCGACCAGAGCAAACTCCTCAAGCGCGTGAGCGCGGTCGAGCAGCCGCAGCTCGACCGCACGGTGACGGTGGAGTTCCTCGCCGACGTCGCCAGTGCCGGCACCTTCGAGTTCCGTCCCGTGGTGCGCACCGTCGAGGTGCACCCGGGGCAGCTGTACACCGCCAGGTTCTACGCGCACAACCTCAGCGGCCGCGACACGGTCGCGCAGGCGGTGCCCAACATCGCCCCTTCGGAAGTCGCCGCCTATTTCCACAAGACCGAGTGCTTCTGCTTCACGCCGCAGCACTTCGGCCTCAACGAGGGGCGCGACATGCCGGTGCGCTTCATCATCGATCCCTCGCTGCCGCAGCACATCGACACGATCACGCTGGCATACACCTTCTACGACGAATCCGCGCGCGTGACCGCGCGCCGCTAGAAAGCACACCGACATGGCCAACGCACACGCACCCGAGGGCAACCGGTACTACATCCCGCACGACAGCCCCTGGCCGATCCGCGGCTCGGTCGCGCTGTTCGCGATCATGCTCGGGGCGATCGCCTATCTGAACGACTGGGCGGGCGGCTGGGTCTTCCTGCCGGGCGCGGTGCTGCTCGCCTACATGTTCTTCGGCTGGTTCTCGACCGTCATCGGCGAGAACCAGGTCGGCCTCTTCAACCTGCAGGTCGACCGCAGTTTCCGCATGGGGATGATGTGGTTCATCTTCTCCGAGGTGATGTTCTTCGCGGCGTTCTTCGGCGCGCTGTTCTACGCGCGCATCCTCGCGGTACCGTGGCTCGGCGGCGAGGGCGTGAAGGTGTTCACCAACTTCGTCCTCTGGCCGCACTTCGAGGCGGTATGGCCGACCAACGGGCCCGCCCACGTCGGCGGCCACGCCGACGGCACGTTCACTCCGATGGCGCCGATCCCGATCCCCGCGATCAACACCGCGATCCTGCTCAGCAGCGGCCTTACCGTGACGCTGGCGCATCACGCCATGCGCGCCGGCCAGCGCGGCAGGCTCGCTTTCTTCCTGGCGCTGACGTTCCTGCTGGGGTTCACCTTTGTCGGCCTTCAGTTCCGCGAGTACGGCGAGGCCTATCGCGAGCTCGGCCTGCGACTCTCCACCGGCATCTACGGCTCGACCTTCTTCATGCTCACCGGCTTCCACGGCCTGCACGTCACGATCGGCGCGATCATGCTGACGGTGATCTGGCTGCGCGTGCTGCGCGGCCATTTCACTCCCGACCGCCATTTCGCCTTCGAGGCGGTCGCCTGGTACTGGCACTTCGTCGACGTGGTGTGGCTGGGGCTGTTCATCTTCGTCTACTGGGTGTAGCCGGAGCGCCCCCGGCGAGCGGCGCACGCCGCAAGCGGTGCCTCGCGCGAAGCGGCCTACGGCGGCGCGCCGGCGCCCTGCAGCGGATGAGGCGAGATGAGACCGAAGTGCCAGGCGATCATCAGCAGCGCAAACAGCAGCAGCGACACCGCGATGCGCACGGTGAGCGCGCGCGCGAGTTTCGCGGAATGCTCCGGCGTGCCGCGCGAGAGGTGGTACAGGCCAAGCCCGAGGCTGACGAGGATGCCCAGCAGACACGCCAGCACCAGGAGCCATACGAGACGGTTCATGTATGTAGGTGAGTGTAGCGTGCGCGCGCCGTGGAGCAATCTGGAATGGCAGCGCCGGTGAGTGCCGGCAAGCGTGTGTTCGCGCCCACGCTGCGCTTCACGCTGCCCGCCCTGCTGCTCGCCGCGCTCTTCGTGCGCTTAGGGTATTGGCAATGGCAGCGCGGCGAGCAGCGGCAAGCGGACGCGGCGCGCTTCGCCCGCGGCGCTGATCAGGTGCTCGAGCTCCGCACCGTGGACGCGGCCGGAGTGCCGCTCTACCAGCGGGCGAGCGTCGAGGGCGAGCTCGATGGAGCGCACCAGTTCCTGCTCGACAACCGCACCTTCGAGAGCCACGCCGGCTATGAGGTGCTGACCCCGCTCACACGCGCGCGCGCACCGGCGCTGCTCATCGACCGCGGGTGGGTTCCTTTCCTGGGCAGCCGTGCGCGGCTGCCCGACGTAACCCTCACGGTGAGCGGGCCGGTGCGACTCACGGGCCGCATCGCGCTGCTCCCGAGTCCGGGACTCTCGGCCGGACGCGCCGCGCCCTCGCCTGAGGGGCGGTGGCCTAAGGTCACGAGCTACCCCGACATGGCGCAGCTCGCCGCAGCGCTCGGTGTGCCACTCAGCCCACGCATTCTGCTGCTCGACCCCACGAGCCCCTTCGGTTATGCGCGCGCGTGGCAGGCCCCCGGGCTTCCGCCGCTGCGGCATTTTGCCTACGCCGTCCAGTGGTGGAGCTTCGCTCTCCTGACACTGATCCTGTGGGTGGTCTCGAGCCGTCGCCCGCCGCCGGTGGCAGCCTCATGAGTGCCACGACGCCCGGTGAGCTGCGCGCACGGAACCTGCGAACACTGGCAGTGCTCGCGGCGCTCTTCCTTCTGCCCCTCGCGATTGCCTTCGCCACCTACTACGGCACCGGGTGGCGGCCGAGTACGCGCGTGAACCACGGACAACTCTTCACTCCCGCACGGCCGTTGCCCGCGGTGGCGCTGCCCAGCGTCGGCGGCAACGGTATGGCGCCTGACCGGACGCCCGGCCCTGGGGCGCGTGGTTTCCGCAAACGTTGGTCGCTCGTGTATGTCGGCACCGGCAACTGCGATGCCGACTGCCGCGAGGCGCTCTACGTGATGCGCCAGACGCGCCTCGCGCTCAACAACGACATGGCCCGCGTCGTGCGGGTGTTTCTCGTGAGCGCTGCCTGCTGCGACCGGGCGTTTCTCGCCCGCGAGCACGCCGGACTTGAGGTCCTCGATGCCAGTGTGCCGGAGGCGAAGCCGCTCCTAGCACAGTTTTCCGCCGCAGGCCGCGAGCACACGCTGTTCATCGTCGACCCGCTCGGCAATCTCATGATGAGCTACGATGCACGCACAAGTCCGCGCGGGCTGCTCGAGGACCTGAACAAGCTCCTCGCCCTCTCGCACATCGGCTGACGCTCATGAGAGTCGCACGCTGGATCCGCGGCCTGTGCATCCTCGGTGTGTTGTTGTGTTTCGCGGTGGTGGTGCTGGGCGCGTACGTGCGGCTGACGGCCGCGGGCCTTGGTTGCCCGGACTGGCCGGGCTGCTACGGTCATCTGACACCTTCCGGCGCGCAGGCCGCCGACACCGCCGCTGCCTTCCCCGGCCGGCCGCTCGAGCCCGGCAAGGCGTGGCGCGAGATGATCCATCGCTACGCCGCGACGACTCTCGGGCTGCTGATCATCATCCTCACCGCGCTCGCGATCGCCGCGCGCCGCGAGCGCATCGTCGGTATGCCCTACGCGTTGCTGCTCTTTGCGACCGTGGTGGTGCAGGGGCTGCTCGGGATGCTCACCGTCACCTGGCAGCTGAAGCCCCTCATCGTGACGCTGCACCTGCTGTTCGGCATGACGACGCTGGGGCTGCTCTGGTGGCTGCTGCTCTCGCTCCCGCGAGGCTCCTGGGGCGTCAGCTCACTCGGCACTGCGGCACACGCGCTGGGGGGCGGAGCCGCCTCGACGCTCTCGCTCGCGCGCGGGCTCGCGCTGCTCGGCCTCATCGTGCTGATAGTGCAGATCGCACTCGGCGGCTGGACGAGCAGCAACTACGCCGCGGTCGCCTGTCCCGACTTTCCCACCTGCCAGAATGCCTGGTGGCCACACACCGACTACCGGAATGCCTTCGTGCTGTGGCGCGGTCTCAACATCAACTACGAAGGCGGCGTTCTCGACAACCCGGCGCGCATCGCCATCCACCTGACACACCGCATCGGCGCGCTGCTGACCACCGCCGCGCTTGCGCTGGCCGCGCTCCTGGTGCTGGGCAGGCGCGGGCTGACCTTCGCGCACGCGCCGGCCATTGCCGTGCTTGCCGCGCTTGCTCTGCAGCTCGCAATCGGCGTCACGATGGTGCTGAAGACCTTTCCGCTGGGGCTCGCGACCGCACACACCGCGGGGGCGGCGCTGCTGCTGCTGGCGACGCTCGCGCTGCTGCGTACGCTCAGCTCGCGCAGCTAGCTCACGCAGCTAACGCCCCGGTTTCGACGCCGCCTTGCGCAGCAGCGCGAGCGGGTTGGACGTCGGCTCGGCGACCTTGCGCAGGGTGTTGCGGTCCCGGTGCAGGAAAGGCTCAGGGCGCCCGTGCACGAAGAGCATGGTGTCGAGCACGTAGCTCCAGCTGCCATCCGGATTGAAGACGACCTCGATGCGGTAAGACTCGGTGCGGAAAGCGTATTCGAGGAAGGCGGTGGAACAGATGCCGTAGCCGGTGTCGCCGCGCCTGGCCGTGAGAACGAGCTCCGTCGCATCGTGCGTCGCGTGGCCCGCCGCGATGGCCACCTGGCCGCGCGGGATGGAGAGGGTCTGCAGGACGAGCCCGGTGGCCGGCTCCCACAGCCAGTAGCCGGTCTGGTCGTGAAAGGTCGCCGCCTCGTCACTCGCGAGGATGTGCGTGTGGTAGCGCAACCCGTAAAAAAGCTGCGGCCCGTTGGCCTGCGCGTCGATCGGCTGCAGCTCCATCCTCTCGCTGAAGTCGCGCCGCTCTGGTCCTGCGGCCTTGGGATTGATGTCGACCCCGGCGTGGCTCTCCCAGATGCCGGCAAGGCGCCTCAAGGGGCCGAGGTTAGCCAGGGTGTCGGGATCGGCGTCCTGCTCGGTGAAGACGTCTTCGGGAAAGGTCATGCTCGCGCTCCGCGGCCAGTCTCAACTGATAAGTCCCCAGCCCAGCCACTGCGATCTGTTAGGCTGCTCATCCCCCATCCGACCGCTGTTGCGTCTTCTCGCCGTGGCGACAACCTCGCATTATGCACCGGCTGCGCCAGCGGTCTGGCGCCGCTACCTGCAGCTCACCAAGCCCAAGGTCGTCGCGCTCATCACCTTCACTGCCATCGTCGGCACACTGCTCGCGAGCCCGGGCCTGCCGCCGGCCGGCGCGCTGCTATGGGGCAATCTCGGCATAGCCCTCGCCGCGGCGTGCGCTGCCACGCTCAACCACGTGCTCGATCGCCGCCTCGATGAGCAGATGACGCGCACTCGCGGCCGGCCGTTGCCCACCGGGCAGCTCACGGAGCGCAATGCGCTGCTGTTTGCGGCGCTCCTCGGCGTGAGCGCCATGGCGATACTCGCTTTCCTGGTGAATCTCCTCACCGCGGCGCTCACATTTCTCTCGCTCATCGGCTACGCGGTCATCTACACCGTGTGGCTGAAGCGTGCGACCTCGCAGAACATCGTCATCGGCGGGGCGGCCGGGGCCGCGCCGCCAGTGCTCGGCTGGACCGCGGTGACCGACAGCATCGACCCCAACGCGCTGCTGCTCTTCCTCATCATCTTCGTGTGGACGCCGCCGCACTTCTGGGCGCTCGCCATCGCACGCCGCGACGAATACGCGCGCGCCGGCATTCCGATGCTGCCAGTGACTCACGGGGTGGCCTACACCGGGCTGCAGGTGCTGCTGTACACCGTGCTGCTCACAGTGGTCACGCTGATGCCTTACCTCACCCGCATGAGCGGCCTCCTGTATCTCGCCGCCGCACTGGTGCTGAACGCCCGCTTCCTCTACTACGCCCTGGCGCTGAAGATCACGGCACGCGCGGAGCTGCCGATGCGCGTGTTCCGCTTCTCGGTGGACTACCTCATGTGGCTGTTCGCGGCGCTGCTCATCGATCACTACCTGCCGGCGCTCCGCGGCGCCGCGAGTCCCTAGGCGAGCGCGACTCCCAAAGCCGCGCCATGGCTCGCGGTTGCGGTCTGCTCGAGCCCGGTCGCAAGATCGCGCGGTCCGGCAAGCTCAGAACCCGCAGAGAGACGGGTCGCCCAAACACACCCGCAGGCAGGCACTCATGAACGTGAGCAAGTCCGCCGTGCTCACGGCGGTAAACACCAGGAATCGCAGACACTGACGGAGTGCTCTAAGGCAGGTCGAACAGCAGCACCTCGGCGTCGGCGCCATCGTGCAGGGTGAGCTGCGCGGGCCCCGCGGTGCGCGCGCCATCCCCGGCGGAGAGCCGCACGTCATCCGCCGATAGAGTGCCGCGCGCCAGCTGCAGCCACGCGCGCCTCCCTGCCGGCACCTGAAATTGCACGCGCTCCGCGCCATCTAAAAGTCCGGCGTACACCCGCGCGTCCTGGTGGATGAGCACCGCGCCGTCCTCACCGCCATGGGCGGCGATCAGCCGCAGCCGGCCGCGCTTGTCGGCGGCGCCGAAATGCTTCTGCTCATACCCGGGTGCCAGGCGCTGCGCCTCAGGAAGGATCCAGATCTGCAGCAGGTGCACTTCCTCGGTGGCAGAGGGGTTGAACTCGCTGTGCGTGACACCGGTGCCAGCGCTCATGCGCTGCACGTCCCCGACACGAATCACCGAGCCATTGCCCATGGAATCCCGGTGCTCGAGCTGACCGGCGAGGATGTAAGTGAGGATCTCCATGTCGCGATGACCGTGCTTGCCGAAGCCCTGCCCCGGCGCGACGCAATCGTCGTTGATGACACGCAGCGGGCCGTAGCCGACCCAGTTCGGATCGTAGTAGTCGGCAAAGGCGAAGGTATGAAAGGTCTTCAGCCAGCCGTGATCGAAATAACCGCGCTCTGAACTGCGGCGGATTTCCAGCATCTCAGACGCTCCGGCTCAGCCGCCGCGTTTCAGCATCATCTGCCATGAGTACATGATCCGATCCTTCAGCAACAACATCCCGGTCGAGCGGTAATTGTCGGCATCGAGCTGTGCCAGGTGCTCGGCGCCGTGGTAGCCGGACTCCTCGCAGCCGTAGACCGACAGGATCGAGGGACCGATGACCGCATAACGTCCATGGAGCTTCCCGAACATGGCGTTCTCGAATGTCCAGCGCACGCTTCCGCCCAGCGGGCCGGGCGGCTCGATCCAGTAGGCGTGCACGAACTCCACCGGAGGGGAGCTCAGCACCTTGAGCGTCCCCGACAGCAGCCAGCATTCCGGGCGATGCGCGATCTGCGTGCGGCCCACCGCCTCGAGCGCTTCTCCGTCGGCACGCCAGAATGTCCCGGCCACGCCCCACACCGCCGGCTCAAACAGATACGTGTGCTTCACCTGACCATTATGGCGCGCGTTGGCATTTGGGGGTACGTTGCGGGGGCATCGACGTCGGGAGGCGGATCCTATGCTGGTGGAGCGCATCTGGTCAGGGAATTCCCTGCGCAACTTTCACTATCTCATCGCCTGCCCGCAGACGGGTGAGGCGCTCGCAGTCGACCCGCTGGAGTGGCGCATGTGCCTCGCTGCGGCAGTGCGGCAAGGCTGGGAGATCACCCAGATACTCAACACTCACGAGCACAGCGACCATACCGGCGGCAATGCGGGGCTAAAAGGCGTCACCCACGCGCAGGTCCTGGCGCACGCGGGTGCGGCGGCGCGCATCGGCGGCGTGGACCGTGGGCTCTCGAAAGGCGATGTGATCAAGGTCGGCCGCACGGTCGAGCTCGAATGCCTCGACACGCCCGGGCACACCATGACCCACATCTGCCTCCTCGCGCACACCGAGGAGCCGGCGCTCTTCTGCGGCGACACGTTATTCAACGCCGGCGCCGGCAACTGCTTCAACGGCGGCCAGCCCGAAGCGCTCTACGACACCTTCGTCAGCCAGCTGGCACGGCTCCCCGACAGTACGCGCGTGTATCCCGGGCACGAGTACCTGGCGCGCAATCTCGAGTTCACCCTCGATCGCGAGCCGGGCAACGAGGATGCCAGGGCGCTGCTCGGCGAGGCCCGTCATCACGATCCGGCTGCGGCGGTGGTGACGACCCTCGCACGCGAGAAGCGCATCAACACCTTCTTCCGGCTGCAGAACCCGGCGGTCATCGCACGGCTGCGCGAGGTATTTCCCGACATCGGCGAGAACCCCGATGGGCGCACGGTGTTCGTGAAGCTGCGCGAGCTCCGCAACCGCTGGTGAGTCGCGCCGCAGTGGCCGCCGGTTTCCCCGGCTCCTGCGGGAACGACGCCGACGCGCCTGCCGCGTGCCGCGCTGTTGCCGCTTGCAACCTTGCGGTAGCAGCATACGCACTACGCCGCGGGAGATTCTCATGCGCCTCGCCATCGCCTTCTGCTCAGCCTGCCTGCTCGCCGCTCTGAGCCTCAGCGCCTCGGCAAACGGCGGGGGTGGCATGTCCATGCCTTCGATGCCCACGCCATCTCATCAGGCTACTCCGCAGGAGAAGGCCCGCGACGCCTACAACGATGGCGTGCGCTACGTGAAGAAGGCGGACAAGGCACAGCAGACGGCGAACGAAGCCACCGACTCCGGCAAGAAGGACAAAGCTGCGAAGGAAGCGCACGACGCCTATGCCTCGGCGCTCGCCAGGTTCAAGGACTCCGCAGGCCTCGACCCCTCGCTGCACGAGGCGTGGAACTACGTCGGCTACACCAGCCGCAAACTCGGCGACTACGACGATGCGCTCGCCGCGTACGACAAGGCGCTCTCGCTCAAACCCGGCTACCCCGATGCGCTCGAGTACCGCGGCGAGGCGTACCTGGCGGTGGGACGCATTCCCGACGCGCAGCAGGCGTACCTCGACCTGTATGCCGGCAACCGCGCGCTCGCCGGCAAGCTCCTCACCGCCATGAAGAGCTGGGCCGCGGCGCAGCGCGCGAGCACCTCGGGCAGCGGTGCGGCCAACCTGGACGAGCTCGACAAGTGGATCCAGGAGCGCGCGCAGATCGCGGGTCAAACCGCAGCACTGACACGCGAGGGCACGGCCGCCAGCTGGCGCTGAGAGCTCAGCACGCGCCGTGCGAGCTCCGGCCGCAGCTGCGCTCGCAGCCTCAGGGCTTCTCGCGGCACTGCCGCTCGAGGCCGCAGACTCCTACGCGTGGCAGCTTCCGCCCGGATTTCCGCAGCCGGCGGTGCCGGCCGACAATCCCATGTCGGACGCCAAGGTGGCACTTGGCCGGCGCCTGTTCTTCGATCCGCTTCTCTCGGTGAATGGGCGCTACAGCTGTGCGAGCTGTCATGACCCGCAGCGCTCGTTCTCCGATGGTCGTGTCGTAGCGGTGGGGGCAACCGGTGAGCAGCTCCCGCACAACGCGCTCGCACTCGTCAACGTCGCCTACAACGTGAGCTTTGGTTGGAGCCGGCCTCAGGTGAGATCACTGGAATCTCAGATGCTCGAGCCGATGCTCAACCGGCATCCACTCGAGCTGGGGCTCGCCGGCCGCGAAGCGAGCGTCTGCGCGGCTCTTGCCGCCGAGCGGGAGTACGCCGCGGCATTTGCCGCCGCGTTTCCGCCGCAGAGCGCAGCGCGGCAGCGCGCAGCGGGCGCAGTAACTTTCGACCACGTGGTCAAGGCCATCGCGGCCTTCGAGCGGACGCTGATCTCGGGCCGCTCCGCTTTCGATCGTTACGTCTTCAGCGGCGAGCACGCGGCGCTCGGGGAGCCAGCCAAGCGCGGCATGGCGCTGTTCTTCTCGCGCACGATCGGTTGCGCAGGATGCCATGCGGGATTCAACTTCGCCGGCAACTGGCGCGACGCGGAGGGTGAGACCGGACGGGCGAGCTTTGCCACCAACGGCACGAGCGCGACACCGATGCGCGTGCCGACGCTGCGCAACATCGCGCTCACCGCACCCTACATGCACGACGGGCGCTTCGGCACGCTGGAGGAAGTGATCGGACACTACTCGAGGCTCGGCGGAGAGGCGCAGGCGCATCATCGGCGGCAGGACCCGCGGCTGCCGCGGCGGCCGCTCAGCACCAGCGAGCGCGCCGAGCTCATCGCATTTCTCACGAGCCTCACCGACGAGTCGTTCGTGCAGCGCTTCGCCGCGCGCAGCAGCGGGCGCGCGGTCACGGAGCGATCGGCAGCGACTCAGCCAGAAGCGGCGACAGAAAAATAACAGGAAATCGCGTCGCGCCGTGGTTCCCGCTACGCTTGGCCCTCATGCATTCCACCTTCTACCGCCGCTGCTTTCAGATCGTCACGGCGGCGCTGCTGGGCTACGGGCTCTACAAGCTTCTCAGCCCGCTGTTCGGCATGATCGGCTGGGCGGTGGTGCTCGCCTTCGTCCTGTACCCGCTGCAGGTGCAGTTGACCGGGCGGCTCAAGGGAAGACGCTCGCTGTCCGCAGGCATCCTCACCGTGCTCACTCCCTTTCTCGTGCTGGTGCCGATTTCGGTGCTGGGCGTGGTGTTCGCCGGGCAGGCCGCGCGACTGCTGCAGTACCTGCACGACCACAGCTTTCTTTTCTCCTACGCCGAGATACTCGACCGCATCTCGCAGGTTCCCTTGATCGGGCGCGCGGTCGAGTGGGCGCGCGAGGACGCTTCGGTGAGCGCGGCGCAGGTGCAGGGTTGGATCACCGAAAGCGTACAGACCGCTCTGAAGACCGCCGCGACCATGGGCGGCGACGTCGCGCTCGGGGTGTTCGGCACGCTGATCGGCTTTTTCATGATGCTGTTCATGCTGTTCTTCTTCCTGCGCGACGGCGGCAGCATCATCACGGGCCTGACGCGCCTCATCCCGGTCGAGCCCGCGCGCCGCGACCGGCTGCTCAAGTACCTCGGCGAGGTCACGCGCGCCGTGGTGTTCGGCTCGGTGGCGACGGCACTCATCCAGGGCGTCATCGTCGGCATCGGTTTTGCGCTCGTGGGCCTGCCCTCGGCGGTGGTCTGGGGCGTGCTCGCGACACTCGCCGCCTTTCTGCCGGCCGGATCGGCCATCGTGCTGATCCCCGCCGTGCTGTACCTGGCCTTTCAAGGACGCTGGGGCGCCACCATATTCCTCGCCTGCTGGATCGCCGTGCTGTGGATCGCCGAGAATCTCCTGCGCCCGATCCTGACCGCGCATCACGCCGAGGTTTCCACGCTCGCGCTCTTCATTGGTGCGATCGGTGGTGCGGCCGCCTGGGGGATCCTCGGGCTCTTCATCGGGCCCGTGCTGCTCAGCTTCGTCATCTCGCTGGTGCGCTTTGCGCAGGAGAGCGTGCCGGCATCGGTTTGAGATCACCGGGCGGCCGCTGAAGTCCCTCGCTTCCAGGCGGCAGGCTGCCCCCGACCTTTGCCGTAGGCGCGGGCCTTTCCCGTATAGAATTCGCCCGCCATGGATTTGTCGCCCATTCTCAATCCCCTGAACGACGCGCAGCGCGCTGCCGTCACGGCCCCGCTCGGGCCGGTGCTGGTACTCGCGGGTGCCGGCAGCGGCAAGACGCGCGTGCTGACTCACCGCATCGCCTGGCTCACCCAGGCGGAAGGTGCCTCGCCACACGGGATCCTCGCGGTGACCTTCACCAACAAGGCGGCAGGGGAGATGCGGGGTCGCGTGGAGCGGCTGCTCGGCGTCCCCGGGGGAGCGCTGTGGATCGGCACCTTCCACGGCATCGCTCATCGCCTGCTGCGGATCCACTGGCGCGAGGCGAACCTCACCCAGGGCTTCCAGATCCTCGATTCCGAAGACCAGCAGCGTCTCATCAAGAAGGTCCTCAAGGCCGCCGAGCTCGATGAGAGCCGCTGGGTGCCGCGCGAGGTGCAGTGGTTCATCAACCACAACAAGGACGAGGGGCGACGGCCACAGCACCTCAAGGAAGGCAACGATCCGAGCCGGGCGCAGCTCATCAAGCTCTACACGGCGTACCAGGAGGGCTGCACACGCAACGGCGTCGTCGACTTCGCGGAGCTGCTGCTGCGGGCATTCGAGCTGTGGCGCGACAACCCGCAGCTGCTCGATCACTACCGCGGGCGCTTCAGGCACGTGCTGGTCGATGAATTCCAGGACACCAACGCCATTCAGTACGCGTGGATGCGGCTGCTCGCGCCACCGGCGCCCGCCGCGAACGGTGCGGATCGCGCGCGCATGAGTCATCCGTTCGTGGTGGGAGATGACGACCAGTCCATCTACCGCTTCCGCGGCGCGCAGGCCGAGAACCTCCAGCAGTTCCGCCGCGACTACGGCCAGGCACAGCTCTTCCGCCTCGAGCAGAACTACCGCTCTACCTCCAACATCCTCGAGGCCGCGAACGGCCTCATCGCCCACAACGCCACCCGGCTCGGCAAGAACCTGTGGACGAGCGGCGCACGCGGTGAGCCGATCCGCCTCTACACCGCCTTCAACGAGCGCGATGAGGCGGAGTTCGTGACGCACCGCATCCGCGAGTGCGTCGCTCAGGGGGGCTTGCGACGCGAGATCGCCATTCTGTACCGCTCCAACGCGCAGTCGCGCGTCTTCGAGGAGGCGTTCCTCTCCGCGCGCGTGCCGTACCGCGTCTACGGCGGCCTGCGCTTCTTCGAGCGCGCCGAGATCAAGGACGCGCTCGCCTACCTGCGCCTCATCGCCAACCGCCGCGACGACGCCTCCTTCGAGCGCGTGGTGAACCTCCCGACCCGCGGCATCGGGGCGAAGAGCCTGGATGTGCTGCGCGAGGCGGCGCGCGGCGCCGGGAGCTCGCTGTGGGAAGCCGCCTCGGTGAGCATCGGCAGCGGCGCGCTCGGGACGAAGGCGGCGACGGCGGTCCACGGCTTCATGGCGCTCATCGAGCGTCTCGCCGGCGAGACGGCGACCCTCGTCCTGTACGAGCAGGTCGACCAGGTGCTGAAGGCGAGCGGCCTCATCGAGCACTATCGGCGCGAGAAGGCCGACCGCGGCGAGGCGCGGGTCGAGAACCTCGAGGAGCTGGTGAGCGCGGCGCGCGGCTTCACGCCCGAGGGCACCGAGCTGCCGCCGCTCGAGGCTTTCCTGGCGCACGCGGCGCTCGAGGCCGGCGAGGGGCAGGCGGATGCGTGGGAGGACTGCGTGCAGATGATGACGCTGCACAATGCCAAGGGCCTCGAGTTCCCGGTGGTGTTCCTCACGGGCCTCGAAGAGGGGCTGTTTCCGCACCAGCGCTCGCTCGCCGATCTCGAGGGTCTCGAAGAGGAGCGGCGCCTGTGTTATGTCGGCATGACGCGCGCCATGCGGGCGCTGTACCTGAGCTACGCCGAGCAGCGCCGCCTGCACGGCGTCGATAGCTTCGGCCAGGTGTCGCGATTCGTGCGCGAGATTCCGGAAGGCCTGCTCGAGGAGGTGCGCCCGCGCGTGCAGGTGTCACGGCCGATCGCGGTCGGCCGCTTCCGTCCGGAGGAGCCGGAGGTGGGCGGCGTGCACCTCGGCGCGCGCGTGCGTCACGGCAAATTCGGCGATGGCGTGATCCTCAACGTGGAGGGCTCGGGCGCGCACGCACGCGTGCAGGTGAATTTCGAGCGTC
>Ga0210409_10002827_pt1 | contig 20125 bp, 14 predicted proteins | sample IncBWH17MmetaG_FD_161649 | JGI IMG/M metagenome (GOLD analysis project Ga0210409, IMG submission 161649) | Forest soil microbial communities from Barre Woods Harvard Forest LTER site, Petersham, Massachusetts, United States - Inc-BW-H-17-M | ecosystem: Environmental > Terrestrial > Soil >... | reverse complement strand
CACCCGCCCAACTGGCTGGGAATTCGCCATTCTTCCCCACGACCCCTGTCGGCACGTCGTATGTTTACGAAGGCAGCCCGTTTTTGACCGCCGGCGGGCCGTTTGTTGTGCAATCGGTGCCCGAGCCATCTACCATGGCCTTACTCCTCGTCGGTGGCTTAGGCTTGCTGCGGCGCCGTTTGATGGCTTAATTCAAAGGACTGCGATAACGATCGCGTGAGGCTTGTTTTGCATCATTGCGGTTTAGGGATTTCCGCCCAAACCCAATCGCCCTCTTTTTGATCGAGCTCGCCGCTTTTATTGCGCTGGGATTGACCGCCGTCATCCTTTTCGTTCCACCCGACCGAATAGAGGATGTAATGCCCGTCAGCGTTCAGGCGATATTTCAAGGGTTTCCCGGTGATAATGTCGTGCGGCACCTGGGCTATAAAGTCCGGGCAAAGCTTGTCCAGTGAATCGGGGAACTGACCGTGAGCCAGGTGATAGCGCTCCAGGGCGCAGTTGAGGGTCGCGGTATCGACTGCAGTTTGGGTAAAGGCCGCTTTCTGTGCGACGCGTGAAAGTGACGGCAACAGGAGCCCTGCGAAAAACCGATGATGCAGGAACCGAGAGGCCGGCGAGCCTTCGGTGAGTCGATTGAGAGCAGTCTCGGATTCGCGGACGGTGGCGGGACGGATGACGCGGTTGGTCACGTCGAGAGCGGGGAGCAAATACTGATCGAAAGCACGGCATTGATTGCGTTCCTCAAGATACAGCCACCCTTCCGGTGCGGCCGTAAGCAGGACACCCATGGGCCACAGTTCGCCGGAAGCGTTACTATCGGTTCTTTGCAGGTCGTCCAGCAGTTTTATTTTATCCGGGGAACGACGAACCCATTCGATGATGCCGATTCCAAAGACCGTGCGCTCAGCCTGCAGAGCGCGCTTCATGTCCGCGCAGAAGTCAAACTGTTGCAGGCGTTGCTGGAGGGCTCGCAATTGGGGCTCCGACCATTTTCCCATGCCTTCGGCGAGTGGTTGGAGGGCCAAATACAATTCGGACATGCGCACCAGGTGGGAGATGAGGATGGGCTCCTCGCGGCTGGCATCAACGAGGTACAGCATCAGGCCGATATCGTTGAGCGCGTCTTCGGTGCGGCCCAGCGCGAGTTCGGCGGAAGCCCGGAGCTGAACGAGTTGGCAGTATCGTTTAATCTGGCCTAAGTGCGGCAGCAGTATGCCGGCCGGATTATCGTCCTCGTAATGGATGTTGAAACGAGAGCGAGGCCTGCGGCTGGCCTGTCTGAGCTCCTCCAAGAATGGGGCGTACTCCTCCAAAGCCTGCAGGACTGAAGTGGCCCCGTCTCGATCATTAGAGTTAGTGGCACGCAACGGTTCGCGTTCGGTGTAGTTCGTCCCTGCCGCAAAAGCCGCGCCCCACAAAGCGAGATCCGTCGGCTCATGCACCCACGAATTGAGAACGGCGACGTGTCTGGGTTTCACCAATTTTGCGGCGGCGTCATAGGTGGCCAGGGATCCGAAGAGCCGCGACATGTTGGTGTTCCATCGTTGACTGCCGGGGACAAAGCCGAAAAGCGGCGCCAGGGCAGGGGTCATGGCGAAGTTGTCTTCGTCCGGCACCCTGGGCGGTATGAAGTCGGCGGATTCAAGGCTCTCGCCGCGCGCGCTCATTCGTTCCTTGTAAATGCGCCAGGCTCGTTCTCCGCGCCAGTCCTCTTCGGCGTAAAACAAGACCGACAATGCCACCAGGCCAATCAACCCAAACAGGTAGCGCCAGGTATGGACCCATTGTGAGAAGGACTCGACGGGGGCTGGTTCTCCGCCATCGGTTTGATTTCGCTTCATCTGATTAATGGACAAAGGCGCGCAGGAATCGTGTCGTTCTCTCATGCGGGTGGGGCGAGCCTAGGTAAAGCCTGTTGCAAAAGTATGCCGCGGTCTAAACCCGAAATCCGAAGCCCGAAGGCCGAAAGAAGGCCGAAATCCGAAGCCCGAATTCATGCGACCGTTTTTCGGATTTCGAGCTTCGGCCTTCTTTCGGATTTCGGCCTTCGGCCTTCGGATTTCCACTATGGCATACTTTTGCAACAGGCTTTAGCTAGCACTGTTCGAGTGCATTTTGGGCTGAAGGCTGCTACAGTCGGACCATCAACAACGCACTTTACCGGCCGGGCCAGTGGCTGATGCTCGCGTTACTACTCTCGAGCTCGGCTCGGGCTGCGCCTGACACTAACGGCCCCGCCGCGCCTTCGCCTGCAGCCGGCGCTGTGCCGCGCCGTGGATTGTATGTCCATGATCCCTCAACGATCGCAAAATGCGGCAATGAATACTGGGTATTTTCGACCGGACCGGGGATCTCTTCGAGGCATTCGCGTGACTTGAACAAATGGGAAGCCGGGCCGCGGGTTTTCACAGAGGCGCCGCGCTGGACCACGAATGCGGTGCCTGGATTCCGAGGCTATTTTTGGGCGCCCGACATCATCCATGTAAATGAGCGGTATCTGCTCTATTACTCGGTGTCGCGTTGGGGTGTGAACACCTCGGCCATCGGACTAGTCACCAATCCAACGCTCGACCCCGCGAACCCGTCATTCGCGTGGACGGATCAAGGGATGGTGTGCGAGTCACGGCGCAGCGATTCGTTTAACACCATCGATCCTTCGGTGATGCGGGCTGCGGACGGCACACTCTGGCTTGCCTTTGGATCGTTCTGGACCGGCATTAAATTGATCCAACTCGACCCTCTCACCGGCAAGCGCGTGGCACCGGATTCGCCCATATATTCCCTGGCATTTCACGAGTCGATTGAGGCGCCCTGCCTGTGGCAACAGGGCGCCTACTATTATTTATTCGTGAACTGGGGCCTGTGCTGTCGCGGAACCAACAGCACTTATAACATTCGAGTTGGTCGGAGCACTTCCATCACCGGGCCGTACCTGGACAAGGAGGGGAAAGATTTGCTCCAAGGCGGAGGGAGTTTGTTTTTGGGGACGCAGGGGAACGTGATCGGACCGGGGCACGCCGCGATTTACCAGGAAGGCGAGAGCAATTGGCTGAGTTTTCACTTTTACGATGCGACCCATGGAGGCGCTGCCACTCTGGCAGTTCGCCAGTTGCGTTGGAGCGCCGATGGCTGGCCTTTGCCGCCATCAACACCGGATGAGCCTCGATAGAAGCCAAGCTACGCCAATTTTTTCTTGGCGGGCTCGGGGACTTCGAGCTTGGTCGCGCCGACATCTTTGATCTCGGTTGTGGTGGTCCGATCGACGTCGCGGTCTTCGCCGTTGAAATTGATGCTGCCGGAAAGATTCACCACGAATTTCGTGATGGCGCCGGACTTGATCCAGATTTTGACTGAGCCTTTCGCGTTCTTGGGTTCAGGCGCGTTGCCTCCACGGCGGCCAAAGGAGAGCAATTCTTTTGCGCCCGCCTCGGTCAGATCGCCTAAGTAAACCTCACCGTCTTTCTTGAGCTCTTTGGTTTTACCGGCGAGGTCGGCCACTTCCATCGATGGGGTTTTGAAGTTTTGCAAGCGCCGCAATAGAAATCGCTGCGGGCCCTGGTCGGTCGCTGCTTCCAGTTCGGTCAGCGATTGCCAATCCCGGTCCTGTGCCTTGACGGCTCCCTTTCCGTCTTTGAGGAACGCATCGGTTGTGTTGTCGCCAAAGGTCATCGATAGTGACACCAAGCCTTCTTTATCGGCCTTGCCGTCCGTTGTGCCAGTGAAATTGCCGAACTCAACAGTCGATTTCCAGGAATAGTTGTTGGCGTCCCCCAATTTTTTGGCTGCATTGGCAACCTCGTCCTTTGGGCCGGACTCAGCCGCGGTGAGCGACACCGCCAACATAAGAAGAGTCGCCATTAAAGCGTTGCGTTTCATGATCTGTCCTTTGAAGTTTGATTTTGAATTTTGGATTGAAATTCGCCAACGCAAACCTTCAATAAGCATTGGCCCTGCCTGTCGGACGCCATCTAAGCCCCTTCTGACGGCAGGCGCAAGCGGTTTATGGCGGGGATGGCGAGTGACCGTTGGCGGGGCGCATCTGAACCCCGGGTAGGGTAGGGATGGCGCGCGCTGCGCCGTCCGCGCCGCGTTCAGTGGCGCAACAGCCGCTGTGATTCGCATGTCACTGAGCATTCGTTCAGCCCGCTGAACGCGGGCTGGGACGGCGCAGCGCGCCATCCCTAGCCCCGCGAGGTGGTCATCGAATCCTGCTGACAATACTATTGGAATGGATAAGATTCACCTTCAGGCGAAGTTGAGTGAAACCTCAGATGCCCGTGCCTGAAGGTGCAACCTCCTTTGGCGCCGAGCGGAGAGCTTCATCATGAGAAATACTTTGTTGGGTTTATTGATGCTAAGCTTGTGCGGCTGCGCACACCAATATGTAATGAAGCTGAGCAACGGCATGGAGGTCACCTGTCCCGGCAAACCAAAATTGAAGGGCTCCTATTATTGCTACAAAGGACCTCGGGGCGAAGAACAAATGATCCCCCAAAGCCGTGTATTGGAAATTGAGCCTGCCTCAATGGCCCAGGAAGAGGCCGAGTTCAAGGTGTCGGAACCGAAACAGAAACACTGGTACTGGCCGTTTTAGGATGGCAAGGTAGCATTTCGGGGAAACGGTTTGCCTTAAAGGCGAAAGCACTGAACCTGAAAACGGCATTAGACCACGGATGGACACGGATGAACACTGATAAGGAAGGTGCTCAAACAAATGGTGAACCCTCCGAAGAGATTCCTAATCCGTGTTTATCTGTGTTCATCCGTCGTTAATTAGTTTAACTTCTGTTCTTTGGACCTAACATCGGCGAGCCGCGACAAATCTCTCAACGTATTTGCCGACGATGTCGGCTTCCAGGTTCACGGCGTCTCCGACTTTCCGTTCCCGCAATGCGGTCACTCCGTAGGTATGCGGGATGATCCAGATGCGAAACCCCTTTTTTTGGACAGCGGCGACCGTGAGGCTGATGCCGTCCAGGGCAATGGAGCCTTTAAAGACGATATAGCGCAGCACCTCTGCCGGAGCGCTAATGTCCAGCACGTGGTCGTGGCCGCCGCGTTCCCAGCGGGTGATCTTCCCCATGCCATCGATGTGGCCGGTAACAAAATGGCCACCGAGGCTGCCGTCGGCGCGGAGCGGGCGTTCGAGGTTCACCAGGGATCCGGGTTGAGCGAACTGCAAATTGGTTCTCCGCCAGGTTTCTTCGAGCAGGTCAAAACGCGCCCATCGGTATTGCCCGCGGCGATTGAGCTTCACCACGGTGAGACAACAGCCGTTGACGGCGAGACTTGCGCCCAGTTTTAAGCCACGGCCGGTTGCCCTGGTCCGGACCGTCAGTTCAATTGATTTGCCGGTAGGCTTGATGAGCTCGACTCTGCCGGTTTCTTCGACAATCCCAGTGAACATTGTATTAAGCCTGCTTTCGGGGTTTTTGCTTCAGTTGAGTGCGCGCCAGTAGCAGCCAATCCTTTCCCACTCGGCGCCAGCGGACATCGCTGAGCGCCAAGGCGTCTTTGAGGCGCTTCACTCCGAGACCCGCGACGGCTTTCAGGGCGTTCGCTCCACCCAGAATCTTTGGCGCATAAAAGAAGGCAACGCGCTGGGCGAGACGGGAAAGCAGGAATGAGGCGTTGACCTGACCTCCGCCCTCCACCAATAAACTCGTGACGTTCTGTTGTCCTAGTCTTTTCAACAGCCATCGTAGATCGATTTGGCCGTCCCGGCTTGGGGCAACCATCACGCGAGCTTGCTTCGCCAGCGCGAGTATCCGTTTTTGCGGGGCTTGCTTGCTGACGACAACGAGAGTGCTTTTCGAAAGGTCATCGCTTACCACCCGGGCTTTCAGCGGGGTACGACCCTGCGCATCGAGCACGATGCGGCACACGCGGTCGTGGCTTGGTCTGCGGCGTAACGCTTTGGGATTTCGCACGGTGAGTGCGGGATCATCCGCCAGCACGGTGTTGATGCCGACCAGGATTGCGTCGGCATCGGCGCGCAGTTTCATGGCGTAAGCTCGAGCGGACGCGCCCGTGATCCATTTGGATTCTCCACAGGGAGTGGCGATTTTGCCGTCCAATGTCATGGCCGTCTTAACGGTGACAAAGGGCCGGCGATGCACAATCCAATGATTGAACGATTCATTCAATGCCGCGCATTCCGAGGCCAGGAGACCCTGTTCGACAAGCACGCCGGCGCGGCGGAGGACCGTCAAGCCATGGCCTCGGTGGCAGGGGTTTGGATCGATTGCGCCGACGACGACTCGCTGGATGCCCGCGGCGATAATAGAATCGGTGCAAGGCGGGGTCCGGCCGTGGGTACAGCATGGCTCGAGGGTGACATAAAGCGTGGCCCCTTTGGGGTCATCCCCGCGGCGTCGGGCGGCTTGCAGCGCTTCAATCTCGGCGTGGGGCAACCCGGCGCGGCGATGCCATCCGCGGCCAATGATTTCACCTCGTTTGACCAGCACCGCTCCGACCATCGGGTTGGGAGAGGTGGCACCGTACCCCTTGCGGGCCAAGCGCCAACACAACCGCATATATTCAGCGTCGCGGTGCATTTTCGCCCATGACTATCGTCGCTCAGCGCTCAAACAATGCGCGGGCGAATTCCTTTGGATCGAATGGCTGCAAATCATCCGCTTGTTCGCCCAGGCCGATAAACTTTACCGGGACGCCCAGCTCCTTTTGCACCGCGACGACCATTCCGCCCTTGCTGGTGCCGTCGAGCTTGGTCACGACCAAACCGGAAAGCGGCACGGCTTTATGGAATTCGCGCGCTTGTGTCAGAGCATTCATCCCGGTGGTTGCATCGAGGACCAGCAGGACTTCGTGGGGAGCGCCGGCCAGTTGTTTGCCCATCACGCGATGCACCTTCTGCAACTCCTGCATCAGGTTGTGCTTGGTGTGGAGCCGGCCAGCGGTATCCACCAACAGGTAATCGGCTTTACGGGCCTGCGCCGCCGCGACCGCATCATGTGCCACCGAGGCCGCATCGGCCCCGTAGGAGCCGGCCACGACCTCCACGTGGAGTCGCTGTCCCCACAATTTGAGTTGCTCGATGGCGGCCGCGCGGAAGGTGTCGCACGCCGCCAGCATCGCCGTTTGGCGGTTGGCCTGCACCCAGTGCGCGAGCTTTGCGGCGGTCGTTGTCTTGCCGGTCCCGTTAACGCCAACGACCGAAACAACCGTCGGTCCGGTGTGCATCCGCACAAGCTCTGCCCGGCTGGGACCGAGCGCGCCCTCGACTTCCTGTTGGGCCACCGCGAAGACGTCCAAGCCGCCCGCGCCTTGAGTCTCATAGGTTTTTTTGACCGCCTCCAGGATACGCGTGCTGGTCTCCAGGCCGAGGTCGGAGGCAATCAGCGCGGCTTCCAATTCCTCGAGGGCTTGGGCTTCCAGCCTGGGGGAGCGGGTGACGATGCGTTTGATTTCGTGCGTCAGCCTGGAGTGGGTCTTTTGGAGACCGGCTTTGAATTTATCAAATAAACCCATGAGTTTAGTGCGGAATGGGGAATGCGGAGTGCGGAATGGGACGGTCCATTATTCGGGGAAATGGCGCACGGTGGCGGCGCGGCGCTCGGCGACTCTGGCCTTCAGCTTTTCGACGCGTTCATAGGGAAGCCTCACGGAACCGATCAGGGGGCGGCCCTTGCTGAAGCCGTGGCAGTCGGAGCCTCCGGTAACCAGGAGATGAAAATGATCGGCCATTTGCAGGTAATGCTCCGCGGTGGCGGCGGAATGTTTGGTGTGGAAGCACTCGATGCCATCCAGGCCCGCCTCAACCATTGCCGGGATGACTTCATCGCTGCGGTTGAGGCCCGGATGGGCCATGACCGCGGCTCCGCCGGACTGATGAATCAGCTCCGTCGCGTTGGCGGCCGACATTTTGAACTTTGGGACCCAGGCGGGCCGGTTCTTTTTGAGGAAACGCTCGAAGGCCTCGTCGAGGCTGCCGACCAGGCCCGCTTGCACCAGGGCGCGAGCCACGTGCGGGCGGCCCGGGGCGCGGCAGTTGGCCAGGGTGAAGACCGCCTCGGCCTGCAAGGGCACGTTGATCTGGTTGAGACGTTGAACAATCTCGCGAATTCGGTTCTGGCGCACCGCCTGGAATTTGCCGATCTCTCCCAGGAATTTGGCATTTTGGACGTCGATACCATATCCGAGGATATGGATTTCGTGGCCGTCCTGCTCTGCGGTGAGTTCGGTGCCGACGATGAACTCGATGCCGGCAGCCTCACAGGCGCGCGCGGTGGGCGCGCAGCCCTCCACGGTGTCGTGGTCGGTCAAGGCCACCGCTTGCAGTTCTTGCCGCTGAGCCTGGGCTGCGAGTTCCTCCGGCGAAAAGGTGCCGTCGGAGAAGTAGGTATGCAGGTGCAGGTCCGCGGAGCCGTTGGCGGGACGGTCGCTCATTTTACTATCCTTGCGGGGCGGAGCAATTCCCCTTTGACCTTGTCCAGGATGCCGTTGACAAATTTGCCACTATCCTGAGTCGAGAACTTTTTGGCGATGTCCACGGCCTCATTGATGCTCACGACCGGGGGGATATCGTCGCGATGGAGCATTTCAAAAATCGCCAGGCGAAGAACGTTCCGGTCGACCGCCGCGATACGGTGCAGTTCCCAGTTGATGGCATGCTTCTTAATATGCTCGTCAGCCTCTTCGCGGTGTTCGAGCGCCCCTCGGATGAGAGGATCGGCGAAGAGCCGGACCGCGGCTTCTTCGGCGGTCGGAGGCGGCAGTTCGGAGCGCTGACCCCAGGTGGCGCCGCCTTTTTCCTCGGCGATCGCGGCGGCCCGCTGTGTCTCCCAAAATTGTTCCAGCGCCGCCTCGAGGTCGTCGGGCGGGTTAATATCGTGCTGAAACAGGAATTGCACCGCACGTTCGCGGGCTTCACGTCTCTTACCCATAATCCAACCATGCCGTAGAAGCGGCATGCGTGAAATCAAAATTTTCAGAGAAATTGAACCGGAGTGCGCATTTGGATATTGTCTTCGGAGCTGGCGACAGGATGCCATCAGCACTGGCGGGGATGGATCGCCCCGCTGCGCAGCCCGAGCTATCGGTTAAACTGATAGCCCAACGCATTTTATCGATTAACGCTTTTTCGCCAGGTTCTATATCATGCTGCCATCATGAATGAACCAGAGCGCATAGAGTTGGCGCGCCTCAAAGAGCAGCAGGCTCGGCTTGAGACCGAACTCAGGTTGCTGTCTCAGCAGCTGAGATCCTTCGAAGAGAGGGTTTCGCAAAACCCGGCGCCGGAGGTTCGCATTGCTCCGCGAGCGCAGCCGGTTTCAAAGCCGGGGCCCTTCACATCGCCGGCAACTCCGGCGGCAGCGCAGGCGCCTCCCCTGGCGCCCGTGGCGACCCAGGCCTCTATTCCTCCCGTGATATCATCGGTGAGTCGAGCCGCGGACACGACGTCCGAAGTTGCCCCAGTTTCCCGGGTGCAACCCGCCAGCCCCACTCCTGCCCCGGCGGTTGGCGTGCCGGCCTCATCCTCTCCCCTGACGCCCCTAAAGCTGCGGGTTGAAGCGGCGGCGAGCCCCGGCCAGGCCTCGTTGCAGGCGCCTCCCCCAATACCAGTGCCTCCACCGATGGCCGGCAAGGTGGGAGCTCCGCAGCCGGCGCGCTCCTTTGAGATGCGGTTGGGCACCTATTGGCTGGTGCGGGTCGGCATCGTGATGGTGCTGACCGGCCTGGTCTTCTTTGGGAATCTGGCTTACCAAAACTATATCAGCCGGCTGGGGCCCGGCGGAAAAGTTTCGCTGTTGTATCTGGCGAGTGCGTTATTGTTGGGAGGGGGTTGGTGGTGGCAGCGCCAGGCGGTGAAGGACACGCTCAAGAATTATGCTCAGGTGTTGTTCGCCGGCGGGCTGGCGGCGGTTTATTTCACGACCTATGCGGCGTATCATCTTGAACCGCTCCAAATCATTCACAGTCCGCTGCTGGATGGCCTTCTGCTGTTGATCTGCGCGGGCTTTATGATTTGGGCGGCCGAGCGCAAAAAGTCCGAAGTGCTGGCGCTCTTCGCCGTCGGCCTGGCCTATTACACATCGATCATTTCCCGGGGCGTAGGCCAGTTTACCCTTTGGTCGAACCTGGTTCTCAGTGCGGCCGCTGTGTTTTTCCTGGTCCGCAATCGCTGGGCTGGGCTGTCCTTCGGCAGCCTCGTAGCCACTTATGCAGCTTACGGATTCTGGAGATTCTTCGACGGCAGCAGTTGGCACTGGGCTTCTCCGGAGGAAGGCCTGTGGTCGGGGACGGCTTTTCTGATGATGTACTGGCTGGTCTTCACCAGCGCGGTCTTCCTTTGCCGGGACCAGAAATTTGCCGGCCAGAATCGCGCCGGTTTTATCACGCTGAACAACGGCGCCTTTTTCGGCCTTTTCCTCCTGACCATGCTCCAGGTCCAACACGGGGGCTTCTGGGAGTTTTGCTTGATCTACGGTTCGGTTTTGCTCGGATTAGCCATCGTGGCGGCCCGGTTGCTTGCCGAGGAACCCCTCGCGTCGAATTCGTATCTGACCCAGGGACTTTTGCTGGTCACGGTTGGCTTTATCTCGAAATTCGCCGGGTTGCAACTGGCGTTGATTCTGGCGGCAGAAAGCGTGGTGTTGCTCATTGCGGGTCAGCAGCGTGCCAACCCTATCCTGCTGACAGGCGCGTATCTTTCGGCCTTGTTGGGGGTGGGATGGGGGATGGACGGGCTGCAGCCGTTTGATGCCCCGGGCTTGTGGCTGGGCATAGGGCTTGGATTGCTGATGATGGTCAACGCTTACCTGACTCATCGGCAACTCGAGCGTGGGGGCGGCCAGGGACAGGCTGCTGTCGGGAATGTGCTTCGGCCTCAACCGTCGTATTTTACGGTCCTGGCACTCGCGATTTGGGTCGTCGTCACCTGGCATAATAGCACCCGGGACGTTTTCCCACTCATTCTCGCGGGGGAATCGGTGGTGTTGACGATGTCCATCTATTTGCTGGCGGTGCCGGAGGTAACGGTGTTGAGCCAGGGATTAATGCTTCTGGGCCAGCTTGCCTGGTTCGTCAATTGGTTCGAGCGTTCACCTTCTCTGGCATGGTGGAATCCGGCGTTGATGATTGTCTTGAGCCTGACGCTGAGTCATTGGTGGCCGCGGCAAAAAGTCCTGCCACGACAACGGCAGGCGGGAATTTTTTGGCCGGGCTTCTATGCTGTGGCGATCAGCCTTGTCATTTACCTGTGGCTGGCTCCCTCGAACAACGTGCCGATGTGGCTTTGCACCAGCAGCCTTCTGGCCATTGGGCTAACCGTTTACGGGGTCGCCACACGCGCCTGGTTCCTGGCTACTTGCGCGCAATTATTCATGGCCGTGAGCGTTGCTCAATTTGCTCTGCAACTTTGGCAAGCGAAGCCCTCGGCACAATTTCCTCTTGCGCCCATTGCGGCCCTGGGCTTGCTGTCTTTCGGCACCGTCCAGTGGTTCAAACGCAAGGTCGATTCGGATCCACGCGTGAGCGAACCTCTTTTGGAAACCGCCCTGGTCTATCGATGGGTGGCCTTGGTGCTGTCGATCACCTGGATTTGCGAGTACGTCCCAGCCCGCGAACGAATCTGGCTCCTCGCGCTTATTGGGTTGGGGATTTTTCTTTGGAGCGGGCTGCGGCGAAACCAGGAGGCGTTGCTTTTCGGCGGCGCCTTCACCGCCACGGCGATAGCTCTGTTTTGGTTGCCGCTCATGGAAGCGCCCCGGGTTTATTTTCCAAATCTATTGGTCATTCTGGTCTTGCTGGCCCAACGCCAAATCGCGCGCCGGTTGTCTGAGCGGTATCCGCAGGATCCAGGCATACACCATAGCGTGATCCTGATCGGGGGCCTGAGCTTGTGGTTGTTTGTGTCCCGCTGGGTGTTGGACATGGCCGGCGGATTCTACCTGACAGCCAGCTGGTCCGTTCTGGCCTTAGCCTTATTTACGACGGGCCTGGCGTTGAGGGAGCGCATGTACCGTTGGATGGGGCTGGGCATATTGGCTTGCGCGCTGGGGCGGGTGGTGTTTTTTGACGTTTGGAAGCTCGATAAGGTCGACCGTATTTTGAGCTTCATGGCGCTGGGCATCGTGCTGCTGGTGCTTGGCTTTATCTACAGCAAGTACCAGGAGAAAATCAGGGAATGGCTGTGAGGAGAAACCCGAAGGCCGAAGGCCGAAATCCGAAAGAAGGCCGAAATCCGAAAATCGAAGCAAGGCCCGCGAATAACCCTAAGAGCAACGTTAAAGACAATTTACCACGGATGAACACAGATAAACACGGATTAGGAATCGCTTCGGAGCGCTCACCATGAGAGTGAGCCCCTTTGCTAATGCAAGTTGTTTTGTTCCTTATCAGTGTTCATCCGTGTCCATCCGTGGTCTAATGCCGCTTTTGGGATAACTGACTTCGGATTTCGGCCTTCGGATTTTTTTCTACTTCCCGTTCTGGACGTACTCCATCAAATCGGCCATGTCCTGTGCTCCGAGGCCTTGTTCCAAGCCATCGGGCATCAACGACCAGGTCTGCGCGCGTACCGAGCTGACGTTCAATTGGGGCCAGACCATCTTGCCGCTCCCTATTTGCGACAAGGTGAGAGTCCAGCGGTTTTCATCCGAGACGATTCCCACCATGCTTTCTGCGTCCTTGGATTCAACGACCTGCGTGCTGTAATCGGGCCGCACGGCCACGTTCGGTTCGATAATCTTCGACATCAGCTGTTGCCTGGTAAACGTCCGAGCACGGAGCAGGTCCGGTCCCAGAGCTTCGGCCTGTCCAACGCCTGGCGGTTGGTGGCATCCGGCGCATCGTTGGCGGAAGATCTCGCGACCACGGTCGATCGCGCCCGGTAACGTCAGAGCAGGTTTAAACCTTGCCGTGACTGCCGGCCGGGATAGCGGGAGGGGTCCGAAAAGTTGAGAGGCCCGCTGGCTAACGGCCGGCAGGGGGTAAGTTCGAAGAAAGTTCTTTTGGGCGGCGGATAGATCGACGGGTGAAATCTGGCCGTTCTGAATGGCGTCCAGGATAACGGGAACACGGCTGGCACGGGACAACAACGCGGTAACAGCTCGAGTGCGCGCGGTGGGTGCCAGGAGCGGCCAAATATCCAAACAATCACGGACGACTTGCGGGTCATCGTGCCGGCTTAAAGTCTCGACGGCCGCCGCTTGCAGTGCCGGGGAGGTGGGTGGGCTACAGAGGATCAACAACCAATTGGCGATCGCCCCCGTGCCGAGGGGACTGACACCGAGAAGTCGTGTCGTAGAAATCCGCACAGCCTCCGGCTGGGTAGGATCGGTCGCGACATTGAGCGCGGCAGCAAAGAAAGGCTGGAGAACACCCCGCGAATCTACCAACGGCAATGAACTCCGGGTCCGATACAAGCCTTCACCGAGCTGGTACAGGAGTTGGTAAGCCAATGCCGGATTGAGTCCGTCGCGGGCAATGAAGCTCGCGGTTTGCGAGACCGAATCCAACTGCCCACTGACCCCAATCATGAGTGTGAGCCGTTGCAGAAAGTCGATGCCAGCAGGATCACTTAAGACGCGGGGATTGGTTGCCAGTGAAACGAAAAGCTCGCCCGCTCCACTGCCGCATGAACTCAGCCCTGCTGTCCGCATCCAGGAGTCCCTGAGATCACGAAAGAGGACCTGGCTCAGGAGGGGCGTTTTCTCGGCAGGACGAAAGCTACCTAAAGTAAAAGCCAATTGGTACCGGACCCTGGGGGAGGGATCCTCGGCCAAGACTCTTAACTGCGCGAGTAGCTCCTCTGGGATGCCAGCATTGGCAAAGAAAGTCTCTGCCAGCATCAGCCCGTGACGACGCACTTCGGGATCGGAATCGCGCAAGGTTTTGAGCAGATCTTCCTGGGTTAAGGCACCGGCCCCGGCCAGCGCATGCAGGGCCAGTATCCTGGCCTGAGTCAACCGGGAGCGATTGAGTGTATCTCGCAGCAAAGCCGGCGCTGCGGGGTCTCTCCGCTCGTAGAGCAAACGCGCCGCCGTGTCCCGATGCCAGCCATCGCCTTGCGCGAGCATACTGACCAGATCGTAGGTTTTGATTCGGCCAAGCTGAGCCGGTTTCGTGTTTTTGACGTTGGCGGGCAGGATGCGATAGATGCGCCCGCGACTGGTGTCCTCCTGCATATCGGCAACGTACAAGGCCCCGTCCGGTCCGTTGATTACCTGGACGGGTCGAAAGGACGGATCTCGCGAAACAAGAAACTCGCTGTTTTTCTCGTCCGTGGCGCGTTGCGCCGAGATTTCCGATCCGTTCTCACGGAGGACGAAACGGTGGATCAAATGCGCGGCCGAATCGGCAACGAAAACGTTATCAAAGTAGTTGGTGGGGAAGGAGCGTCCGCGATAAACGACGCAGCCGCGGGCCATATTCATCGATCCCACCAGGTTGGTTTTCTGGTTGGCGAGGCCGGACTGAGTTACCTCAGGAATTAACCGGTAAACCGGCGCCGTTGGGTCGGCTACCTCGGCCATTCCCGGTGGTTTGGGAAGGAACGGATTACGCGCGAGATAACGCAAGTCGTAATTAGGCGTCAGCAGGGGCCGCAGGAAATCGCAGGCGAACTTGCGTCCGTTGTTGTCGAAACACAGGCCGGATTGCGCCGGTCCGGTTTCGGCAAACACTTCCAAGGTTCGCGGATCAAAGGAAAAATCTGTGCCGTCGATCGAGACCGAGTCGCCGGCGCCTTTGGAAGAAATATCGCCCCCGATCCCAGCGCTAGCGGCGTGAATGCGGTTGTCTGGTCCCCAATTGAAGTTATTCGGAAGGAAGGCTGGGTCCAGGGTATTGGCTCTTCCGAAGCCGCTCAGAACCACCTGGCGCGCATCGGCGACGCCATCGCCCTTGGTGTCCTTGAGGTAAAGAACCTCCGGCCCCGCGGCGACGAAGACACCTCCCGCATAGCAGGCAATCGCGGAAGGCCATTGCAAGCTGTCGGCGTAAATCGTGCTGTTTTGAAAGACGCCATGGTCATTCATGTCATCCAGCACTCGAACACGCCCCAGCTTGCCCGCGCTACGGTCTGCGAAGGCGGGCAGTTCGACCACAAATAACCGGCCGTTCTCATCGAAGGCCATCGCCACCGGGGCCGTGACCATCGGTTCAGAAGCGACCAACTCAATCCGAAAGCCTGGCTCAATTTGAAATCCGGCCAGGTGGTTCGTCCCGATCGCCGGCTCCGGCCTGGACTTGATGGTGGAGTTCGTATTCTGCGCGAAAGTGACTTTGGCAAGACTTAGCACCAGCAAGATCGCCATGAGCGCAGCTCTTGGACTGCGCGTCGTCACGATTTTGGCTAAATTCCGCAAAAACCGTCCTCCATATCCACGGCTGCTCCTGCCTCGGCAGCCTGAAGACTGCTCTCCTATGCAGATACCCATGCTTCGAACATCGTTGAAACCGGCCGCGTAGGAAAGCGAGAAATGTTCGCCGAGTAGTGAAGGGTCAAACCCGTTCGTGATTTACATAGACGCGCACCAGCCAGCCGTCGGCTTCGAGGCGCCCTACTTTTTGCACATATTCCTGGTATCGAAAGCGCCGTTCGACGAAAGGCAATCGGCTAATAGCGTCGACCAGACGGTGGGTCCAGGGCTGAAATCTCTCGCGCTGCGCGAGAGCCTGCACGATGCTCTCGCGCTCCGTTTCGGTCAGGCAGGGAATGCAGGAAGTGCCGCCTTTGCCTGGCTCGACACTCCAAGGATCCTCCTGTTCGCAGGGGATTTCGCTTTCATCTCCTGTCCGCAGTGAGTTAAGCCAATCATAGGAAACCTGGCGGTTAAGCAGTATCAGCTTGCCCAGGTTGTGCCCCTGGGCAAGCAATCGTTCGTATTCAGGTTTTTTCTGCTTCTGCAGGTAGTTTTCCAAATTCAATTTCTTATCAATGGCCGATGCTCCCTTGGCTTGCACGAGAGCCTCCCGGCTCAGTTCGGGCTCCATCAACGCGTCCGCCAGCAGGTGAGGAGCTTTCCAGCACACCAGCGCTGCGAGTTCAATCAGCGCCAGCTGGCGAGCGGTTTCCAAGTCGCGGCTGGACAAAGCCGCCTTGCGGAACTCCTTGACCGGGTCACGCAGGATGTCCAGCAGTTTGGGCGCCGCCAGGTCCTCGATGCGCGCCTGGCGGATTTCGTAGTTGCCAAAGGTAATGCCCAGGATGTGGCTCACCCGATGGAGCGTATGGTCGCGGCGCAGATCGGAGGCACGCGGTACTGAGTCGTTGCGCATGCCCGAGTAAAAGTCGTGCAATGCCAGCCACACCGCCCGGTTGGGAATGCACAGAAAAGGCTGCTCCTCGTTGGCCTGCCGGAAGCAGGCTTCGACGGTCTTCTCCTGGAAGGGCAGCTTCCAGACGTCCTCGAGCAAGAACACTTTGTGATCGGATTCGCGAGGGAATGCTCCGAGGTAATCGAAGCTGGTGGAGGTTTTGATAGTGCTCTCGTCGTGACCCAACACTGATTTGGCCAACCGAATCAGCAGGTAGAGAGCCACGGCGAGCACGACCAGCCCGTCGATGTTCTGCCAGACGTTTGCCGTAAAGGCGATCAGGTCGTTAAAAGCGCTCCAGAAGCTGTGGAATAAGGATGGGCTGGACGGAGGTGCCGGAGCTGTCCCCGGCGCTGCCGCGGCAAAGAGGATCGCACAGACACTCCTCATTTCTATGCGTGAATTTCAGGAGTCTCCGCGGTGACGACCGTCAGAGGCCCGTCGAAAACAGTCAGGCTGACGACTTCGGTTTTCGCGAAGTGCGGGCCGTGGGGGGTGCCGCGCGGGGCGAAGAAAAACGCTCCCTGGGTGTAGGTCACCCCGGTTTCCAGCCACTCGCCTGACAGCACGTAGACGAATTCGTTGGCCTGGGGATGGATATGAGCCGGAATCGTCACGCCGGCATGAAATTTCCGCAAAATGGTGACGCCGCCGCTCTGTTCGTTTTTGTGAAGGATTAGCAGGTCGACCCCAGGGTACGGCCCGGGCTGCCACTCCTTATTGCCAGCCAAAGTTATGTATGGGAACATGCCCTAATGAAACCTTTTGGCATAAAGAATTGCAAGGAAGGGTTCCAGTCAGGGACTTTGTGGGCTAGACCGCTGCCGGTATGTAGCTCAAGCCGTGCCAGACCGTCGGGGCTCGTAGTGGTTATTTTGACGCTTGGAAAGTCCGCCTCCTTACATTGGCGTTGCGTTGGCCCATGTCGTGCTGCTATCGGGCAGGCGCATGCGACCGTTAGCTAGAACAAGACTTACCTCACGCAGCGCCTCTTCGCTTTTACTTGGAAACCATCACGCGGCAGCATTGTTTTGCAAAAGGTTTGAACGTCGATTTAGAGCCTGATTTCCAGACTTGGACAGTCTTTGTCCAGATTTCTATCACGCCATCAAACTCCTGACTTATGAAAGCCGCAACACCGCCGACACAACCCAACCCCGGTCTGGAAGCCCCTTTGACTCGATCCGTCTGTTCCTGCGGCCGGTCGAACGAATGTGCCGCCGGACGTCCAGCGCAGGCCGAGAAAGCGCCTGGCCTGCCCAAGGCGGCCCTGGAAGACGTTCAGTGGGACAAAACGGAGGACGAACGGTTCCATCTGAACTGCGTGGTCGCGCAGGTTTGGCTCCTTCAATTGCGCCGTTATACTGAAATGCGCCATGCCGAATCACCCTGCGGCCGCCGGCCCGCGCTCCAAACCGGGTACGCTCGGCGCAGTTTCTCAATTCTGTTTGAACCGCCCAGCGCAATCGAAGCAGTCCGCTTGTTCGAAAACCTCCTGCGATTTGCCAATTATGAGAGTGCCGCTCCAGCGCGCACCTTCTTTCTGGCTTATGCGCCGTTAGTGTTCGAACACGACGTTTCCGGGGAATATATCGGTCCCGGAGTTTGGTCTCCTGAAGCCGGCTCCAAAAACGCGGCCGTTCGTGTACGACGCACGCTTCAACGGTGGTGCGATTGGCTCGAAGCGCTCATGCATTTTCAAATCCATGACCTGCACCGTCCCGGCACGGTCCCGCGGGAGCTTGACCAGGCCATCATCTTTCTTTGGCCGCTCTTGAGCCGGTACAGATGGAGCGCCCTGGATTTATTGGCCGTGCTGCGCTCCTTCCTGGATTGTTCAGCTAACCTTCCCTGCCAGTCTGAAGAGCAATTGGCGACGTATTGCCGAACAGCGCTTGGGCTTCGTCTCCCCAACCGCAGAACGGCGGTTGAAAGCGGAGTGCTTGCCGGCCGGGAGGTCGCCGAACGCTTGTTCCGATTCCTGCCGACGATTGGCTGAAGTGGCTGCCGGTAGCACAGGCTAGCTTTGCTTGTGCCGGCCTTACAGGCAGGTAGATTCGTTTGGGTGTCCGTCCCGAGCCTTCGCTTCGCTCCAGCCCGGGCTTTAACATTTCGGGCTTTCAGCCCGTTGCTGACCATCATTTGGGAATATTATGATTATATTCAGAAGAGGTTGACCCGATGGCTTGAAGTCCATTTACTGTTGTTCTTATGCCGCTGATTACGAGCAGTAAAACAAAGCCGGCTTACGATGCGATCGTGGTCGGATCGGGAGCGGCCGGAGGGCAAAGCGCCTACGTGCTGGCATTGGCGGGAGCCAAAGTCCTGATGCTGGAGGCGGGGCGTAATTACGATCCGGTGAGCGAAACTCCCATGCTCAATAATAATTCCCAAGCTCCGCTCCGGGGAGCCGGCACTCTGGACAAGCCGTTTGGGTTTTACGATGCGACGATCAACGGCGGCTGGAAGGTGCCGCACGAGCCTTACCTGGTGAGGCGCAGCCGGCGAGGTCCGGGATGGTACGAGGCGACCGATGTCGATTTGGCCACGACCGATCAAAACTTCATGTGGTGGCGGCCCCGCATGCTGGGTGGCCGGACGAATCACTGGGGTAGAATCGCGCTGCGGATGGGCCCCTATGATTTTAAGCCACGCCACCGCGACGGTTTGGGGATTGATTGGCCTTTTGCCTATGAAGACCTGGCGCCCTATTACGACAGAGTCGAAGCCCTGATCGGCGTCTTTGGCACCAACGAAGGATTGGAGAATACGCCCAATTCCTCGCCCGGGATTCTGCTGCCCCCGCCCAAGCCCCGGGCGTATGAGCTCTTGATCCAAAGGGCGTGCGCGACGCTCAAGGTTCCCGTGATTCCTGCTCACCTGGCGATCATGACCCAGGCGCTGGACGCCGACAAGGTGTCGCGCTTTTTACACCCAACAAATTCCGGCGCCGCGGGCACAGTGGCTGGCGCTATGCGCAACCGGCTGCCGTGTATCTTCGCCACACCGTGCGGGCGCGGGTGCGCCATCCGCGCAAACTATCAATCCACCACGGTTCACCTGCCGCCGGCTTTGGCCAGCGGCAATCTGGATATTGTTACCGACGCTATGGTGCGGGAGGTAACTCTGGGCTCGAACGGCAAAGCGACCGGAGTTAACTATGTCGACAAGAAAACCGGCAAAGACCTGCACGCCAAGGCGCGGGTGGTTGTGCTGGCAGCCAGCGGGTGCGAATCGGCTCGTATTCTATTAAACTCCAAGAGCGCGCTCTTTCCAAACGGCCTGGCCAACAGCAGCGGGAAAGTGGGACGTTACCTCATGGATACTGTGGGGAGCGATCTATCGGGCCAGATTCCGGCCCTGGAAAATTGCCCGGCTTATAACGAGGACGGCGTCTCCGGCATGCACCTGTACACGCCCTGGTGGCTTTATCGGGAACAGCTTGCCAACAAGATCGATTTTCCGCGCGGCTATCACATCGAGATTGGGGGTGGGCGTGAAATGCCCGGCATGGAAACCTTCGCGGACTTGGGGGCTCTGACGGGCGGAGCTTACGGCAGGAAGTTGAAGGAAGAGGCGCGGCGCTACTATGGTTCATTCGTCGGCTTCGCCGGCCGGGGCGAGATGATCCCCAACGAAGAAAGCTACTGCGAAGTGGATCCTGACAAAAAGGATGCTTTTGGCATCCCGGTCCTGCGCTTTCATTTCAAATGGTCGGAGCACGAGGAGAAGCAGGCCGCGCACATGCAAAAGACATTCGCAGAAATCATCGAGGCCATGGGTGGGAAAGTCTTGAGCAAGCCGCAACTCGACGGCAAAAAGGCAATCGCTCCGGGGG
>Ga0210409_10002826_pt1 | contig 20125 bp, 14 predicted proteins | sample IncBWH17MmetaG_FD_161649 | JGI IMG/M metagenome (GOLD analysis project Ga0210409, IMG submission 161649) | Forest soil microbial communities from Barre Woods Harvard Forest LTER site, Petersham, Massachusetts, United States - Inc-BW-H-17-M | ecosystem: Environmental > Terrestrial > Soil >... | reverse complement strand
TGGCCAGAGCCCAGCGCAAAGAAGAGATCCTCAAGTCGGAGCTCCCGCCGACCTTGCCGTTGATGGCGCTCCGATCGACGATCGTCTACCCACTGGGTACGATCGCCGTGCAGATGGGCGCCCCCGAAAACCTCGCTCTGCTGAGAGCGAACGAGGAGCCGGGACTCATCGTCGCGCTCGTCGTGGCGAGTGGCGAGCACGATGAGCCGATCGAGTCGAACCAGTTCATCGGGCGTGTCGGCGTCGCGGCGCGTGTTCACGAGCGCATCAATCTGCCCGGTGACACGGTGCAGATCACATTGCAGGGGTTGCGACGGATCGTCGTCGAGGAGATTCGGCAGCTCGAGCCCTTTGTCGTCGCGGCGATCAAGCCGGCGCGAGAGGTTCCGGCGGATCCTCGTGAGCTCGACGAGCTCGTGACGCGCATCGTGTCGGCCGCCGAGACGCTGGCCGATCTGATTGATCGCATCCCGGACGAAGTGCCGGCGATTTTGAAAATGAATGTGTCGGATCCGGGACGGTTCGCCGATCTCGCATCGACGAACATGAACTTTCGGATCTCCGATAAGGACGAGGTTCTTCAGCGGCTCGATGTCGGCCAACGGTTGCGATTTATTCTCACTCGTTTGGAGAGAGAGGTCGCTCGTGCTCGCGTCATGGAGGACGTCAAGCGGCAGACCGAGATCAAGATCGAGCAGCACCAGCGCGAGTTTTATCTGCGCCAGCAACTCCGCGCCATTCAGGCGGAGCTTGGCGAGGCGGACCCGGCCGAGAAAGACACGGTCGACATGTTGCGCCGCATCGACGAGGCGCAATTACCCGAGAAGGTTGGGCAGGAAGCGCGTCGCGAGACGGAGCGCATGCGCATGCTGTCGCCCGCGTCGAGCGAGTATCAGGTCATTCGGACGTATCTCGATTGGATTCTCGGGCTCCCATGGCACAAGCGATCCGGCGACGAAGAGATCGCGCTGACCAAGGTCGAGGCGGCGCTGGACGGGCGTCACTACGGACTGAACGAAGCGAAAGAGCGCATCATCGAGTATTTGGCTGTGCGAAAGCTTCGCGGCGGGGATCCGCATGGGCCCATTCTGTGTTTCGTTGGGCCACCGGGGACCGGCAAGACATCACTGGGTGAGGCAATTGCGGCCGCCATCGGACGCGAGTTCTATCGCATCTCCGTCGGCGGGGTGCGCGATGAGGCGGAGGTTCGGGGGCACCGGCGAACGTACGTTGGGTCGATGCCCGGACTGCTGCTGCAAGCCCTGAGACGCGTTCAAGTCCGCGACCCTGTTCTCATGATCGACGAGATCGACAAGATGACGGGCGGGGGACCATCAGGGGATCCCACGGCCGCCATGCTGGAGGTGCTCGACCCGGCACAGAACAATATGTTCGTCGATCACTATCTCAATCTGCCGTTCGACCTCTCATCATGCCTGTTCATTTGCACCGCGAACAATTTGTTCGACATCCCCGCACCATTGCGGGATCGAATGGAAGTGATTCGCATCGCTGGGTACACCGTCGAAGAGAAGGTTGAAATCGCTTGGCGATACATGATGCCCCGACTGCTCGAGGAGCATGGGATCACCACGCAGGATCTGCAGTTCACCGACGAGGTGCTCGGGTTCATTTCGAGTCGATATTCTCGTGAGGCCGGACTGCGGAACTTCGAGCGCAATCTCGCGGCCATTATGCGGCGGCGAGCCAGGAGAAAGGCCGAAGGGGAAGAAGGGGCGTGGGTGATCGACGCCGCGAAAGTCGAGGAGATTCTCGGGGTGCCGAGATACGCGGCTGAGGAGGCGGAGAAGGAGCCCGAGATTGGGGCCGTGACGGGGCTCGCGTGGACGGCAACGGGCGGCGATCTCATGTCGATCGAGGCACTGAGAATGCCGGGAACGGGGCGGCTGACCGTTACGGGGCAGCTTGGGGATGTCATGCGTGAATCCGTGGACGCGGCGTACTCGTATGTACGCTCACGATCCGCTGCTTTGGGCGTGGACGATAAAGAATTTAAAGAGACAGATTTGCACATTCACTTCCCCGCGGGAGCCATTCCGAAGGACGGGCCTAGCGCTGGACTGGCGGTCACGCTGGCAATTGCCAGTGTGCTGTCACGGCGCGCGGTGCGAAGGGATTTGGCAATGACTGGCGAAGTCACCCTCCGCGGGAAGGCACTCGAGATTGGGGGCGTGAAAGAAAAAGTGCTGGCGGCGTATCGGGCGGGGCTCCGCGAGGTCATTCTGCCCAAGGGCAATGAAAAGGATCTGCGGGATGTCCCGAATGAGGTGCGGAGCTTCATGACCTTTACGTTCGTCGCCAGCATGGACGACGTATTGCGTCTCGCGCTGCTCCCCAGCGCGAGCATGGCGCCCCCCGTGCTCGCGGATCAGCCCGCGCAGCGCACCCCGGACATTCCGGCTTCGGACGGCAACCGCGTGAAGTCGCCGACGCCGCTGCTATAGTGTCTCCCGGGGGGAGCGCCTGGCTGCAGTTCGCGGTCCAGGTCGCGATCGGGACCATCGCCGGAGGATTCTCGGACACGGTCGCGGTCTGGATGCTGTTCCGGCCGCGACGGAAAATCCTGTGGTTTCAAGGCGCGATTCCCAAGAATCAGGTGCGCCTGGCGAAGAGCGTCGGCAAGACCGTCGGCGAGCGGCTGCTGACACCGCACGATCTGCTCGAGGAAATCAAGCGGTCGGGATTGAAGGACGCGCTCGACGACCGGTTGACCGCGCTGCTCACCGAGCTCCTCGAGACCGAGCGCGGACCGCTCCGCGACATGGTGAAGGAGTCATCGCGGCCGCACGTCGAGGCCACGCTCAGCGAGGCCGCGGACGCGATCGCCGGTCGCATCACGGCGCATCTTGGCACCCCCCAATTCGCGGATCAGGCCCGGCGCTTCATCGGGCGCGCGCGGGCCGAGTTGGACCAGCGGTCCATCAGCCAACTCTTGACCGACGAGCGACGCGCCGAGCTGGCGGAACGCACGGCGACGTGGGCCGAGGAGTTCGCGGCATCGCCCGATCTGGAGTCGCTGGTGCGCGGACAGTTGGCTCAGCACTTGGGGACGTTGCTGGCATCGGACGCGCCGGTCATGGAGCGTGTTCCGGCGGCGGTCGTGCGAACGGTCGAAGGGGCCGTTGCAGCCTATCTCCCGATGGCCGTGTCGGGTGTCGGCACGATGCTGCAGCATCCCGCGGCGCGTGAGCGCATTCGCAGTGCCCTGCATGAGCTCTTCCAGCGATTTGTCGACGATCTGCAATTCTACGAGCGCGTCATTGCGCGGCTCATCGTGACGGAACGCACCTTCGACAAAGTCATGGATTCCATTGAGCGCGATGGCGTCGAGCAGCTGGCGGCGCTGCTCGATGATCCGACGGTGCGCGATGAGATCGCGCGCTCCGTCGAAGAGGCCATCGCTCGGTTTCTGCATCAGCCGGCGGCAGCCGTTGTGGGCGGCGCCGGCAGTGAGCGGGCAGCGGCGCTCGAGCGCGCCGTTGGTGACTATCTCCTGCGGGCTTTGCGCGCCGAGGGGACGCGGCGATTTCTCGTGGATGGGGTTACGAGATTACTGGAGCGCGTGCAGGCTCGGACGTGGGGCGAGCTGCTCGGGCTCGTGGATGACGAGATGATCGCCGAATGGGTGGTGCACGCGGCGGCTTCGCCGCGCGCGAAAGAGATCATCCATGATGCCGCTCAAACGGCCGTGACGAGACTCATGGACCGGCCGATTGGACGGCTGGGGCGGTGGTTGCCGGACGATGCGGCGCCGCGGTTTGCGGGTATCATCTCGCCGGCGATCTGGAACTGGATCGAGGCCCAGGTCCCGGCCGTCGTCGAGCGACTCCACGTGCAAGAGATGGTCGAGCGAAAGGTCCTGAACTTCGATCAGGACCGGCTGGAGCAGCTGATTCGTGGGGTCATCGATCGCGAGCTGCGATTGATCGTCAGGACCGGCTATGTGCTCGGAGGGCTGATCGCGATCGCCCTCTTTGGGCTCACGCACCTCTTTGGGCTGGCTGGTCTCTGAGCTAAAACGGCTTCAGGAATTGGATACGCGTGGGGACGCCTAGGAGGTGTTGCTGTTTGATCAGCTCACACTCCATCGCCAGCTCTTCGATGCGCCCCGGACGGTTCGTGATCTCGCGGATGAACACGCCGATCAGCGTGTACTGCAGGCGATCGACCGTGATCACGGCCGTGCGCATTCGGCTGCCCTGCCTCATCGCCGCCGCCAACTGCGGGGACGCCTCATCGACTGGCTTGACGATCGATATCGGCTTAAAGACCCGCCCACCGAGTAACGCGGCGGCTCCCTGGTCTTGGGGAGCGGTGAACTCCAGCAGCGCGACGTCCTCCAGGATCTCCCCGTTGCTGAATGTGAACGTCGCGGATGTGTGCAGCGGCTTGAGCATGCTCACCTCTCCGGTGCGGCGGCCAGCGCGGTGGTGTCGACGAGCGCGCGCGAGGTCGGGCGCGGCGTATCGACATATAGCACGGCGGGACGACCCTGAACCTCGACGGGTGTGATGGTCACCGTCCTCGTGCCGCGGGTCCAGGTCTTGTGTGCGGTTGATGCCCCGAATCGGTGGTCGGCGGTCTGGGACAGCAAGTCGGCAAACTGCGCGGCGTCGATGGTATTGTCCCAGACCGATACCCAGATCATGGCCGTTCCGCCCGGCACGTCGAGCACCTGATAGCGGTCGCCGGCCCAGCCGGCGGCGCCACGGATGGCCGCGTTCTGGTCATTCAACTGTTCGTTGAGATAAACGCGAGTCTGGAACTCGCCGAGCGTGTTCTCGTAGCGCACGACGCCCGAGGAAGGCTTGGGCAGGGTGACGCGCAGCGGGGCCGCGCGGGTTTGGCCGAAATAAGCGCCCTCGCTCAATACTTGTTGCGTCGACGTCGGCAGGTCCGCGTACGGCACCTTTTTCGGGAAGTGATCCTCGTATCGCTTGATGAACTCGAGGCCGCTCAAGTACGGGAAGATCGTGACTTCCTGAATGATCGGTGGGGCTTTCGCGAATTCCGGCATGCTCGACCGGTTGTCGCGAATCGTCTCCCGGAGCCTGTCCCACATCTCGGGTAAGCGCGCCGCGAAGGCCGCGTTGCCCGTCATGATGACCAGTTGCTCGTAAACCGCCTGGCCCTCGAAGACCGCCTGCGCGGCGAGCAGCCGGTCATCATCGCCTTCGGCGTTCTCGATCGAGTCGAGGTTCACGTACTGGTCCTGGAGCGCGTGCACCAGCTCGTGGGGCACGACCTGATCGAGCATGTCGTCGGTCTCGCCCTCGATCACGTACAGCACCTTCGTCTTGGGGTCGTAAAATCCCGCGATCTGCTCGGTCAGGAGATTCTCCGACTCCTTCCGGAGGTCGAGCGAGTCGGGGATCAGACCGAGCAGCTTGAACGCGGCGGCCGTGCCGGCCAGCTCGCGTGCCTGGCGCGGGTCGTCGAATTGGCGTTCCAGGAACGCCCGGACCTGGTCCTTGGAGCGCACTTCGACCTTTGGCGGGCGTTTGAACGACAGGCCGACCGCGCGCTCCACCTTCGGGACCGTGGCGGCGACGCGGGCCGTGAGGTCGTGGCCGTGGGAGGCGGCCCGCCAGGTCACCACGGCTAGGGCCAGGACGACGACGGCGATCACGACACGCACGATCATGTAGTCCACACCACGCGTTGGTTGGTCGCCACGGCTATTGCTCGGGCAATGTCGACACCGCGCACGACAATACCATCTTCTGTGAGTCGCAGTCTGAGCTCGGCGTTGAGTTCAGCAGCCGGTCTCGGCGGCGCGCCTGCGGCGCTGCCGGCCGAACGCGTCTCGATCGGGGCAGCGCCAAAGACGTATTCCAGCTCGGCGCCCAATCGATCCAAGAGATCCATCCCCTCGCGAGGCGAGGCCATAGGTGCGTCTGTTGCAGCGGGCGCGCGAAGCGCGTCCCGCCTTCGTTCGATCATGGCGAGCGTAGCCGGTGAGTACTCGGCGATGGCATGCGCGTGAGCGCAAGCTTCGTCGAGCGCGTCGATCGCCCGGTCGGGCCGCGGCCGATCGATAATATGTTGATCCGTGAGCTGCACCGCAGCGAGCACGGCGTCAGGCGCGATCACGACATTGTGGTGGCGCTCCAATCGATCGACCCGCGCGCGCAGAATGTCGAGCGTCTCGTCGGCCGTGAGCTCACGCACGTCGATCTTCTGGAAGCGGCGCTCGAGCGCCGGATCTCCGCAAATCCACCGCGTATACTCGGTGCTCGTCGTCGCGCCGATGACGCGAAAGGCGCCCCGCACGAGCGCGGGTTTGAGCATGTTGCCGGCATCCATGGCCGCCCCCATCGCGGTGCCCTGGCCAATGAGGTTGTGCAACTCGTCCACGAACAGGATTACGTCACCTGCGGCCGTCACTCCATCGACGATCGCGTTGACCCGCTCCTCGTACTGGCCGCGATACATCGTGCCGCCGAGGAGGGCCACGTGATCCAGCGCCAGCACGCGCACCCCGCGGAGCGAGACCGGGACCTCGCCGATGGCGATCCGCTCGGCCAAGCCTTCGACGATCGCGGTCTTGCCGACGCCGGCCGGGCCAACGAGCGCCGCGTTGTTCTTCTCGTATCGGAGGAGGATATCGATCAAGCGGGACGTCTCCGCTGCGCGGCAGCGAATCGGCTCCAATCGTCCCGCGCGAGCCTCAACCGTCAGGTCGCGTGTAAAGCGGTCAAGAATGCTATTGATCACGCGGCTCACCCGAGCCCGAGACGCGATAGGTACCACGTGATAACGACATCTCCTTTAAGAAGTGTGCCGAGCGCGGCCGGCGCAAGGAAAACGCCGAATGGGACGAGCGGCAATCCCGGAGGACCGTCGCCGGCACGGCGCCGGCGCAACCAGACGATCGGCGCGACGATCAGCACAAAGACCAAGGCCCCGACGCCGGCACCGACGAAGATCGTGAGTAGCGCCCGCTGCGGTCCGAGGGCGGCGCCAACAACGGCCATCAAGGTCACGTCGCCAAACCCCATCGCTTCTTTTCCGAGGGCGACCTCGCCGAGCCAGCCGATGATCGAGATGGCGCCGGCGCCGACGCAGGCGCCGATCAACGAATCATAGGGCGACGCGAACATCCCCGGGTCGCCCGACATGGCCGCCGCGAGTGACGTCGTGAACAGCCAGATCAAGCCGAAGACCGTGAATCCGTCAGGGATCAGATAATGCTTGAGATCCGTGACGGCGATCCCCACGAGCACCGTCGAGAATACCGCGACGCGGAGCGCGAGGAACCAGTCCGAGGGAAAGCCGGCGAATGCCGCGACCCACAGGAGCGCGATGCCAAGCTCCACGGCTGGGTACTGGATCGAGATCGGGAGACGGCATCCGCGGCAGCGGCCGCGCAGCGCGATCCAGCTCAGGATCGGCAGGTTCTCGTACCAGGTGATCGCCCGCTCGCAGCGGGGGCAGCGGGAGCGCGGGCGGACTACCGAGAGGTTGAGCGGCCAGCGGGATATGCAGACGTTGAGGAATGATCCGACCGCCGCGCCGGTCAGGAACATGAACCCCAGCAGCATTGGTAGCGGAATCATCTTAAAGCATACAGGAGGATACCCGTCGCGACGGCCACATTGAGCGATTCTACGTCCTCGATTGGGATGGAAATCAAGCGCTCGCTTCGCTCGCGCACCACATCGCTCAATCCCCCGCCCTCATTCCCGACAGCAAGCGCCAGTCGCTGCGGAGCTGAGGAAAGAGGCGCCCCGGAAGCGTCCGCGGCCCAGAGTCGGAAATCGTGGCGACTGAGAAACCCGCCCACCTCATCCCAACTTGCCGCTAGCGCATGGTGCGTGAACAGAGCGCCCATTGCGCTACGGACGACCTTCGCGTTCCAGAGGTCAACGGTCCCCGGAAGCGCGACGGTAGCGACGGCGCCCAGGGCCGCTGCCGTGCGCACGATCGTGCCGACGTTCCCGGGATCCTGGATGCCGTCGAGCACAAGCACGCGCGCGATGGGCGGCAGCACCAGATTCTCCAGCGTGCGCTCGGGAATGTCGGCCACGGCTAGAATGCCCTGCGGCGACTCCGTCTCGGCCGCGCTCGCGAACTCGCGCTCATCCACTTCGGCCACCTCGACCCCTCGCTCGACGAGTGCTGCACGCAATACCGTCCCCCTTGGCGCGCGCTCGAGCGATGGCGACACGAGCGCGCCCCGAATCCGGATCGGCGAGCGCAGGAGCTCTTCGACGGTTCGTACGCCCTCGGCCACGAACCGGCCGGACCGCTCGCGCGCCTTCCGGCGGCGCATGTCGCGCGCTAAGCTTAGTATTTTCAACGTGTTATGCAACCACTAGTTCTTTCGATCGCTGGATCTGATTCTAGCGCCGGAGCGGGCATTCAGGCAGACCTCGCGACGTTCGCGCGATTCGGCGTGCGCGGAGCGACCGCCATTACCGCTATTACGGCGCAGAATGAACAGGGTGTCATTGCGTGGTCCGCGGTGGATCCGGTGCTCGTCAGAGCGCAGATCGACGCCATCGATCGGCCGGGCGCCGTCAAAACGGGCATGCTGGCGACCGCCGCCATCGTCGCCACGGTCGCGGCGGCTCTTCGCGAGCGTGAGCTCAGGCCGTATGTGCTCGATCCCGTGACCGTCTCGGGAACCGGCCACGGGCTCGCCCATGGAGACCTCACGCCTCTCATTCTCGAACAATTGCTCCCTCTCGCCGATCTCGTCACGCCGAACCTTGGCGAGGCCCAAGCGCTCTCCGGTAAGCCTTCACGGGATATCGAAGCCATGGCGCGCACCCTCCTGGATAAAGGCGCGCGGGCCGTTCTCGTGAAGGGCGGGCACCTCGGCGGCGATACGGTGACCGATGTGCTGTGCGACAAGGACGGCGTACGGTACTTCCGGAGGGAGCGGATACCGATAAAGACCCACGGGACCGGGTGTCGCCTCTCGGCGGCCATTGCGGCGAATCTCGCGCTCGGCGCATCGCTCGACGCGGCGGTCGAAGCCGCCGGCGACTTTGTCCACGAGTTCATATCCGGCCTACGAACCGCCGAATAAGCCGCTCGAACTGCGGCGCAACCCGCGAGGTGACGCCGAGCACCTCGGCATGGCTCAAGGTCTGAGCGCTCGTTCCTGTTGCGTGATTCGTGATGCAGCTGATGGCGGTGACGCGGAGGCCAAGGGCGGTCGCCACGATGGTCTCTGGGACGGTGGACATCCCGACCGCATCGGCGCCGAGCGTGGCCAGCATGCGGATCTCTGCCGCCGTTTCATACGAAGGGCCGAGCATGGCGGCATAGACACCCTCGGCTAGCGGCACGCGCGCCGCTGTCGCGGCGTCGCGCATGAGCGTGGCGAGCTGGGCGTCGTACCTGGAGGCCGACCGGCCGATTGCGGGCGGGTGGTTGGTCAGATCGAGATGATCCGTCAGGAGCATCAAGGATCCGGGTGCCAGATCAGGACGAATACCCCCGGCTGCATTCGAGAGCACGAGAATGCGAACGCCCAGCGCGGCCAGGATCTGAATGGGGATGCTTACGGACGGAGTATCAAAGCCCTCGTAGAGATGCAATCTTCCGGCAACCGCTACGACCTCACGGTCACAAAGAAGACCGTACACGAATGCGCCCGAATGACCCGGCGTAGCCGGCGTCGGCAACCCGGCCAACTCGGAAAAGGCGATGCGCTTGGCGTGCTCGATGTGATTGATCAGGCCACCCAGACCGGAGCCGAGCACGATACCGATCGACGGCGATGTCGCGTCGCAGCAGGAGCGCAACGCCGCGGCAGCGCGACCGACAATGTCGGTCACAGCGCGGCGATCTCGGCGCGCATGCGCGCGACGAGTGCCTGCCGCTCAGCCCATGGGAGAAACGCCGACTCGAACCCATTGAGCGCGATCGCGCTGATCTCGCCCGGGGTGAGCCCAGCGTCGGTCGCCGCGTGATGGTACTCGTCGGTGAGCGTCGTATCGCTCATCAAGCGATTGTCAGTGTTGAGCACCACGCTCAACCCGAGGTCGACATAGCGCCGCAGCGGGTGCTCGGCATACGTGTTCGCGACGCGCGTCTGCACGTTGCTCGTGAGGCAGATCTCGAGCGGGATCCGCCGGTCGTTCACATACTCGGTGAGCGACGGATCCTCGATCAGTCGCGTGGCGTGGCCGATGCGGTGCGCGCCGCAGCGATGGACCGCCTGACGGACGGAGAGCGGGCCGTCGCCCTCACCCGCGTGGCAGGTGCACGCCAAGTCACGTTCCCGCGCGTAGAGGAACGCCGACTCGTGCGCGGCGGCGGGATAGCCATGCTCCGCGCCAGCGAGGTCGAAGGCCACGACGCCATTGCCGCGAAACGCCGCGGCCAGCTCCGCGATCTCCATTGAGGTCGACGGCGGCATGTGGCGCAGCGCGATCACGATCAGGCGGGCGATGACGCCGTGAACCTGCTCGCCGCGCTTGAGCCCGCGCAGCATCGCTTCGACGACTTCGACCAGCGATAGGCCGCCGCGCGTATTGAGAATCGGGGCATTGCGAACTTCGATATAGCGCACGCCGTCGCGGGCGGCGTCTTCGACCAGCTCATAGGCCACGCGTTCGAGCGAAGCGGCGTGTTGGAGAACTGCCACGGTCGTTGAGAACCGGGCGAGGTACTCCTCGAGGTTGTGTGCGTTCTCCACCCGCATGTAGCGCCGAACGCCCTCGGCGTCGGCGGCTGGCAGTGCGACCCCGTATTCCCTGCACAACTCGAGTAATGACAACGGGCGCATGGAGCCGTCGAGATGGCAGTGAAGCTCGGCTTTTGGGAGTCGGTGGAGCCAGTCCCGAGTGACCACGTTAGCGCGGGCGGGCGGGGATTAACCGAAAAATTGATCCCATTGCCGCCGGAGTATCGGGACTGGTTGGCAGTCCCCGACTGTCAGTTATGACCAGCTCCTGTCGCGTGACCGCATCAGCCGCGGAAGGATCTGCCGCGCGAACGGCGTCGAGTGCCGTTCCACCAAGCGGCACAATAACGGCGGCGCCGTTGACGTACGCGCGAAGTGACACCATCACAAAACCTAGCGTGGGTGTTGACGGTCGAGCTAGCGCGGACGACCTTTCATGCCGATACAAGATTGTGACTGCCATGCAACTGTCGCTTCGGTCCCTAGAACGACAAGCTCCTCGATGTGTTACGGGCGCTTCGCCACAGGTCACCGAACGGTTCGGAGAGTATGATCGCGCCGCCTAGCAGCGAACGAGTCCTGGTCGTCGATGACGAGCCGGATATCGTGGCACTGGTCGCCTACCATTTGGCGAAATCGGGATATCGCGTTTCCACGGCGGCCAACGGCTACGATGCGTTGGGACTCGCCCGGCAAGAGCGTCCAGCGCTGGTCGTGCTGGATCTCATGCTGCCCGGCCTCTCCGGGTTCGACGTGATGGAACAGCTCCGCGGCGATGACGGCACGCGCGAGGTCGCGATTCTGATGCTCACGGCTCGCAAAGATGAGCCGGATCGCATTCGCGGATTGTCGCTCGGCGCGGACGATTACCTCACGAAGCCGTTCAGCCCTCAGGAGCTCGTGCTCAGAGTGGGCGCTATCCTGCGGCGCGTGGGCGCGGCCGGCGGCGGGACGAACGATGTCCTCGCCATCGGACCGATTCACATCGACCGCGCGGCGCATCGCGTGAGCGTCGAGGGCGCCGACATCGACCTGACGCCGACGGAGTTCAAGCTCCTCCTGACATTGGCGGAGCGTCGCGGTCGGGTGCAGGCACGGGGTCACCTGCTCGAGACCGTGTGGGACGCCGCCCCGGACATCCAAACGCGCACCGTCGACATGCACATCCAGCGCCTGCGGACGAAGCTCGGCGCCGCCGGCGATCTGATCGAGACCGTACGCGGCTTTGGGTACCGGCTCAAGGCGGGGCACACGCGCACGGCGTAATTGCGGCTCACCCAACGCCTGCTGCTAGGATCGCTGATCATCGTCAGCGTCCTAGTGGCGTGCGTGGTAGGTGTCATTGAGTACCGCCTCAACGCCCGGATAGCGGACGCGACCACCCAGGCGCTGGTCAGAGAAGCGCGGGACGACGTTTACTTCATCGGATTTTTCGCGCTCGTCATCGCCGCGACGATCGCGTTCCTGTTCGCGCGTGCCGTCACGCGTCCCATCATCGAGCTGCGCGATGTCGCGCGGGCGCTCGCCGCCGGTGACCTCTCACGTCGACCCGCGCTCGGCGCGCCTGGCGAGGTCGGGGACCTGTCGAACGCCATCACTCGGTTGGCCGAACAACTCTCCGGGCGGTTGTCGGCGCTCGAGGAAGAAGAATCGCTGCTCACTGCCCTGCTCGACTCGTTGAACGAAGGCGTCATGGCTATCGATGCGCGGTCGCGCGTGGTGCGCATCAACGCGATTGGGCGCCGGTTGCTGCGGGTGCGCGATCCTGTCCCATTTACCCTCGATCGGCTGCCTCGTGAGCGCGTGCTGCGTGAGGCCGTCGCCGCGGCTGTCGCGGGCGCCGCTACTGAGTCCATCGAGACTTTTATCGACGGACGAAATCTGGCCCTAGCCGCGCGCCCGCTCGCGCGGGGCGGCGCCGTCCTGGCATTGCTTGACCTCACGCCAACTCGCCGACTCGAAACAGTGCGTCGCGACTTCGTCGCGAACGTCTCCCATGAGTTGAAGACCCCATTGACCGTTGTTGGCGGGTTTGCGGAGACCCTGCAAGATGACGCGTTGCCGGGACCACAGCGACGACAGTTCGCGGAGACCATTCTTACGAATACGAGAAGAATGCAGCGGATTGTCGATGACTTATTGGACCTGTCACGCATCGAGTCCGGCGGGTGGGTTCCTAATCCGCAGATGGTCGACGTCGCATCAGTCGCCGCCGATGCGACGGCGCGGGCGAAAACCGTCGCCGACGAGAAGGGCGTGGCTCTGGAGATCGAGATCGATGAGAACGCACGAGAGGCGTTCGCCGACCCGACCGCGCTCCGCCAGGTCTTGAGCAACCTGGCGGAGAACGCCATTCGGCACACCACGAGCGGCCAGGTGACGGTGTTTACGAGTATCAACCCGGACGAGAATGGCGTGTGGGTCGGCGTGCGCGATACCGGCGTCGGCATCGCCGCCGAGCACCTGCCGCGCATCTTCGAACGCTTCTACCGCGCGGATCGCGCGCGCTCGCGCGACGAGGGCGGCACGGGCCTGGGACTGGCCATCGTCCGCCATCTCGTTGAGGCACATGGCGGATCCGTGAAAGCCGAGAGCCAACCGGGACGCGGGACGACGGTATCGGCATTCTTTCCCTCGGCGTGACCGACGCGTTACGCCGCGAGGCCGACTGCCACACCTAAGTTGCGTGGACTTCTAACACGGAGCGACAGGGTGTCCATTCGTCTAGCCGGCGTGTTGCTCGCTGCGGCCACAAGCGTAGCGGCCGCGCAAGGTGCCGATTTGACGGGGGCGGGAGCCACGTTCCCGTATCCGATTTACTCGAAATGGTTCGCCGACTATGCGGCGAAGACGGGCGTCAAGATCAACTATCAATCGATCGGCTCTGGCGGCGGCATTCGTCAGCTGACCGAAGGCACGGTCGATTTCGGCGCGTCCGATGCGCCTATGAGCGACGACGAGCAGGCAAAGCTGAAGACGCCCGTGCTGCACGTGCCGACCGTCCTCGGCGCCGTCGTGATCACGTACAGCTTGCCGGGCGTCGACAAAGCGCTCAAGCTGAACGGCGACGTGCTGGCGAAGATCTTCGAAGGTACGATCGTGAAGTGGAACGCGGCGCCGATCGCGGCGCTCAATCCCGGCGTGAAGTTGCCGAGCAACGACATTCTGGTCGTGCACCGGTCTGACGGCAGTGGAACGACGTATATCTTCACCGACTACCTGTCGGCGGTTAGCGCGGACTGGGCCAAGGCGCCGGGTAAGGGCAAGGAGATTCAGTGGCCCGTCGGTATCGGCGGCAAGGGCAACGAGGGCGTCGCCGGCCAGGTCAAGCAGACGCCGTACGCTATTGGCTATGTCGAGCTCGTGTATGCGCGGCAGAACAAGCTACCGTACGCGTTGATGCAGAACGCCTCGGGCAAGTTCATCGAGCCGTCGGTCACATCGGTGACGTCCGCTGCAGCGTCGGCGAAGCTGCCGGCGACGACTGATTTCCGTGTGTCGATCGTGAATGCGCCCGGTGCGGATGCCTATCCCATCTCGTCGTTTACCTATTTGCTCATTCCGAAGACGTTCGCCGATGCGGCGAAGGGCAAGAAGCTCATCGACTTCGTGAAGTGGGCGATCCATGATGGCGAGAAGTCGGCGCCCGCGCTCGATTACGCACCGCTGCCAGAGGCCATCGTGGCGATGCTCGATCAGCGGCTGAGTCAGATTCAGACCGCCCAAAGGTAAAGGGGAATTGGGGACTTTTCTTCGCCACCCGAAGGGTGGCGAAAAAAAGTCCCCATTACCCCTATTCCTTATGGGAGCGGGGTCGTCGGGTTCAGCCCTAGGGCGTACCCGACGGCCCTTTTTCGTAGCTCGACATTCACGATGGCCTGCGCGCGCAGCGATTGGGCTTGCACGAGCGCGGTCTGCACGGTCGTTACGTCGACGATGGTGGCGAACCCAACCTGGAAGCGACCATTCACGAGGTCGTACGCCTGCTGGGCCGCATCGAGACCCGCGCGCGAGGCGGTGAGTTGGTTCAGGGCCGTTCGGTAATCTGCCAGCGCCCGAACAACGTCGCCCGCAACACTGAGCCGAAGATCTTCGTCCGCGTAGCGCGCCGCATCGTAGGAGACGCGCGCCTGCTCGACGGACAGCCGCGTCCGGAACTGATCGAACACGTACCAGTTGAGCCCGAGCCACACTTCTCCCGTCAGGTTGTGGCCGATCTGGTCAACGAGCGGAGTTTGTGGCGATGTGAGGAGGGTTGCTCCCGTTCCGGTGGTGGTTGCGTAATCGAAGAACCGCCCGAGACTGAACACGCTCGCGCCGGCGTTGAGCTCGGGTAGGTAGCCGCTCTCCGCGCGCGTGATGTCGGCACGATTCGCGGTGAGGTTCGCATCCGCCGCCAGCAGGTCGGCACGCCGTATCGTCGCGTCGCGCACCAATCCGTTGATGTCGGAGTAGCGCTGACCCAACGCATCCGTGTCGGCCGGCGGTTCGACCAATTGCACCGGGAGCTGTGGGTCGAGCCGTATCCGCTCCAGCAAGCCGACCTGGTCCGATTGGACGCGGTTGGTCGCATCTTCCAGCGCCGACTGATCGGCTGCAGCCTGCGCCTGTTGGCGATACAGGTCCGCGGGTGGACGTTTCCCGACTCGCACGAGCTCCTGCAGCTGTTCGACTCGTAGCTGGGACGCGGAGAGATTCTGCCGCGCAATGGAGACGAGCTGCTGGTCCAGCGTGACACCCAGGTAAGCCTGCGTGACATCCAGCGCGATCGTCTGTCTGGCGCGCGTCAGGGTCAGGTCGGCCGCGTTTCGTGTCGCGAGTGCTGCTTTGACGCCGGCGACGTCGGCGAACCCATTGAAGAGGTTGATGCTGGATGACACGTGATAGCCCAGCTCCCGAAACCGCGCGTCGGTTGCATGGATATCCCGCTGGCTGAGGAGCACGTTGCCGGAGTAATTGTCGAAGATTGCGCCGGCCCTGAGATCCGGTAAGAATTGCGCGTAGCGTTCGAGTACGAGCGTGCCCGAGAGACGTGAGATATCGTGCGCCCGCAGCACCGGCGTCGCTCCCGACACGCCGAGCGCGACCGCGCTGTCCAGTGTGAGCGTCTGCGCGAAAGCCATAGCGGGCCAGAGGCACGCACCCAACAGGGCCAACCGCATTATGCCGCGGGCCGGCCGGCGGCGGTTGGTTCGACAAGCGGCTCGACACGCTGTCCGTCCGGCACCGAGTCGCCGAGGTTGAGCGCGACGCGATCACCCGCGGCGAGATCACCCGGCGCGAGGCGCACGGTGACGCCGTCATTGTCGAGAATGTGCACCTGCCGGAACGCGATGCGATTGTCGGGGGTGACCGTCGCCACCATGTCTTGCGTGCCGCGTGCGAAGACGGCCTCGGCGGGCAGGCGCAGGTAGGGAGTCGAGTGCACCCGTAAGGACACTTGCAGAATGCTGCCGGCGACCAGGTCGTGCTTCGCGTTGGGCACATCGATCTCCGCGAGCAGCGTTCGCGTCGCCGGGTCGAGCTCACCGGTGTACCGCGTGACCCGGGCCCGAATCGAGTGACCCGGCCGTGACGGATCGTCGAGTGTCACCGGCGATCCCCGCTGCACATCGGCGGCATTGGCTTGGTCGACGTAGACGAACACGCGGAGCGAGTCGATCTGCCCGACGGCGACCACGGGGAGCGCGCTCGTCTGCGAGGTTTGCGCGTTCTGCATCAGCGCTCCGGGATCCGCGAAGCGCGCGGTGACGACGCCGTCGAACGGGGCCTTGAGCACTTCATACCCTTTGAGCGTGCCGAGGGCCCGAGCGTGCGCTTCGGCTTCACTGGCCGCCGCATCAGCGGTCTCCGCTTCTTCCGGGGCGATCAGTTTTCGATCGATCAGCTGTGCGTCGCGGTCCGCGATCTGGCGTTTGTTCTTGGCATCGGCCAGCGCCGACGTGTAGGCCTCATCGGTCTCGGGAGACTCGACGACGGCGAGCACATCCCCCCGGTGAACCCGATCGCCTTTGTCGACGCGCACGTCCGTCAGGTAGCCGCTGACCTTCGAGTACAGGGTGACGTCGAAAAAGGGGCGCGACTCCCCGGTAAGCGTGATCGTTCGGTCGCCACCACCGCCGTCGACGGTCGTCACTTGCACGCGCGGTCCGGCATTGACCTCGGCAATGCGTTGGTCCGCCTCCTTCGCGAGCGAGGTCCGGTGCGACGCGCTCAACAGCAGCACGGCAGCTACCGTGAGCAGGACGAGCGCGAAACCGCCGAGGTACAGCCTACTCATGGTATTCGAGTCCTTGAGATTCGGCTTCGAACCGCCGCACCACACGATAGGCACCAGGCAGTTTCCTGGCCAACACGGTATACAGCACGGGCACCACAAGCAGCGTCACGACAGTCGCCATGCACAAGCCACCGATCACGGCTCGGCCAAGCGGCGCGTTCTGCTCGCCACCCTCACCGGCGCCGATCGCCATCGGGAGCATACCCAACACCATGGCGAGCGCTGTCATGAGGACTGGGCGCAGTCGGGTCTTTCCGGCCTCGATAGCGGCTTGCTCCGGCTCGAGGCTGTGCTCGACGCGCTGATCATTCGCGAAGCTGACCACGAGAATCGAGTTGGCGACCGCGATGCCGACGGCCATGATCGCGCCGAGCAGCGACTCGATGTTGATCGTCGTGTGCGTCAGCACCAGCATCCACAAGATGCCGACGACCGCGCCTGGCACGGCGCCCATGATGATCAGCGGGTCGATCCAAGACTGGAAGAGCACGGCCATCAGTGCGAACACCAGGAGGACCGCGACGGTGAGCCCGAGCGCGAGGCTGCTGAAGGCATGGTTCATCACCTCGCCCTGGCCTCGGACCGTGATCTGCATGCCAGGGGGAAGTGCTCCGAGCGAGGCGACCTGGCGCTGCACGCCGTCGACGACCGAGCCCAAGTCACGGCCTTCGACGTTGGCCAGGACGTCGAGGACGCGCTCGACCGTATAGTGGTCGATCTCCGACGGACCGGCCGTCGTCGTCATCCGCGCGATGTTCTGGAGCGTCTGTGTCGGGGCGTGAGGCGGCGGATTGTTCGCGGCCCACGCCGGCACCGTCTGCGTTAAGCGGCCAGCGGACGTGACGGGCGTGCTCAACACGTCCTGCGTCGAGTTCATGCGTACGAGCGGCACCTCGACGGCGACCAGATAGCTCACCTGGTTGGCGGGGTTGACGAAATACGACGGGGAGACGAGGCCGCTCGACGCGAGCGAGATCAGCATGCTGTTGGCGGCATCGCGCTGCGTGATGCCCAGCTCGGCCGCCCGCTGTCGGTCGACATCGAGGTGCAGGGTCGGATAGTCGAGCACCTGCTTGATCGTGACGTCGGCGGCGCCAGGGACTTCGCGCATCCTGTCGCGCAACGTCCGCGCAATCGCGAACGACGACCCAAGATCCTGACCCTGGATCTGGACGTCGATGGGAGCAGGCAGGCCGAAGTTCAAAACTTGGCCGACGATGTCCGCGGTTTGAAAGTACACGGCCGATCCGGGGAACTCCGCGCTCAGCGCCGCTCGGATCGCTCGCACGTAGCCGGCCGTCGGGTGGTGCTCCGGTTTCAACGCAATGAGAATCTCGGCATCCATGCCGCTCGCGTTGTTCGTGGGGACGAAGGCGAGGTTGAGCGAGCCGGGAATGCCAATGGTTGCGTTGATCGTACTCAACTCGGCCGGCGGAACGATCCGCCGAATGCGCTGCTCGACCTGCGCGACGAGTTGCTCGGTGTGCTCGATCCGGGTTCCTGACGGCGCGCGGAAATGGAGCTTCATGATGCCGGCGTCCGTCGACGGGAAGAAATCCTGGCCGATGACCGGGAAGAGGGCGAGGCTAGTCAACAGCACCGCAGAGAACGTCCCCAGCGTGAAGATCCGGCGCCTGACCAACACCGACAACGCACGCCCATACGCGTCTTGGAATCGAGCGAATGCGCGATCACGCGCATCGTTGAACCGGTGCCAGAGTCCCGATTCCTCGTGGCCATCGGGCAGCATCCGCGCGAGCGTCGGCACGAGCGTCCGTGAGAGCACATAAGACGCGAGCATCGCGATGACGACTGCCAACGCGATTGGAATGAATAGAAATCGCGCCGGCCCTTCCAACAGCACCACAGGGAAGAACACGACACAAATCGCGAGCGTGGCAACGATGACCGGCGTAGCGATCTGCTGTAATGCGTCGAGAATCGCCACGGTCAATGCCTTGCCCATCGCGCGGTTCCTGTGGACGTTCTCGATCGTGACGATCGCATTATCCACCAACAGGCCGATGGAGAGGGACAACCCGCCCAGCGTCATGATGTTGAACGAATTGTCGGTGGCGTTGAGCCCAATGACCGCGGCAGCCATCGCCAGCGGAATCGAGATGCAGGCAATGAGGACGCTGCGCCAACTGCCAAGAAATGCCAGGATCATGAGCGCAACGAGCACGGCGGACGTGATCGCCTCACGGACGACACCGCTGATCGCGGCGCGCACGAACCGGGACTGATCGAAGTCGAGCCGAACCTCGAGGCCGCGCGGCGCGACGGCCTTGATCTTCGGAATCAGCGCCTTCGTCGCCTCGACCACGAACAGCGTGGACGCGTCGGCTTTCTTGAGGATCGTCAGATACGCCGCCCGACGACCGTCCACCCGCACAATGTTGGTCTGCTCGGCGTATCCGTCGCGCACGCGGGCCACGTCGCCGATCCGGACCAGGGCGCCATTGACGACCTTGATCGGGATGTCATTGAATGCCGCGACGCTCGACGGGCTGGAGTTCATCGCCACGTCGTACTCGCGCGTGCCGATCCGGGCCGTACCCGCGGGGAGGATGATGTTCGATTGCTGGAGTGCCGTCAGAACATCCTGGGCCGAGAGACCGGCGCTGTTGAGCAATTTTGGATCGACGTCGACCGTGACCTCTCGCTGTTTCCCGCCGTACGGCTGCGGCGTGGCCAGGCCGGGAATCGTGAAGAGACGAAGTCGGATAAAGTTCTGGCCGTAGTCGGCGATGTTCTGCTCGGGCATCGTCTCCGACGCCAGCGTGAGCTGCGCGACCGGGACGTTCGACGCGTTGGACTCGATGACGTAGGGCGGGGTGATACCCGGTGGCATCGCCTTGATCGACGTCTGGGACGAGGCGACGATCTGCGCGATCGCGGTGGCGATGTTCGTGCCCGGTTGGAAATACACTTTCACCAGCCCCACGCCGTACTCGGACTGCGACTCGATCCGCGAGATGCCGTTCACCGTCGACGAAAGTCCGCGCTCGCTCAGCAGGACAACCCGGCTCTCCATGTCCTGTGGCAGCATGCCCGGGTACGTCCACACGACGGCGACCACCGGGATGTCGATCAACGGGAAGATGTCGACGGCCATGCGCTGTCCGGACAGGACAGCCATGAGCATCAACACGCCGCAGATGACGGCTACCGTGTACGGC